>OCVV011315796.1_pt1 | contig 26174 bp, 17 predicted proteins | sample 1539721 | NCBI WGS metagenome assembly OCVV01 (sample SAMN02144230, study PRJEB22623) | gut metagenome | biome: sheep rumen | host: Ovis aries | place: New Zealand | reverse complement strand
TCCCCGAATCGCCCGTAGAAGGCGACACACTACTCATCGTCAACACCTCTACCGGCACTCCGATTGACCAAGCTCGCATTACGTGGACCGTGGAAGTCGTGGAACCCATGGCGAAAGAGTTCACGAAGGATAAGCGCGACGATATGATGGAGAAATGGAAAGCACGTTGCTACAAGAAAGCAAGCACGGGCTGGGTCATCGGAAACGGTGGTTGGTGGGGCGACGCTGAGATGTTCGAGATTGTGCTCGACGCACTCGAAACAACAGGCGACCAACAATACGCCACTATGTTCGAGAACCTATACACGAACTTCATCGCACGAAACAAAGAAACATGGTATCAGCAAGGCGTGAGCGGCTACAACGAGTATAACGACGATATCGCCTGGATGTGTATCGCCTGCGTCAGAGCATACTTGTTAACAGGACAAACGAAGTATCGCACGACAGCCAAGAAGAACTTCGACGGCATGTTTGCACGTGCCGACTGTTACGGCAACGACCTCCTGCAATGGAAGCACAGTTCAACGAGCAAAGGCACCAACTCCTGCATCAACGGACCTGCTGCCGTATGTGCATGCTACCTCGCTATCGCTCAGGCAGATACAACCTATTATCAGAAGGCTCGCAAGACGTATATGGCAGAGCGTCGCACCCTCTTCGAGATGTCAGGCGGCAAACCTACAGGTGCCGTTTGGGACAGCTACGACCAAGCTTCGGGTAACTACAACAAATGGTGCTCAACCTATAATCAGGGTACGAATCTCGGCGCTGCCATCATGCTCTACAATCACTACGGAGAGCAAATGTTCAAGGACGATGCTGATGCCATCATCAAATGGTCGGAATCGCACATGGCGAACTCGCAAGGCCTCATTCATGTCTGCCAAACGGTGAGCGGAGACCTTTGCGGATTCAAAGGCATCATGCTTCGATACCTGCGAATGTATGCGGAATCCTTTAATGTACCCTCACACTATGCATGGATAGCAAAGAATGCCTATCATGCCTGGAACAATCGCAACTCTGCTGGCATAACCTCATCAGCATGGCTTACCAAAGCCGAGGAGGACTTCAGGCACAAAGAAGGAGACAGCTACAAAAACTTTGGCAACGAAGGCAACATGACTTGCGTCTCGGCAGCCTTCAATTGCCACCTCGGTGTCGTCGATTATCACGACGCTTATGCTAAGAACGAGGCAGAAGACTTCAACTACATCCGTAACACTCCTGTCACCTACGAAGGCAATGCCGACGAGGATAATGGCGGAATGGCCGGACAGATGAGGAGCAGCAACTACATCGGTTATCGTCGTGTTGACTTTGGTGACAAATCCGCATCGCACATCGACCTGCGACTCAACCTCTCCCTCAACACAACAACCGTCAATGTTTATCTCGACCAACCGAATGCCACGAAAGGCATCCTGCTGTGCACCGTGAAGGGCAGCGAAATGCCTGCGCTCAAGACATGGGCTACGGTTCAAAGACTGATTAACCAACCCGTGACAGGCGTCCACGACCTCTACTTCGTTGCATCTGGTACAGGAACCAGCATAAACTGGTGGCAGTTCCAAAGCTTGAACGACATCTTCGCAGACCTCACAAACGGAAACGGAACACTCTCCACATCCTTCGACGCGACCAATCCTGACGCACTCATCGACGATGACATCACGACTGCGTGCAACACCTCCATCCAGCAAGGCGCAGACACTTGGATAGAATACACAACTTCCTCGCCCACAAACATCTACGGCTATCAATTCTATTCCGGAAACGATAAAGATGGACACCCGACAGGATGGGCTTTGCTGGGCTCTAACGATGGCGAGGCATGGGATACACTTCATACCGTCTCCGATGTTGGCATCAGCGTTCAAGGACAATGCTTCAGAACAGATATAGAGGCGCCAGACGACTACACTCACTATCGTTTGCTCTTCAAGATGGGCGCGTCACAGACGAAACTCTCCGTCTCGGAATGGCAATTGATGGGCAGAAATATCGAAGAAAACGACCTGACGGCTGATGGTGGAAGCATTTCGGAAGGTGCTGAAGCACTCGTGGATCACGTTGGCTCTACCCTTACCGCCACACCTATCAAGGCTGTTTATCATTCAAACGGCAATTACACACTTTCCGCTTACAGCATTACCATTGGGGACCAGGAACATGCTCCAACAGCTTGGAAACTCGAAGGCTCCACTAACGGCACATCTTGGAAACTAATCGACCAACAGGCCGATGCAGTCTTCCCATACAACGGCTGCACAAATGTCTATCGCATCAATCCTGAAACTCCATACATCTATTACCGCCTGACTGTTAATGGAGAAGAAGTTCAACTGGCACAATGGCAGCTCTTCGGCAAGCCCGACTACGGAACCTACTATGCTGATGTCACAAACATAGCAACACTCACAGCAAGCGACGGAAGCGACACATCCGCACTTGTTGATGATGATGCAACAACTTGCTCTACCATTACGGGCAGCGACAAATACTTTGAAATCCTTGTTCCAATTCCCGTCAAGCCACTTGGATACTCCATCATCAATACCAACAATGCAGAGCTCGACCCCAAGACCATCACGCTGTTCGGCTACGATGATAACGGAACGCAAACCCAAATCAGCAACAAAATACTGACTTTCCCCGCTCGAGGCTATCGTCTGACGTACACAGCTTCCTCCACCAAGCTGTTCAAACGCTTCAGGGTTCAAGTTACTGGAGACGCTTCAAGCGTTAGCCTTGCAGACTTCGAGTTCTACGGAGCAGCTGTTGCCGAGGCCGACGACCCCAGCCTTCACATGCCTGCTACAGTTGACGCATCTCAAACAGGGCTCTCAAACACGCAACTTATCGGATGCGTTTATGACTGCAATCGCACCTCACTGTATCGCGCAAACTTTACCGAACCCGTAAACATTATATATACGTACGACGAACCCGTCAGCATCACTGCATATGGCATCACAGCCAGCAAAGATGAAGTGACGCGCGACCCGGCATCGTGGACGCTCGAAGGAAGTATCACAGGAAGAGAATGGACGACGCTCGACAGCCAAACCGACCAGACATTCTCAAATCGATACGCCACACAGTTCTACTTAACCGAAACAGACGAAGCCTTCAGCTACTACCGTCTCACAATCACCAACGTGAACGGAGGCAACCAATTGCAAATAGCTGAGCTGCAACTCCTCTCCGTCGAAGCGGTTGACCCAACAGGAATAAATTCAATCGCCAACAAGCAACAGACGACAGACTGTATGTATAACCTTGCAGGCCAACGCCTCAGCAAGTTGCAGAAAGGCATAAACATCGTGGGCGGCAGAAAGATATTGATTAAATAATAACAGACTAACCATGAACAGAACAATGAAAAAGACACTACTGATGGCTGCATTGCTCATCGGCATTTGCAGTTGCGAGAACAAACAGCCGAAAGAGACTGCCAAAGTCGTAACAGATAAGCAGGCAACCGAAACACCTGCAAAGGACATCTTCTTCTACACCATGAAGCATCGTGCCGACAAGTATGTGCCCACAGAAGAGAAGATGGGCTTCGGCTCTACCATTCAAAGCATCAACGACAGCGAGTTCGCGGGCAACAAGAGCATCAAGGAAGTCTGGATTGCTCCGCAGATTCAGCACATCGTCAACAAGGCATTCTATGGCTGCACATCACTCGAAAAGGTACACTTCCAGGGCGAAATTCCCGTCATCAACGACCAGGCATTCGAGGGGTGCACTGCCCTGAAGAACCTCCGCGTAGATGCCTATACAATTGGAGTTGACGCCTTTAAGGACTGTTCATCACTCGAGACAGCGCGCTTCGGCGAACACATTTGGTGGCTTCGCGTAGGAGCCTTCGAGAACTGCAAGAAACTCAAGAGCGTACTGATGGGCATCGCGATGAAGAAGATTGACGACGGAGCTTTTGCAGGTTGCACTGGACTCGAGGAGTTCAGTGTACCAAACGACTTCAAGAACCGCATGTTCGGACTCGTTTCCGAATCAGCAGCGAAGTGGAAGAAGGTCTATCTGCTCAGTACAGAATACTATCCTCTTCCAAAGAACTGCACACCCAACAAAGACTGCACACTTTACGTACCCGATGCCTTCCTTGCTCAGTTCCAAGCTGACGCAGATTGGCAAAAGTTCGGCAGCATCCAACCCCTCAGCAAGAGCAACTACTTTACCGCAGAAGGCTTCTGGAAGTAATTCCTCAAACGCCACACGTGTAGTTTGAAAACATAACGTGCCTAATTGGCAAACTTAACGTGTCTAATTTACAAATTAAGCGTGCTTAGTTGAAGAACTAGGCACGCTTAGTTTTTACTTTACCTTTGGAATCCTTTAGCAAAGGGCTTGCGTATCGAGGGCAATCATGAGTTCCTCGTCCGTGGGGATGCAGCAAACAGTTACCTTGCTGTCGTCGGCACTCAGGATGGCTTCAGTAGCACGGCAGCTGCGATTCTTTGTCTGGTCCATCTTGACGCCCATGTATTCGAGACCATTTGTTGCGCCTTCGCGAACTTCCCATTGGTTCTCGCCTGCACCGCCAGTAAAGAGGATGATATCGACACCACCCATTGCTGCAGCATAAGCACCGATGTACTTCTTGATGCGATAGGTGTACATCTCCTTTGCCAGACGAGCTTTGTCGTTGCCAGCAGCGATGCCTGCCAGGATGTCTCGGAAATCGCTACTTCCTTCGCTCACGCCAGCAAGGCCTGACTTCTTGTTCAGCAAGTCGCTGATGCCCTTCGTGTCGAGGTTGAACTTGTCCATCAAATAGGTGACAGCACCAGCATCAATGTCGCCAGTACGAGTGCCCATCATCAAGCCTTCGAGAGGCGTCAAACCCATCGAAGTATCGACGCACTTACCGTACTTCACGGCAGCAATCGAGGCGCCGTTACCGATGTGGCAAGTGATGATTCGCTTCTCCTCGGGTTTGCAGCCAAGGAACTCACAGACACGCTGACTCACATAGCGATGACTCGTTCCATGGAAGCCGTACCGACGTACGCCATACTCCTTGTAGAGGTTGTAAGGAAGTGCATACATATAAGCGTAATCGGGCATCGTCTGGTGGAAAGCAGTATCGAAGACACCGACCTGCGGAATGTTGGGCAGAAGTGCAGTGACGGCATTTACGCCCTTGATGTTGGCAGGATTATGAAGAGGAGCAAGGTCGTTACATTCAGCGAAAGTCTTCATCACTTCAGGTGTCAGACGAACCGATTTGTTGAACTTCTCTCCGCCATGCACCATGCGATGACCTACGGCATCAAGTTCCTCAAGGCTCTTCAGAACGGCATACTCGCCACTTGTCAGCACCTCGAAGATGTACTGCACACCAGCGGTATGCTCCTTGATGGGATGCTCCATCTTGTGCTTCTCGCCATTCAGCTTGACGGTTATAAACGAATCGGGCAGACCAATCTTCTCAATGCCGCCACTCGTGATGACGGACTGGTCGTCCATGTTGTAAAGTGCATATTTTATTGAACTGCTGCCGCAGTTTAAAACCAATATTTTCATATTTTCTCTTAGTTCTTCACTCAAAGCAAGTTATTTGCTGTCCATTGCTTGGCAGGCTGTGATGGCAATCATCTTATATATATCATCTACTGAGCAGCCGCGGCTGAGGTCGTTTACAGGACGAGCGATGCCCTGCAGGATGGGACCGATGGCTTCGGCTCCAGCAAGGCGTTGAATGAGTTTGTAGCCGATGTTGCCTACCTCCAAGCAGGGCGCTACAAGCACATTCGCTTTGCCTGCAATATGACTGCCTGGAGCCTTCTTCTCTCCTACGCTTGGCACGAGAGCTGCATCTGCCTGCAGTTCGCCATCGATTTGAAGCGTAGGATCCATCTCTTGAGCGCGCTTCGTAGCTTCAACAACTTTGTCCACAACTTCGTGACTTGCGCTTCCTTTCGTGCTGAAGCTGAGCATAGCTACGCGAGGCTCCTTGAAGCCTGCCACGCTACGGGCAGTCTGAGCCGTGCAAACAGCAATCTGAGCAAGCTGGTTGGCATCGGGCATTGGCGTAACTGCTACATCGCCCATCACCAGCACGCCATCCTCGCCATATTGCTTGGCTGGGGTAATCATCAGCATAGCACCACTCACGCAACTCACACCAGGAGCGCATTTGATGATTTGCAGAGCAGGACGAAGGGTGTCGCCAGTCGTGGAGAGTGCACCCGAAATCTGTCCGTCGGCATCACCGTTCTTGATGATGAGGCAGCCATAGTAGAGAGGATCTTTCACTTTCTTGCGAGCCTCTTCCTCTGTCACGCCTTTGTTCTTCCTGAGGTTGTAGAAGAGCTGGACGTAAGTCTCTGTCTTCTCGTTCGTTTCGGGGTCGATGATTGTGGCTTTGTCAACGTGTTTTAGCCCAAGCTTGTCGGCAAGCGCGAAGATTTCACTTGGTTTGCCAATCAGGATGATGTCTGCCAAGTCGTCGGCCAAGGCTTTGTCCGCAGCCGTTAGCGTTCGCTCCTCCATGCTCTCGGGCAGCACGATGCGCTGCTTGCAGGACCTGGCTCGAGCGATGATTTGTTCCATTAATTCCATAGTGATATTATTTCTGAGTGTTTTAAGTAATCTGTGTTGTTTAGAACTTGCCCTTCATCAAAACCGTCTCCAGTTCCTCTGCAGAGAGGTGAGAGCGCAACATATCGTTATAAGCTGCTGTGATGTTGCCTGTCTCTTCACTCACCACGATTGCCAAGGCATCTGTCTCTTTGCTGATACCTTTTGCTGCACGATGTCGAAGGCCGAACTCTTTGGGGATGTCGAGGTCGTGACTGATGGGCAAGATGCAGGAAGCAGCAGAGATACGTCCTTTTGCAATAATCATGGCGCCATCGTGGAGCGGGCTGTTCTTGAAGAAAATGTTCTCGATGAGTCGTTGTGTTATCTTAGCGTCAACCTCTTCGCCAGTTCGCATGAACTCGCCCAGCGGAAGGTCGTTCTGCAGCACGATGAGGGCTCCGACGTGTTGCTTGCTCATGTTCATGCAAGCCATCACGATGGGAAAGATTGTCTCGCGTTCGTTGCGGAACTCACCGACATTCTTGCGCTTATCGAGACGGAAGAAGCGCAGGAATCGATGAGCACGATTGCGGGCTCCAATATTGTAGAAGAAGCGACGGATGTCCTCTTGGAATAGTATGATGATGGCAAGGGCGCCAACGCTCACAAGTTGGTCGAGAATGCCTCCTAAGAGCTTCATTTCCATCACCTTGCTGATGATAATCCAGAAGCTGATGAAGAGCAGAATGCCATAGAAGATGTTGACGGAGCGCGATTGCTTCATCAGTTTGTAGCAATAGAAGAGCACTATCGCTACGAGGAAGATGTCAATTATGTCTTTGAAACTTATGTTAGGCATTCGCTCAATTCGTTAATGATCTTAATACATTCCATTGCTTCCTTCACTTCGTGGGCTCGAAGGATGTGAGCACCCTTCTGCAGAGCCACAGTATGCAGGACTGTTGTTCCGTTGGAGGCTTCTTCTGGAACTGTCCCCAACAGCTTGTATATCATGCTCTTGTGACTTATGCCAACGAGCAAGGGGCAGTCGAGTTCGTGCAAGACTTCGAGGTTCTGCATCAGAATGTAGTTCTGTTCGAGTGTCTTGCCGAAGCCGAAACCGGGGTCGAGAATGATGTCGCACACACCCAACTCGTGAAGCGCCTCTACTTTGCTGCCCATCTCTTGCAGCCACTCGGAGAGGAACATCTCTTCCTTCTCTTGGGGAAGTGCTTTATTATGCGTCAGGACATAAGGCACATGCAGTTCTGCAACTGTCTGGAACATCTCTTTGTCGAGTTCTCCGCCGCTGATGTCGTTCACAATCTGGACGCCAAACTCCTCGACGCACATCTTGGCAACACCTGCCCTGAACGTATCTACGCTCAGGACTGCACGAGGTGCTTCCTGCCGTACAACAGCCAGAGCTTCCCTGAGGCGCCGCATCTCTTCCTTTTCGTCGGGAGGCGTAAAGCCAGGACGCGTAGAGCAAGCCCCAACGTCAAGTATTGTCGCGCCTTCATCGAGCATCTGTCTGGTGCGCAAACGAATGGCTTCGGCTCCTTCGTGATGCTGATAGAAAGAGTCGGGCGTAGCATTCAGGATGCCCATCACGACAGGCTTTTCCAGCGAGAGCAATTCGCCGCCAATGTTGATGCTGTATGGCTCGGTTTTGGACACAATTCAGTTTAATTTCGCACAAAATTACACATTATTTATATAAATGGCAAGAAATCCGAAAAAAAGGTTTAACTTTGTGCCAGAAAACGAAACAAGACTATGAATACAGAAGCATTATACGCCCTCTATAAAGAGCATTCATTGGTGACGACGGACAGCCGCAAGTGTCCGGAAGGAAGCATTTTCTTTGCCTTGAAAGGCGAAACGTTCGACGGCAACAACTATGCCCTGCAGGCTCTCGAGAAAGGTTGTGCCTTTGCTGTCGTAGATAATCCGGAGGTTGCGAACAGGGACGAGCGACTCTTCCTCGTTCCTGATGTACTGAAAGCCTTACAGGAACTGGCCGCTTACCATCGCAAGATGTGGGGAAAGACTGTTCTGCAGATTACGGGAACCAACGGCAAGACCACCACAAAAGAACTCATCAGCGCTGTCCTTTCCGAGGGGAAGAACGTCCTCTATACCGAAGGCAATCTCAATAATCACATCGGCGTACCTCTCACCCTGCTTCGCATCAAGCCCGAGCACGATATTGCCGTCATCGAGACAGGCGCCAATCATCCAGGCGAGATTGCTAACCTTTGCCGAATCGTCGAGGCTGACTATGGGCTCATCACGAATGTCGGCAGAGCCCATTTGGAAGGCTTTGGCAGCTTCGAAGGCGTGAAGCAAACGAAAGGCGAACTCTATGACGACCTGCGGGCACGCAGCAAGAAAATCTTCCTTAATGCCTTCGACGAAGACCTCCTGCAGATGGCTCAAAGCCGCGAATTTGTCTTGTGGGAAGATGCCCTTCCGTATGTCGAGGGCAGGGTGAGCGAAGCGACACCTTTCGTCGAGATGCAATGGAGGGCAGAAGATGATGCACCTTGGCACACAGTCAAAACCAACCTGATTGGTGCCTACAACATTGCCAATTTGCGTGCTGCCGTTACGATTGGACTGCATTTCGGCATTACTTCCCAGCAGATAAACCACGCTTTGGAAGCCTACAAACCGACGAACAGTCGAAGCGAATTGAGGGAGGTGGGCGGCAATCGTCTCATCATCGACGCCTATAATGCAAATCCTTCGAGCATGAAGGCAGCGCTGACGAACTTCTCCTTCTTCGGGGATAAGCATAAGATGGTGATTCTCGGCGATATGCGAGAGTTAGGTGCAGAAAGCCTTGAAGAGCACAGACTCATAGTGAAGCAGCTCCAAGACATGGAGCTGGAGCGCATCTGGCTTGTGGGAAGCGAGTTTGCAAAGGCAGCCACAGAGGGTATGCGCGTCTTCAAGGATGTGGAGGAAGTGAAGGCGGCTTTGAAGGCAGAACCGATATCAGATTCCACCATCCTCATCAAAGGCAGCAACGGAACGAAGTTATATCAGTTGCCCGAAGCCTTCGAATAGAGATGTTTGCAAACTTAACGTGTGTCGTTGGCAAATTTAACGTGTGAAGTTGGCAAACTTCACGTGTGTCATTTTCTCACTTTCTCGTTTGCATACTGATGGCTTCATCGCCAAGGAACTGACGGAGGATACCGCTTTCGGTGAGGGAAGCCGTCGTGCCTATCTGTATCTTGCCGTCCTGAACAATCCAAAGCAAGTCACTCAGCCGGAGCGCCATTTCGACGTCGTGCGTGCTCATGAGGATGATTTTGTTTGTCTCGTGAGCAAGTTTCTGCATCAGTCGGAGCGTGCTTATCTTGGCGTGAAAATCAAGGAAGGCAGTCGGCTCGTCGAGCAGGATGATGGGTGTCTGTTGCGCTAAGGCTTTGGCCAGGAACGCTTTCTGCCGTTCGCCGTCGCTCAGGGTGTCGATAGTCCGCTCGGCTAGATTGCTGATTCCCACCATTTCGATGGCTTCGCCGACAATCTGCTTGTCTTCTTTCGTGAGCTTCCCGAAGAAGCCTGTATAGGGCGAACGCCCCATCCCTACGAGGTCGGCAACCTTCATGTACGGCACTTCAACTCTCTCTGTCAGCACGATGGAGACGGTTTTGCTCCTTTGCGATAGGGAGAGCGACGAGAGGTCTTTGCCGTCAAGCAATACCTTTCCCGCCAGGGGCTGCAGGAAGCCTGCCAAGGTGCGCAGAATGGTGCTTTTGCCCACACCATTCGAGCCGAGCAGACAAACAAGACGACCTGGTTCGAGCGTTTGGTTGATGTCGGAGAGGATGGCTTTTTCGCCGTAGCCGACTGTAAGGTTTTGCAGACTGATCATTCGTATGCTGTGCAGAATTTGTATCCAAGACGTCGATAGGATTGTTGCAGAGAAGCGAGCCGCATGAGGAACTGCTCGTAGTTCTTTGCTTCGGGCTGCAGCCATTGCACTTCGCTCATGGCAGCCAGACGGGGCAGAAGCATGTATTCCACATGATCAGGGCTAAGCATGTACTCCGTCCAGAGGTTGCATTGCGCTCCCATGATGTACTGCGCTTCCTCTTTCGTCAGGTCTTCGGGAACAGGTTCCATGCTATAGACTTTGCTGAGAGGCAGATAACCTCCGATGCCTAAAGGCTGAACATCTCGATTCTTGAGCTGATAATAGTCGAAATAACAATTGTTGGTGGGCGTCATAACTACATGATGATGAAGCTTTGCAGCTGCTTTGCCGCCTTCGTATCCACGCCAACTCATCACGGCTGCATTCTCGCTCAATCCGCCTTCCAACGTTTCGTCCCAGCCAATTAACTGACGGCCACGCAAGGCAAGGAACGCCTCCATTTCCTTATTGATATAGGTTTGCAGTTCTGCCTCGTTCTTCAAGCCGAGTTCCTGCATCTTTGCCTGACACTTGGGGCAACTCTTCCAGCGAACACGCGGGCTCTCGTCGCCTCCGATATGAATCAACTTGCTGGGGAAAACGTCGCAAAGCTCGCCATAGACTGTCTTGAGGAACTCCAGCGTCTTAGGATTGCCAGCACAAAGCACATCGTCGGCAACACCCCAGATGCCCCAAACCTTGTAGGGACCGCCCGTGCAGCCAAGATGAGGATACACACTCAATGCTGCAATCATGTGGCCCGGAAGGTCAATCTCGGGGATGATTGTGATGTAGCGTTCTGCTGCATAAGCCACAACCTCGCGCATCTCCTCTTGCGTGTAATAGCCAGTCTCGGGCGTATCGTCATAGATGGCATTGTTGGGGTCAGAGAGGCCGACGTTCTTACCTACAATGGTGCACGGACGCACGCTTGCCTTCTTCGCCAGTTCGGGCAAAGCCTTTACTTCGAAGCGCCAGCCTTGGTCGTCCGTCAAATGCCAATGGAAGCGATTGATGCCATGCAAAGCAAGGATGTCGATGAACTTCTTAATGAAAGAGACAGGGAAGAAGTGTCGGGCACAATCGAGTTCAGTGCCACGATAGCCAAAGCGAGGCGAACCGCTCACCAAAGCATAGGGAAGACGCACCTCGCCCGTCTCGTTCATAATGCTTTTGCGAAGTGTCTGGATGCCATAGAAGACACCGCTCTCGCTGGCGCCCTTAATGGTGATTCCCTTCTTATTGATGCTGATGGAATAGGCATCTGGATTATCACTTTTGAGGTCAAGCGACAGGTTAACATCTGCAGTCTTATTGTTTGGCTCCTTAACAATCAGGCCCAGGTATTCAGCAGCAAACTCGGCATTGCGTTTCATTTGCTGGTTTCCAGAAGGATAACCCACAGTCATGCCTTTGGAGAGAGTCATGTACTGCCCGCTTTTGTCTATGCTGATTTGCTGGGGCAGTGGAACGACTTGGTAATTAACTTCGGCACAAACAATCAGGGAGAAAGCCGAAAAGAGGAGAGAAATGATTTGCTTCTTCATAGTATTCTTTTTTAATTATTAATTAGACTTCTGCCTTAATATCACGTGCAGTACGACGGGGGCTCCGATGAGTGGCGTGATGACACTAATGGGAATGAGGCTGCCGTCGCGAGGCAGGGTGCTCAGCAGGTTGCAAAGCAGAGCCAAATTCGCTCCGATAAGCATTGTGGCAGGCATTAGAGTTCGATGATATGAAGTACCGAGCGTGAGTCGAGCCAAATGTGGCACAGCTAAGCCAATGAACGATATTGGTCCGCAGAAGGCTGTTGTCGTTGCTGTAAGCAAACCCGTGACGAGCAACAGCATTTGACGCACTCTGCCTATCCTGATGCCAAGATTCTCTGCATAGCGGTCACCGAGAAGAAGTGCGTCGAGAGGCTTGATGAGAAGGAAGGCGAGGAACAATCCCACAAAAGAAAGGGCGCAGAAGACTGGCAGACGCTCTATGCCAACGGATGCGAAGTTGCCCATTCCCCAAATCACGAAGCTGAAAACACCCTGTTCCGTTGCCGAATAGTTAAGGAGCTGGATGATGCTTCCCGTCACATAACTGATGATGACACCCGTAATGAGAAGCATCACTTGACTGCGCAAAAGCTTGCTCAGTATCATCAGCAAAGCCATTATGGAGAGTGCTCCTACCATTGCTGCAACAACAACAAGCAGGTGTCCGCCAAGAGCAAGACTGCCGATAGAAGCTGTTCCTCCGAGCAGAAGCAGCACGATAGCCACACCAAGGTTAGCACCCGAATCAATGCCAAGAATCGACGGACCAGCCAAAGGATTGCGGAAGGCTGTTTGCAGAAGCAGGCCACAAGTGCCTAAAGCGGTTCCTGTCAGCAGAGCCGTAAGCATCTGAGGAATGCGTCCTTGCAGGATAATAATGCTCCAAGCAGGATGCCCCTCAACCTCGTTTCCGCAAAGAATCTGCCAAACGTCCTTTACAGGAATGTCGAGCGAGCCCCAAAGCACATTGGCAATGGAGAGAAGCACCATCAAAACGGTAAGCAACTTCAACTTGTATTTATCTTTCATCGGTTTTCAATGGCTTAAAGTATTCGTATTCCGTCTCTACTCCCAGTTCCGGATGCAGAATGCTGATGAGGTTCTCGAGCAGACGTTCAGGGTGGAAAGGCGTCTCTTCATAAAGGAGCGTCTTCGAGGTGTCGCACCACCAAATCTGTGCCTTGATGTTAGCCAGCAGAGGTGTGTCAGCATTCATCTGCCCTCTGTCGAGAGGTCCGTGATGTTTGATTATCCAGATGTCTGCGTTGATGCCTTTATCGACCACCTTCTCTGTGCTGAGAGGGATTCCGCCATTGCCTTTGAGGTCGGCAAAGAGATAGTCTGCTCCTGCATCCGTATAGAGTTTCGTCGAACTGCTTCCAGAGCCAGGTAGCGTCCATTGTCCGCTCCAAGGCATCTCGGGCAAGAGTCGAGGTCGCGTCTTTGTAGTCTTTACCAAGTCGCAGAGTTCAAGATAGCGGCTCTCGACGGCATTGAAGATGCTGTCTGCCTTCTCCTTACGGCCAAACAGACGGCCGTAGAAACGCATCCATTCAGCACGTCCAAGCGGTGTGTTCTCCATGTAGTCGGCACACCAAATGATAGGGATTCCGAGTCGTTCAACACGTCCAAGACCGCCACTATTCTCGAATGGGCTGGGTAGCAAAGCATCAGGATTCAGGTCGATAATCTGCTCCAAGCTGGGTTGAACGCTATTGCCAAGATTGGCGACGCGTCCTTCTTTGACAGCCTTTATGAACTCTTGCTGATTGCAAAACTCGAGGTCACAGATTCCGCCAACAGCTTCGTCCGCATCGAGTTCATGTAGAAGTGCCAAATGAACGCTGCTGAAAATGCCTGCATTGCAGAGAGGAACCTTCAAGTTGTACCTTGCCAGCGTGGTAGTTGTGTCCCAAGGATTGCGCATTATCACTTCCATACGGTCCTGGAACTCGATAACAGTCAGGTTCTTAGCATAGTGAAACTGAAGTGTGTCGCCTGTTTCGTCAGCAACACCAGTCCGATTTCCGCCACACGAAAACAGCAGAAAAGTCAGCAGTATATATATGATAATGTATGGTTTCGTACTCATTTCGCTGCAAAGATACGATTTTTAATCCATAATCCATCAGGTTATGATGTAAAAATTCTAATTGCCTCTAATAGAGATAGGTTAGAGTAAATGTAAAACTTAACGTGCCTAGTTGGGCAATTAAGCACGTTAAGTTGAGCAACTAAGCGTGTTAAGTTTGGCATTTAGCTGTGCCTAGTTGGACATCCCACTATAGGACGTTTAATGCGATATGATTCCGAAGGCATTTACTTGTCCTCGAAGAAGATGCGTTTCACGCGTGGTGCTATGCCTGTAAGGATTTCATAAGGAATCGTGCCACAACGGGAAGCGAGTTCTGCTGGCGAGAGTTCGTCGCCAAAGATAGTAGCGAGGTCGCCTTCTTCGCAAGGTATATCAGTAACATCTATCATGCAGACATCCATACAGATGTTGCCTACATAATCAGCCTTTTGCCCGTTAACAAGGCAATAGCCTTTCCTGTTGCCAAGCAACCTGTTCAGTCCGTCAGCATAACCTATTGGCAGGCTTGCAATACGACTGTCTCTTTCGAGTATGGTCTTTCGGCTATAACCAACACTTTCGCCTGCTTTCACATCGTGAATCTGCAGGATAGTTGTGCGAAGGGTGCTGACGTTGTGAATGGTTTCGTTGTTGCGACTGTTGATGCCATAAAGCCCAAGCCCAAGTCTCACCATCTCGAGGTGACGGTCTGGGAAATGTTCAATGCCAGCACTATTGCAGATGTGCCGCAGTATGGGATGTGGGAAGGCTTCCTGCAATTGCTTGCTGCCCTTCAAGAACAACTCATATTGCTTTGCAGAGAAGTCGTCGAAGTCATCAGAGTCGCTGCCAACAAAGTGCGAGAATACTGAACGAGGAATGAGAGCAGTCTGTCGTTTCAAGCGCTCGATGAGTCTGGGAATATCCTTCTCAGGGTCGAAGCCAAGACGATGCATTCCTGTATCGAGCTTGATGTGTACAGGGAAGTTTGTAATACCTTCGTGCTCAGCAGCATAGATGAGTGCATCGAGCAATCGGAAACTGTAAATCTCTGGCTCAAGATTGTATTGAAAGAGAGCACTGAAGCTGCTCATCTCAGGATTCATCACCATGATTCCCTGCGTGATACCCTTCTCGCGAAGTGTCACACCTTCATCAGCAACAGCAACAGCAAGATAATCTACATTGTGGTCCTGCAGGGTCTTTGCCACCTCGACTGCTCCTGCTCCATAAGCATCAGCCTTTACCATACAAATCATCTTCGTTTCTGGCTTCATGAAAGAGCGATAGTAATTGAGGTTCTGCACGATTGCGCTGAGGTTAACTTCAAGGATAGTCTCGTGAACTTTCTTCTCCAATCGGTCTGTAATGCGTTCAAAATGGAACTTGCGTGCACCCTTAATGAGGATGAGTTGATGCTCGAGGCGAGAGAGAATATCGTCCTGCAAGAGCGCATCTGTGTTGGCAAAGAAACGGCAACAAATGGGTAAGCCTGCAAAGCAGTTCATGTGAGCGGAAATAACGCCTCCTACAGCCAGCAGATTGTTGATGCCGCGTTGCTCAAGCAAGTCAGCAAGCTGAGTGTAGAGAGCATGTGGTTCGACACCACTCTGCAAGATATCACTCAAGATAAGAGTGCGCTGACGACCTTCTTTCTCAGGTCTGCGATTCATGAAATCGAGTGCAATGTCCAGACTGCTTATATCACTATTATACGAGTCATTGATGAGAGTGCAGTCGTTCTGTCCATCCTTCACTTCGAGTCGCATTGCAACAGGTTCGAGGGCACGCAGACGTTCTTCTATCGTATCGTCATCGAGTCCCATCTCACGGCAAGCAGCACGACACAAAGACTCGTTGTCCTCGTAGGCATTACCTGTAGTGGGGCAAGGAACGAGTCTTCCCTTCAGCCTGGCTTGACGAATACAATCCTTTATCACAGAGTCGCCTGCAGGATAGATGACAACCTTCGCATCCTTCATCAGCAGAAGCTTCTCCATACACTTTTCTTCGAAGGTCGAGAAGTTCTCCTGATGAGCTCCGCCCAAACAAGTAAAGATGCCGATTGTAGGCTTGATGATGCGCTCCAGAGCCACCATTTCATTCTTCTTCGAGATGGCAGCCTCGAAGATACCAATCTGCGTGTTCTCGTTAAGTCCCCACACAGAAAGAGGCACACCCGTTTGCGAGTTATAGCTGCGAGGGCTGCGGGTAACAGCAAAATCAGGTGCCAAGAGTTGATAGAGCCACTCCTTGACGACAGTCTTACCATTACTGCCCGTAATTCCTATAATAGGAATATCGAAACGAGAACGATGCTGAGCCGCAAGAGATTGGAGTGCAAAGAGGGTGTTCTGCACGAAAAGGAAATCAGCTTCAGGAAAGTCTCCCTCCACTTCTTCGCTCACCACGAAGGCTCGAACACCTCTTTGATAGAGGTCATTAACATAAAGATGTCCGTTTCCGACTTCAGTTTTGATGGCAAAGAAGAGCGTTGATTCCGGATAACAAAGGCTGCGACTGTCCGTCAGCAACCAGTCAATCTCGCGCCCCTTCAGACCTTCTGTCTTTGCGCCAACAAAGGATGCTATTTCGAGAGTATTGTACATTTATAGTTTAGAGTTTAGAGTTGATAGTTTAGAGTTTCATTGTTTATCGGCTAAAGGCTTTGTGCCTTTTTGCTTTTCTGATAGATTCATAGTCCTTCAGGTATTGTTGCATCTCGCTATCCATGCAGTTTTCCACTAATCTACGCCAGATGTAATCTACGGCAAAAGGAGATGGATGTATCATATCGTCGGCATAGAAACGATAGTCGCGAAGTTCGTCGAGCAGTATTTCGTAAGCAGGGAAATAGCTTGCCTTCTCAGGGTAGCGTTTGCAGGCCTCATCAACAGCGAGGAGCAAAGCCGCCTTTGATAATTGACTCTCATGGAAGCCATACTTCTTATAACGGTATGGACTTACGGTAAAGATCACGTGTGAAGTTGGGCAATTACACGTGAGTAATTCGACAAGTTCACACGTTAACTTTGAACACTTCACCGCATCCAATTTAACTTCCACGAAGAGAGCATCAGGTTGCTTGTGGCAGTTCGCCACAGTCAAACCACTTTCCTTCAAACGATAACACACATTCGTTCCGAGGGTTATGAAGATGAAATCTGCTCTCCGAAGAGCTTCTCCGAGTTGAGAGAACGTATCCTGAATGGTCTCACGCAATCGTTCCTCATCCGAATCGTGTATAAGCGTATTAGCTAACCAGCAATGCCATTCCTGTTCGTTGAAGCGGAAGATGGGCAATTCCTCACCAGCCGTTAATGCTTGCTTAGCTTGGATTAAGATGCTTTCAGGATTGTAGGTTACCCCAAGAGGATTGCAGACGACATTCAATCCGTAGCTTTGAAACTTCTCGCCTATGCTCTGAGCGAAACACGAACCCAACAACACAAAGTGTTGATGTTTCTGCATTGGATTTACCCATTTCGGCACGTCCACAACAGTCCGGAAAGTCATATCTTCAGCCTTCATTCGCGTCTTTCGCTTATTTTATTGCACAAAATTACATAAAACTCCGCAAAAATGTATACCTTTGCCTACAAAAATAATAGTTAATCGTGAAAAAAGAGCCTCAAGAGCTACTTACAAATATAAACCTGCCGGCTGATTTAAGGGCTTTGCCCGTAGAAGAATTGCCTCAGGTTTGCAATGAGCTACGTCAAGAGATTATACAGGAAATGGCCAACAACCCAGGTCATTTCGCCAGTTCGCTTGGTGTGGTTGAACTGACTGTTGCCTTGCATTATGTCTTCAACACCCCTTACGACCGTATTGTATGGGATGTGGGACATCAAGCAGCTGGACATAAGATACTGACTGGCCGCCGTGAAGCCTTCCCCACTTACAGGCACTTTGGTGGTCTTCGTCCTTTCCCCTCACCACTCGAAAGCGAATACGACACCTTTGCTTGCGGTCATGCTTCCAACAGCATTTCTGCAGCTTTGGGTATGGCTGTAGCTGCTCACAGACGTGGGGAAGACGACAGGAAAGTGGTAGCCGTAATCGGTGACGGAAGCATGAGTGGCGGCCTCGCATTCGAAGGCGTCAACAATGCAAGCAGCACTCCAAACAACTTGCTCATCGTCCTGAATGACAACAACATGAGCATTGACAGAAGTGTTGGCGGACTGAAGCATTATCTGCATCAGTTGCACACTTCCAGCCTTTACAATAATGTTCGTTTCCGTCTCTCAAACGGACTAGTCCGACTTGGAGTCTTGAGTGAGAAAAGACGTCAGAAGATTCTTCGCTTCAACAACTCCTTGAAGGCGTTGCTCAACAACCAGCAGAACCTCTTCGAAGGTTTCAACATCCGTTATTTCGGTCCTATTGATGGACATGATGTCATCGAACTTGTCAATACACTTCGACAGATAAAGGATATGAAAGGACCGAAGCTCCTTCACCTTCACACCATTAAAGGAAAGGGCTTCAAGGCTGCAGAGAAGAACCCAACCGTATATCACGCTCCAGGTAAGTACGACCCAGAAACGGGAGAACGACTTGGAACAGACACGAAAGGACTTCCTCCAAGATATCAGGATGTCTTTGGCGAAACACTACTTGAACTCGCAAGGCAGAATGATAAGATTGTCGGCATTACGCCTGCAATGGCAACAGGTTGCAGCTTGAACATCATGATGAAGGAAATGCCAGAACGAACATTCGACGTTGGTATTGCAGAAGGTCACGCAGTCACCTTTGCCGGAGGTCTTGCTAAAGAAGGTCTGACCCCATTCTGCAACATCTATTCTTCCTTTGCTCAACGCGCTTTTGACAATATCATACATGATGTGGCTTTGTGCAAACTACCAGTCATCTTCTGTTTCGACAGAGCAGGACTTGTTGGACAGGACGGAGCCACACATCATGGTGCTTTCGACCTCGCAGCACTTCGTCCTATTCCCAACCTCACGATAAGTTCGCCCATGAACGAGCACGAGTTGCGCAAGTTGATGTACACAGCTCAACTTCCAGACAAAGGACCTTTCGTGATTCGTTATCCAAGAGGACGAGGCGTCCTAACCGATTGGCAATGTCCTTTCGAAGAACTCCCTGTTGGAAAAGGTCGCAAGCTCACGGAAGGTAAAGATGTGGCTGTGCTGAGTCTTGGTCCAATCGGAAACGTTGTGGCTAAGGCTGTTCAAGATTTGAAAGAAGAAGGGCTCTTTGTTGCTCATTACGATATGCGCTTCCTCAAGCCTATTGATGAAGAAATCCTGCAGGAAGTGGGCACAGCATTTCGTCGTATCGTTACCGTAGAAGATGGTGCAGTTCAAGGTGGACTTGGTTCTGCAGTCATTGAATATATGTCCGACCACAATTTGCATCCAGAAGTGATACGTCTAGGCCTACCAGACCATTTCGTAGAACACGGGACTCCAGATGAGCTCTATCATCTCGTAGGGCTTGATGCAGAAAATATAAAGTTAAGAATTAAAAGCTAAGAGTTAAGGAAAAGTTACTCTTTAACTCCTCAACTTGATTAAACAATAAAACAATGAAAATCGTCATAGCAGGAGCAGGAGCAGTTGGTTCGCATCTTGCGGCACTCCTATCAAGAGAAGATCAGGACATCATCCTAATCGACGAGAATCCGGAGAAGACGGCTCGCCTTCTTAGCTCCGGAGACCTCGACCTCATGACGCTAAACGTATCCCCTACCTCCATCAGTGGACTTCGTGAAGGTGGCGTTCATCAGTGCGACCTCTTTATTGCTGTCACACCAGAAGAAACGCGAAACATCACATGCTGTATGTTGGCACACACACTTGGGGCTCGCAAAACGATTGCACGAGTCGATACTGCCGAATACACAATGCCTCAGTATCGCGACCTCTTTCAGCAGATGGGAGTGAATTCCATCATCTATCCAGAAGGACTTGCTGCAAGGGAAATCCTGGACGGCATTAAGCGCTCTTGGGTTCGTCAGTATTGGGAAGTTGCTGGAGGCGCTCTCGTTATGCTTGGCATCAAACTTCGCGAGAAAGCACGCATCACAGGAGTTGCTCTTCGTGACCTTTGTGACGCCCAAACGCCTTACCGTATTGTGGCTATCAAACGAGGTGACGACACCATCATCCCAACAGGTAACGATGAACTGCGAAACGGTGATATTGCCTACTTCATGACCACAAAGCGTCACATCGCATACATTCGTGAGATTGTAGGAAAAGAAGATTATGCCGATGTTCGAAACGTGATGATTATGGGTGGAGGACGAACCTCTGTGCATGTTGCTGAGGGAAAGCCCGACTTCTACAACATCAAGATTATCGAACAGAACGAAGAACGTTGCCATCGCCTTAACGAAATCCTTGAAGACAGCGATATTCGCATCATTCAAGGTGATGGACGCGACACAACACTCCTTCTCGACGAAGGTCTCTCGGATATGCATGCATTCTGCGCCCTTACACCTGAGACTGAGACAAACATCTTAGCTTGTCTTGCAGCAAAGAGAATGGGCGTTCGAAAGACTGTTGCCCTCGTTGACAACACGGACTATATCTCCATGGCAGAGAAACTTGATATCGGCACAATCATCAACAAGAAGATGATAGCAGCTGGTCGCATATACCAGATGATGCTCGATGCAGACGCTCACAACGTCAAGTGCCTCACTATCGCCAGTGCAGATGTGGCTGAAGTCGTTGTCCAGGAAGGTAGTGTGGCATGTGCTAAGCCCGTCAGCGAGTTACGTTTGCCTTCAGGTGTTACGCTTGGCGGTTATGTCCGCGGCGAAGATCAAGGTGCTTTGATTTATGGTAACACAACGTTACAACCTGGCGACAGAGTGGTTGTATTCTGTAAGAGTGGCCTTATAAAGCAGATGGACCACTACTTCTCCAAGAAAAGCGGCGGTCTGCACTTGTTCTAACATGGTTTCAATAGACAATTTAAGCGTAGAATTCAGCGCAAAGCCGCTCTTTAATGACATCAGTTATGTCATCAACGACCACGACCGCATAGCCCTCGTAGGCAAGAATGGCGCCGGCAAGAGCACAATGCTCAAGATAATCGCAGGCATTCAGCAACCAACAAGCGGAACGGTCAGCGTGCCTCGCGACGCTACGATTGCATACCTTCCGCAAGTGATGGTGCTCACCGATGAACGTACTGTCCGCGAGGAAGCAGAGCGTGCCTTCGAGCACATCACGGAGATGAATGACGAGCTCACGCAACTCAATAATCAACTTGCAGAACGTACTGATTACGAGAGCGAAGCATATATGTCGTTAGTGGAACGCTTCACGCACCTGAACGAGCATTTCCAAATGATGGGAGGCTTGAATTATCAGGCAGAATTGGAGCGAACTCTGCAAGGTCTTGGCTTCAAGAGAGAAGACTTAGATCGTCCGACGAGCGAGTTCAGCGGAGGCTGGAGAATGCGTATTGAGTTGGCAAAGTTGTTGCTTCAACATCCTGATGTGCTTCTCCTCGATGAGCCAACGAATCACCTCGACATTGAGAGCATTCAGTGGCTCGAGAACTTTCTTGCCACAAGTGCGAATGCAGTTGTGCTCGTCAGCCATGATCGCGCGTTTATTAATAATGTAACGAATCGTACTATCGAAATCAGTTGCGGCAAGATATATGACTATAAGGTGAAGTACGACGAATATGTCGCGCTCCATGCTGAACGCCGCGAGCAACAACTTCGCGCCCTCGAGAATCAGCAGAAGGAGATTGCAGACGCAAAAGCCTTCATAGAACGTTTCCGCTATCAAGCCACGAAAGCCATTCAGGTTCAGCAGAAGATAAGACAGCTGGAGAAGATTGTGCCCATCGAGGTTGATGAAGTGGACAACTCGGCTCTGCGCCTCAAGTTCACTTGCTCGATGCGAAGCGGCGACTTTCCTGTCATCTGTGATGAGGTGGGCAAGAGCTACGGAGAGCATTGTGTCTTCAAGAACGTCAATCTCACCATCAGAAGAGGCGAGAAGGTGGCTTTCGTTGGACGAAACGGCGAAGGCAAGACGACGCTCGTAAAGTGCATCATGGGCGAGATTCCTTTCGACGGAAACCTCAAGGTGGGACATAACGTTCAGATAGGTTACTTTGCGCAGAACCAAGCTCAGTTGCTCGAAGGCGAATACACTGTGTTTGAGACGATTGACCGTGTGGCAAGAGGTGACATTCGGCTCAAGATACGCGACATTCTTGGCGCTTTCATGTTTGGCGGAGAAGCCAGCGACAAGAAGGTGAAGTTCCTTTCTGGAGGCGAGCGTACGCGTTTGGCAATGATAAAACTCTTGCTGGAACCCGTGAACTGTCTCATCCTCGATGAACCGACCAATCACCTCGATATGCGTTCGAAGGATGTGCTCAAAGCTGCCATTCGTGACTTCGACGGCACAGTTATCGTGGTGAGCCACGACCGCGAGTTCCTTGACGGACTTGTGACGAAAGTCTATGAGTTTGGTGGCGGTAAGGTTCGCGAGCATCTGGGAGGCATTTATGACTATCTGACGAATAAGAATATAAGCAGTCTCACACAACTGAATATGTCTTCTCCCCCCTCTTCAAAGCAAGAAGAAGCAGCAACTCCCAATGCAGGAGCTCTCTCTTACGCCGAGCAGAAAGCCCTCGCTCGTGAGCAGAAGCGAAAGAAGAAAGCCCTGCAAGAGGCTGAGGATAAGGTGACGCAACTGGAAGCCGCCATTCGCATCCTTGAAGACCAGATGTCAACACCAGAAGGCAGTCAGGATGTTTCGCTCTACGAGAAGCATGGGAAGTTGAAAGCACAACTCAAACATGCTGAGGAGGAATGGGAGGCGCTGATTTAGTTCATAGTTCATAGTTATGAGTTAAGAGTTAAGAGTTAAGAGTTATGAAGAAAGTTTGTGATTTTATTGCGCAATGGATGGGCGTGCTGGTGCTCTTGGTAGGAGCGGTAGCTTTGTTCTTGCCTGAATCATTCATTTGGATTGAAACGAAGACCATCAATCCTATGCTGGGCGTCATCATGTTCGGAATGGGACTGACGCTTTCGCCAAAGGACTTCAAGATTGTGCTGAGCCGACCAAAGGATATTCTCATCGGTTGCCTTGCGCAGTTCACCATCATGCCTTTGCTCGCTTGGTTGCTGACGCTTGCTTTCTCGCTTCCGAAGGAACTTGCGCTCGGTGTGATACTCGTTGGCTGCTGCCCTGGAGGAACGGCTTCGAACGTCATCACTTACCTAGCAAAGGGCGATTTGGCGCTTTCCGTTGGAATGACAGCTTGCTCTACCCTACTCGCTCCCATTGTGACGCCTTTGCTCGTCTGGCTGATGGCTGGTACGATGGTTAATGTCGATACGCTGGGAATGTTGCTGAGCATCGTCTATGTGGTGATAGCACCCATCATTGTGGGATTGCTGTGCCAACATTTCTTGCCCAAGCTCACGAAAGCCGTCACGCCCTATCTGCCTGCCTTCTCGTCGCTGGCGATTGCCATTACGGTGGGAATCGTTGTTTCGCACAATGCCGACCGCTTGATGCTTGGCGGAATGATTGTCATCCTTGTCGTCATGCTTCACAACTTGCTTGGGCTCTCGCTGGGTTTCACGATAGGACGCCTGCTGCGTTTGGAGAAGCCGAAGTGTGTTGCTCTCAGCATAGAGGTAGGAATGCAGAACAGCGGACTGGCTTCTTCCCTTGCTAATATGCACTTTGCGGCTTATCCGCTTGCCACCGTCCCTGGAGCTATCTTCAGCGTCTGGCACAACATCAGCGGAGCTTTGGCTGCTAGAAGTTTTCAACGGACAACAGACAACGGACAATAACCAATTATATAATTAATTATGAAAAAGAATCAACTTATTATGGCATTTGCTTTGGCAGCATTGACTGCAGCTTGCACGCCTAATGGCAAGCAACTGGCTTCTGGCATAGACCTCGCCAATCTTGACTCAACCTATCAGCCTGGAACAGATTTTTACATGTTTGCCACAGGTGGTTGGCAGAAGGCTCATCCCTTGACGGCCGAGTACAGCCGCTTCGGCTCATTCGACCAGCTTGGCGAAGACAACAACGAGCGTCTGCGTTCGCTCATCGAGGAAGTCTCTTCTAAGGAGAATGAGAAGGGTTCCATCGAGCAGAAGATTGCCGACCTCTACAACTCCGCTATGGATAGCGTGAACCTGAACGAACACTACTGGGGCGCCCTCGAGGAGTTCCTGCTCTGTGACGGCTATCAGAACTCAACTGACATCACGGTAGATTGGATTGCTCAGGTTTGGCCTCGCATGCAGAGACAAGGCGTTCCTGGCTTGTTCTCCATGTATATCGGAGCCGACGAGAAGGACTCCAAGAACAACCTCGTGAACATCGTTCAGGGTGGTCTCACGCTTGGTCAGAAGGACTACTATGTAGATAACGACCCGAGGACGCTGGAGATTCGAAAAGCCTATCAGAAGTACATCGTTGACCTCTGTCAGCACACTGGCTTTAGCGAGAAGGATGCCCAACGGATTGCCGAAGATGTTCTCCGTATTGAGACCCGACTTGCTGTTGCAAGCAAGAGCCGTACAGAACTTCGCGACCCAGAAGCCAACTACAACAAAATCTCCTATAATGAACTCCTGAAAGAGTTCCCTGGCATCAACTGGGAAGGCTTCTTCCAGAACTTCGGAATGGAAGGCGTGAAGGAGGTTTGCCTCGGTCAGCCCGCAGCCATTCACGAGGTGGAGAAAGTGCTTGCAGAAGAGTCTGTTGAAGCCCAGCAGAACATCTACCTCTGGCACGCAATCGATATGGTTTCGTCCTTCATCGACGACGAGAGCCGCGCCCTGAACTTTGGCTTCTACGGCAAAGTGATGAGCGGCAAGGAAGAGGACCGTCCGCGCTGGAAGCGTGCCGTTGCTGCCGTTGAAGGTGGTCTTGGCGAAGCCCTCGGCCAGCTCTACGTTGCCAAGTATTTCCCGCCCGAAGCGAAGGCTCGCATGGAGAAGCTCATCAAGAACCTCCAGATTGCTCTGGGCGAACGTATCGATGTTCAGGAATGGATGTCGGACGAGACGAAGAAGGTGGCTCGCGAGAAGCTCGATGCCTTCTACGTGAAGGTAGGCTATCCCGACAAATGGAAGGACTACAGCGAGCTCGAGATTGGCGACAGCTACCTCCGCAACATGCTTGCCGTGGGCGAATGGGAAATCAAGGACATGATTAAGACCAAGTTCAACAAGCCTGTCGATAAGGACGAGTGGTACATGACGCCGCAGACCGTCAACGCCTACTACAACCCAACCACCAACGAGATTTGCTTCCCCGCAGGCATCCTGCAGCCGCCCTTCTTCGACATGCAGGCCGACGATGCTTTCAACTACGGAGCCATCGGTGTCGTGATTGGTCACGAAATGACGCACGGCTTCGATGACCAGGGCAGCAAGTACGACAAGAACGGCAACCTCGTAACCTGGTGGAGCGAAGAGGACACCAAGCAATTCGAAGAGCGCATTCAGGTGATGCGTGAGTTCCACGACAGCATCGAGGTTCTGCCCGGGCTTCATGCCAACGGCTCTCTCACACTCGGCGAGAATATGGCCGACCACGGTGGACTGATGGTCGCTTTCCAAGCCTTCAAGAATGCCACCAAGGATGCACCGCTTGATGTCATCGACGGCTTCACGCCCGAGCAGCGCTTCTTCCTCGCCTACGCCAACGTATGGGGTCAGAACATCCGCGACGAGGAGATTCAGAAGCGTGTGAAGAGCGACCCGCACCAGCTGGGAATGTGGCGTGTGAACGGACAGATGCCACACATCGACGCCTGGTACGAAGCCTTCGGAATCACGGAATCCGACCCAATGTTCGTGCCGAAGGAGAAGCGCGTCACCATCTGGTAGCCTTCATTTTTCAATAAGTCAAATTCTTTCTTTTTGGGATAGGGATGCGCCGCTGCGTGTCCCTATTTCATATATTGTGGTGAGTAAGCAAACTTAACGTGCCAAGTTGAGCAACTTAACGTGCTTAGTTGAGCAACTTAACGTGCTGCGTTGGCCACCGCAGCGTGTCGT
>OCVV011146612.1_pt1 | contig 26189 bp, 23 predicted proteins | sample 1539721 | NCBI WGS metagenome assembly OCVV01 (sample SAMN02144230, study PRJEB22623) | gut metagenome | biome: sheep rumen | host: Ovis aries | place: New Zealand | reverse complement strand
AACTATACAAGAATCGCCAACTCATGTTTTAACCGGAGGCTTACGGTTGTGTGTAAAAACCTTGGCATTAGCAAAAGGTCAACACACAAGATCCGTAAGACATATGCCACCAATCTGTTAAAGCAGTCAGTTGACGAAGCACTCGTTGCAGAACAGATGGGACACAGCGACATTGCAACAACGAGGAAGTACTACTTCTTCTGCAATGATACTGACGAAGAAAAGATTGCAAAGATTTCGAAGGCAATAACATATTAATATATAATCACTTTTGATAATATTATCAGATAATTGCACTGATTAATCTGATTATGGTAACCAAGGCGGGAAAAACACAGGTTTTACGGCGTTATTCCGAACGTCTGTTCTGATTCGATTCTCTCATCCCCTGTTAAAAACCCTTGTGTACCAACGGTTTTCTAGTGCGATTACCAAAACTGATTATTAGGTGATTATGAAATTTGCCGGATTCTTGGATCTCATTTTCGATTAATTGTCTGATAGTTCTACGAATTGAGTGATTGCTGATTTAAGTCTTTACATTTATCTTCATGAATTTATGATGGTAAATGTAAGGACTTAAATTTTTTATTGTAATAACAAAAAAGAAAAATGTAATTTCTAATTTGTGACTTATTTATAGTTACAAATGAAAATTTATAGTTACAAATTTTATTTTTATAATTACATATGTTTCAATAACATATTGAAAGTTGTCTATCCAGTGAAACAAAAAAAGGGGAGCATTGGTGTCACCCAATACCCCCCTTACATGCACGCATAAATTTGCGAAACGAAATCACTTCATGAAATTCTATTCCGGTCGATCCTTCTGCGGCAATTTTTAGATCAGCAACTCTAACATAGTCTTCTTCAAACCAACGAATAATATTATCAACATTTTTGCCAAAAGTTTTTTCATAATATTTTATTGCACGGTTGAAGTGTGGCACAGAATCAATGAGCATAAAATCATCATACATCATTGCATTACACATCAGAAAGCAGAAGACAAGAGAAGAAATAAAATTATCCTCAACATTATCATCCATCTCATCAACTGCGATGCAATGGTCAACCATATATTCGGCCATTAGCAGATGATATTTGCACGCATAATCCACCCAGTTGCCGTGAGCAAACGAAGTGTAGATATCTGAATCGTGATGTACTTCGTATACTGGATAGTCGAAATACATTATCTTTTCTTCCTCTCCAACATACTCCATATGCCTGTCAATGATTGCGTTAAAGTATTCGTCCTCTGCCATGTAGAGCGACTCATGCGGCAAAAGCTGATTACGAATGAGATAGAAGCGGTTGTAAAAATTACCTCCGCAAGATCCTACGCTGTATGTAATATCTTCTGAATTGAAGTCACCAGACTCATAATAAATAGTTTTGGCACGAATCACTACAGCGTCTGGATTCTCTAATATTTGTTTGTTCACATAATACAAACAAGATGCCGTATAACAATCATCAGCATCCAAGAAGCCGACAAAAGTACCAGTAGCCTTCAGCAAACCTGTTCGCCTAGCTCCACCGGGGCCTTTGTCAAACTCACTGTCAACATGTACAATATTTAGAAATCTGGTGAATGGTTTGATTTCATCCAGATATTTATCTGTCGAACGGTCATTTACAATAATGACCTCATCAATGTATTCCTTACTGCTGATGAGAGAAGCCAATGCTCTCGCAATGGTCTTCTCCCCATTATGCAGTGGTATGATTATTGAAAACATAATCTTTTATTCCGTGACTTCCTTCCATCCTGCGGGATAATCTACAGGACTCCACACATTCCCATCGATCTGGCATTCATACAGTTTACCGTCTCTGTCGGGATACCATACCTTGTCGCCCTTAGAATAAGCATTGGTGCTATCCGGTTGCTCCCAGACAGGCCACTCACCCTGTTCGTCCTGCTCATTGATAACCTTCGCAAAGAGAGAAGGAACATCAGCAGGATTCCATGTTGGCTGAGATGTGTGAGCCTGAAGTACCTTGTATACCACATCGTTGTAGGAGACACGCTTGCCCACCTCATAGGCCACGCCATCTCCATTCCATTTCTCCACGAATGCGGGGAAGTTGATAATCACCGCATCCTCCATACCATCTACTTGCAACTCCAGAAGCTGACGGAGCTGCACTGCCTGTTCTCTTGTCATGCCTGTACAACCCCCATAATAATATTCAGTGCCTCTTCAGCAGAAATCTCATCAACATCGTCAACGAGCGTCCACACCTGTTGACCGTTGTCCTGCCAAGAAGATTCATAATGCTTGCCCTCTGGAGCATCCGTGGGAGCATCAACGTATTTCAGCTCAACCCAGTTGTCGCCAGTTTCTCTAAGCTGATCATACGTGGGATTATAAATAGTTGCGCTCCCGATTTTAATTTTTGTCGGATTCATTTTCACAATGACTCCGTTAGAAATAATTGCATACATAACTTATACCTCGTTGATGTTTACACATCCATAATACTCTGTATTTCTTCCTGCAAAAATAATCTCGCCAGTAGCGTAGAAATATGCAATGCAGTCATCAAGTCTTCGTGAGTCAAGTGTGAACCTTACGCCGTTGTATTTATTTGTGCCAACGTCCTCTTTAACAATTGAGCCAATAAATTTCTGCGGCTTCGGATAGATAAGAGTGCTTGACTTGTACACATTGTTGATATACCATCCAACTCGACCAAGATTGAGATCTGACTCTGATGGCATCATGTAGGAAATAACAATCTTTGTCTTGCCACTCTCATCAAAGCTTACATCGTCTGTGTTAAACGGATAAATCTTGGTCACGCAATAGCTTGAAGATCCTGCGGTGATTGCACCGTTTGCTCCAATGTAGGCATTGTACGACTCAATTACAGGCGTTGTATCAGTAGACATATGACCAGACGAAGAAGTTACCATGCCCTTCTTTAAAATTGCTCTCACCGTCCGCTCACCGCCTTACACCGCCCAAGATTCGACCGAGGCATAGCCGTAAGTGATGGTGATATCATAGACACGATTCGCCACCACATTAAAGTTGTCGGGCATCACAATATTGTTCACTGTAAGATTTGTTGCTCTCGATCCAGACTTGAAACGGAATACAATGATTCCGGTAGTAGGAGCGGTGACATTAAGCGTTGTCATAGTATCCCACACATAGAACTTTCCCTCTTCCAGAGTTGCGGTCGTATCCGTCATATCCTTCTTTACAAGAGTCTTGTCATATCCTTGAAGGGTGTTCATCAGATATTTCTTGGTTACGGCATCTTCAACGGCACTGCCGCCTTCACCACCGCCACCATTCTTCTTGGCAAGTGCATAAGTAAGAATATCCATAACTTATACCTCCCACCATTTTTCTCCGTCTTCGTCATAGATGTAGACCGAGCCAGTATCCATCTCCATAAATGTGGACGCATTGCCAATGAAGCGTCCTTCAAAAGTTTTTGTAGGCTTTTCGTCAGTAGAAAGACCGAAGAGTTCAAGCCATTCCCTGTTAACTTTAATGCCGTACTTATTCAGTGTAACCATATATATCATTCCTTTCATTCAGTAGCAAACTTATGCTCATCAAGCAGTTCGCCATAAGTCTCTCTGATGTGTGCAATACTTGCCGCCGCTTTCTCGTTTTTGAACTCTGGATGCGAATTGCAATACTCCGTGTACTCTGTTATGGAATCGAGAATTTGATTCCATGATTCGATGCTGTGGATTCTGCGATTAACAACATCATCAGAAAATTGAAGAATAGTGGCACGTTTCTGCTTTGCCTCGTTCGCATCAATCTTGTTGTCAAGATCCACAATCTCTTTGTGAATTTCATCAATGGCATCTAAAATCTGTTTCTTTTCATCTTCACGCTTGTCTCTGCGATTAATCAGAAACTGAATAAAATTCCAGATGCCGACAGAAGCAAACATGCTTACTGCACAAGTTATAACTGTCTCCCACATCGGGTTCATTGGTATCGTTTCCTTTCCGGGTGCAACTCCAACAGGAGTGACCGCCCTCTGATATTATTATTTTATTCATCCTTGTAATCACTCCTGTTGTTCTTAAGTGTTATAATTAACACTTGTTCAGCCGGATCTTAATTTCTGTAAACGGTTTGCCGAACCATCCTGCTGTGTTGTCACCATCACCAGACTCCCAGTTGGTGTCGTGGATTTCGGAATAGTGACGGCTACTGTCATACGGCTTTACAGAATACAGTGCTTCGTAATACTTACCGCCAGTTTTGGAAGTGTCGGTGGTATAATAAATCTGAATAGCATCCAGACTATTTACACCGTCTCCTGCCCACTTACCGCCAGAATACTTTTTAGACCATCCTCTGTCGTACATATGAACTCTGTATTGAACAGAACCACTGCTGACATTCATCTTGATTTTCAAAATGCTGTCATTAGCGGTGCCGCTAGGATAGCCGTTTCCAGTCTCCGCAAGTACACCATGATTTCTAGTCTGGATAGTGTAGGAGATAGTGGGTACTTTACTTGTTGTCTTTTTTGTCGTCTTCGTAGTGGTAGTGGACGAGCCAGTGCCGTACTTCGGACGAGCATATCCCCGAATGTTGCCATCACCGACAGTGTAGTAACATCGTCTCACAGCGTTGTTGCTATTGCCCTCGATTGTAGTAATTGTCTTACCATTCACGGTCTCGACAATACCAATGTGGTCTGCAAAACCGTCGTTGGGCTGAGTAGAATCGTCCCAGTTAAAGGTAATAATATCACCCGCTTTGGGAGTAATGCTTCCATCTTCATGCCAAATTCCTTTGGCTTTGAACAGCTGAATGTGCCTTTCGACTCCGCACTCCGTGCCACCAATCAAATCTGTGGCTCCTGCTTTAATAAATGCCGCAGAAAGAGTGGCATCACACCATGCATCATACATGGAAAGCGCCACGCCAAGAGCGAGAGGTTTATGATTGTTGTATGTATTAATAACATCCGCATGAGCATTGGCATTGTTAATCCATCCACGGTAAACATTCAGCACCTGTTCTGCTGTCACGCCAGTTTTAGCTTTTGCCTTTGTAGTTGTCTTCTTTGTCGTAGTCTTTGACGAAGAAGCATACTTCTTCCAGTCGGCGGCAGTACCATAAAAAATATTCAGATCCAGATTGCTGTTATAGCCACTGAGTCTTCCTGCTCCGGTGTACTGATAGATTGCAACCTTGCCAAAAGTCCCCCAACCGTTAGCGTCAGTCCACGGATTAGACTGGTAGCCATATACCAGATTGTTGCTTGCATACTGCGCACACCACAGCGGATATCCTGCACTGCCAATGCTTGCGCAGGAAGGAATCACACTCTTACTGATATACAGGAAAGGCTTTACGCCAGACAGCTTATAGAACTCATCCATGAGAGACTTGAGATATGCGATATTGCCCCATGCACTGTTCTGATAAGATTCCCAGTCAATAGCCATGATGACCTTGCCAACATAGTTCTTAACCTTGTTATAGAAAAATTTTGCTTCTGCGGCAGCTCCACCGCCAGCAACATAGTGATAGCATCCTGCAAGCTTGCCACTATTAAGTACGGTATCAATCTTGTAGAAATCGGGATTGATATATGTCGTACCCTGTGTAGCCTTCACGATGCAGAAATCATACGGTATCTTTGTCATGTCAACCGCATTATTGGAAGAGATATCTACTCCGTTTAATGCCATAAAAACACCTCCTTAAAGTGAAAGAAGTGGTTCATAAGCGAACCACTTCTCCAATATAATAAATAATTAATTTAGTCTAGTGTCTGTGTTCTCTTAATCAGCTGATTAATGCCAGTTGCCGCAAAGCCAGACACAATACCGACCGCAAGCGCATTAATAATATCTGCCGCAGGAAAGTCTGGCATAACAAACATACCAATCACACCAAGAATTGCTCCTGCAACCCCCATAATAGAAGGAATGCGATCGTTGTTAATCTGTGTCCACTCCTTAACAATATAGCCAATAAGATAGCAGATAATTGTAATTCCTGCAACACTAACGATACCTAAAGATTCCATAATCAAATGTCCCCCTTATTAATTAACTAATATATTTATAATTAACTCCTGTTTCAAAAACAGAAGTTAAATCACTTTGTTCAACCCAAGATCCATTAACTTTCTTATAAACCGTTCTACCTTCAACCCAAGAACCATTCACTTTAATATAAAGAGTTCCAGTGTTTGCAGTACAGGTAAGCACGATATTGTGTGCGGCATTGATATTAGTCAGCTTGTAAATATAGTTGACAACTATCTTGCCAGTCTTTGAATCTGTAGTTTGTTCCTTCTCAAATACAATTGAGTTGCCATTGTCCGCACCAGTGATTTCTGCGGTCGAGTCATCTGGAACTACAACAAGCGAGTAATTCTGTTCCGCAAGTCTGACTACTTGACCATCTGGATACAGTTTTGCACCAGTTCCAGAAGAGGTAATGAAGTAATAATCAACATCACCGAAGACAAATATCAAACTATGTTTGGCATTGACATTACTCAGCGTGTAGGTGTATTCCCCGCCGCCGCTTGTTGCTTCAATTTCAACCTTGAACTGCAATGAGTCATTACCATTATTTGTGTATTGATCTTTAAAAAACTTAACATCAACATAATGACTTCCTGCGCTTATCGTGTAAGTTAACTCATGTTCATCATTTCCGTTAATAGAAGAGCAAGCCAACTCAACATCAGACGCATCATCAGCCTCAGACGCTGTACTAAGTGCGGTGTCTAGCTTACCGAAAATACCATAGTCATATCCTGCCTCGGCATAGTTAATATACTTAAAGGTAATGATACAATCTGATTCCAAATCAAATGTAACTCTAGCAACAGCCGCAGAACTTGAAACGCCTTGGTTGTTTGATTCATAATATCCATTACTGTTTACTGCGAATCCATAGTTTGAGCTTCTGTTTGTCACACTATATGTATTTGTAGGAATGCCACCCTGTAACTGACTAGTTATGTCAACACCATTATCAAGAGCAAGCGTTAATTTTGTCTCAGTCGGAACAATAGATATTGTCTGATTCGTTCCTTCTTGTACACGAGTTGTGCCATTGGCGGGATCAGTTGTTGCATTGATACTTGATATGGTGATAGGGTAGTAAGTATATTGCGGGTCTTCGTCTGGTGGAACAAATGGGCCAGACTCGCTGATTGTTATAACGTGGTCTGCCGCAATTCCTGTCAACTCATATTCGTAATAATACTGGTCGCCGCTACTCGGAATATCATAAACAACCGTCCATGTTGCACCGACAACCGCACCACCATAATAACCAATGGTAAACCGCAGTTTTGCTTCTTGTAACTCGGCTCTTGTCCAAGTTCCCGCATTCATAGTTATTGTGGAATTAGATGTCGTTGTAAATGATGACTCACTGCCTTTTGCGGTTGATCCAGAATAAAGTTGTAAATCCGCAACCTCACTTGAGTTTGACGTACTCTCGCAGTGTCCTCTAACTTGTACAGTAACAGAAGTAATTGTTGCATTTTCTGGAATACCACTGAAGTCAAAAGAGTAATCAATATGTGCGGTTGACCCTTGAGAAGAACAGTAGTCACTTGAACTGCCGCCGCTGGTCTCAACACCAACACCAATAGCATTTCGGTAGTTCGTGCTACTAATACTTCCGCTTGTTGTGGCATTTTCTGGATTGGCTTCAATTGTGCCACCAGTAACTTTCTCTTTAAGCACAAGGTCGCCAGTGACATCAATGTCATTATCTAAGACTTGAATGCCGTCAAGTGAGTCAGTGTTGACCCTTACAACGGCATCGCCGCCCTCCATAATTTCCTGCGTTGCGGGTTCGGCGGTTATTCCACTCACACTACTGGTTGCAGTGATCGTATAAGCTGTTCCTTGCAGTGAGTAGCTAACAGTCAGTGTTGCACCATAGAATCGGCAATAGTAAGATGTCGAATTTGTAGATGATGTACCTCTTGTTACATACAGCCTAATCTTCGCATTCTGCAACTCTGCCAATGTCCAAGAGCCAACTGATAAGGTTACTGTACTTGCCGACTGTGTAAGGTTTGTTGCAGATCCTTTTGTTGTTGTTCCAGTACACATCTGCATCTGACGAGTGCTGATATATCTTGAACTAGTTGTGCTGACATAACCCTTTGCCTGACATGCAACAGAATCAATGGTAGCACCTTCTGGGATTGCGCTAGTATCAAAATTATAATAAACATAAGTAGCAGCACCAGACCCAGTTGTAAGTACGAACTGGGCATAGCTACTACTTGTTGCATCCGTGTAGCCGTTGTCAATAGGATACGAGCTACTCACGGATGCGTATCTCGAATGTGTTGTATCCAGTGAGGAAGGATGAAATGTTAAGCTATCACTTACGTCTACTTGTCTTGCCATTTAATCACACTCCTCACTGTTTAATCCAGATGTCACCATCATTGCCGCCCGAAGGTGAACTACTAGAAATCGTGACAGTGGAATATGTTAATGCCACATTCACACTGGCGAGATTGGTAACATCTACTGTGCCATTTGCGGTAATTGTCTGACTGCCGCTCACTAACTCACTTGCGGTCACCGTTACAGCAGTACCATATTTCGTCCCACCGCTAATATAACCAGTGGTATTGGTCACGCTCGGTGTCACTGTGATTGAGTGATTGCTCACAGTTCCTTTGCTTGCGGATGGAGTTCCCGCTGAACCACTAGGCATCGCCGCAACTTTAACAACACCAGTAGTATATTTTCCTGCCGCTACTGCCGTTTGCTCAGATGTTGATGGAGTAATTGTCGCCGCCGCCTGTGTTGAAAGCTGAAGCGTGCCAGTTGTTGTTCCTGCGCTTACATATCCTGCTGACTGAGTATGACTTGCTGTCACAAGACCAGTAGTAGAGTTGACAGAAGCAGTTGGATTAGCATGGGTAGCAGTTGCCACTGATTTAGTTATTCCAGTCTCATAATAGCCATATGGAATTGTAACCTCATTGTCAGATACGGTTATATCACTATCGCTCTTTATTGGAAAATTTGAAATATTGGATATAAAAACGCTAGTCAAAGGAAAGTCTTCCCTCGTTGGGATATATCCAGATTTAGCAAAATCTAATGAAATAAAAATATTCCCACGATCATAAGAAATCCCATGTAAAGTGGGAACATCCGCATATGACACTAACTTGGTCACATTATTAGCATAATAACCCGCTGGCGCTGTAATTGATAACCCGCCATTTTCTGAAGTTACTTCTTCTTCTGTTAAATCCGCAGAAGTTTTTCTCGGTACTTCACTACCAACATACGTACTACTAATCGCTTCAACCGCAACACTAGACAGACCATCATAACCAGAGTCGGCTGTGATGGTCTGTGCTGTTTCGGATGGAGTTGCGGTTTTAGATTGAAGAGTAGGAGAGGTTGCTGGAACCGCCACATTAGCACTCGCATAATTCGTTACATCATGCGTTCCGTTCGATGTAATGTTGATAGTTCCTGTCGGTGTAATGCCACCGCTCGTATCTCCATCATATGTTGTAATAACATCGCCAGTAGAATAGTGGATAAGTTTAACGGTTGTGTTGGTTGCAAGTATGTCCATAAATCCTGCCGCTGTTTTATTTTCTGTAACAAAGGCTGTTATATGTAAACCATCTGTGCTACCAATACTATACTTGCCGACTCCCGGCGGCACTGGACAGTCGTTTCTAAAATAACCGCCGCTATCCCAGTATGGACCACCAAATCTACCAAGAACTAATTCTGTTAAGTTGGTATTATTAAAAACATAATGTCCTGCTTTAACAACATTTATTTCTTGACTACCATTAAAAACACTTGTTGGTGCTAAAGTTAAGCGTTTTAAGTTTGGATATTTCTCTATAGAAAATGGAGAACTACCAGCGGGGAAAGCGGCATTTGCGGCTATTTTAACTGCTCCAGTCAATGTTAAATTGACCAAATGCTCCATATTGCCATATGCACTAAGTGTGCCATAAGCATCATTGCTTCCACCCATATCAATGATCATGGTTTCTGTATACTTCTTACCAGTACTAGATGTATACACAGTCTCGCCACTAATGGTATCTTCTTCTCGTCTATACGTCAGCACATTCCCGCCATCATCGGTGGCCTTGAAGCCCGCAACATTTGTAAATTCTCTTCCGAATATTTTTAATGTATCGCTCATCAGTTAGCCACCTCCTTAATTATTTATTGCCGTTCCATCGGCGTATTGTGTTTCATATATTGAGCCTTCGATGGGAAGAATTTGATTATTTTCATATCCTAAAATTGTTGACCAGTTTGTCGCAGACTGATAGGAAGATATAAGTGCGGATGGGACATAAAGAGTTCCACCAGTGCCACCAGAAGCGAAGGGGGTATTATTAAAGGCACCAGTTACTGTCAATGCAACCACCGAAGAATTTCTTAATATAAGATTTGTTAATTTTGAATATCTAAAATAATTATTAGAAAAAGATGCTGTTAATTGATTGCTAAAATCAATTGTATTAATACCAGTTGCATTATAAAATACATTATAATTTCCTGCACACGCACCTTCTCCAACAAAAATCGCACAATTTGTACTTCCTTGAAGGCAATAGCCGCCCAAACTTGGAGTTATAATATGTACACTTGTTATTTGAGGAAAATATGAAAACCCATATTCAGCAACTCCAACATCTGTTTTTGTAACAATTCGACCACTTAAAGCTGTTCTTGTAGCAATGTCTTCAGCATAATTGCTATTATCTCCGCCTTTATCTAACACCAAATAACCATTCTCATCTTGCGTAATATTGGCGGCAGTTATACTATCCACCGCCGCCTTCATCTGAGCAATCGTCAAAGGAAGGCTTGCGCCAGACTTCTCAGATATACTAACTGCAAGAGCATCAAGTTTTGTTTTTGTTACTATTACTTTGTCTGCCATATCAACCACCTCCATACGATGCTGTGTCTCCATCACCATACTGAGCGAGAGCTGCAGTGATAAGTTCATTTACTTGCGAAGCTGTCATATATGGAGATGTGGTATTTACCCACTTGGAGGTTGTACCATCGTAGGTTAATATTTGCCCAGTGGCGGGAGAGGAGATGTTGGCTCTAACATACTCATTGAGATATCCATTATTTAATCTTAATGAAATATTTGAAGAAGTAATTGTAAAAGATCTTGTAGTAAATTGACCATCAGATATTGATATTAAATTAGTAAAAACAAATTTAGCACCCATTCCGCTAGTTGAAGCAGGATATACTGTTAATGTAAAAGATAGAGCCAAATTGTTATTATATTGCCATTGAACAACACAACTCTTACCATTATTGTAAGCCTCTAATATTTCTTCATATGTTTTATCGGATGTATAACCATTTGTATTGTTGCCTGTGATAGTGATTACAAACAGTTCTTCTGCATCCCCATTCACCCACTTAGAACTTGCACTATCATATTTCAGCACCTGTCCATTTGCGGGGTTGGCGATATTAGTATCCGCTAGACCAGACAAATTCGGCGATACACCTGCGGTTGCCGCATCCACATATTGCTTAGTAGCGACATCCATATTCTCCGTTGGGCCAGCCCCAACCGTCAGCTTACCCGCAAGGACTTCATTACCAGACCAATCAAGGGTTCTCGCATTTGAACGGGCAGAACCAGATGTACCATTACCTACAATGTCAGCGTAAGTATTGGAGGTGTCTTCGATATTATATTTACCTTGGACATGTTGATTATTTCCTGATGCAATAGTCATTTCACCTTCCGTATGAGAACCACTTCCAGATGCAATCGTGCTATATCCTTCAGCATGAGAATAACTTTTAGTTGCATTTGAACCATATCCTTCCGCATGAGAATGGTCGCCAGATGCTATTGTATGGCTTCCTTCTGCATGCGAATACGCCCCTAATGTAGTCGTATGATATCCTTCAGCATGAGATCCAGTTGACTTGGCAAAAACACTAATTCCTTCTGCATGCGAATATGGTCCAGAAGCAGCCGTTTTTATTCCTTCAACATGAGAGTGATTACCATAAGCAACTGTATTTTCACCTTCTACATGGGTGTTTGTATTTGCGGCAACATTGCCAGATTCAATATAATATACTTGATTAGATATTGCAGAAGTTTCTGATAAAGTCTGATTTAATGTAATACTTGTTATTCCTTGAGTGCTTTGATCAATAACTTCATCAGTTATTTGGTATATTCTACTATTACCATACCTTGATGCGGTAATATAAAAATATTTTAAACTTCTCCAAGAGGAGTCTATTTTATTAACCGTATAAGTTGTTGCATTAGCTGACCCAGTTAAATAAATACGTCTATTAGTATAATTAAGCGTGCCGTAACCACCCTCTACGTGAGAGCCATCACCCGAAGCAATCGTGCCACTCCCCTCTGCATGGGAATGGTAGCCAGAAGCGACTGTACTACCTCCCTCAGCATGAGAAGAAGTGCCAGATGCCTCACCACTCCCTTCAGCATGAGAACTACTACCCGATGCAAGTGCACTGTTTCCTTCCGCATGAGAGTAACTACCTGACGCAGTCGTATTATATCCTTCAACAATCGAATTATATCCACTTCCAGCATGAATAGGGGGTTTATGTAATATATAGCTTAAACTAGCAGTATCATTTTCTTCCCAATCACTTTGCTTAACTTCAGTTTTTAACTGTGCTATATCAGTCTTATTCTGTGACACATCTGCCTCAACCGCACCAAACCGTTGAGTAAATGCTGATATGACTTTGCGGAGATGAGAGAGTGTTATGTATTTTGGTAAAGCCATAAATTTTCACATCCTCTCTGTGGGTTATACTGGTTCTGATGATGAGGCAGTTAATGTAGTTGGAACGTAAAGATTAGTTGCACCATCTTCGTAATAAATATTACCTAGACCCTTTTTAATAACAAAACTACTTCCACTAGTACTCCAAGTTAAAGAAGGTATTTCATATCCGTGTTCATTTTTAAATACCACAATTTGTCCTTTATCCATCGCCTCTAAAACTTTATTATAAAGTGCTGTATTTTTCATCCTAATTATTTCTCCTTATCTTCATACTCAGGGAGCGTCATATCAATAACGCAAATGCCACCGCCACCAAGCAAGTCTCCACTCACTCGCTTCATGCGGCCGCCGCTTTCAATCAGCACCTTGTCTGTTTCTTGTACGGAGTCGACAACCGCCAACTCGCTAAGAGTAACTGTATTTAATTCGCTCATGTTGTTTCCTCCTTATCCTAAAATAATATTGTTATCAGCATCAGTTACTACATTGCCATCCGCATCCGCAACTGGTGCAGCAAAGTTAAATTCTGTCAATAGATTTAAAACATTCTCATCATCTTCGGGTTGAGGAATTTCGGTGTATAGCAGACCGTTTGCATCCACGCCAACCGCTTGTGTCATGTCGGCGGTCTTCGCAATGGGCTTCACGGAATTTGATGCAATTGCATTATCTACATATTGTTTAGTAGTTAAATCATTTACCGCTGTTACAGACGCAGGAGCAGAGACAGTTCCTGCGCTTACCTTTGCGGGAAAAGTTGCATTTTGATTTACATCCCATGAATACAATGAATCATAACCCATTAAACTATTGGGTATAGTCCAAATTCCGGGGCCATATCCACACAATCTTTGAATTACCTGTCGGCTATTAGAATTACTGCTACCAGATAACTCATAATTTCTCGCCGCAGTCCCATCAGTAAAAAATGTAAATCGCCAATTCCAGTAATTGTTTGTTTGATTAGCACCACCACCAAAAGTGGGGGAACCATTAAGATTAATAACATTTCCACCAGACCACCCAACCAAGTTTTTAACATCAGATAATTGTTTAATCCAATTGGTAGAATTTGATCCAGTTGCGCTTTCAACCGTCAAACTCATAGCATCATCATTACTAGTAAGCCAGACATAAAAATTAGTTAACGAACAATACCTTTCTGCATTTTCAACATATGTACTATTCCAATATGCATATTTCTCAGAATCTGCTGTTCCATCAGGAACATTATAGTTCATCGCAGTAATGGTGATTCTTACGCCACACAATTTACTACGAACTCCGTCCTTCAACGGAATATAAATACTGGTGCCATTGGTATTACCAACAAACAATAACCTTTTTTGATCATTAGAATAGTTTGCATAAGTCCAAGTTTGACCGCCATCAACAGTCTCTTCTATGAGAATATGGTCGGCTGGAATAAAAGCAAATCTATTAGCACGCAGTGTGTTTACCCTTGGCATGGATACCATTGACCATGAACCGCCATTAGCATCTTCAACAATTGCTTTTGCACTTGCGGCTCGTTCTGTCTTACCGAGGAATTTACTTTTTATCTTTTCCCACAGATGCTCCAGACCTGTCTTGTCCAAGTAAGATGTTGCCATCTAGCACACACCTCCCTTTTTATGATGCAGTGATTGTGTCAATCTCCGCATTCGTAATGCTTGCAAGATCACTCGTCTGTACATAGCCACTGAGGTCAACCGTTCCCGACAGAACATCCCAGTCAGAGCCATTCCAAGTCACGTTGTCTCCTGCCTTAATGCCGTGAGTGGCATCAGCGGCGGTCACGTTATAAGTATCACCAGTCTTCTGACCAGACTTCGGCAGAGCGGCATAGTTAGCAACCGTCCCCTTATAGTCGTAAAGTGTGGAAACAGCGGTAGTGATTGCATTGCTGACATCGCTTGCAGTTTGATAGCCATAACTTTCTATAGTACTCTTAACATTGGCATCCGTCTGATAACCATAGCTTTCTACCGTGGTCTTGACGTTTGCATCGGTCTGATATTTTGAATCATTTGTCAGTTCGCTGACAGCAGTTGGAACAGAGATGTTCGCCGTTGCCGCAGTAGAAGAGTTGGCAGTAAATGTTGCAACATCCGTGCCGTTCTTCTGAATCGTCAGAGTTGCATTGTTGACGGTCGGAGCGTAAATCTTGGTTGTGCCAACCGTTGCAATCTCAGTACCAGACTTTACTGTCTGAGTAACGTTAGCAGAACTTGCCGCCTCTTCAGCCTTCTTAATCGCACCGTAAACAGTGGGAGTAGAAGAGGAGTCGGTAGACTTACCGAGGACAGCATCAGCCGCTCCCGCAGGATCATAGTCTGTCGATTTTGTATATGCCGCAGAGTCAAGACCTTTCACTGCAACATCAGTACCATTGACAGAGAGTGTGCCGTTTGCAGAACCCTGTGCAACAGTTACATTGACAGCCTTCTGTGCATCGGGTGTAAGAGCAGTGCCATTAACCTTGACGGTCTCAATCACGTTGGGCTGACCGCCCTCGCTGACAATGTTGTCAACCTTCTCCTCAAGGGTGTCAATCTTACCCTTGTAAGTTGTATATTCAGAATCTTTTACGGTATAGTCATCATTATTAAGGTCGCTCTGCTTCGAGGGAATTTTTCCCTCAACAGTCTGAAGCTCAGACTTGGTTGCGAAAAGTGTTTTGATTTTTTGCCACACATAGAGCAAACCGTCTTTATCCAGATATGATTTTGCCATAATTTTGTCTCCTTATTAAAATGAAAATATTTCCTCCAACTCCGTGTTGGAGATAACATCAAGATTTAATTCTGGAAACGTCTTGTTTCCAACCAGTGTCACTCCCTCAATCTGAGGTTTATTGTCAAGCAGTTCGTAATCATTCACCGCATTGTATCGGATGGGCGTGAGAAGTGATGCCTTCACGTTCACCCGATTATTAGTCAGCGATGCCTTCACGTTTATCTTATTATTCTTGAGAGTGGGAGAGACAGTAATCGTTCTGTATTCAGCCATAATTAATCCTCTTTCTGAAGTTCATCAACATTGAAGACAAACTTATTCGTACCAACAACACCACCGTCACGAAACCAAAAGCGGCACTGTCCAACGATGGAATTCTTCGGACTCAACGCCATTGTTTCTTCCTCGGTAAACGTCTTGATAAAAGTGTTCGTCTCAGTGTCAACTTCAACATTGTCGAGACTATATATGGTGACCCTCCCACGATGCTTGAGCCTTAGTTCGAGTGCAGTGACATCACTTACTGCAAAGTCCTCTGGATCAATCTCAATTGCTAATTGTGGGGTAGTCCCTTGCAATATTGAGTCTGTGTTGTTTTTATAACACGCCATCACTTCACCTCCAAACTATCAAGGCTGTCACATGTGAAATGCAACAGCCTTGGATATATATTATTCAGTTACTACTTGCCACCCTGCGGGATACGCTTCGGGAGACCAAGTGTTATTATCAATCAGCGATTCGTAAATCGGGTCATCAATTGTCGGATAGTGGACTCTGTCACCAGTCATGTAAGGATTGGTGGAGTCGGGCTGTTCCCAAACCGGAACAACTTCGGGATCGGGAATAAGTACCTTTGCCCACAGAGACGGTGCGGCAGTCGGTGTCCAGTCGGCCTGTGCCTGATGTGCCTGAAGGCACTTATACAGTGTATCTTCAAAGCGCACTCTTGCACCAACCTCATATGCGGCCTCCGCATTCCAATACGGAAAAAGTTCCTTGGAGTCCAGTGCCTTTTCATCATCAAGGTTTACTGCAAGCTCCTCAATTACCGAGCGAAGTTCTCTTGCTCTTTCAACAATTTCAGACATATTACTCCTCCTCTCCAAGCATAACCTTTGCGGCTGTTACATAATCAGTACTTGCTTCGACTTGAGACTCAAGCTCTGCAACCCGCTTTCTGAGAGCATCAGCTTCTGTCAGCTCACGCTGAATAAACTTAGCCTCATATGTGCCGTCACGATTAGTGCCAATAAATGCATGGTCATAGATAAGATTATTCCAGACTCCATAAGTAATGGTCTGTGTCTCATCCATGACTGTGATTGTTTCAAAGTCGCCGTTGATAAATCTCTGAATCATCGGCTCAATGTCTTCAAAGTTCTCATATGTAATACTTACTGATGTGACAGAAGAGGAGTCATTGACTTCGACAACCTCGCCATCACCAATAATAAATTTAATCATGTTTAAGTCTCCTTAACTTGTTGTTAATGGTTCTTTAGTTATGTAGGTAAATTGCGTACGATATGATCCTGCCGCACCATATCTCAACTGAAGATTTCCATTTGTTCCAAGCGACACCCTGCATCCTCTAAGAACTGTCGTACCCCAGTTTCCTGCGGTTGTTACAATCGGATATGCCCCAAATGGCATGGGCATGCCACCAGATGATACAATTTCTGTCCAGTTTGACAAAGTTGCTGAAAGAGTAAATTCAAATTGAACAGTCACGACTTGCCCACATCGGATAACTTGAGGTGTACCGAGTGAACTAATACCTGTTGGCAACGGACTCACAGCAGATACCGATATTTGTTTTGGTGCAAATACAGGGCTTGCGGCATATGCAGTATTCGTAATGTAAATTGGAAGATTAACATCAATACCGCCATCTTTACACTGTTCAACAATTTCATCGGTAGCCACTCTTCCAAACGAAAGTCCCTTGCCAGTGTTATGGTAATCAATCAATGCAAATGCTGATGGAATAATAAACGACCGGAGCGTAGCATAATCCGACATATAGATATCTTTATATTCAAGAATACCATCCAAATAAGCACTGTCTGATTCTGCATCTGTAGATGCTATTGTAATTGTTGTTGGAGTTGTTGATTGCACCGAAACGGCTGTTGTCGTTTTTACACTGGAATCACTCCAATCAGTTACACTGGCGGGTTTATATCTTACACGAAAATTAGTAACTTTAGGACTGGTAAGATTAATCGGAAATGCTAAGACTTCACATTGAAACCCAACTTTACTTTTGGCATCACTGGTTGGATCAGAACGATAAACATTCATACTTCCATCTGTTATTTGAGGAACATCATATGCAGAAACATTTATTTTGGGCATAATATCAAAAGTATCATCATACTTCCCATCATTGCTTCCAAAATAATCAATATGTACTGTTATGTCATATAAACCAGAAGCACTAGTATTTCCAATGACTGGCGTGAAAGTATTGTCAATACCATCAAGATATGCAGTATGTGATTCGGTGGTATAACTTCCAGTCCACTTATCTGCATCACTAGGATAATTGAAATAATTATCATATGCATTCGGACACCAAGTGTATGTATTTGAAAATGCATTATCAACGGCAAGCATTGGCTCAATCATTTGTAATGTTCCAGTTGTTCCGCTTGCCCCAGTATAGCCAACACTAATCGTAAAATCAGGATTGGCACTCCTATCAGCATCTTGTAGCTGAATATCAATATTTTGCCAACTTCCAGTTGTTGTTATAGAAATTGTTTCATCAATTGAAAATTCAAATGCGAGAATTTGAATAGAAAAAGTTTTACCAGATTCACCCATTACCTTTGCAGTAAATCTAAAATCTTTATGTCTTGCTTTAATATACTGTCTAATATTTGTAAAAAACTCACATGTTTTATTTCTAGCAAGTGACCCAAAAGTAAACAACGTTTTCGCACCTGCGGATGCGGTACTACCAATACTTCCAGTACCCTCCTTATGCCACTCATACATACCTTCACCAGTAGATCTTGCGTTGCCAGTAAACGAAAGAAGATTGCGGCTATGACCAGTTTCATATGAAGTTGTATTTGGAAACTCTATTCTCATGCGGTATGCATTTACAGTTGTGTTGGTTGTATCATCTGGCGTAATTCCCGCATAAAAAGCTACCTTACTTTTTCCACTTAAATAATTGCCATTCGCATTATTACTATTCGAATAATCGGTTGTATCGAAATGTGTAAATGTTACATTATTATCATTTAAAGTCATCACTTCACCTTTCTAAACGACAGGTTGCCGTTTGATTGTGGTATAAATGCAAAATTACCAAGTTGAAGATTACCATTATTTTTAGCCTCTATTTCTGCACTATTTATATACAGTTTATCGGAACTAATATATGCAACTTCTTGTCCTTTATTTTTGAAAGATAATCTATTATTTGTAATATGTAATTTAATATCATAATTATTTCTTCCAATTATTAAACCATCATCGGTAAAATCAAAATATACTCCAAGGTCGTCTAGTGCTTTGATAGAAACTACACTACCATCTTCACCACTACCAGCACGGAATAATTCCTTTCCTGTTTTATTATCAGTAACAGTAAAATATCCAGTATTAATCATTGATGCGTTTAGATATACATTGCCATTTTCTATAATAAGACCTTGATTATTTTTATTATTTGTCAGACGATTAAAGACTTCCTGTTGATTGAGTGATGTATCAAGATCTACAACGTCTTGTTTCGCTTCATCAATACCAGTTTTATAATTTGTCACTTCAACCCAATGATTGTTGGTCGTAACGGTGGGATCATATTTATATGTATTACCTGTTGTACTGTCAACTAAGTAATCGTCTTTCTGAACGCCAGTATATGTACCAATTGTTGTTCCATAAAAGATAGTAGACTTACCATCAATCTTGTCGAATACGCCAGTCATATCCGTACCGCTGACATACTTGACCCATGAGTAAGCACCATTAGATAAAGTATATTTATATGTACTATTATTCTCTCGACTAGGATTGGTTGTTGTTTCGCCAATGTAATACCACAGGTCACCAACGTGACTATCCTTGAGTGTAGTTGTTGTCCAACTCGTTGCGGGGTCTGCAACTTGTGTCCATGTCTCAATTTTGGAATCAATTTGATTCTGAAGACTGTCTGTTAACTCTGTAAGATTAGCAATTGCCGCTTCGGTATCTTCGGGAGCTGGAGACCAGTCAGTAGCAACATTACCTTTTTCAAGTTTCATTGAACTATTTTTAATTTCAATCCAAACATTATTAGTCGTATTGGCATAGGGAATAAGTAATGCCCGAGTCGTTTTACCAGATGTTGACGGCCAAGTAATAGTTTGTTTATAGTGTTGCCAGTTAGTTTCAGATGCAGTTACTGATGTTGCATCTACTAAAACATTACTTCCAGAATTAACTAAAAGATAAATTGATCCAAAGGTTGAAAGATTTGTACGATAATCAAACGAAAGCGTATATTCAGTCCCACCAATTGCGGCATTTTCATATACTAATGGTATACAAAAACCGCTAGGGGCATTGGCAATAGGACAGGAACCCTTAATGCCATCGTCTGTAGTAACAACAGTCCAATTTGAATTCCATCTAGACCAACCGGTATATTTAATAGGATCTATATTCCAGTTTTGTGTAGTAAATTCAGGATTTTTTGTTAATCTTAATAAGTTTCTTCCACCAACATTTATCTCGGTTTGAACATCAACCCAAGTTGATCCATTGTATCTATACATCCGATTATTATCATCAGTATCAATCCAAAGATCTCCAGAACTCATTCCAGAGGTCGGTTGAGCGGCGACCGCATATGTTTTAATTTTACTGTTTGCTAAATTTTTTGCCGCAGTGATTGCATCAGTAGATGCAATATTAGAACTGCTTTGAGCAACCCATTGATAACTAGAGTTATAAGTATATGCTTTACCAGTTGCAGTATCATAATACATGTCACCAACATGTAATGCTTTTTTTGTATTATCAGTCCATGTATTGGCGGGTGCATTATTTGCTGTTGGCTGTCCAGAATAAAACCAAGTATCAAATGAAGCATCCGCTTGGTTTTTTACCGCATCAAGTGCAGCATTATTGGATGTTATGTAATTAGATAATGTTGTATTAACAGATGAAATAGACGATTCAACATCTTCTGGGGCAGGCGTCCAATCTGTAGGGATATTACCATATTCAAGTTTAAAATCCCAAAAACTGTGTGTAACAGATGTTGTTCCATCAGTATTATATGTATTTATACGTATAGAAATATAGCAATCTTCCCAACTTGCGGGTGCTGTCCATAACCATTTTCCATCGCCCAAATATTTTACATCTCCATAGGTGGTTGTAGTTAAAACTTGATGAGATGTTGCAGAAGATTTGTCTTTAGTCCCAACAAGCCATATAGTAACATATTGTGGGTCTTGCGAACCATGAGAGGCAGCCCAAACACCATCAGTTTTAGCTTGCATTATATACTGTTGACCGACTACAGCTTTTTCTTTTGTGATTACAGTGTAATCATATTTAACGCCGTCTTTGTTTTTAGAGGTATTAATAAATGGAGTATCTTCTCTATATTTGATGCTTCCAATTAATAAATTTCTTCCACCAATTTCAATATTATTAATTACCCCAGTAGTCAGATCACCCGCATATGTCCAAGTAGCATTTGAACCATTAATAGCGGTACACCTATAGCATAGACTAGTATCTGGATTAAGATACATCGATCCAACAACTACACCAGATGTCTTACTTGTAGCAAGAGTCGCAGTTCCAGATGTATGAGTCAAATCAGTTCCGTAATACCATTGTGCGGTTGCTCCAACAGCTCCGTCATTGACAGTAAACTGTTTTGATGTACCATCAGACATTGAAATGGTAATTGTAGTTGTGTCGCCACTCTTGGAAGTATTAACGTTTGTAACAGATACACCATCACTAACAATCGGCAATGTTTCAATAGCAAGCAACGTAGTCGCTCCACCCGCCGCATACAAGCTAATTGTATAACTAACATATGTTGCATTTGGTGTCAGTGAATATGTTGCATTATTTGTTGTACTTGAAGCATTTTGTATTACAGTTGTTGAACCATCACTTTTATTACCAACTACATGAATGCGTCCTGCATAAGTCTGGCGACTACTCGTACCATCACGATAATAAGTTGTCACAGTGATAGTTGAGGGTGTAAATACACCGCTCGAACTTCTCTTTATTGAACTGTTTGAAAATTCAATCGAATAAGTACGACCATCAACGCCATGGGTTCCAATAATTCTAGGATCTGTATTTTCGGTAATCGGCGTTCCAGAAGTCCAAGTTATAGTTTCATAATTCCACAAATATCTATTCGTTACGCTTGTGGCTTGAACCGTATCCTTCCAACCAGAAGTGCTGGTTGTTACTCCGCTTGATGCAGATGTTGCAAGATAATGTTCTTGAATTTGTGCGATGCCTCTACCAGTTCCACCATTTTGTCCATATCTACCTATAATAATAGGGGATGTACTGGAAAGGACAGTACCATCCCCAAGAATAGTTTCTTCATAATTCCACAAATACTGATTCGTGGATGTCATTGTTTGAATTCCTGTAGTCCAACCATCGGTGCTTTTGGTAACACCACTTGATTCAGATGTCGCAAGATAATAATTTACGACATTAGTAATACTGCGTAGATTGGACACAGTAATACTTCCATAAGATGTGCTACTCAATTTCACACCTCCTCTATTTAAACAGTTACCTGTACATCTGCAACAATCTTGCCGTCAACCAAGTCACCGTCAATATAAATAATCTTTCCAGTTGTTGCCAGACCCGCAGGCGTAATAATATTGCCTTCGCCATCACGGTAAGTCCACGCATATGTTGCCGTGAATGTGTCACTTTGATTTACCCAAGAAGATCCGCTATACCGTTTCAGCTGAATACTTCCAGTTGTATTAGATGTCGCAGGAGTAATATGATAATAATAATCCCCAGTAGAAGGATTAGCAGGAGCGGATGTACTGAACACCTCGGTTAACAACGGGTCGATTTCCTGACCGTTTCGTGTAACCTTTACATAAAGCGCACCATGACCATTTCCATTTACTATCTGACTACCAAGAGACGAGAAGACTGACACCTGTAATGGATCAGACTTATCTCTCAAGGAAATATAACCATAATATGTTGTATTGTCATATGTTGCGGCGCAACGGTATGATGCATATCCACTAACCGTACCAGCGGAAATAGTGGTAGTATTAGATGTTGCCCCACTAATATTATCATAATTACCACTTGATACATTAAATTTTGACCACTGATAAGTCACTCCAGTTGTAAGTTTAGAGCTACCTTCATAAAGAATTGCCTCAATCGGAAGAGTTCCGCTACCATTATTAAACACATCGCCCTGCGGAGCATTCATCTGCATAACAATTGCACTTTTTGCCTGAGAAGTTCTAGACCATCCAAATACATGAACAACAGAATTCCCTTCGCAACTAAATGTCAAACTAAGACTTCCTGCCTCAGACGAAATTGTCGTACCCGCAGGAACAGTATATACAAGCGAACCGTCTCTTGAATCGGTTGCTTGAGTGATTACAGGAGTAATTCCCCACAGCTTTGCATTTGCCGCAGTGGTAGTAAGAGTACATGCAACTCTGGTCGTTCCTTTATAACCGCTAAATGGTATAGTTACAGATTTTGCGGTAACAGTCTCGTTTTTTGCGTTACATGGCATATTCTCAAAATAATTACCAAGAAGTACACTAAATCCTCCGGGACCTTCGGGGCCTGTATCACCCTGTGCGCCATCAGTACCATCTTTGGTAATTACAACGGTTTGAGAATCAAGCTGAGTACTTGTACCACCTGCGGCATAAAGAACACACTTGATACTAGAAACACCATCCGTAGGAGTATAAGTGTAGCTAGACTCGTTACTAGACGATGTATACGAAGCGGTTGAACTGCCATTTACAAATATTTTAAACCTTCCGGAATATGCAGCTTTAGCGTTGTTTCCAGTCTGACTATAAGCGTTAAATGTTACAGTGGACGGAGTAAATACTTTTGTTTCATCTCCAGATTCATTTACCGCAAGAGCAGAAACAGAGAGAGAGTAGATTGTGGGAGTTTTTCCATCTGCTCCACTCTGAACTTTTACAAGAGAAAAGGTTTTTGTAATTGAATTATATCCTGTTCTTGTACATGTAAACGTTACATTGCCAGTGCTTCCAGACATTGCCGTAACAGTTGTTGTGTCATTTGTTTTTGTGGTTGCACTGGGAGTTGCAGTAACGCCGCTTGCCGTCTGAGCAATTGTCCACTTAGATGTTACATCTACTCCGCCCTCATAGATGATAATCTGAGAAATCGCCTCGCTGAAGTCACCAATGCCACCAGAAGTGAATGGAATCATCTGGTCATCATTTGTAAGTACCGCAGAAACCGTTCCACTGCCAGCAGCTCCATCTTTCAGTTTTGCAATAGTGTGAATATCATAAACAGAGGAGTCGGTTGTAAGCAGTTTGATGGTACAGACATCGTTAACAAATACAGTTGTTGTTTCTGCTTTAACCGTCAGCGTGTCACCCGTTCCGCTTCCCGGATATTGCACATAATTTCCAGAAGCGTTAAGATACTGCCATTCAGAAATTTCCACACCTGATCCCGCTACGGTTGCACTCAGAGCAATACTGCTTGCACCAACAAGATCACCATCTGTGTCATACTTAAAAACATTTCCACCTGTTATTTTACAATACTTTACAGTGGATACCTGTTTCATCAGTGCAAAGGTCATCTGTCCCTGCGCGACCAATGTTTGTCCGCTTGAAGGTTCTACATATGTCGCAACAACAATATAAGTAATCATACTTGAAGAAGGAGTAAACTGATTCTGCGAAACAGTTAAAATACCACCGGAAACCGTCTCTCCAGTATTGAGAGTTTCTGTACTTCCGTTCGTACCCTCTTGTCGCTTCCAAGTTATTGTAAGACCGCTTGCACTAAGAGCTAGCTGATTACCCGCATAGTATACAACTGGAGTCAGAATGAGATTGGGCGACCCCCAAGTCGGCGTATAACTGTCCTGATCTGGATCATAGATAACAGACAGAGGCATATTGCCAACAGGATATACGCTGAACTCTCCAACATCAGTAATATCAACAATGGTTATTGAACCATAACTAGTAGTTGCCATATTATTCTCCTTTTAAAACGTTACTTCGCATTTAAAAACTGCTCGACTAAGTACATCTGCACTGGATATGGAAATTGAACTTCCTGCTCCAATACGATTCCAGTTTTCGTCAAGCGTTCCATCTGCGTTATATTTTTGCCAATTAAATGATGTAACTTGTGAGGTTATTTCTTCTGAACCTCTGTAAACGTGACAAGTTAACACCGTTGAAATATTTTTGTTTTTGAATATGTTCCCTGCACTGGATTCAATCTCGGTGCGAATTGGGTCGTTGCCATCATAAGCGATGGTTACCGTAAATTTTTTGAATAGTGTTACATTGTCATACGTGACTGCAAACGACACTGTCCCTTTTGCAATTCCAGTCAGACTAGTAACAGTATATCTGTGCAAAGATTCATCCCAGTTGCCAACAACTCCATTCTCTGGAGTGACAACGTATGTGCTTTCAGCCGTCACATCATTGTCACCACGAGTGACTTGTAGATCCACATAACAATCGGAGTAATCAATCGAGCCGTCAGAACGAGAGTTCAACACATAGTTGTCACGGCTCATGGTTACATTAAGCGTTGCACTTACATCGCCAACAGAATCCTCAACAGTTTTTTCTATGTATCTGTCAAGCGGTACAACATCCTGTCCGGAAGTAATTGAAATACTGTTGCCAGTAATCTTCAGCGTGCCGTCAGTGTCAACATACATATAACGAGTTGCAGTGCCATCACCATTATCTCTTTGAATCGTAAAGAGATTCAGATTATCTTCGCTGTTCGGACTTGCGGTAATCGTAACACCGTTCTCGTTCGCCACGAATGAGTTGTCGGGATTGTAGATTCCAACATTGTTGCCAAGGATGATGTTGCCCACGATTGTGTCGGCAATAACGCCATAGCCATCCTTATACTTTCCGTCAGCAGGATCATAATAGATGAAATGACCAAGTCCAGTAGATACTGTGTCCCAACCATCATTGGTGTAGTACATACCATGATTGATTATCTTAATCTGCTCGTCACCATAGTTGTCATCAAAATCATTTTGCTTTCTCATCAGAATGCCGTGAGAATCAAAGACGATATTCTGATTGTCATCATCATTTACAATCTTGGTGTTTGTTAGACCAAGGCCATTAGCAACCATACCACTGATAAGTGAATTAGCTGTGTTGCCTTTCTCAGCCTGTCTAACCGTTGCCGAATAGCTTGTGGCAATCGACTTTGCAGACGCAATCACACTCTGAAGATCTGACATTGTGCCAAGACCATTAATCATATCTGAGAACTCGACATTAATGTTATTGATGTTGTCATAGTCGATTTCGTAGGAGAGCAGCCGAAGCTTGAACACCTTATCATCTGCCTCGACTCTGATCCAGTTGCCAACC
>OCVV011237955.1_pt1 | contig 26190 bp, 33 predicted proteins | sample 1539721 | NCBI WGS metagenome assembly OCVV01 (sample SAMN02144230, study PRJEB22623) | gut metagenome | biome: sheep rumen | host: Ovis aries | place: New Zealand | reverse complement strand
AAGTCCTACTGCGATAGCAGTAATAAATTCAATATATTACAAGAATAATTTATAAATTTGTTTCACATCATTGACACACGTACAAAAAAAGAAAAATTAATTAGTTAAACTTATTGACATAAGTTAAAAAAAGTGATAAAATAGTTGAGCATATGTAAAAATACATATGTTCACATCGTTTCAAATAAAAAGGTAAAAAATACGGAGGTGTTATTTTATGGCAGCAAAAGGACCAAGAGAAAATATAACATTAGAATGTACAGAATGTAAAAGAAGAAATTATATGACTTCAAAGAATAAGAGAAATAATACAGATAGACTAGAAATAGTTAAATATTGTAAATTTTGCAAAAAACGTACAACACACAAAGAAACAAAATAGTTAAACAGGCTATTTTAAGGAGGATATAAAATGGCTAAGAAAGAAACAAACAAAAAAGAAAATACTAAAAATAAAAGAAGTTTTTCAAAAGATTTTAAAGCAGAACTAAAAAAAGTTGTTTGGCAAACACCAAAACAACTTGTTAATAGTACTGTAGCAGTAATAACAATTGTTTTAATTACGGCATTAATTGTTTTTGTATTAGATTTGGCTTTTGAAGCTATAAATAAACAAGGAATAAACAAAGTAAAACAGGTTATAAATACAAACAATTCTGTATCTTCGGAAAATACAGCTAATGAATTATCAGAAGAAAGTACAGAAAGTAGCGAAGCTGAAACAACAGAGAAAAATAATTCTGAAGATAATAACACAGGAGATAATACAAATAATGAATAGCCAATAAAAAATAATTAAAGGAGGCTAAAAAAATGTCTCAAAAGGATTATGATATGGTAGCTAGATGGTATGTTGTACATACTTATTCTGGTTATGAAAACAAAGTAAAAACAGATTTAGAAAAAACAATAAAAAATAGAGAATTAGAAGATTACTTTTTTGACATAATAGTTCCAATGGAGGAACAAATTGAAATAAAAGATGGAAAAAGAAAAACTAATTTAAAAAAGGTATTTCCTGGATATGTTTTAATTAAAATGATAGTTACAGAACAATCTTGGTATATAGTAAGAAATACAAGAGGAGTTACAGGGTTTGTAGGCTCAGGAACAGATCCTATTCCGTTAACAGATGATGAAATTAGAAATATGGGATTTGAAGATGTTCCTGTTAATGTGGATTATGAGCTAAATGAACAAGTACAGGTAATGAATGGAGCATTTGAAGGTTTTGTAGGTACAGTTCAGGAAATAAATAAGGAAAAGCATAAAGTTAAAGTTCTAGTATCTATGTTTGGAAGAGAAACACCAGTAGAATTAGAATTTTCACAAGTACAAAAAGTTAAATAAAAAGGGAGGTGCCATAAAAAATGGCAGAGAAAGAAATTTCAAATATTATTAAATTACAAATAGAAGCAGGTAAAGCATCACCTGCTCCACCAGTAGGTCCAGCTTTAGGTTCAAGTGGTGTAAACATTATGCAATTTGTAAAAGATTTTAATGATAGAACTGCAAATCAACCTGGAATGATCATACCAGTAGTTATAACAGTTTATAAAGATAAATCTTTTGATTTTATAACAAAAGTACCACCAGTTGCAGTATTAATTAAAAAGGCAATTAAAATCCAAAAAGGTTCAGGAAAACCAAATATGGAAAAAGTTGCTAAAATAACAAAAGCACAAGTAAAGGAAATTGCTGAACAAAAAATGCCAGACTTAAACGCAGCTTCAATAGAAACTGCTATGAGCATGGTAGAAGGTACTGCGAGATCTATGGGTGTTACTGTTACCGAGTAAACAATTGAAAATCATAATCTTGCACATTTTCGATTAATCTGCTAAACCTCAACATACACGTGTGCGACTTCGTCTTGTTAGATTACTCAAAAATGCACAATATAACGATTTTGAATTGTTTATAACTAACAAATATAAGTTATAAAAACAAGTTATAATAATAATTATAATAAATTGGGAGAGCTATATAAAAAGTTCGTTAAAACCAAAGGAGGTAAATAAAAATGAGTAAAGTATCTAAAAGATATGCAGAAAGTCTAAAACTAGTAGACAAAACAAAAGAATATGAAATAAAAGAGGCTATTCAATTAATAGAAAAAATGCCTAAAACAAAATTTGATGAAACTGTTGAATTACATGTTAAATTAGGTGTTGATTCAAAATATGCAGACCAACAAGTAAGAGGTACAGTTGTACTTCCAAATGGTACAGGTAAAACACAAAAAGTATTAGTATTTGCTAAAGGACCTAAAGCAGAAGAAGCTGAAAAAGCAGGGGCTGACTTTGTAGGAGCTGAAGAATTAATACCTAGAATTCAAAATGACGGATGGTTTGATTATGACGTAGTTGTAGCAACACCTGATATGATGGGTGTTGTAGGTAGATTAGGTAAAGTATTAGGACCAAAAGGGTTAATGCCAAACCCTAAATCTGGAACAGTTACAATGGATGTAACAAAAGCAATAAATGAAATTAAATCTGGTAAGGTGGAATATAGACTTGATAAAAACAATATTATTCATCTTGGATTTGGAAAAGTTTCATTTGGAGCTGAAAAATTATTAGAAAATTACGAAGTAATTATGAATGCTATTATAAAAGCAAAACCAGCAGCAGCTAAAGGTCAATACATAAAAGGAGTAGCAATAGCTACATCAATGGGACCAAGTGTAGCAGTAGATCAAAAATAAGTTAATAAAAGCCAAAGACAGTAGGCATAAATTATAAGCCCTACCGAGGTAAAGTAAAAAGATAAAAGCGTTTCTTTTGCTTACCTTTGTGTAGGATTAAAAGAAACGTTTTAATTATAGATAATTTAATTTTTTATAATTAAAATACATTGCACAAAAAATTGCTAAGCAATTTTATAATATAAACAATTATTTTTGGGAGGTGAAAAAATAAATGGCAAGTGAGAAAATATTAAACCAAAAGAAAGAAGAAGTAAAAAAATTAGCAGAAAAAATGAAAAATGCTAAATTAATACTTCTAACAGATTACAGAGGAATTAATGTAACAGATGATACTCAGTTAAGAAGAGACTTAAGAAATGCAAATGCTAGTTGTTCTATTATAAAAAATAATATAACAAGAAGAGCATTAGCTGAGTGTAAAATTGAAGGATTAGATGAACAGTTAGTAGGCCCTACAGCAGTTATAATCAGTGATGGAGATTACTTAGAACCTTCAAAAGTAATTTATAAATTCAGCAAAGATAATGAATTTTATAAAATTAAAGGTGGTGTAATTGATGGAAATGTTATGACAGCAGAGGAAATTATAACTCTTGCAAAATTACCATCAAGAGAAGTATTACTATCTATGCTTGCTGGAGCATTACTATCAAATATTTCAAAAGTTGCAGTTGCATTAAATGAAGTTAAGAAACTAAAAGAAGAAGCCTAAACAAATTGAAATCAGCAATCTGCACATTTTCGTATCGTTAATCAAACGTAAACGTACACACGTATGCCTTCGTCTTGATTAACTCACAAAAATGCACATCTTACTAATTTGAATTTGTTTATGAAAAACAAGCAAAGAAATTTGCTAAAATAGTGTACAACACAAAAAATTAAAAATAATAAATATTTAGGAGGATTTTAAAATGGAAAAAATAGAAAAATTAATCGAAGAAATCGATAGCTTAACTGTTGTTGAATTAAACGACTTAGTAAAAGCAATTGAAGAAAAATATGGAGTATCTGCAGTAGCAGCAGCTGCACCAGCAGCTGGAGGAGTAGCAGCAGGAGAAGCTGCTGAAGAAAAATCTTCATTTGATGTAGTATTAGCATCAGCTGGAGACCAAAAAATAAAAGTTATCAAAGTAGTTAGAGATGCTACAGGATTAGGACTAAAAGAAGCTAAAGAATTAGTTGATGGAGCACCTAAAACAGTTAAAGAAGGAGTTTCTAAAGACGAAGCTGAAGAATTAAAAGCTAAATTCAGTGAAGTAGGAGCAACTGTAGAATTAAAATAATTTTGATAAAAAACTTAAAAGCAACTTTTCGTTTTGAAAAGTTGCTCTTTTAAAATTCAACCAATTTTTTCAATTTCTCAAAATCTATATCAAAAATAATACACAAACCAATAAGCTCAAAATTCTTAACACTTTTTTTAGCATTTTTGATTTTATAATAATTTTTATGCTATAATGTGTACTGAAAATACACACAAACAAAATTTGTATAAAAACAAAGAAATGCAATATAACATATAAAATTCAACTAGGCAAGCCAAAGGGCTTGTTTTTTTTCTTAAAAAAGTATATAATATAAATCGAATTTTAATTAGGAGATGGTAAATAATGCAAGTAAGCAAAGAAGAAATTTTACACATAGCAAATTTGGCAAACTTGGAGTTAGAAGAAAATGAAATAGAAAACTATATAGACAACTTACAAGATATTTTAAATTTTGCAAATATCGTAAACAATGCAGATGTAAGTGAATTGAATGTTACAATAGGTGCAAATGAAGAGAAAAATAAATTTAGAAAAGATGAAATAAAAAAATTTGAAGATATTGATAGTTTATTACAAAATGCAGAAGAAACTGAAAGCAATATGTTTAAAATACCAAAGGTACTTTAAATTAAAAAATAATTGCCATTTGGCGTTGTAGAAAATGATAAGGAGAGAAAATTAATGGATATAACAGAATTAACTGTTTATGAATTACAAGAAAAAATAAAAAACAAAGATTTAACTATACTTGATATAACAAAAGCATATACAGATAGGATAAAAGAAAAAGAAAATGTTGTAGAAGCTTTTGTAACAACTCTATTAGATGATGCTGAAAAGAAAGCAGAGAAAATACAAACAAAAATAAATAACGGAGAAATTTCAGGTAGGTTTGCAGGTCTTCCAATTGGAATTAAAGATAATATCTGTACAAAAGGGGTAAAAACAACATGTGCATCTCGTATGCTAGAAAATTTTGTTTCTCCTTATGATGCAACTGTTGTAGAAAAGTTGAATAATGAGAATATAATAAACCTTGGAAAGCTAAATATGGATGAATTTGCCATGGGAGGTTCAACAGAATATTCATATTTTAAGAAAACAAAAAATCCTTGGAACTTAAATAAAGTACCAGGAGGTTCTTCAGGAGGTTCTGCTGCGGCAGTAGCGGCAAATATGGTGCCTTGGGCATTAGGAAGTGATACAGGAGGTTCTATTAGGCAACCAGCTTCTTTTTGTGGTGTTGTTGGTCTAAAGCCAACTTATGGATTGGTATCGAGATATGGATTAGTAGCATTTGCTTCATCATTAGACCAAATAGGACCAATTACAAAAGATGTTCGCGATAGTGCAATGTTATTAAATTTAATTACAGGACATGATCAAAAAGATACCACATCGGTTGAAAAAGAAGAAGTTGATTATACAAAATGCCTTAAAAATGATGTAAAAGGTCTAAAAATTGGAGTTCCAAAAGAATTTTTTGCAGAAGGTATAAATGAAGAGGTAAAGGCTTCACTAGAAAAAGCAATTGAAACATATAAGGAATTAGGAGCAGAGATAGAAGAGTTTTCATTGGATATTGCTAATTATTCTTTAGCTACATACTACATAATTGCCTGTGCTGAAGCTAGTTCAAATTTAGGAAGATTTGATGGAATTCGCTATGGTCATAGAGCAAAAGATTTTAAAGACCTAAAGGAATTATATAGAAAATCTAGAAGTGAAGGATTTGGACCAGAGGTAAAAAGAAGAATAATACTTGGAACTTATGTTTTGTCATCTGGATATTATGATGCATATTATAAAAAAGCGCAGCAAGTTCGTACATTGGTGGCAAATGAATTTAACAAAGCATTTGAAAAATATGATGTTATTTTAACACCAACATCACCAACAGTAGCTTTTGATATTGGCGCTAAATCAAATAATCCACTTGAAATGTATTTATCAGACATATGTACTGTTTCAGTAAATATTGCTGGATTACCAGGCATTTCAATACCTTGTGGTGTAGATAAACAAAGAATGCCAATTGGTATGCAACTAATTGGAAATAAATTTGCAGAGGAAACTATTTTAAACGCAGCTTATACATTTGAGCAAAAAATTAAATTTAGAGAAAACTATAAGCCAGAGTTTAAAGGAGGTGCTAACTAATGCTAAGAGATGATTACGAAATGGTTATGGGACTAGAAGTACATGCAGAGCTTTCAACAAAAACAAAAATATTTTGTTCATGCCCAACTGAATTTGGAGCAGAACCAAATACACAAACATGTCCAATATGTATGGCTATGCCAGGAACACTGCCTGTTTTAAATGAAAAGGTTGTAGAGTATGCAGTGAAGGCAGGATTAGCAACTGGATGTGAAATATCAAGAGATAGCAAAAACGATAGAAAAAATTATTTTTACCCAGACTTACCAAAATCATATCAAATATCCCAGTATGATAAACCATTATGTGAGCATGGAAAAATTGAGATAAAAACAAGTAATGGTAATAAAGAAATAGGAATAACTAGAATTCATATAGAAGAAGATGCAGGAAAGCTAAATCATAGTGAATTTGGTGGAGAAAGCTTGGTAGATTTAAATAGAGCAGGTGTTCCACTAATTGAGATTGTGTCTGAGCCAGACTTTAGAAGCACAGAGGAGGTAGAGCTTTACTTAAAAAAATTAAAATCCACATTAGAATATATAGAAGTTTCAGATTGCAAAATGCAAGAAGGTTCATTTAGAGCAGATGTAAATGTTTCTGTTAGAAAAAAGGGAGAAACGAAACTCGGAACTCGTACAGAAATGAAAAATATGAACTCTTTTAGAAGCATTATAAGAGCTATTGAATATGAAACAACTAGACAGATAGATGTAATAGAAAATGGTGGAGTAGTAGACCAAGAAACACTAAGATGGGATGATGTATCTGGAAAAACATTTTCAATGAGAGATAAGGAAGATGCAAACGATTATCGTTATTTTCCAGAACCAGATCTAGTTGCAATTAAGCTATCAGAAGAATACATCCAAAATATAAAAAATACATTACCAGAATTACCAGAAAGCAGAAAACAAAGATATATAGATGAATATAAGTTATCTGAAAAAGATGCAAATATAATAACAGCATCAAAACATTTATCAGACTTATTTGAAAATACAATAAAAGTATGCAATAACCCAAAAGCAGTAAACAATTGGATTATATCTGATATATCTAGAATATTAAACGAAAATGAAATGGAACCAGATGAAATACCATTTAATGATAAAGAATTAGGAAAACTAATCGAATTAATTGACAAAGGTACAATTAGCTCTAAGATTGGTAAAAATTTATTAGAAGAATTATTTAAAAACCCAAGAGATCCAGAAGAAATTATAAAGGAAAAAGGTTGGATTCAAATTTCTGATGAAGGAGCAATAAAGGAAGTTGTTCTAAGAATATTACAAGAAAATCCGCAATCAATTGCAGACTATAAAGCTGGAAAAGACAGAGCTTTAGGTTTTTTAGTAGGACAAGCAATGAAACAAACTAAAGGAAAAGCAAATCCGCAAATGTTAAATAAAATGTTTTTAGAAAAATTAAAAAGCAACTAAACTAGTTGCTTTTTAATTTCATCTACAACAAAACTGCATACCACAAATTCGATTCCAAAAATTAAGCTAATCTTAAACAATTTAATTCCTATATAAAAATATAATGGATTAGCAAAAAATAATGTATATGTAAGTAAAATCAGACAAGATAAAACACATAAAGATAAACAAAAAATCAAACCATTTTTTAATATTTTATATGTAATTTTTTCAAAATTTTTATAAGTATCAACAATTTTCTTAAACATAATTCACCTCTAAACAGATAATATCTATTATTATATTAACATAGTAAAAAGCGAAAAACAATGGAAATATTTTCAGAAGGAAAATGGAAAAAAAGACGCCATCCTAGTTGGAGAACGTCCTTTAAATAAAAACTATGCATAATTTTTATTTGAGTCTTAAGCTTTTGCTGCATTTAATTTTTTTGATAAACTAGATTTTTTTCTAGCTGCTGTGTTTTTTACAATAACACCTTTTGTACATGCTTGGTCTATTTTTTTAGTAGCTTCTACAAATAAAGTTTCAGCTTCTTTAATATTTCCAGCTCCTATTGCTTCCTCAAATTTTCTTACAGCTGTTCTGTATCCAGATTTTATCATATTATTTCTTAAAGTTTTCTTTTCAATAATTTTTACTCTTTTTTTAGCTGATTTGATATTTGGCATAATTTAACTAGCACCTCCTTTTAGTCTATATTACTCTATAACATACAGTATTTTAACATATTTTTAGTGGAAATGCAAGTAAAATAAGCAAATCCACCCAAAAATTAATATCTTAATTATTTAACAGTTTCTTTTGTTTCTAAATCAGAAGCACAATGAGAACATTTTACTGCTTTATATGGGATTTCACTTAAGCAATAAGGACATGTTTTTGTTTCTGGTTCAGCTTCTTCTTCAGCTTCATCGTTTCCATTTTTTTTAATTAAGTTACTACCTAAATTATTTAACTTATTAATATAACGAACAACCATAAAAATTGTAAATGCTATAATTAAGAAGTTAATAATTGCTGTGATAAAGTTACCATATTTGATTGAACTACTTCCTATTTGAAGTACTAAGTCAGAAAAGTCAACTTTACCTGTAATCATTGCAACGATTGGCATAATTACATCTTCAACTAAAGAAGTTACTATTTTTTGGAAAGCACCACCAATAACAACACCGACAGCAAGATCCATAACGTCACCTTTCATTGCGAACTCCTTGAATTCTTTTAACATATTAATTCCCCCTTAAAAATTTACAAGTATATTGTACTATAAATGTCGTAATTTGTCAATCTATATTTTTTCAATAAAAATGTTGTAAAATAAGTAAAATTATGATATATTGTGGAAAGAAATGGAGGGATATATATGATAGCAATAGGAAGTGACCATGGAGGATATATATTAAAAGAAGAAATAAAAAAATATTTAGATGAAAAGCAAATAGAATATAAAGATTTTGGTTCTGTAGGTGAAGAAAGGGTAGATTATCCTGACATTGCAAAGGAAGTCGCAAAAGCAGTATCAAGTGGAAAATTTGAAAGTGGAATTTTAATATGTCGATCTGGAATAGGAATGAGCATAGTTGCTAATAAATTTAAGGGAATAAGGTGTACACTATGTCATAATGAACATACTGCTAAATATTCAAAACTACATAACAATAGTAATATTTTAGCACTAGGAGCAGACGAATTAACAACAAATGAAGCTATTTGTATTTTAAGAATGTGGCTTGCAACAGAATTTGAAGGTGGGAGACACCAAGAAAGAATAAATTTAATAAATAAAATTGAAAAAGAAAATATGAAATAGGAGGTTTGATGGCTATGTGGGGAGACGTGGCAATTGCATTTTTACTTGCATTCATAGTAGCCTTTATGGCAACGCCATATACTATAAAACTTGCTCATAAAATAGGTGCAGTTGATATTCCAAAAGATGAAAGAAGGATGCATAAAAAATTAATGCCCAAATTTGGAGGGCCAGCTGTAATACTAGGATTTTTCATATCTGTTATATATTTATTAATTGTAATGAGTATGGAAAACACAATAAATTTATTTGGAACAGAGGCGTATGGGAAAAAAATAATAGGAATGTTTCTTGGAATTACAACTATAAGTATAACATGTATTGTTGATGATATAAAAACAATAAAACCAATAACAAAATTATTAGGGCAAACAATTGCAGCAATTATAGCAGTACTTTTTGGAATTAATATAGGAATTATAGATATTGGGTTATTTAATATTTCAGAGTTAAATGAAATAGCATCTGCAGTGCTAACTGTATTGTGGATTGTAGGAGTTACAAATGCCATCAACTTAATTGATGGATTAGATGGGCTATCTTCTGGAATTTCTGTTATATCTGCAGTGTCACTATTAGTTATTTTTGTATTAAATGGTTCGCCATTTATATCAATTATACTAATTACAGCATTAGCAGGAGCTCTTGTTGGATTTTTACCTTTTAATTTTGCTCCTGCTAAAACATTTATAGGAGATACAGGTTCAAATTTTTTGGGATATTCATTATCAATTATATCAATATTGGGTGTTGCAAAAACATATACAATAGCTGTTATAGTATTACCACTTATTGTTTTAGGTTTACCAATATTTGATACATTATGGGCAATTGTTAGAAGGCTAATAAAGGGAAAATCAGTAAAGGCTATATTTAAAGCTGATAAAGGTCATTTGCACCATAAAATAGTTGCAAAAGGTTTTAGCCAAAAGCAGGCAGTTTTAATATTATATGGAATTAGTGCAACATTTGGTATTTTTGCAGTTATACTATTAGATAGTGGATTGTGGAAAGCTTTGTCCTTTTTGCTAATGGTAATTGTTGCGATAGGAATAGGATATAAAAATTTTCAAGAAGATAAAACTGAAAATGGAAAATATGAATGTGTAGAATGTAGATATATTTATAATCCTAAATATGGAAATGAAAGAGCTGGAATAAAACCTGGAACACAATTTGAAGATCTGCCAGATGATTGGATTTGCCCAGTTTGTGGAGAAGGAAAGGATATGTTTGAGAAAAATGACAGATAAAATAACAAAGTTTTTAGCTTATAATGGTAAGATATCAATTGTTTGTGTTAATACAACCGATTTGGTTGAAAAAGCAAGAATAATTCAAGACTTAAGCCCAGTAGCAACAGCTGCATTTGGAAGAGTGCTAACAATAACCTCTATTATGGCACAGGAAATGAAGAATAAAACAGATAAATTAACAATACAAATAAAGGGAAATGGCGAAATAGGAACAATGCTAACAGTAGCAAACAACAAACCAGAAGTAAAAGGTTATGTTGCAAATCCTCATGTGGATTTACCATTAAATGAATTTGGAAAGCTAGATGTAGGTGGAGCAGTTGGTTCTGAAGGATATATAAATGTAATAAAAGACATAGGACTAAAAGATCCTTATATAGGAGTGTCACCAATAACTTCAGGCGAAATAGCTGATGATTTTACAAATTATTTTGTAAAATCGGAACAAAGAAATTCAGCAGTAGCATTAGGAGTATTAGTAGATAAAAATGGTGTAAAATCAGCGGGGGGATATTTGATAAATCCAATGCCAGATGCAACCGAAGAAGAAATATCAAAAGTAGAACAGGCTATTTTTAAAGCAGGCGCAATTTCAAAAATGTTAGATGAGAATATGGAGTTATTAGAAATAGCAAAAAGAGTAACAGGCGATGAAAATGTAAAAATAATAGAAGATGATATTCATCCAATTTATGAATGCGATTGCACAAAAGAAAAGATGAAAAAAGCATTAGCTACAATTGGAAAAAATGAATTAAAAGATATAATAAATACAGAGGGAAAAGCAGAACTTATGTGCCATTTCTGTAATAAGAAATATCAATTTAATAGGGATGAATTAGAAAATATTTTAAAAGGAGAAGAATAAAAATGGAAAATAAGGTTTTAATTTTTGGACATAAAAATCCAGACACAGATTCAATATGCTCAGCATTAGTTAAAGAAATTTTAAATAAGAAAAATGGAGATGAAAATTGTAAGGCAGTCCGTTTAGGAAATATCAATAAAGAAACACAATATGTGTTAAATTATTTAGGAATACAAGAACCTGAATTAATTGAAGGAGTTAAAGAGGCACAAGAGGTTATTTTGGTAGACCATAACGAATTTAATCAAAGTGCTGATGGAATTGAAAATGCAAAAATAATAGAGGTAGTGGATCACCACAGAATTTCAAATTTCGAGACATCAGAACCGTTATATTACACAGCAAGACCATATGGATGTACAGCAACAATTCTATATAAAGATTTTGTACAAAAGGAAATTAAAATTGAAAAGAAAGAAGCTGTACTTATGGCAAGTGCTATTATATCTGACACACTTTTATTAAAATCACCAACAACAACAGAACACGATAAAAAAGCTTTAGAAGCCTTAGAAAATATAACAGGAATAAATGTAAATGAATATGGATTAGAAATGCTAAAAGCAGGAACTGATTTAGATAAGTTTAGTGCAGAGCAATTAATTAATTTAGATGCTAAGAGCTTAGATAAAAATGGAACAAAATTTGTTATAGCACAAGTAAACACAGTAAGCATACCAGATGTTTTAAAAAGACAAGAAGAGATAGAAAAAGCTATGAGTAATGAAATAAACAAAAATGGTTTAAGTTTGTTTGTACTAGCAATTACAGATATTCTACAAAGCAATTCAGAAATAATAGCTCTAGGAAATAAACAAAATATTGTTGAAAAAGCATTTGATACAACATTAGAAAATAATACTGCATTTTTAAAAGGAGTAGTTTCTAGAAAAAAACAATTATTACCTAATATTGATAAAAATATTTAGTATTTAAATAATACACGTATTTACATTCACAGCTAAATATACTTGGAATCAACACAAATTGTTAATATATAAATTTAGTAATTAAATTTATGATAAGAAAGTAAAATTAAAAGAGGATAATATTAGGAGTGATTTAATGGAGAAAACTAAAGAAACGTTTATGCAAGGTGTTATAACACTAATATTTTCACAAGTTTTAATAAAAATATTAGGATTAGTATATACATTGTATTTAACAAATAGGCAAGGTTTTGGTGATGCAGGAAATGGAATTGTTGCAGCAAGTTATCAAATTTATGCAATGTTACTTACAATTTCATCAATAGGAGTTCCAAACGCTATATCGAAATTAATATCAGAGAGAGTGGCTGTACGGAGACCATAAAGGAGCTCATAGAATTTTTAAAATTGCATTTGCAACTTTTGCTATTATCGGATTGATTGGAAGCTTAATGTTATTTTTTGGTGCAAGACTAATTTCAAGTAAATGGTTGCAAATACCAGAAGCAGAAATGACGATGGTTGCGTTGTCTCCTGCAATTTTCTTTGTAGCAATTGCATCTGTAATGAGGGGATATTTTAATGGGAGACAAAGTTTAAAAGCAACTGCCAGATCTCAAACCTTAGAGCAAGTATTTAAAACAGCTCTTACAGTAATATTGGTTGAAATTATCGCTATTGTATCAAATGTATCTACAGAGTGGATGGCAGGAGGTGCAACATTAGCAACAACACTAGCAACCATGGTTGGATTTGGATATTTATATTTGTATTATAAAGTACAATCAAAGGAACTAGCAAAAGAAATAAAACAGTCTAAAAATTATAAATATGAAAGAGTAGGAACAATTATAAAACAGATTCTATTGGTATCTATACCAATAGCATTAACTGCAATAATGTCATCACTTAATAAAAATATAGATTCATTTACAGTAGTAAGAAGCTTAAAACAATTTTTACCAGAGGATTTAGCTCTTGAGCAATATGGAATATTAGGTGGAAAAGTAGATACATTAACAAGCTTGCCACTAGCAATAAATGTAGCATTTAGTACAGCATTAGTACCAGCAATATCAGCTGCAAAGGCTAGAAAAGATGATAAAGCAATAACAGAGAAAACATCGCTTTCATTACTAACATCAATGTTAATAGGGTTACCTTGCACAATTCGGAATGTATATATTTGCAGGACCAATTTTAAAATTATTATTTCCAAACGCAAGTGATGGAGCGGTTATATTACAGATAAGTAGTTTGACTGTTATATTTACAATCTTAGACCAAACAATAAATGGAGCACTTCAAGGATATGGAAGGTTGAGAATACCAGCAATTGCTTTAGGAATTGGTGTAATTGTAAAATTAATTATGAATATTATATTGGTACCAATTCCAGAAATAGGCGTAAATGGTGCAGCTTGGGGATCAGTTGCATGCCATGCAGTTGCATTTATAATTTCGATAATAGCCCTTATGAAAAATATAAAATTAGATTTAAATATTTCAAAATTTATAGTAAAACCAATTGTGGCAACAGCAATAATGGGAATTTGTTCTTATTTTATATATGTGAAAATTTTAGGAATAATAAGTATGAAAATGGCTACAATAGTAGCAATAGTAGTTGCTGTAATAGTTTATATATTAGCAATTATAGCGTTAAAAATATTTAAGAAAGAAGAAATTTTAATGTTACCATCTGGAAATAAAATTTGCAAATTGCTAGAAAAGCTAAAAATTTACTAAAAAAATAGGAAAAAAAGAAGGATTTTGAGTATTTTTGGCGAAATTAAATAGTAGTAGTATATTTATTGTTTTGTTCAGACAATAAATACTACATATACATTATATCTTAATAGGAGGTAATTTAAATGAACAAAGCTGAATTAATCGCAGCAATGGCTGCAAAAACAGGAGAAACAAAAAAAGCAGTTGAAAACTCAGTAAATGCTTTTGTAGAAGTTGTAACAGACTCACTAAAAAAAGGAGATAAAGTTCAATTGGTTGGATTTGGATCTTTTGAGGTAAGAAAAAGAGCAGCTAGAAAAGGTAGAAACCCACAAACTAAAGAAGAAATAAAAATACCTGCATCAAAAGCTCCAGTTTTCAAAGCTGGTAAAGCATTAAAAGACGTTGTAAACAAAAAATAAGAAATTTATATAAGATATATAAATATATGAATTCATATTGAAGGAAGCTAGCGATAGCTTCTTTTATTTATAAGGAGTAAAAAAGATGTTTAACATAGAAGAAGAATTAAAAAAACTACCAGAAAAACCTGGTGTTTATATAATGAAAGATAAAAACGATAATATAATTTATGTAGGAAAAGCGATTATATTGAAAAATAGAGTAAAGTCATATTTTAGAAAAACAAATAAAACAGCAAGAATATTAAGAATGGTAAGTTTAATTGACCATTTTGAATATATTGTTGTAGATAATGAAGCCGAGGCACTAATTTTAGAATGCAATTTAATAAAAAAACATAGACCGAAATTTAATGTTTTATTAAAAGATGACAAAACATATCCATATATAAAAATTGATGTTAAATCTGATTATCCAGGGGTACTTATAACGAGAAAGTTAGTTAATGATGGGTCAAAATATTTTGGACCTTATGCTAATCCTGGAGCAGCTAAAGAGATGGTAGATTTTATTAAACAGAAATATAGAATACATCAATGCAGAAATTTAAAAGAAAGAGAAAGACCATGCTTAAATTATCATATTAAACGTTGTTATGCTCCTTGTATGGGTTATATTACAAAAGAAAAATATAAAAAACAAATAGGTGAAATTATAGATTTATTAGAAGGAAAAACTGACAAGATAGTAAAAGAATTAAAAAATCAAATGAAAACTGAGTCTGAAAACATGAAATTTGAAAAAGCTGCAGAATTAAGAGATAGAATACAAGCTATTACTAGAGTTTCTGAGAAGCAAAAAGTTTCAAATATTTCTGAAAAAGCAATAGATGTTATTGGAATTGCCAAATCTGAAGTTCAGGTTTGTATAGAAATATTTTTTGTTCGTGGAAGTAAAATGATAGGAAGAGAACACTATTTTTATCAGGATTTAAAAGATATGGAGGACAAAGAAATATTAGCTGGATTCATAAAACAGTATTATCTTGATAACCCAAATATACCAAATAAAATAATGATAAAAGAAGAAATAGATGACAAAGAAACGATAGAAAAATGGTTATCTACATCAGTAGGAAAAAAAGTAGAAATAAAAAGTCCTAAAAAAGGTGAAAAACTTCGTTTTGTAGAAATGGCAGAAAATAATGCAAAGGTAACATTGGAAAATAAGGAAAAAGATAAAAGTGAAATCCTAGTAGAATTAAAAGAAGTAATGAATCTAGAAAAATTACCAAGAAAAATAGAAACCTATGATATTTCTAATATATCTGGTGAATATATGGTTGCTGCAATGTGTGTATTACAAGATGGAATAATTAAGAAAAATTTATCTAGAAGATTTAAAATAAAAACGGTATTTGGTCAAGACGACCCAAGATGTATGGAAGAAGTAATTACAAGAAGATTGAAGCACTCAATAGAAAGTCAAAAAAGTGGATTTGGTGAATTGCCAGATGCAATATTTGCAGATGGAGGAATAACGCAAATAAGAGCAATTAAAAAAGCAATAGGAAAATACAATTTAAGCATACCTGTATTTGGAATGGTAAAAAATGATAAACATCAAACCAGAGCATTAGTGGATGAAGAAAGTCACGAATTAGAAATATCTCAAAAACTAATGAATCTAATAACAAACTTTCAAGATACAGTACATGATACAGCAATAACATACCATAGAAAGTTACGCAATAAATCTATGGTAAAATCACAATTAGATGAAATTAAAGGAATAGGAGAAGTGAAAAAAAAGGCACTTTTAAAACACTTTGGAAGTGTAAAAAAAATAAAAGAAGCAAGTATTGAAGAATTGATGTCAGTAAAAGGAATAACTGAAAATTTGGCAAAGAAAATAAAAAAATAGTAATAAATTAAAAATCCCCGCATATACATATAAATAAAGAAATGTATAAGGGGGATTTTTTATGGATATTGTAAAAGATGAATTTTTTAAGGTTAAGTATTATACTAAATGGGACAAGCTAGTTATGAAAAAAAAAGAAGGATTATATAAAATAATAAATGCAATAAAAAAACATAAATTTATTGCAAGTATTATAGCTACATTTATAATGTTTTCTACTTTAAATATGTTTATGATATATAGCTTTATGAAAATTTTGCAAAATGTATAGTTTTGTGGTAAAATATTCTTATTCTTTGAAAAGTTATATTATATATGAAATTAAATAGTGAAAATGATTTTTTTACAATTGAATATATGAAAGGAATAAGAATAGTAATGAAGATTGCAAATGAGTGGAAAGATTATAAAATTTTGGATATGGCTGATGGTCAGAAATTAGAAAAGTGGGGAGATGTTGCACTTTCTAGACCTGATCCACAAATTATCTGGAAAAATAAAAGTTTTCCAAATAAATGGAAGGAAATAAATGCTACATATCATAGAAGTAAAACAGGTGGAGGTTCTTGGAAACTGAATAAAAAAATGCCAGAAAAATGGCAAATTCATTATAAGAATTTAATATTTAATATTAAGCCAATGGGATTTAAACATACAGGTTTATTTCCTGAGCAAGCTGTTAATTGGGATTGGATGATTAACAAAATAAAATCCGAAAAAAGAGATATAAAAGTATTAAACTTATTTGCATATACAGGTGGGGCAACATGTGCATGCCTTTCAGCTGGAGCATCTGTATGTCATGTTGATAGTTCAAAAGGAATGACAATTTGGGCGAAAGAAAATGTAGAGAGCTCAGGTTTAAAAGACAAAACAGTTAGATTTATTATTGATGATGTAATAAAATTTGTAAACAGAGAAATTAGACGTGGTAATAAATATGATGCAGTTATTATGGATCCACCATCTTATGGAAGAGGGAAAAATGGAGAAGTATGGCAATTTGAAAATAATATTTATGAACTAGTAGAATTATGCACAAAGGTGTTATCAGATAATCCATTATTTTTCTTAATTAACTCATACACTACAGGAATTTCAAGCACAGTTTTAAAGGATATTTTAGAGCTAACAGTAAATAGGAAATATAAAGGAAAATTAGAAGCGGGAGAAATTGGACTTCCAATGGAGAATTCTAATTTGATTTTGCCTTGTGGGATTTATGGCAGATGGGAAAATTTGAAAAATAATTAATTTTTTGCGTTGTTAGACTTCAATTAAAATTTTATCAATATGTATACGCACGTTTTATAAATTTTAATTTTGTTTGCCTTGCCAAAAGACCAATTCTTTTCCAAATTTAATTAAAGTAATAAAAAAGGAATTAGAGTAATGAAAATAATTTATGAAGATAACCATATAATAGTTGTAGAAAAAACTCCAAATATACCATCTCAAGCAGACAAAACAGAAGATGTGGACATGCTAACATTAGTTAAACAATATATAAAAGAAAAATACAATAAACCAGGAAATGTTTATTTAGGATTAGTGCATAGATTAGACAGACCAGTTGGTGGAATTATGATTTTTGCTAAAACATCTAAAGCAGCATCTAGGCTAAGTAATCAAGTAAGAGAAAAGGTATTTAAAAAGAAATATTTAGCAGTTGTTGATGGAAAAATAGATGAAATACAAGGAACTTTAGAAGATTACATATACAAAGATGAAAGAAATAATATAAGCAAGGTTGTAAAAAAAGAAAAGAAAAACGCAAAACTTGCAAAACTAGATTATGAAGTTTTAAAATACAATGAAGTGAAAAATTTAAGTTTAGTAAAGATAGATTTACATACAGGAAGGCATCATCAAATAAGACTACAATTAAGCCACTTTGGACATAGTATTTTTGGAGACCAAAAATATGGACACAGAGGAAGGGGAAAGCAAATAGCATTGTGGGCTTATGAGCTTACAATTTTACACCCAATTACAAAAGAAAAAATGACTTTTAAGGATTTGCCAGAGCCAGTGGGAACCTGGTGCATTCTCAAGCGGGTGTAAATTACAATAAAACGATATATACAGCAATTGTTACTGTTCTGATTTAAAAATGTTTTAGCCCTGCTTATGGAGTGATTAATATATAAAAATTAAATTCCTTACAGGTCAAACTAATCAATAGCACGTGCATTTCAAGGTAATTATACTGAACAGTAACGAACAGTAACCAGCAATTTTGGCAAAACACTTGATTTTATTTACATTTTATGTTAAAATAAAATTGTAGTAATAAATGAAAGGTAAATACTTTAAGGAGTTTTATTATGAAAAGAGAAAAAACTAATTTAACTAATTTAATAGAAGTAATAAAATCATTCTTTGGAAATCCTAAAGACCAAGAAGAGCTTCAGAATGACGGAACACTAGCTGGTGTTTTAGCAAAAGCGAATTTGTCAGAAGAAGATAAGGCGCTTTTATTAAAATCTTCTAGGGGACTGGATGGATTTGCAGAAAGATTATTTGAGTTTAAAACTAGAGGAAAAAGAGGAAATACAGTTAATGCTCAGGAAAATAATAAAGAAAACAATAACACTGATCAAATAGGCAGAAAAAAAGAAGATAAAGAAGATAGAGAAAGAGAATAAAAAATACAAGAACAAGAAAATTTCTTGTATTTTTTACTTGACAAATGGTAAAACTACATTTATAATATATATCGTTAACTAAATATGGCGAAGTAGCTCAGTTGGCTAGAGCATTCGGTTCATACCCGAAGGGTCATGTGTTCGAATCACATCTTCGCTACCAGTAAAATAAGGGTTCCAGCAAATTGTTGAAACCTTATTTTTATGATTTGTCGTAATATTGTAGAGGGGTGTGTTGTTATTCGGATTAAAAAATGTTTTAGCGCGGGCATTAAGTATACTTGGCTGTGAATTGTAACAACAGTAACGAGGGTCTTTTCAGAAAGAAATAAAAAATGTTGCATTTTTTAAAAAAATATGGTACAATATTTTAGTAATTATGGAAAAACCGTTAGGAGGACATACAAATGGGAATAGTAAAAGGAATATTAATATCAATTTATTTTATAGTAGCTTTAGTTTTAATTGTTTTAACACTAATACAAACAAAAGAAGATGCAGGTCTATCAGCTACTATAACAGGGTCATCAACAAATAACTTCTTTGAAAAAAATAAAGCAAGAACAAAAGAAGGAAAACAAAAAAGATGGACAATAATTTTGGCAATAGTATTTGTAATATTAACAATTGTATTAGGAATTTTATATATGGCATAAAATCATTAAAGGGTAGTTTTTTCATGAACTGCCTTTTTTTATGTTAAAATTATTAATTATGTTTGTTTTTTATTATGAATAAAGTAAAAATATTTACAAAAAATAAAGTAAAAAGGAGAGTGAAAAAGTGGGAAAACATAAGGAAAAAAAAGAAAAAATATTGGTTGTTGGAACTTTTAAAAAAAGCAAGAATTTTGGTTTTTTAATTCCAGATAATAAAAAAGAATTTGGAAGTGATATTTATATTCCAAAAAGAAAAGCCAAAAAAGCAAAAAATGATTATAAGGTTGTTGTTGAAATAACAAAAAAAGATGAAAAAGGAAAAAAGCCTGAGGGAAAAGTTGTAGAAATTATAGGAAATATATACGATTCTGGAGTTGATATGTTGTCTTTAATAAAAGAACATAAACTCCCAACGGAATTTTCTGTTCCTGTAATAGAAGAGGCAATTAGTTGTGGTACAAAAATAGATGGAAAAGATATAGAGAATAGGGTTGATTTACGAAATGAAATTATATTTACAATAGATGGAGAAGATGCAAAAGACTTAGATGATGCAGTAAGAGTGAAGAAAATAAAAAACGGTAATTATAAATTAGATGTTCATATTGCAGATGTAAGCTATTATGTAAAAGAAAATAGTTTATTAGATAGAGAAGCTCTAATTAGAGGAACAAGTATATATATGTTAAACAAGGTTATACCAATGCTTCCAAAAGAGTTATCTAATGGAATATGTAGTTTAAATGAAGGGCAAGATAGATTTACTTTATCATGTTCTATGGAAATAAATGAAAAAGGAAAAGTAGTTGCATCTGAAGTTTATAAAGGAATAATAAGGGTAACAAAAAGAATGACATATAACGATGTTCAAAAGATAATAGATGGTACTGATAGGGAAGTAATAAAAAAATACAAACCATATATTAACGAATTCAAAAATATGCAACAACTAGCTCTAATTTTAAAAAATAGAAGAATAGAAGAAGGCTATTTAAATTTGGATATTCCAGAAAGTAAAATAGATTTAGATTTAGCTGGAAAACCAGTTGGTGTGGGAAAACGTGAAACAAAATTTGCAAATGAAATTATAGAACAATTTATGCTAATAGCAAATGAAACAATTGCAGAAAAATTTTATTGGCTTTCAGCACCTTTTATTTATCGTGTACATGAAGAGCCAGATTTGGAAAAAGTACAAGAGTTAAATAAGTTTTTATATAATTTTGGATTGAAAATAAAAGCTAATAAAGATAATATTTATCCAAAAGAATTTGCAAAAATTTTAGATAAAATAAAGGGAAAAGAGGAAGAAAAAGTAGTATCAACATTAATATTAAGGACATTGAAAGTTGCAATATATGAGGCAGAAAATAAAGGACATTTTGGAATAGCAAGTAAATATTATTGCCATTTTACATCACCAATAAGAAGATATCCAGATTTATTTATCCACAGAATTATTTCGAAATATTTAGAAAATAATTATTTAGTAAAAGAACCATGGATAAAAGAACATATGAATCAAGCGATAGAAAGAGCAAAGAAATCGTCTGAAAGAGAAAGAGTTGCAACAGAAGTTGAAAGAGAAGCAGAAGACATGAAAAAGGCAGAATATATGGAAGGTAAAATGGGAGAACAATATGATGGAATAGTTTCGTCTGTTACCTCATTTGGAATGTTTGTAGAATTAGAAAACACTGTAGAGGGGCTTGTAAGGTTTGAAAACATGGGAAATGATTATTTTATTTATGATGAAGATAGAAAAAGATTAATTGGAGAAAAAACAAATAGAACATATAAAATTGGAGATAAAGTAAAAGTAAAGGTGATTAATGCTAGCAAAACATTAAGACAAGTTGATTTTGCAATTATGTATTAAAGACAAATTATGGGATTTATTATTAGTGTAATAGTAAATATGTAAAAAAGGTTCTAAACCCGAAAAGAAAAGGTTTAGAACTTTTTACGTTAATATAACATAATATATAACAAAATAGTAGAAAGGTAGGTAAAAAAATGTCAGAATACATAATTAAAGGAGGCAAAAAGCTGGAAGGAGAAGTAACTATCTCAGGTTCAAAAAATGCAGCATTACCTATAATTGCAGCAACAATATTAAATGGAGGAAAATCAACACTATATAATGTACCAAATATACATGATACACAAATGATGTTTGAAATATTGAAACAAATAGGAGCAACGGTTGAAAAAAAGAAAAATAAAATAATTATCAATACAAGTCAAATAAACAAATATGAAATTTCAGAAAAATTAATGAGACAAATGCGTTCTTCTGTTATTTTTGTTCGGAAGTTTAATTGGAAAGTATAAAAGAGCAACTTTCTCATATCCTGGGGATTGAGATATTTGGTGGATACATCGGACAAGTTTAAGATAAATGAGTGGATACAGGAATTTAAGTAATAAAAATAAAGGTTGTTTTGTAAATAATAAATTTATCACTTGGATTTGCAAAAAGTATGATATGCATGCAGAAAATAACTTGATTAGAGATTTTGAAAGAGAATAATACCTTAATAGATGCTGAATGACAGATTAAGAGAGAAGAACACCAGAAAGAACTAGAAATTGAAAGATAAAAACAATTTAATTGTTACTGTTCAGCTAAAAAATTGTTTTAGCCATGGATAAAGAAGAATTAAATTATATAAAATAAAACAAAATAGAAGTAGGGGGATATATTACAAAATTATAACAATTTTATAAAATTTACATTACTTTTATTGAATAACTTAAGGGTAAATGATATTCTAGAATAGAATATTAGTATAAAAACATATAAAACTAAAGAAGATATATAGAAACGTTATTCGACTATTAAGAAATAAACAATAAAGTAAAGAATATCTGTAAATCCTAAATGGGTACGATATAATAAAATAAATTAATAAAATAAAAGAGGAAAACTAATGATAAAGGTTGAAAATTATCCAAATGCATATAAAGAGGTATATGAAGTATTAAATTTTATGAATGAAGAAGAAGTAAAAAGGATTCCACAAACATTTATTGATATGATTAAAATAAATATGAATAATGATTATGATTTTAAATTAGATGAAAGTATAGATTTTGAAGAACAACCTTTATTAAAAGAGACTAAAGTAATTCTAGCATATATTTTCTTAAATTATTGGGGAACAGATGAGCAGAAAACTAGAATAAAAAGTAAATTTAGGCAAGATATTATCAAAGAAGAGCAATCGAAAACACAATATAATCCAAATGATTTATTTAAAAATAAGGATATTCAAAATATACAAAAGGAAGAAGTTAGTTTAATAGAATATAAATCTCAGAATATATTTGTAAAGTTAATAAACATTATAAAAAAACTATTTAAAAGAAGTAGATAGTAATGCAATTATTACCTAAAAAGGAGAATTAAAATGGATGCTCAACAAATAGATGAAATATTTAATGCTATGATAACAGAAGATCTGGATAAATTATGCAAACTTGCAGGTGCTGGCATAACACGTGAAGAGATAGAACAAAATTACAGTCTAGTGTTTACTCTAATGAGAAACTTAATGATAAAAATTGAACAAGGAGACTATGATTATTTTTATTCAAAAAAAAATAATCCAATGTATAGGAATTGTTTTGTAGATTTGTTATGTGTTTCAACAAGGGGAGAATATATAAAAGGAATAATAGAAGATAGAGAATTGAGAGAAGAACTGGGTTTAGATTGCTACATAATAAAAGATTTAATAATAGCAACAGGAGATTCAGAGTATATAAAAGGAATAATAGAAGATAGAGAAAAGAGAGAAGAATTAGGTTTAGTTAACGTAGGTAGCTACATAATAAAAGATTTAATAATAGCAACAGGAGATTCTAAGTATATAAAAGGAATAATAGAAGATAGAGAAAAGAGAGAAGAATTAGGTTTAGTTAACGTAGGTGGCTACATAATAAAAGATTTAATAATAGCAACAGGAGATTCACAATATATAAAAAGAATAATAGAAGATAGAGAAAAGAGAGAAGAATTAGGTTTAGTTAACTTAGGTAGCTACATAATAAAAGATTTAATAATAGCAACAGGAGATTCAGAATATATAAAAAGAATAATAGAAGATAAAGAATTTAGAGAAGAACTAGATTTAGATAGCAACAGAATAAAAGATTTAATAATAGCAACAGGAGATTCAAAATATATAAAAGGAATAATAGAAGATAGAGAAAGGAGAGAAAAATTAGGTTTAGTTAACTTAGGTAGCTACAGAATAAAAGATTTAATGATAGCAACAGGAGATTCAGAATATATAAAAAGAATAATAGAAGATAGAGAAAAGAGAGAAGAATTAGGTTTAGTTAACGTAGGTAGCTACATAATGAAAGATTTAATAATAGCAACAAGAGATACAGAATATATAAAGGAAATAATAGAAGATAGAGAAAAGAGAGAAGAATTAGGAGTAAGTATATACAGAGTAAGAGATTTAATAATAGCAACAGGAGATACAGAATATATAAAGGAAATAATAGAAGATCGAGAAAAGAGAGAAAAATTAGGAGTAGGTAGCTACATAATAAATAATCTAGTATTAGAAACTGATGAGACATATATAGATAATTTCTTAAAATCTATAGAGAGTGAACAAAGTTTTGAACATTCAAATCAAGTAGTAGATTTACCATCTAATATGACAATAGGTGTTGAGATAGAATCAGAAGGAGAAAATAGTATTCTTATAAAGAAACTTACTGATAAATTTGCTAAAGGGTGGAAGTGTAAAGGCGATGGCAGTTTAGAAGATGGTGTAGAAGTTGTATCACCTATTTTAACAGGTAATACATCCATAACAACAGAACAAATAATAAATGTATGCGGAAGGTTAAGCAGATTACGGACAAACAGTATCTGATAGATGTGCTGGACATATACATATTGGAGCAGACTACTTAACAACGGAGGAAAGCTGGAAAAATCTATCTGAAATATGGGCAAATACAGAAAAAATATTATATATTATAAGTAATAAAGCAGGCGAAATACCAAGAACACGGTGTTGGACACTATGCTAGTCCAATTTCTGGAAGTATGGAAGATTTATTAGCCAGTGGATCTGTTGAACTGCAAGATGAAGAAAACTTAGGGGAATTTATGAAAAAAGTTCAATCTTATAATCGATATTATGGAATTAATTTTATGAATATAGGAACATCAAAAAACACAATAGAATTCAGATTAGCAAACGGAACAATAGATGCAGACACATGGATACAGAATATCAATTTATTTGGAGGAATTGTAAGAGCTTCAGAAGATTTAGCAAAAACACAAGCAAAATCAGAAGAAAAACGAACAAAAGAAGAACAAAAAATGTTAGAAAGTCTGCAAAAAATAAAAAATGCTAAAATAAGCAAAGAAAAAAAATTAGAAGCAATATTAGAGATTGTTATTCCAGAAAAAAATAGGGATATTTATAAAAAACGATATGAAGTAAATAGTAAGTTAATAGAAGAAACGCCAGAGAGAAAAAGTCAAATAAATGAAAAAGTTGCAAAAGCCCCATTGAACATAAAACAAGTTGGAAATAAAGTATTTTCAGGAAAAGATCGTGTAACAGGTCCAGAATATAATAGTGGAAGTAAAGCTATTGAAATTGATTTAAAAAGATGTAATCCAGATCGTGGATTGAAAAGATAGGAGAATTTAAATGTTAAAAAAAATAATTATAATAGAAAATGGCGAACAAGTACAATGTAATACATTAGAAGATGTAGTTAAAGTATTAATTGATGAAAACTATTACAATATGACTCAAAATCAAAAAAAAGAGAGAATGAAAACAAAAGCATTGGCAAATTGTATAAATAATAAAAAAACAATAGTACAAGATTTACAAGAAGACACTGTGGATAGTTTAAATGAAGTATTTATAATGAAAGATGAAATTACATATATCTTATCATTATTAATGACAAACAAGGTATTGTTGTTAGAAAGAAAAGATTCAAATATATTTTCAAGTAGTCTTAATAAAGAAAACATTAAAGATAATTATATAATTATAAATACATTTGCAAAAGAATTATTAAGAAACTATTTAAAAATGAGGTAATTTGATTTTGTTAATGTGGAAAGTGTCCATGGATGATTCCCCAATTTATAGTTATAAAAAATAGAACAGTTTCCTGTTCTATTTTTTACTGTTTAAAATCCATTTTTCAAATTCATTTGCAGAAATTTCTTTATTCAAGTATTTTTGCTTCATAAAGTCGTAAAATGTCAAAATTATAGCACTTTGATAGTTTAATATTAAAGCAACAATACATAATAACGATACTTTCGTCTGGCTAACGTGATGTAAAGGGGCGATTCACTAAAGGTGGAATGAGGGCAAATCTCATATGGGTAATGTACCACTTGTA
>OCVV012853116.1_pt1 | contig 26193 bp, 27 predicted proteins | sample 1539721 | NCBI WGS metagenome assembly OCVV01 (sample SAMN02144230, study PRJEB22623) | gut metagenome | biome: sheep rumen | host: Ovis aries | place: New Zealand | reverse complement strand
TGCCATCACTTTTCCAGTCTCATTATCATAGTCTTTTCTAGAAACATATATACCTCTTTTTAATAATACATGATTTACTTTAAAACTTTCGATTTTCTCCATATAATTCTCCTCTACACTTTTATATACTTTTTAAACATGTCATATGATTTATTCAAAGCTTTAACTAGCTTATCCACATCTTCTTTTGTATTGTACACATAAAAGCTAGCTCTACAGGTAGAATCAACTCCAATACTTCTTAAAAGCGGCTGTGCACAATGATTTCCTGATCGAACACAAACACCCTCTGAATCTAAGATGCTAGCCACATCATGTGGATGAACTCCTTTTATATTAAACGAGATAACCGCTTGATGGTTTTCTTTATTTGGGGTCATATATAATTCAAGGTAATTTAATTTTGCTAACTCTTGCCTTGCATATTCAACAACTTCTGACTCTACACTATTTATTCTATCGTACCCAATAGACTCAATATAATCAATTGCTGCTCCAAGTCCGATAACACCTCCAACATTTTGCGTCCCTGCTTCAAACTTATTTGGCAATGGTGCAAATGTAGTATGATCCTCATAAACATATTCAATCATGTCACCCCCCATTAAAAAAGGTGTCATATTGTTTAACAACTCTCTTTTACCATATAGCACCCCAATTCCAAGTGGAGCTAGCATTTTATGGCCTGAAAAAACTAGAAAATCAGCATTTAATTCTTGAACGTCAATTTTCATATGTGGAATACTTTGTGAAGCATCAACTATAACTACTGCTCCATTTTTATGTGCTTTATTAATTATCTTTTTTACATCATTTATTGTGCCAAGTACGTTTGAGACGTGGGTAATACCAACTATTTTCGTTTTTTCTGTAATTTTATTTTCTATCTCATCATCGGATATTTCATAATCCTCATTTATATACAAATACTTAAGCTTAGCTCCAGTTTTTTCGGCAACATATTGCCATGGAACCAAATTTGAATGATGTTCCATTATAGAAATAACTATTTCATCATCTTTTTGAAGTTGTCCTAAACCGTATGAATATGCTATTAAATTAAGACTTTCTGAAGCATTTTTTGAAAAAATAATTTCTTCACGATGTCTTGCATTAATAAACTTAGCAATCTTTGTTCTAGTATTCTCGTATGCCTCAGTAGCATCTTGACTAAGAGTATACGCTCCTCTATGCGGATTAGCATTATTCTTTTGATAGTATTCATCAACCGCTTCAATAACTTGTATTGGTTTTTGAGTCGTAGCTCCGCTGTCTAAATATGCAATTTTTCTATTATTAAAAATAGGAAAATCATCTCTAATTTCACGCATCTTGCAAATCTCCTTCATTATTATAATATCTATTAAGTTTTATTATCCTCTTTTCTATTACAAACAATAATCATTATATATGTGATTAAAAATGGTGCACATATCATTACTGGTAAAACATATCTGACATAAGCGTTTACTGGTGACATAAAAGCAATTATCTCTACAGCATACAATGGTACTAATGGAAGAATATCTTTTATCTTTCCATAACAAAGAATTATAATCGTTCCAAGTGCCAATATCCAGAAATATAATCCACAACTATAAATAATTCCTATAGGTGTATTTCTAGTTGCCAAAGCAAATCTTTCCATACCACTACGTTGATATGAAAATTTATCCAAACGATGTACCTCAAATTTCATTATATCCACTTGTCCAGCATATCCAAACTGATAAAGTGCTATATTGTCTTTGGTTTCTTTAAAGTCTGGATCAACATATCCAAAAGTTGAATTTAGAGTTGCAATTATGTATGACTTTGGATGTTTGAAAAACATTTTAAACCATGTTAATAAATAATCTTTTAGCTCTTCATCTGTAAAGGCCTTGCAATTTGCTTTAACAAAATCTACTGTAAGTGGGTCATATACTTCACTAATTATGTTTATATCAACAATTTTATTCAACACTTCAATTTCCTCATTAGTTAGCTCATCCCTATAATTCATTACGTATGTTGCTGTTTGTTGCAATGGAATTGAAAGCATTTCTCTCTTACTTCCTTTAGTAACTCCAAGAGTTTTCGTCAATACACCATTTGTTATGGTCACACAAATTATCGCAATTCCTGTCACAATTGCAAGTTTTTTTATATTACTATTCTTAATATAAAAAAGCATAAATAAAAATGTAAACAATAATGTATGAATTCCATTATGTCTAAATGAAAGCAATACAACTGCAGCTAAAAAATAAAACATCAAATCTTTCTTAGAGTATTCCTCTTTGTTTAAATAATTTTTCATGTACAAGTACACAATTCCAAGCATCGCCAAAGTAAATGGTATATCTTTTTGAGCTGTATAAAAATTAATTTGCCATACTGGTACAAATCCAAAAAAAGCAATTAGACATATTCTAACTATTCTATTATTTGTGTATTTGTAAAAGAAATTAATAATATTACTTATTAAAACAATGCTTATTATCAATTGAATTATGTTAGGTATAAAAATTCCTAAATTCGGATTATTAAAAATCATGGCAAATTTCATAAATAAGCCGTATACAATTGTACTAATAACTGGATGATGTGAGTTCAAATTTGTTGCACCATAAAATTGATTTATTTGGTACAAAGTGTCTAAATTCATTCCCCCTGGATAATAAAAAATAATACAAGGTAAAAAAAATATTAGCAAAATTAAAGATGTATATAAAACAGGGTGATTATCATATTTTCCTTTGATTTCATTTGTTTTATCAATTATATCATCGCTGTGTTCATTCAAAGCAATAAACAGTGCCGTTAAAAGGTTATATATCAAATAATAATATCCTAGTATTTTAACAATTCCGATAAAAACTTGAAAAGCATCATAATTTAGTAAAGATGTACCTCGAGAAATTAATAAACTCTGTCCTATGACCACTGATAGTGAAACTAGCATTCCAATAGTGCGTGCAAGCCAAGCCATCCTCTTAGAAAGCTTATTTTGGGGAATACTATAGTACAAATATGACATTGCTATAAAAACTACAAATGGTATTACTCCATATGAATTCTTAAAATTGTATTCAAACTTAGTAAAAAAGGCCAATAGTTTGTCTTTCTCATTTAGCACCTCTGGGAAACTTTGCACTATGATTTCATTCAAGCTAAAAATGCTGAGTGTTGTGATAAATCCACAAATAATACTCAAAATAATACTTTTTTTCCTTTTCATCTCTACCTCTTTCCAACTCACCATTTAAGACAACTGCATAATCCTAAATAAGTTAATCTAATCTTTCGTCTATTTCTTTTAATATAAAAGCCTTTATTCCTCTGTCTTTTATAGTTTCTATTATACTATTAAATTTAGCTCTAACTAATAGCTTTATTGCATCTCTTTGTGAAAATCCTCTAGACATTATATAAAATAATTCTTTTTCCCCAACTTTTCCACTACTTGTTGAGTGATTTCCTTCAACGTCTTCTTCTGAACACAATAGCATTGGAAGAGCTAAACTCTTTGCTTTATCTGATAACAACATGCAATTTTCGTTTTCATCTCCAGTAGCTTTTTTGCAGCCCTTTTTGAAATCAATAGTTCCTTTAAAATGCTTTCTGGCTTTATCTTTAAGAGCTCCTTGAACTTCAATTTTAATATTTGATTTTTGCCCTCTAAGCTCTCCTATATAATTAATATCAATCAATTCCTCATTTTTACCAAGATAAATTGCATTAATAGTATTATTTGCCTCATCACCAATTAGATTAGAATACAAATTTGATATGCTGCTTTTTCCACCAAAATCAACAATTGTATACTTAACATCAGCTCCTTCGTTAATATTGTTTTGAATATCATAAAAGTTGTATGAATTTGAGTTTAACATATTAATAACTATAACATTTATTTTTGCATTTTTTTCTGCATCAACAACAAGAACTCCACTATGAAACGCTTTTATGTTTTTTTCAGACTTAAACAAAATATAAATTGTAGAAGCTGTATCTTCCTTGGCAACAATATGAATTGTTTCAATTAAATTTTTATTTTTACTATCAAAATCAAAAAACAATTTAATATTATTATCTATTTTTGAATTAACCTCAACAAGAATTTGTTTATTTCTATTTGAAATATGATTGCTTAATAAACCAGTACCATATTTCAAATTAACATTCTCTTCGATGTCTTCAAGTTCTAATATATTATCTTTTTTAGACTTTGATTCTACCCAAAAATTATTAAATTCTTTTACTTCATTTGGAAACTCTACATCAACATTAATATTGTTTATTCCAAAGTTTTTTGAAGTTCTAACTGGTGTTTCATTTAATAAAAGACTATTCATTAAAATATACCTTTTCTACTTATTTAGGTTTTATGGAACCTATAACCTTTTTAGTGTTTTGAATTTTACAAAAATGCTTGCCAGCACTGCGATTTATTGATTTTTTTACCAAAATATGATATAATACTAGTGTAGATATTAGTTTTTTTTATTCACCTTAGGAGGTGTAAAATGCTTAAAAATTTATTCGCATTACTTACAGTCGCACTTGCGATTGGATTCACAGTCTGCGGACTCATGGGAATTGTCCCCATTTACATTGCTACAATTATCGTATTCATCATTTGGGTTGCCGTCAGGCTGCTTCCCATTTGGGACGATGTTGAGGAAGACGATGTCAGCCGGTATTACCGGGAGCGCGAATCGGCGTCAGAACATGAACCGGAGACAGATCTGAAACCCGAAACCAAACCTGCGAACGAAAGGAGAGTGCGTTATGTCGACTAAGTCGTTTGCACCTCGTCGTACCAGGTTACCAACCCACAAGCTGAGGGGCTATTGTTCCTCAGCTTGTTTCATTTTATCATATTTTTGTTATCCTATTGCTCCTTCTAATTCTAGATTTATTAAATTGTTCATTTCTACTGCATATTCTACTGGAAGTTCTTTTGATATAGGATATGCAAATCCTCTAACAATCATCGCTTTGGCATCTTCTTCAGATAACCCTCTACTCATTAGATAGAAGATTGTTTTATCGCTGATTTTTCCAATTTTTGCCTCATGAGAAAATTCAACTTCATCAGTTCTAATGTCATTTACTGGAATTGTATCTGATATAGATATGTCATCTAACATAAGCGATTCGCATGATACAGATGCTTTTGAACCTTTTGCATTTTCTCCAATTCTAATTAATGATCTATATGTACATTTTCCACCATTTTTTGAAATGGATTTTGCATTTACCACACTCGAGGTATTTGGTGCATTGTGTACTGCTTTAAATCCATTATCCAAATTTTGACCTTTTCCAGCAAAAGATATTCCTGTGAACTCTGTCTTTGCACCCTCTCCATTTAGAATACTCATTGGGTATAGCATTGATATTTTTGAGCCAAATGAACCAGATACCCAATCAACTTCTGCATTTTTTCCAACCAATGCTTTTTTGGTGTTCAAGTTCATCATATTTTTTGACCAATTTTCTATTGTTGAGTATCTTAGATATGCATTATCTCCCACAAATAATTCCACACAGCCTGCATGTAAATTAACTTTGTTATATTTTGGAGCCGAACATCCTTCAATAAAATGAAGACTTGCTCCTTCTTCAACTATAATAAGTGTATGCTCAAACTGTCCAGATTCTGGAGAATTTAACCTAAAATAACTTTGAAGCGGAATATCTAGTTTTACACCTTTTGGCACATATACAAATGATCCTCCTGACCACACTGCACCATGAAGTGCGACGAATTTATGGTCAGATACTGGAACACATTTCATAAAGTGAGACTTTACTATCTCTGGATACTCTTTTATTGCTGTTTCCATATCAGTGTATATGACGCCTTGTTTTTTCAAGTCTTCACGCATACTATGATATACAACCTCTGAATCGTATTGTGCTCCTACTCCTGCCAAACTAGTTTTTTCAGCCTCTGGAATTCCAAGTCTATCAAAAGTATTTTTTATATCTTCTGGAACGTCATCCCATGAAGAATTAAGTTTTGTTTTAGGTCGCACATATGTCGCTATCTCGTCCATGTTTAATTCTGATAAATCCGGTCCCCATGTTGGCATCTCGAGTTTATTATACACTTCTAATGCATTAAGCCTAAACTCCCTCATCCACTCTGGATCACCTTTTTGCTTAGATATCTCTTCAATTATTTCTCGAGTAAGGCCTTTTTTGATTTTATAATCGTAATTGTCTTTATCTTTGATATCATAAATATTTCTATTAATTTCATCTACTTGAGTTTTTGCCATTTTAAAACCTCTCCATTTTATACCATTGCTTTATATTTTTCGTAACCTTCGTTTTCTATAATTGTAGCAAGTTCTTGATTTCCAGTTGTCACAATTTTGCCATCCACTAGTACATGTACGTAATCGACTTTTAAGTTGCTCAATATCTTATTGTTATGCGTAATAATAAGGATAGCATTATCCTCGTTTTTGAACATTTCAATGCCTTTTGAAACTGTCCTAATTGCATCTACATCAAGTCCTGAATCAGTTTCGTCTAAAATTGCTAATTTGGGATTTAATACAAGCATTTGAAGGATTTCATTTTTCTTCTTCTCGCCTCCGGAAAATCCTACATTCAAGCTTCTTTCCATATTTTTAGAATTCATATTAAGTTCTTCCATGTATTCTTTAAGCTCATTTTTAAATTTGAAAATCTTAACAGGCTCTCCAGTAATCTTATTTTTAGCATATTTCAAGAAATTTGTAACTGAAACGCCAGGTATTTCCTCTGGTGCTTGGAATGACATAAACACACCCATCCTTGCAATTTCATCTGTTTTTTCGTTTGTGATATCGTTACCATCAAATATTATTTTTCCAGATTCCTTGCTATATTCTGGATTGTTAAATATTGCGTTTGCCGTTGTGCTCTTTCCAGAACCATTTGGTCCCATAATTACATGAATTTCTCCTCTATTAATTGTAAGATTTATACCCTTTAATATTTCTTTTGTTCCTGCATTTACATGTAAGTCCTTGATTTCTAATAATTTTTTGCTCATCTTAAATATAACCCCTCTATTTTATTTTAATCTCTTTTTGCATGTCCTCTAAAACTTTTTCTTGAACAGCTTCTGCATCTTTCATTATTTATGTCATATCCACAATTCAAATCATTTAGGTCAAGCGCCTTATGAATATACTTGGCAATCTCATTTAATGTTGTGTCAGATATGGCTGATTTAATTTTTTCCGCATCCTCAGAAGCCAGCTTTTCATTCACACCAATAACATCTTTAAGAAAAACATACATTATGTCATAAGCCTCGATAATCTTTTTAGCTAGTTTTTCGCCATCTTCAGTCAGCTCAATATCGCCATAAGTTTCATAGTTTACAAGATTATTATCTTTCAAATTGTTGATAGCTTTGTTTACTCCTGCTTTGGAACAATTCATTTTATTAGCGATATCTGTTACTCGTATATCTCCTATTTGTTTTTTTAATATATACATCACTTTTAAATATTCTTCTAAAGATTTAGAAATCATTTTTTTCTCCTTTTGTTAACTTCGGTTAACATTATATAATGAAACAAGCATATTGTCAACCAATATGCTTATTTTATTTGATAGTAAAGCACTACACATTTTTAAAATAATAAATTTACTAGTCCTAAGACAAATCCTATTATCGCTCCGAGGCTCACGAGAGCATTTAACTCTTTTTTCATAATCATTAAAATTAATCCTTCTAGCTCAACCATATCCATTTCATCGATTCGTGATTTGATAATATCAGAAATATTAATTGTAACAATCACTTCATTGGTTTTACTAATGATAAGCTTTTCATATAAGTTCATAATAAATTCTACTAAATCAAAATCGGACATTCCAATTTTGGTAGCTACATCACCTATTGTTGCCTTAGAATACTTTTCTACCTCATCGTTTACCATTTTTTTAATTAGTTCTTTTCCGTTTTCATCTATATAAATATTTACTTTGTCTTTTATTTCTCTTGCTATTGTGTCTGAAATTGCTTTACCTCCAAGCATTCCAAGAATAGACCCTTTAAACTTTTCATTAGTTTCTTCATTTATCTTCTCTTGTATTAGTTCCCCTAAGTTTGCTTCTTTTATAGTATTAAAGATACTTTCAGAAATATTATCATTGAACTTATTTAGATCTGCAATATATTTTTCTCTTTCAACATATTGGCAAATAGCTTCTTCAACAATCTGTTCATTTTCAGTTATCCCATTTAATACGTCGACAACATGGTTTCTTACACGTTGCTTTACATCATCAGATAGTAGCTGCTTTTTTAATGTTTCTTCATTAAGTAAGTTCTCACTTACAACTTGAGCAATTGCTGCTGAAATCCTTTCCTTATTTTTGGGAATAATACCTGGAGTAAATGGAATTCTTAATTTTCCAATTTTATATTCTTTTATTGGCCTAAACATCATTTTAACTGCAATCCAGTTTGTAATATATCCAATTCCTGCTCCAATTACTGGTCTCAACCAATCTATATATTTCATTCTTTTTTCCTTTCTATGCTTGCATTTTATTCTTTCAGTCATTTTTTTCGACAATTATACCACTTTACTATGAAAAATGCTACAATTTCCGTTTTGCATTAAGTATTATTCAGTCTTATCCAATATTGTTTATTTTACTGTTTACACATTATGTAAATATATGATATAATACATAAAGATTTTAGATTGAAAAGCATAAATAAATGAAAGGAGTTCAGTATGGCTCGGGATTTTATAAAAAATCATCGTAACGATCCAAACTATTTCAAAGAAATTGCTTTGAAATATGCATCAAACATTTACATAAGCATGGAAAAGGTTGCCAAATACTATGATATTTCCACGGATAATGTACAGACAGCTATACGGCTGGCTATCACCATGTACTTAATTACCTATTTGGAATGCGTAAGCATCAGAAAAAAGTCTGATGATAACCAGCAGGCACACTACATTTCTGGAAGTAGGTATACCGGGAACCGCAAAAAGCATTCTCAGGCAGCAGCCTACTACGATCAGCTTTTTGCGATACGGAGGAAAAATATCATCAAAAACTACACAGATAAACAAATTCGACATGTAGTTGATGTATATCTTAAAAACCCCAATTCTAGAAACGTCTGGGATAAACTTGGTCTATCAAAAGAAGAAATGAATGGCGTGCTGGAAAAAGGCTGCATATTCGGTATTATCTCTGATAAGAAGTTTGATGAATTAAGAAAAGTGTCACTTTCTAAAGCTAGATCTCAAAACCAAGCAAATGCTATCCAGAAAGGTTTTAATCGCATAGCTGGCAATCGAGAAACTAGAAAGGGAATTCTTAAAAATATCAATGCATATCAGAAACAATTATCTATGTGCGATGGGAATGAAGATTTGGAAGAAAAACTCAAATATGAGCGAAACTATTTGGAATGGTTTGATAGTATGATGCTTGAAGCTATTTAATCCTTTTGGGGACGAACCTTTTATTCTTTTTTCAAAAACGTTTACATTCATTGTCTTAGTTGACTTTCGAAAAAAATTTCAACTACACACTGGGGGACGGATGTTATTCATATTTTGAGGTATGTATTAATAACATACATAAGAAATTGGACTTTTATGTTTATTTGCTAAACAAGAGAGCATGTCAATACATGCTCTCTTATCTTTTTCAAAAAACCGACCCAATTTTTCAGTAAAAACTGAGTCAAAATAAATTAGACCAACATTTTCTATATACATTAACCATCAATCAAGTCACAAAATATGAATAACATCCGTCCCCTAGTGTGTAATCGTTTTTTCTCTCGTAATCCTTCTAGGGCATGGCATACAAGCACTTTTTAAAAAAGAACAAAAGGTCCGTCCCCAAAACTCTATTTGCATGAATCACAATAAGGGCATGAAGTACATCCCTTCTTTTTATTATTTATTGTCTTTAAAATAATATATAAAACAATTATAAGTAAAACTGCAATTACTAAAATATTGGCTATGTTAAATGTTCCATTTTCAATTCTACTACCAATTTGATATACAATGGTTGCCAATATCCATGCACACGTTGTTTGAAATAAAACAGTCTTTAGCATTCTCTTAGTAGAACCAAGTTCTCTCTTCATTGCACCAATTGCACCAAAGCATGGAGCACTAAACAAATTAAACACCATAAATGCATATGCAGCTGCCGCTGTAAAGCCTCCAAAAGCAGTTCCAGAAGCAAATATTTTACTTCCTTCTTCTACATCTTCGGATAGTCCTGATATAACGGCCATTGAAGATACAACTTGTTCCTTAGCAACCAAACCTTGAATTGCAGAAACTGATGCTCCCCAACTATTTTGTCCGATTATTGGATAGAACACCCATGAAATACTTCTACCTATTGAAGCTAGAATACTATCTTCTACATCTACGCCAAATTCCATATTGAATGAGAATGAAAGTAAAAACCAAATAACTATTGAGCAAATTAGAATTATGCTTCCAGCTCTTTTAATAAAAGCAATTACCTTATCCCAAACGTCTTTTGCTACATATTTTATACTTGGTTTTTTATATTCTGGGAGTTCTGAAATGTATGAGCTACTTGTATGTTTGAATTTAGTTCTTGATAATATTAATGCGCAAATAATAATAACAGCAATTGCAAAGAAATATAATGAAGCTGAAACAATTCCAGAATTTTTTTCAAAGAAATATCCAGAAAATAGTGCAATTATTGGTAATTTAGCACTGCAAGGAATAAATGGAACAAGTATTGTTGTCATATTCCTTTCATCTTCGTTTTCTATAATTCTAGTTCCCATGATTCCTGGTACTGAACATCCAGACCCAACTATAAATGGAATTAAGCTTTTTCCACTCATTCCTAATTTTCTAAATATTTTATCTAAAAACATTGCAATTCTTGACATATAACCTGTAGTTTCAAGTAAGGAAATACATATAAATAGTATTATTAATTGAGGCACAAATCCAAGTACTGCACCTACTCCAGAGATAACACCATCTACTACAAGGCTTATTAGCCATTCAGAAGTTCCTATGCCTTCTAGTGCTCCTCCAACGAATTCTTTAAAAAAATCTGTCTTTTCACCTACCCAATCAACAGTGGCGGATCCTACAACACCAACTGATAAATAATAAACTAAGAACATTATTACAACGAAAATTGGAAATGCCAACCATTTATTCAAGAATATTTTATCTAATTTGTCAGTTATTGTTTCAGGTATAGCCTTTTGAACGACACACTTTTCTTTTGTCATTTTTATAAACTCATATCGCTCTGTAGCAATAACCTCTTCAAAATCCGTATCATAATTTTGAGCAAGTTCATTTCTTACATCATCAATTTTTGCATTGTTGTATGAAGCAAATCTTGGATCCTTTTCCAATAACTTAATTGCTATAAATCTACTATGTTTACCACTAATCGTTTCTTTAACTTGACTAATAGCGTTTTCTATTTTTTCATCGTATATTTTAGCCCTAACCAAATCATCTTTTTTATTGATTTCTTGAACAAGTTCTTTTATACCATCACCCTTAAGTGCTGATATTTTGTATATTTTGGCTCCTAGACATTCTTCTAATTTCTTTAAATCTATTTCTAGACCTTTTTCTTCTAAAATATCTGCCATATTCAACGCAACAATTACTTTAATATCAAGTTCAAGAAGCTGCGTAGTTAAATATAAACTTCTTTCCAACGAAGTGGCATCCACAATGTTAATTATTACATCTGGATTTTCTTCAAAAACAAATTTTCTTGGAATTTCTTCTTCTATGCTATATGGACTTAAAGAATAAACACCAGGTAAATCAATTATTTCATGGTTTGTTCCTTTTATCTTTCCAACTTTTTTCTCTATCGTAACCCCTGGCCAGTTTCCTATTTTGGCATTCATCCCTGTAAGATAATTAAATAATGTCGTTTTTCCACTATTTTGATTTCCAACCAATCCAATTTTCATTATTTAATCACCTCCGCTTCAATTTGCTTTAAATCTGATTTACTGACACACAACTCATAATCTCTAAGCTCTATGTCAATAGGATCCCCGACTGGAGCAATTTTTTTAATCTTTACTTCTGTTCCTCTCGTTAATCCCATATCCAAGAGATGTCTTCTAATTTCTTTATTAGTAACATTTAACTTCACAATTCGAGCCTTTTGTCCTACTTTTAACATACTCAAATCCATAAATCTCTCCTTCCATAAATATGAAATTTATTTCACTTTTTTTCAAGTTGATTATACTCATATTTTATTTTCTTGTCAATAAACGTTCTCATAAAAACTTTAGCAAAAAGAAAAGCGCTCTACAATTATTCTCCAAAAGAATAACGTAATGCGCGTCCCACATACCTTTTATATTATTAAAAAATCAAAAATATGAATAACATCCGTCCCCTAGTGTGTAATCGTTTTTTCTCTTAAAATCCAGTCAGTATAAGGTCTCTGGCCATTTTTTAAAAATGAATAAAAGGTTCGTCCCCAAATTCCTTAAAACTAACTAGCTTCCATGACCAATTGTTTTCTGAAGAAGTGCCTGGAAAATTTATTCTTGCACTGTCATCTAAACCAATAATGTCTTGGATCATAAATATAGCTATTTTTGCCTTACATTTCATGCAATACTCTATCATACCAACGTTAACGTTTATATCGTTACAACCGTTTCTTCTAAGGAATTCTTTTAATCTCCATTGATTTTCTTCCCCTAAAGTTTTGTACCATCCATATATTGTTTGACAATCATGATTTCCTGGGAAAACCACGACGTTTTCTTGCTCATTATCTGTATCAATAAAATTATAAAAATCTATAGAAAATTCTAGTATTTTTTGCCTTGTAAATCCATAGTGTTCTCTCATCTTTATTGTTTCTTCTCTAATATCACCAAGGTCTTCAATTATTAAAGAATCTTTGTTAACTTCTCCATCTTCAAACAACTTATCAAAGAAAGCATATCCTACACCATCAACATATTCGCCTTCTTTTCCAGACTTGCCAATTGGAATTCTAAAAAATGAATCATATCCTCTAAAATAGTCCACTCTGACTTTATCAAATAGCTTTAACTGATATTTAAATCTCTTTACTAGATATTCAAAGCCGTCCTTTTTCATTCTTTCAACATTATATACAGGACTGTTCCATTTTTGGCCGTCCTGGTTATAATAATCTGGTGGAGTGCCTGCCTCAAATATAAATTCTCCATTTTCAATTTCATAGTATTCTGGATGAAATTTTGTTTCAGCTGAATCAAATACTGGGTATACTGGCATATCACCAATTATTCTGACATTTTTATTATTAGCATATGTCTTTAATTCATTCCATTGACTGTACAAAACAAATTGTAGAAATAAATAATAGTCTCTATTTTCTCCTGTTTTTTCACTAACATAATCGACATATTCTTGTATCTCTTTTTGCTGAATAAAGCGTTCATATTCAGCTTTACAATTTGCACAATTTTCTGCACCCTTATCTAAAAAGTTTTGATATGCTTCCTTAAAATATTTTACTTTAAAATCATCATAAATTGCTCTACTTGCATTTCTTCTTTCTTCGCTAATCTCACTTTCAACATCCGAATTAATAAATCCCTTTTCTTTCAGTTTATCCAACGAAATATAATCTTCTTCAAGTGCATAATAGCTTAGTGGTGAATATGGTAACCTATTACATGCATTAATTGGCAGTATTTCCCAGTATTCTATTCCACTTCTACTTAAAATATCAATAAATTCATATGCCTCATATCCAAAATCACCAATCCCATATTTGCTAGGGAGTGAAAAAATTGGAAGCAGTATTCCTTTTTCTTTCATACATTTCCTCTTTCGTAATTAATAATTATTCTATCTATTAATTTCTACACGCTATCACCACTGCTGTCATTATTATTATTATTATTATTATTACTATAGCCATTATTATCGCCCATAGCAGTACTAAAATCATTTTCACCTGAATTACTTACAGCATCACTACTAGCCTTATTTCCATAAACTGGTTCATAAATCATTGCATTTTTTTTTGCAAATGACCTTGTTATTATTACAACAATTAATAATAATAATCCGCCTGAAATTGCTACAATATATATGTATCCATCTAAACTACTTATTTCAGCTTTTTCTCCAGTTTTAAATGTAGCCTCATTTTTCCCTTTTGTTTCTTCTTTTTCAACTGAATCTATATCTACTCTCTCCATTGGCTCTACAATCACATCGGCATATGTGACATTATTAAACGCAAAAAGCACCATAAAAATTGCAATTGCAAACATTACAATGATTCTTTTTTTACTAAAAAATACTTCTCTCATATTACACCTCCATAAAAGTTTAATTATGTCTATAATAAGCTCATAAATTGGTCACAAATACTCAAAATAATTATATCTTAAATAAAAAAAATAAACAATATCTTTATTTTTAAGCGCAAAGATGATATAATTATGTTAATTAATTATATCTATAGTAACATCAGCATTCTTAATGCTTTAGGGAAAGCAACAATGAAAGGAGGACTCTTTTTAAGTAGTATCAGTAAATCAACTATTTTTGCTAAACGGAGAAAGATATGGAATTTTTTAAGAAATTTGTAAAACTGGTTGATTTCGAAATCATTCAGTTACCTGATGAAGTAAAAAAGTCAGCTCGGAAAGTAATTATTTTTGGCTTTTTGAGCACATTGATTCCAGATGTGCTAGCATTTGCCATAAAAGGCGCTCAGTATGCACTGGACAATGGATACACTAGAATTGCAATTTTTTTGGTCATGCTTCACTTCGGTGATAGACTTCTAATGAGTTTGTTCGATACTCAGCGCACTAGCCAACGTGATAGCCATGACATAATTTCAGTAAACCAACAGACTATCATCGTAACCGACGTTTCTTTCACGACCAAATTTAAAGTTTTCAAGAGAAACGGCAATATTATCGAAATGGTTGAAGATCCGGAAATAATCAAGATTGTGAGGGATTATCTAACTGCATATTGGCAACTTTATATAACTCTTCCAGTAACTATATTCCAGGTAGTAGTACTTGTAGGAATGCTCATTGCAAGTGTCTACATTGAAATCATTTCTTCATCTAGCATGGAAGTATTAATCATAGCTTCGCTATTAGTTGTAAGCATCGTAATGTACTTTATTCTCAGTCGAAAACGGATAAAGGTACGTCGTGCCTATCGGAAAACTCGCAAAGAAAATGAAGCACAAGCCGAAATCTTAACAACAGAAATGAAGTCTACCGACTTCATTTCCAAAAAAGATTTCTTGTTTCATGCAAACAAACTTCGTGAGAAACTTTGCGAGAATACCGCTATCAACAAAATCGAGCACTTGAAATTAAATAAAGTTTTTATAGAAAGAAGCTTTGTAGCAAGTGCTCTTATGATAGTAATCATGTTGATAAAATTCATGACTGCCAGTCAAATTACAACAGATACAATTGTAGACATTATTGCTTTGTCGTCGATTTATTCTATGATCCTTCAAAGGGTCACGAGCATTACATTCAACTATGAGAGCTTTATGGATACTATTGTTGAGCTTGAAACTTTGCATAAAGACTTTAAAAACATCAGTGATGTTTATTTTGCAGAGCAGAAAAGAACTATCATAAGCTCTCCAATTGAGTTTCTAACTGTGTCAGCTTTTATAGCGACACAAGACCATAATGGTCCTTTCGAGCTCATAAACAATGAGTTATTCACCATCAAATCTGGTGAAACGATTGTAGCTTATGGAAAAACTGGTTGCGGAAAGTCGACACTAATTAAAATGTTTACTGGAAAAATTATTATTCCTCAAAATCCCATTAGATTCTCTAATGGGAAAGAAGGATACCTTAGTTCCATTGGCTATCAGACCGATAGTGCGATGGCTAATGGATACACTCTCAGTGAAATTACTTTAGCTGACGACTTTTCTACTATTGATTTCACAAAGCTTTTTGAAATTCTGAGAGGACTTCATTTGTATGATGAATTCCTTCGCATGGTAAAAGATGAAAGCATCGTAGTTGAGAACTTAACAGATGATGGAAAAGTCATCGAGCTTATGAAACTCAAAAAAGTTCGCGAATTCTCTAGCGGTCAGATGCAACGGCTCGCTCTTGCTAAGCTTCTTTATTCTCTAGATGAAACCGTTCAACTAGTAGCTTTGGATGAGCCGTTCAATAGGTTGGATGATGAAACATGTGCAAAATGTATGGATTTTGTTTATGAGTATGTACATCGTACTCCCAGGATTTTGCTCATTGCCACACACCAGGTCAACATTTGCTGCCCTTATGCCACAACCAAAATTAGTTTTAACGAGGATTCGTCAAAATCTATTCTGAAAGTTGAGACGGCATAAGAATATGCTATTTTGAAAAGAGACAGGTACAAACAAAAAAGGCTCACATATAATTGTGTGGGCCCTTTTTATTTTATAGTGAATTCTTTCGCACCTTTATCATCTCTATATATCAAATATACTTTAAATTGCAATGGATAATCCTCGTCCAAAACATTTTTTCCTTCAACATTAATTATCTTAGCATTCTCATTTGTGTGCATAGTAGAACAATAAGAATAAAATGAATAACCAATACCTTTGGGATCTTCTGCTATCCTATCAATAATATCTGGCATCGTAATTATGCTAAAATGGTTTTTTTCTATCACGTTGCCATTTACAATTTTTTCAAAACATGTTTGACTTCCGTTGTCTTTCTCCAATTGATATGTGTTCCAATTTAAATCACTTTCATAATATATTCTTTGAATCTCTTCAATGCTAATATTATTAATTGGATTGACTTTGTTTACTAAAATTGCTAAAGGTTCTAAATATAGAACTTTATAATTTAGATTAACTCCAGAGTCTTCTATCATTTTCTTTTGGTTACGTGACGGCTCTGTTGCAATTATAACATCTGCTCTTTTATTAACAATATCTTTATATGCTTCAGTTGTTGAAACCATTTTCACTTGAGCATTACTACCCTCTTCATTTATTAATTCATGGATATGCTCATCTGTATATGGATAAAAAGCACTTGCAGCCTCTACTCTAATTGTTTTTCTTTCAAATGATATTAAAACTATGGTAAAACATATTATTCCAATAATTAAAAAAAATATTAAAGCATACTTATTTTTCATTTCTATTCTCTTTTTTATTCTTCATTAAAATTATTGCTGATACCGCTACTATCACAACTACTATAACTCCTATAATCGTAATATCAAAAGTATTTTCCTTATTTTGTGTTGGCATACTTGGAGTCGTGGATGTTCCTGATATCTCATTTCCAAAATATCCTGGTTCTGGATAATCTATTTCATCTGCATAACTAACCACTACTGTTCCCCCTTCCATCTATATTTTCATAAAATTTAAGATTACACCTGTTCCATAAGAGATTAAATTACAAAGAAATGATATCGCAAATGGTGTAATCTTATCATACTTAAGGTATTTTTTATAAATCAATGCTTCAGTAATAAATGCCGATATTTCTAAAACAGCAGTTACAATCCCTAAGTATTTCAATGCATCAAAGTAGTAAACTAAATTTACAATAAATACTACAACTGGATTAGTACAAACATTTGCACAAATCACAACTTTAATATCATTTCTTTCTTTTATTCCAATAATCACTGCTATCGACAATTCAATTACTAATGTTAAAAATAATGACATTACCAAACTTTGTATCATATTTTTTTCTCCACGTATTTTTCATATTTTTTTATTCCAATGTACAAAACTACAAGTGAAATGAATGTAATTACAAATAGTCCTATAGGCGAAAATATACTTGCTCCGATGCCAAAAAACTTTGGAACTGAACCTACGAATAATGCTAAAGTTAATAACCCAAATGCCATTCCTCTGTTGTTATCTAGGATATTACTAAGTGCAGTAAGAGTGATTGGCATCGTCATATTAAAGAATAATATTGCTAAAATACCAGCAATTGGCGTATTAAAAGCAAATAAAAACAAAACAGAAGATATTGAAAGTGATATAACAGATATCTTTTTAAATCCAATTCTATCTCCTATAATTCCACCAAGCATTTTTCCAAATATTACTGCAAATATCGCTAAAACTGCCAAAATCATATTAGTTTTCCACTCAAATGAAAGTATCAACCCAACATAGCTTCTAATGCAAACAGTAAATATAAGACAGGCTATTGCCACTATTTCATTAGCTGATAGTTTAGGAATAATCATTTCAACGTTGCTTACCTTATCTTTTATTTGACTATAAAGCCAATATAATAATATGGCTGAAATTATTAGTATTAAAACAATGATATAGTATTTAGTAAATCCAAACTTTGCAGACATACTTCCTAAAAAAATTCCCATAGCACCTGTTGATACATATATTCCAGAAAGTGATGCATTATGCTCGCTGATATTCAAAACATCAATTCCACCACCAACGTGAAACATAGAATTTCCAATTCCTGCAATAATACATGCAATAACTCCATAACTTGAAAAAGCATAAGCAGCTGCAACCAATAAACATCCTATCGCAGAACATAAAGCATTTTTGTTGACTTTATCTGCAATAATCCCAACTGGAAGTTGAACTGCAAACGCAAAAAAATTATATATAATTATTGCAATAAATAATTTTTCTCCTAATCCCATTTTTTGTGTTACAAGATTTGTTACCAAAATTGCACAAGACAAATCTACAATAAAATGTATTAAACTATATATGCTTACTATTTTTCTTTTCATTTTTTACCTCTCATTAAAAATCTAATTGACTAAATGTTTTTCTTAACGCACTATGTCTATATGTGTCAGCCAATTCCTCTTCTTTTAATGTATTAAAAGCTACGTCCGTTCCTTCAAGTACAAATACAGAATAAAAGAATGGCCTTTTTAATTCTCCTATTATTTCTTTAGCAATCGTTCCTTTGCTAATTCCAAGTTCTTGATGATATTCACCACTTGGTTTCATCAACGTCACACAGCATCTATATTCAGCTTTTCTATTGTCTATTTTTTCAAGTTTTCTAAGTAATTTAATAACACCCTGATATTTTGGTAGATTTGGATTTTGCTCAATTTCATCTTTAGCATATCTAGCTGTTCTTATTCCGGGTTCTCCATTTAACGCATCTACAAATAAACCTGCATCATCAGTTAACACTGGATATTCTAAATTATGGTCCCTACAAAATGATAATATTGCCTGAGCTTTAATTAATGAATTTTCTTCAATAGTTTTTCCATTTTCTTCTATTTCCCCTCTGTTCCATCCAATATCATCCATACCTAAAACTCTAATATCTAAGTCCATCTTATAAATGATTGATTGTAAATCTTCTTTTTTCCTATTATTCGTCGTTCCAAAAATAATATCCATAATGCTCCTCCTCATATATTTTTCTAGAACTTAAATAGATTTAACCCAACATCTTCATCAAAATATCTATCTACTTTTCCATCAATAATATTAATAACCATTTCACATGTTGCACTAACTATTGCCCTATTCAAATGTCCTCCAAATACCTCTCCTTTATCATTTCCAGCACTCATGTGAATATGCGTATAGAATTCATCATTCATTGTATTGATTGTTCCTGTCAAAGAAACAATTTCAAAATTTCCTTTAAAACTATTAGCATAATACTTTTTTTCATCAACATTAAATACACCCACTGTAAAATCATTTGTTGCACCTAATGCATTAATATTAGCTAGTTTTATATTTTCTTTTAATGCTATTTCCTTTATTTTTTCAAGAATTTCTTCTCCTCTATCGATTCTTACAACAATGGTATTTTCGAATTTTTTATATTCCATATTAATATCTCCTTCCTTTATCAAGATTAAATCAAAAAAAAGGTTTTATTTCAATACCATAATTTAAATAGCCTTACAATTATAGTAGTAATTATACTTATGAGATATTAATCATAATAACTAGTTTCTAAAAATGTACAATGTCCTTTTTTGTGAGTCAGAAAAACATTTCTGGCTCACTTTTATTGTTTTCTTATGTAAACTATGATATAATACATGCATTGTAAAAGTTTAGTATCTGTTTTACCTTCATAAATGATTATTCATGGAAGGTAACATCACTTGGAGTATACAAGGAGGTTATTACATGAAACGGTTTATTTTTCTTTTAGCCGCTATCTGCATACTACTGTCTGGCTGTTCTGCGACATGCGAACTGAAGGAAGTTACTGCAGTCGTAGTTTGTAAACATCATGAAGATTCCTGGCTATTTTTTAATCCGGCGCTCAAAACATTTCAAACTATGCCAGAAAAAAATGAAGTAACTGTTAGGTATGGAGAAATTCAATCCATTATTGACAATAAGGAATTGTACAACTCAGTCGAAGAAGGCGATTATACTCAAGTACTACTTCGTACAGACTATTCCAAAAGTGGAAAAATAATCTATCAAAAGCTTTATTTACTTGAATAGTTACTTTCCTCAACATGTACTAATTAGTAAGAGGGATGTCCCCATTTCTTTTGGGTTTATGTATTTGATGAAAAGAGCGCGTTGCCATAGGCAACGCGCTCTTTTTTTATAACGTTTGAATAACCAATTTTCCACAGCCGAGAATTGAAGTAAGTGCTACGAGGGCAAAAATAATTGCAAGTAATTTTTTATTGGTCATATTATATCCTCCTATAATTAATAAAATACAATACTATGCCTAAATCATATCATAGTTAACATAATTTTTTAATCTGTGCTTATAATTTGAGGTTTATTTTTGACAATTTTATGTAACCGCTGTATAATGGTATGAGGTTTTAATTGAATAGTATTTCTAAGAATAGTGTTATGGAGGTATGCACTACTAGACAACATTTAATTTCAACAACGTTTGCAATTGCAAAAGAAAGGAATCAGTAACATGGAAGTTGAGAAAGAATTACTCATGCACTGGTTGCATTACCATGGTAATCACATCTATACATTGGAAGAATTGGGAAAAATTGATGAAATCATTGATAAATATGGTGCTGGCAGAGTCTTTGATGTTGCTGTTGCATCTTACATTTTTGGTGATGGATCACCTACTAGCATACTAGCAAGCATTCGAGATAATTCAGTAAATGAGCTGTTTGAATCACTTCCGGACATTACAAATATGGATGAAGGCAAGAAAGCGTTGTTCATCTTAGCCCGCCAAGAGCTTTACCAAATTATTTCACAAACAGCATAAGTATAATAGTTCACTAGACTGTTTTCATACGTTTAGATCTAAGCGTTTGTGTAACGTAAAAGAGCATGGTACAAAAGTACTATGCTCTTTTATGATGTCAGCCATGTATCCAACAGTTTCTGGGTTTCGGATTCAAAAAAGAACTTACTTTAAAAAGTAAGTTCCTCATTTTATTTATGTTCTTCTTTATATTTGTACAACACCGAAGGCCTATGTCCTTTACCTGTTTGCATTTGGTCTGTTTTTTCAACTTTATTTGAAATAATTCTTCTGAAAGCTGGCGCTAATAGTTTTTCTCCTAAAATAACTTCATAAACATCTTGAAGCTCTCCTAAAGTAAAGTATTCTGGCATCATATTAAAAACAATATCTGTATAGTTTATTTTATTGCGTATTCTTTCTATTCCAACTAAAATAACTTTTGGGTGGTCAAATGCAATACTTTCATTTCTTATAATTGAATAAGAATATTGATTCGTTGTCTTTTCAATTAAGTCTTTTTTAATAGAGAAATCAATCGTTTCTTGTTTATTTTTTAAAGTTATATTTACTATACTACCTTCTTTTTCAATTTTTACTATATCAAACCATGATGCACTTTCATCTAGTTTACTAGTTAGCTTATTCTTGTCCACTAGTGCAACATACGCTGTGGAAACAACACGAGTTCTTGGATCTCTTTTTATATCATCAAATGTGTATAGTTGTTCCAAATATATGTCAGATAAATTGGTTTCATCTTTTAGAATTCTTTTTGCGCATTCGTCAAGAGTTTCACTCTTTGGATTTAAAAAGCCCCCTGGCAAACACCATTTATCTTTGAATGGGAAGTCATTTCTTTTAACAAGCAAAATACTAAGCATCTTTTTACTAGTTTTTCTATAATTCATTGAATCTTTATTAGAGACACTTAGTAATAATATATCTGCTGTCATACTTAGTCTTTCGAACTCATTCACATCATAGTTTTCTAGAAATTCTTTTTCATTTTTATATTTATTCATGATAGCTCCTTTTTATTCACCTCATATTAACATTATATTAAAAACAAAGCAAATGGTCAAGTCTAAAGTATTTTTTTATCATTGTTGCAAAAAAGTTACATAAACTATTGACATTACATTCTGTTTTTAATATAATGTTAATAACAAATTGTAAATATAAGGAGATGTTAGCTATGAATAATAAAAAAGAATTAATTTTAAAGCCATCTCAGAGTAGTATTTGTGGAAAGAGTTATAACCTCTTAAACCTTAAATTATTAAATGGTTGTAATGGAAAATGTGAGTTTTGTATCGCATCAGGTACACCATTCAAACATTCTGTTGATGCGCAAAAGTTTATTGATACTGCAAATTCAATGACAGAATTTTCAAAAGTTGATGTACTGGGTGGAGAACCAACTCTATATCCTGATTTAGTAAAAGTCGTAAAAGGAATTAGGCCATTTAAAAAAGATATTGGGATAATCAGTAATGGTTCTAATCTTAGAGTACTTAAGGAATGTTTGCCATATCTAGATACTATCACACTAAGTATTCATTCTTTTGATTACCGCAAAAATTCAACAGGTATTATTATTAACGAAGATGAGTTAAAAGATTTAAATGATAACAAAGGAAATGTGGAAACTATTGCTGCTGTTCTTATTTCGAATGAGACTGTTGCTAATTTAGAAGAAATAGAAGCTTATGCACAAAAAGCAAAAGAATTAGGATTCTCAGCAATTAAATTAATGGAATTAATCACATCAAATGAAAATGTAGATTTTATCGACTTACAAGATTTATTGATTGATTTTGGAATTCATCAAAAAAATGCTACACTAAAAGGATGCCTTTTTGACTTACCAAAGTTGTCGGAGCATTTGGGAATAAAAACGTATATTAAATTATGCTGTCCTTATAATAATATATTCAAAGCCAAAAACTTTGGAGTACCAAATATTGAATATCAGCACAAATACATGAGTGTAATTCAACCTGATTGTTCTGTAACCGAAAGTTGGGTCTACGATTCATTTGATAATAAGATTTTGAATGGGGTGAATTTAAATGTCAATTACCTTACGAAGTAAAGAAAACTATTGCATGGGAAGAATGGGCCCTAGATTATGTATACAAACCACCACTGCTTGTAATGGAAAATGTTTCTTTTGTGTTGGAAAATACAATAAAGCATCTATTACAAATGTAGATAAAATTATTGAAAGTGCCATTTCACTTATTGAATATCCAGATGTGCTTTTATTAGGTGGAGAATCGACATTATTCCCAAATGACTTAGTTAAAATTATTAGTGCTATTGCACCACATAAAAGAAAAATCACTTTAAATACAAACGGTTATAATCTAGAGTGCTTATTACCAGTTATAACCAAATTAGACAAGCTTATAGTGTCTGTTATGGGCGACGAAGAGACTAATAGTAATATAGTTGGAGTTACTCCACAGCTTGACAAGATAAAAGAATTTCATAAGTTAAATCCAAAACTTAAATTGAGAGTTAATTGCGTTGTTAATAAAAAAGGACTTGACACTTTTGATAAAATGGAAAAATTTGCTTTAGAAATGAAGAATTTGGGTTTTACTTCAGTAAGATTTTCTGAGATGTCAACTGATGATGTGAATGATCCTAATTTTATAGATTTACAAGAATTATTAAAACCATATTGTGATGATGTTCATCAAAATGATACTTTACAATGTGGATGCTATTTGGAACCGAAATCATTGGAAAAAAGATTCGGAATAAAAACTATTTTGAATTTGACATGCCATTTAAAGACTCCTATAAAGCAACCGCATCTAGATTCACTAAATTATGAACCAGTGTATTTTGATAGTATATATATTTCACCAGATGGAACAATACATAAAAGAATTGTTGCATCACAAGATTTAGCAAATGATAGAGGGGCTTGTTAACAAGCCCCTTATTTTACACTTTCCATGCCATTTGTATTATTTTCATATCTGTGGTATAATGGCGTTTGATGTAGGCATAGTCCTACCTTGTTTTCCCAGTTTCTAATTAGCAAACAGTGGAAAATCTTACCTATTGTTTTTTTGTAACACTACACTTAGCAATATCAAGGAGGTAAAAATGGGTATTTCAATTGTTGAGTTTCGGACAGCCATGGAGATTTATGGCGCAAAAAGGTTGAATGACCAAAAAGGTTCAAGATGTGGCATAGTACCATGCTTCATTGTTAAGGGTGTTGTTTTTCTGCATTCTGGTTCATACTATGTTATTCAGAAAGACAGCGAAGTTCCAGCAGGAATAATGGCGCAAGCCATGTCGGAATTCGGAGAAAAATATCCCGGAGGCCAAAACTATTGGCATGGTGGGATCCATACTGTAAAGGGGCTTCTTACCCTCACATCAATGCTTGAGGGGAAATACAGCAAAGAGCTGGTTGACAAGCTTGCTAACGAAACCTACAAAAGGCTGTTAGAAAACTCGTTAATTCATACCAGCGCTGAGTTTCCTTACCAAATCAATACACCCAAAATGAAATTGCTTCATAGAAAGCTCGTAGAATTTTGCAATACAGTTAATCCTTTTAGCAATACTGAATTTGTGATAAAAGATCCTATCCAGTATATCGAAACAGTAACCCCATCTATTACTTTAAGCGAGTGCGACAATCCATACGTCAATGTATCTTTGCGTAACGGATCTTCAAGAATGTGGTACGAAAAGGATGCAAATAGCTGGTCTTATGATGTCAGCATTATCGTTCCTAAAAACGATATTAATTACAACATCAATATGTGCCACTCTTATTCAATTGGTGACGAGTATCGTGATTCTGATGAACTTGTTACTCTGGATTGTTTTGAAAGTACAGAGAGCTTTGTACATCCTAACAAAATCGACCTAATAATTAGTTTGAAGACTGGCTTGGCTTGGAAATCAAATGGCAAAGCTTTTGCAAGTCCTGTATCAAACGAGCAGATTGACACCATGATTGCATACTTAGATCTCTGCACTAAGACAATTAAAACACATATTCTTAGTTACATGATTAATAATTTAGAGTAAGTATTAACCCTAGTATTTAGGAGGTAAAAGTATTATGAAATATTCATTTCATGGAAACAATATAATTATTGTAAACGGAAAGGTTATTTCCAGTGGAAATTTTTCAGATGCTAGCTCAAAAAAGATCGATGAACAGAAATCAGTAAATGCAATCGGTATCAGCCGGATAGATGTTGACTGTGACTTCGGTGACATTCAGATAAACGTTGGTGATACGGATTCTGTCAGTGCTCATCTTTATGGTGAGGTCATCACGGAAAGTTCGCTTAAGTTCGATGTATCGTCATCTGCTGATTTAATTAAAATCAAAGTTGAATTTACTGGCAGCCAAATAAGTGGTACTTTGAAACTGCAAATTGACATTCCTACAAAGATGTTTGAAGAGATTCATGCAAACTCTGAAGCTGGTAGGATCACCATTTCAAAAGGAGTAAAATCCGAAAGATTCAATCTTAAAACAATGAATGGAAGGATTGAGTCATACGCTACATTTAAAGAACTCGAAGCATTAACAATGAATGGCAATGAAGAAATTTATGTGGATGCTAACTCCGATGTTTATCTTGACGTATCAACAATGAATGGTAGAATAAAAATAAAGCTACACAATATTTCCAACTGTCAATTATCTGCATCATCAATGAATGGAACTGTAAAAAGAAGTTATCAACGCATAATTGATGGATTTACAGTTTATGGAAAAATTTCTACAATGAATGGAAAAGTCTCGATAGAATAACGCTTAACTAAGCTATAATTGAAAAAGCTCCTAGACATCACTGATGTCTAGGAGTTTTTTTTATTTTATAGGAAAGTGCTTCGCACTTCCCTATAAAATAAAGCCTTCGGCAATTTTGCACACAAATTTGCTACGCAAATTTGGC
>OCVV011273095.1_pt1 | contig 26203 bp, 16 predicted proteins | sample 1539721 | NCBI WGS metagenome assembly OCVV01 (sample SAMN02144230, study PRJEB22623) | gut metagenome | biome: sheep rumen | host: Ovis aries | place: New Zealand | reverse complement strand
CGATATGCAGTTTGATGCATCAGGTGTAAAATTGTCCGGACTGCTCTCCGTTTTGCAGAGTCTCATCGATCCCAATAAGGAAAATAAGGAGCTGACTGAAACCATTCTCAGATGCCAGCAATACGAGGACACGCCCTCCACTCTGCCTGCCCTTCTGAAGAAATACGGGATAGGCGTTATAGACCTTTCGCGAAATGGCTGGCATCGTGTCAACTATGCAGCCATACATGCGGAAGCCTTGTATGTGGAACTTGACGAGCAAGACCATCTTCAAGTTACCCTGCAGCCCGGAATGTGGGGGTGGGACGATGATTTTGACAATCCATTCGATGCTACTGAAGCTGGTTTTGGAGAACTCTCTGATTTCATAAAAGAAGCTCTCAATAGAGCACGCAATACTCAAAGAGTAAAATAGATGATTCAAATTCTCACTTAAATACTTTGCTTATGTTTATACCGTGTATGTGTTGTGGACGAGAACTACCCGACAATTGGTCTTGGTGGGTATGTGATACATGTGGCTATCGTGTCTGCCCTTCATGTTTCCCCAGTTATAAATGTCCTAAGTGTACTTGGGGGCACATGAAAAAGACATAGGTTTGTTTCTTAGCGTCTCTTATAGGTATAATTCCTAGGTCAAGTCCGATTTTTAGTTGTACCTTCGCCTCTGTTAAGCAGTGAATGTGATGATAGCAACCGTTGATAATATGACCGAAAACTTCAAAATATATAATAAGTTGTATTTTGAAGGCAGACTGCCGCTTCCCAAATTTGAGGTTATGCATACTTATCGAATGAGTGGTTATTTTATATTTGACCCAGTCAAAAAGGGAAGAATAAAACATAAGAAAATCTATATGACCGATTATTTCGATTTCACTGAAGAGATGTATCGAAATGTATTAGTCCACGAAATGATTCATTATTACATAGCCTATAATAAGATAGAAGATAATGAAGACCACGGTGTCGAATTTATGAAGCTGGCTGAGTCTCTGAACCGGAAATATGGCTTGTCGATTACTAAAAAAATTGATGCCTCCTCGTTCAAAAGAAACGAGAAGGCATCCAAAATATTTTGGTTCTTCACGAAACTATTTGGTTGCTAATTTCATTCATCTTTATTGTCAAACAAACCACGTATTTCCTTGTCAAAGTCAGAGTCGATTTTCTGTTTGGGATTAAACAGTTTGTATTCCTCTTCTGCTTTTCGATCAGCCTCTTCGCGTGAGATTTTGCCCTTGTCAGGAAGCAAAGCATATCGTCTGAAAGTAAGGAACTCATTCACCGATGCAGCAAACTGCTCCATGTTGAAGGCATTCTCGCGTTCTATCAAGTCCTCGATATAGTCAAAGTAGCCCGTCACAGCCCGTTCCAACTGCCTGATCTCTTTCTCTGGCAGATAGTTCTTAGCCACTTTCGTGTCACTTAGCAGTACCCTTCCTTCAGGAGCATTCTTCCACGTTTGCAGTCCCATGTGTTCTTTGTTATGGTCTGCCCTTGTGTATATAATCTCTGGAGCCGTCTGTCCAGTGATGGCATAGTGGAATCGGTTCTGCACCATCTGATAGAACTCTCTTGTTGTGGGTGAATTCCTGTCATAGTCGAACGAGCATTCTGCGTAGATGTCAGTTATCTGTTGCCAGATGCGCCGCTCGCTTGCCCGAATACTGCGAACCCTCTCCAGTAATTCTCTGAAGTAGTCCTTACCAAAAACAGCCTTTCCCTGCTTCAGTCGTTCGTCATCCAGCACAAATCCCTTGCGGATATATTCGTTCAAAATCTTGGTCGCCCAGATGCGAAATTTTGTGGCGCGGGCTGATGAAACGCGATAGCCAACGGCAATAATCGCATCGAGAGAATAGAACGTAGTCTCGTTCTTCTGAGTTTTCCCTTCTATAGCTCCATGCTGAGTGGTTATTTCCATTTTGGAAACAACCACTTCTTTGTCCAACTCTCCTTCATCAAAGATATGCGTCAGATGCTTGCTGATGGCAGGAATGCCCACCCCAAACAACTGAGCCATCGCTTTCTGAGTAGCCCAGATTGTTTCATCTTTGATGATCACCTGTACCTTTCCTTCTTCGTTAGGCAGATGGTATAATATGAATTGTATTTCGTTGCTCATACCATATATTGCTTCTATTTAGATATTCATTTTTAACTTATGCTTTCAAAACCTTTTCCAGATATTCAATCTCCTCCTTCTGAGTCAGACTATTCAGAGGTGTACCTACCTCTACACTACGTTTAGCTTTTGTAACAATCAAGTGAGCAATATTCTTCTTATGCTCAGATCCTATTACGGCATAAGTCACGATTCTGCTAGTATCTGGTAAAAATGGCGCACCTTGATTAGCTGCAGATGCAGTTGTTCCATAGTCAGAAATCGCATGTAGTTTCACAGACTCAATACCATTACTGTCTATACTGTAGCCTACAAGGAAATCTGTTGCATGCATCAGAAAGATATTCTTTGGTTTATCACCTGTTCTACTCCAGCCATTCTTTTGCACCACATTAAGGTTTGCACCTTTTCTGAAGTCACTCAGTTTGACAGTATTCACTTTGTTTGTTTCATAGCAGAATGCAAGTACAGGGTCACTGATGTTCTTGTATATTGGAACTTGGATATACACTTCATCCTCTGTTGACTGCAGGCGTGAACGTTTCCATGTGCCATTCTGATACCAAATAATCCAGTAATCTACTTCTCCCAAAGACTTTGGCTTGGGCAAATCCTTGGGGATAGCTCTACGTTCGTTGATCAGGCTGCGCATAATTTGCTTCATGACATCCATATCAAGAGTTCCAGGAACAGTGCTCAGCCCGTCAGTATCGATAACATCCTTGATAGAGATGGTCATACGCTCTGTAATAAAGAACGTTATCTCGTCACCTTTCAGCAGTTTCACTCGATTACCCTGCCTAACATAAAGCTGGGTGCCAGATAGGAAGATGGGCCTGCGGGCAGGCTTAACAACTATTTTACAATATGACCTCCCTTGTAGCTCTTCAAATCCAACACTGATGAGCGAATTTGCAATACTCGGACAAAGATTGTCTATCGTATTGCGAATCTTCAGCTCATATCCATCAATGTCCTCCTTATAAGTTCCTGCATATTCATCCTCTCCCTCGTTCAGATGTGGATAGTCGCCATCAATACCTATTACCTTTTTAGTCTTGTCATGAACACCGATATATAGAGTACCTCCATCCGTATTCATGAATGCAGTTAGCTCTCTCAATATATTGTATAGTTGCTTGTCGATGTCCGTTTCACCCTTTCCTCCCGGTGGGAAAACAATAGACGTTTTGAACTCAAGAGTCTGGTTCTCATCGCCAACGTTAAGGACTGGCAGACTTTTCCACAATGCAGCCAACTTGTCCTCCGTATTGTCCTTTACTTCTTTTACTGCTTTCTCAACAGGTTTCTTTTCTGCATGAGTAACCTCCTTTAGCTTCAAGTTGCCTTTTTCGTTGAAGCCTACTACCTCCAAAATACATGAGTCGCCTATCTGGTATTTCTGTTCACCTTTATAGAACATTCGATGCATCGAAAAGTCATCCTCAAGTACATAGAAGGTGGACTTAGTATGAAAGTCTTCTTTCACGTCAGTTACTTCGAAAGCATAGAGTTTACCTTGTTGATAGTGCTCTTTGTTCAGACGTGCTTCGTCTTGAACAAACTTTATCTTTCCAAACACATCAATGCTCTTCACCTTAACATACAAGGTGTCAGGAAGACTATCATACTGGCACTTCAAAATGTTATACACCCTGTATTCCTTATTGGGGTCATCATCATGGAGTGCGATATAGTTATATCCAGCGGAGTCCTTGCGGATGTCTACCACCTTCATCTCATATTGTTTCCCGATTTCGTAGTTCATGTATTGTAGTATTAAATTGCTTCAATCTTAATATTCAACTTCAGACAATCTGCTATTTGGAAAAGATACTGCGCTTTAGTTGGATTTGAGAAATAAACATAAACCCACTTGTTGCCTTCTTGTTGCTGCCAACGTTTTCCGCCATCTTTGCGTTCTCTCGTATCAACAAGATTATATCCAGCGCAGTTAATGCCAACTTTGGCAACCTCGTTGAGACCAATGTATTTCAGTGCTTCAATAAAAGTCTGAATTGCATTCTTAGATTCAAACACCTTTCCATTTACAGTAATGCGTAAATCTCGTCCCTTGGTGTCATTCGTATTTTGTAGTGTTATTGGTATTGCATCAAAGGTGTTTTTATCATATACAGGGACTCCAACAGGTGTCTGTCCTGGCTTACCTTCTTCAATAATTAGATTCAATCCAAAATAATTAGAGATATTTTTTAGATCCTCTATTTTCATAGAATTGCTAGTATTCGAGTAAATGTACCATCCATCACATTCATGCTGCCAAATACGACCAGGAACCGTTGGCCGCTTGTCTTTACTGACAAGATCATACCCCCCACCATGCTTGATACCCATTTCAGCAACTCGATTCAATCCAATCTTCCTTAGTGTGCTGATAAAGGTATCTATGGCCTGTTTATGCCATATAACAGTGCCATCAGGGAATGTTACCTTCAAGCCTTTCGTCGCATTTTCTACATGCTTTGTTGGATCGTGAGGTTCAATGGGTATTTGTTTTTCAGTACTAGAAACAGGAGTACTCGACTTTGGGGTTAAAGTCTTTGCGTCAATAATCTCACTAATCTTTGTTTTACGTGAGAGTGCAACGCTAAGGGGTTCGCCAGGATGATACTCTACCACAAGAACAAGATCACGCTGAATCTCACTCAGTTGTGGTTCGATATTCTGGCTGAGTGCTGGTAGAATTTCCTCTTTGATGATTTTCTCTTCGAGGTTATCTGCCGCCTTCAACAACTTGTCATCCACAGGAAGATTCATATCCCTGAGTGACTTCAATGTGGTATAGAGTTCTTTAAGTGTAGCCATCTTGTTATTATATACCTTCTACAACTTTAATTTCATCTGCTTTCAAGCAATAGATTTCATACACAATACGATTTATCTCTTGCTCTTCAACAGAATTATCTACAAGAGGATTATGTTTTTTTGAATCAAGAATTTTTGTAACAAGACTCATAATATCTTCCACTTGCTTGCTATTACCGAATTTTATTGGTAAACTCTTTATAAATAATGCTTGATAACGGAAGAAACCTCCTGCTTGAGGAATTGTATTCTTTTTATGTATGTAATCTAATAACGCTGAATTTAGAACACCTAAAACATATTTTAGATAAGAAGAATACTCTTCGTTGAGGACAAGGCTATATACCGTTGTAGTTCCTAGGAATCCTTCTGTATCTAAAGTAAAACTATTCTTACTTGCATTATCTAAAGTTATAATCTTATTGGGTAAAAAGCGTGATAGTTTTCTTTGATTCCAAAGCTCAAACCAAAGTTTAGGAGATTTATCAAAATATCCTCTTCCTGCCAAGTCTTGTCGTCGACATGTAAGATATGTATATGCATTAGGGTATTTCTGTTTTAATTCGTCCTCGCTATACACTTTCCCCTCGGTATCATAAGGATAAATGACATATTTACCAGACCAATTAATTTTATAAGGTCCAATATCCTTACCCTTAAGCACTCTGTGTAAAATTCCGTTTTCTATATTATATGACGTAATAATATCATCATCTATAAAAAAAACATCGTCCTTACCACTGGCAATTCCCTGATAAATACCCTCACAGATTTCATCAAGCCGCTTTGAGCCATTAGTTACGTTGACATATAATGACATGAAAGCATAGTCGGAAAAATTCCACACCTCATTTGAAAGCAAGGCAGAATTATAGAATCGCGTTCTGTCTGTTACTTTGTTAATGAAATCTTCCTTATTAGATTTTATATCTCCATTGACCTTCTTAACTGCAAAATCATAATTGTTCACTACAGTCTTTCGGAACATAAATATTCCTGTATATGTCATAGCATTATCGAACACCTGCAAATCTTCAAAATCAAAGATTTGTTCTATGCAGATATTTTCATTTATATATTGACGCATTGCTGTGCCATAATCTCGTTTCATAAAACGAGTAGGACATATATATGTAGTTATACCCTTAAATTTAGAGATATTAAAGCCGTGCTCTAAGAATGGAATATATAAATCATATTTCCCCTTCGCTGTAGAAAATGCACCTAATGTTTTCTTAACATCAGATGACATATTTTTGAACTCAACATATGGCGGATTTCCTATTACAATATCGAAGCCACCCTTGTCAAACACTTCCTTAAAGTAAATGTGCCAAAGGAAGAACTTATCATTTGGAATAGGTAGCTTCTCAATCTTTTTTTGAACATCAGGTGTGCAACCCTTCAGATTAATAATATAGCTGCGTATATTTTCGTTAATAATGCCGCGAAGGCTTAGTTTTGCATTGTGATCATCAGTCAAATAATACTCCTTTATAGCATGCTGAATATTGTCAAGAGCATATTTTTCATCGAATGCCAATGTTGCTTGCCATGATTGTCCCTTTTTTGTTTTCTTTTTATTCTGCTCATCAAGCGACATACCAGATAATTCAACTCCTTCATATTGTTCGAGAAGAGAGTTACCCTGCATAATCTTGAAGTCCATATTAGGCAAAGCATGGGGATTCTTTTCGTCTACAATAAGAGCAAGCCAAAAACGAAGACGAGCAATATCCACGGCACCCTTCTCAATATCCACGCCATAGATATTGTTCTGGATGATATGCGTCTTGATACTTACAGCTATTTCATCATCAATACCTTCGATAGCCTTTCGGCAAGCATAAAGTTCACGAAGCATACCCATAGGGAATGCACCCGAACCGATGGCTGGGTCACATATCTTAACGTCTTTAAGCTTCTGGTCAACAGACTCTTTCAACTCTTCTGATAGTATTGAAACATCGTATGTTGTAGCAAATTGACGAATTGCCTCCTTTGTTTGTTCGTCATTGACATCTGTCTGGAGATAAGCAATCAGAGACTCACGGCACATGTATTGAACTATCTCCTTTGGTGTGTAGAACGCTCCCTTATCTTTATTGTCTTCAAGAAGGTTCTCGAAGATACGGCCAAGCATTTCTGGGTCAACGCCTATTTCAGCATCATCAGGATCATTTTCATCAATGGTGAAGTTGTACGATGCAAAGAAATCGAGCAAGTTCTTCATATACTTGGCAGGTAATTGGAAGTTTGTCTTGTCATAGTCATCCTTCTCAAAGAGTCCTCCATTGAGGTATGGAATCTTGATACCTGTACCAACATTCGGACTGCTTGTAATATCGCCAGTACGCTTAGTGTTGATGTCATTAAAAAGTGGTTCAAGAACATCGTCAACAAAGGTGTTCTTGTGTGCTGTATTGGCGAAAAGGTTCTGAACGAACTCCTTATCGCCATCATTCCACGACTCACCAGCGGAGCATCCCATCCATCCCTTTTTTTGAAGGAACTGTATGAATACCAATCTACCCATGAGTTTCTTTACATAATCTCGTACAGCCTTTTCTGCGTCAGGAAATTGGCTGAACTCCTGCATAATCTCACGACAAGGTTGACCAGTAACCTGTTCTTCCCACTTATTTGCCACTTTGACCATGCGCTTACCAGTGATGAACTCAATGATATCCTCATACTGTTTCTTGTATTCCTTGAAGAAGAGATCGGAAAGCGCTTCTACAGAGAATGCCTTGGTTATGGCTTTTAGGTCAAGGGCACTTTTTTTGAGATCTTCAAACTGCATTATTGCAGTACGAGAACGATGGCCTTCACCCAAAAGATAAGTAAACCTTTTAGTATCAGTGCTTTCTTTTGTTAACGAACCATCTTCAGCAAAAGCAAAGGATTCGCTGACGTAAGAGAATCGCAATACGGCCTCATTCTGACGAAAGCAGAACATAAAGGCACCTGAACATCCCATTCCTCGCCAACTACTTAATAGTAGATTTCTTATGCCTGCTCGATTTCTCTCAATGATGACACTATCGCTAAGTTCTACTTCGTAGATGGCAATAACATGACCATCAGGCAAAGTAATCTTACCTGTATAAAGGGCTTTTTTAGCCATGTCCTTGTCGACGGAAACAGGCTGCGGTTGTTGCCAGAATTGGACTTTATTACGAAAAATATCATAGAGAAGTGCTTGCCAATTCTGACGGTTATATTTTGATTCAATAACTGAACGGTAATCCATATTTTGTTTTATTTGAATGATTCACTTAAAATAATATCTGCTTCTGTCTCAGTTTCATGCTTTAACTCTTCATTGCTAAGGTAGTAAGCATTGTACTTCCTTGCCATGTCAATAATTTGAGAAAGGGCATCATCATGTTTTAGTTTGCCACGTGTCATTTCTTTTTGCATACGTTGTAAGCGCTTAGCAATGACAGTAATAACGCCTCGTTCTGCAAGGACACGAAGTTGAACTACTTGCTGATATATGGCTTGGTCTTGAATCTCTGGCAAGAACAGATTCAGCAAGTTAGCAGCCATACCGACCTGAGCACCCATGGCGGAACCAGCCTGTTGTGTCATTGTCTCTTCCTCTACTTGCTCCTGATTACGCAATTGACGGAACTTTTCGAGTGCTTTCAGTACGTGGTCATGATGATGTTCTATTCGTTCAACCTTCTCTTCGGCAGTATCTGCTTTGAAATATTTGAGAGCATCGACAACAGACAATTCTTCTATTGACTCATCACTTGAACGGAAGAAGCTCTTTCTCATATTCGTCTTGAGAAAGACCAGTGTATCTTGTGACAATTGTACACCATCAATTTCACGAGGTTCACGACCAGTACGGCTACGAAGTGACATCTTTGCTATACGGTTATATTCTCGACGGTCATTGAGATAGAGTGAGCGAAGTTCCTCATAGAAAGGAATTTCCTCATTAAACTCTCCTTCCTCAGCCTTCATTCCTTCTGTAAACAACTTCTCCAGATTGCGGTCAATGATTTCCTCCTGCGAGTAAATCTGATTGTCCTCTCCAAAAGTAGAGTGGAAGGTTTGAATCTTTGAAAGGGCGATCTGATTCAATTTGATAATCTGGTTACCTTGGCGAGAAGGATAAAACACATAGTTATAAATGTTCTTGCCCTCAGAACCAATACGGTTCACACGACCTATACGCTGCATCAGTTTGGTAGAGTTCCAAGGTGTATCATAGTTGATGATGATATTTGAACGATGCAAGTTCACACCTTCAGCCAATACATCTGTCGTAATAATGATGTTATAATCATTTTTTCGAGCACTTTTCTTGTAGTTAGCATCGAAGTTCTCTTGAATTGTCTGGAAGAGTTTATTTCGATTCCCAGAAGAGATAACCAAAACATCTTTTCGGTTAATTCTACGTTCAAGATATTCAACAGTATCAACAGATTCAGAGAAGATGACTAATTTCTGTCCTGGATTGCGGTCTTTTCTGAAAAGTTCATGTTTCAGGATGTCGTTGAACTTGGCAAACTTGGAATCATCAGCTCCTTCTACGTCAACGGTGTCCCAATCAGCGCACAATGCTTCGAGAACACGTTGGTCAGCTTGCAGCATTTCAATAAACTCTGGTTCAAAATCCTCTGCCTTGAAAACTGCATTTTTCGGATTTTCCTCAGCCTTCTGATTCAGACGTTCTTCAATTTCGTCATCATCAAGACCAAGGTCATAAAGATGGTTGATGTCAAGATCTGGAGCGATAAACACACGGTCATTTTCGAACATTCGTATCATGTTCATATTAGCATCACGGAATCTGCCGATGGAAGTCTTAAAGGCATAGAAACTGCTTTCCAATCGTTTTACCAATCCATTCTTGCGAATACTTGCCAAGCTGCGAGAAATCAATTCCGCATTATCATAGAGTCCTTCGCTTTTTTCTGGTAGCAAGTATGCAATAGCCTGATAACGTGCATAAGTCAAATCCTTTACCAAGGTATTCATTGCAGCTTCAAACATATCGGCTATACGATCATTCATCTCATAGGTCTTCATCTCAGGGGGAGCAACCTTTGGGAATCCCTGAACATCTTTGTAATAACGAGGAATGGCCTCAATGTCTGTACGTGTACGGCGAACTGTAATCGGTTTGATTACGCGGTCACGGACTTTCTCTGCAAGATCCTTGAATTTTTGCAGGTCGTAGTTGGGGTCACGACGTAATTTCTTGAACTCAACAATCAGTGGGCTAAAGAAGGAAGTCAAATTTGGTACTCCATCAATTGTACAACATCGTGGGTCTTGAAAAAGTAGAATCTCGTTATAAAGATCTGCTGGCGTATTATTCATTGGAGTTGCTGAAATGAGCATAACCTTCTTCTTGAATCCTGGAATGTTTCCAGTTTCAACTCTAGGCATTTTACAAATTTCCTGTAACTCTGTAAATGCTGAATTGGTATGTGTACGGAATTTATGCGCCTCGTCAACAAGGACAAGGTCATATTCATCAGCATTCCAATAATCATAGTTGTCTTCATCAAGCACCTTCTTTAGGCTGCCGTTACTAATGAAGCGTGTATATTTGTCAAGCTCAAAATCCTTGAATGTCTGTTTCCAGTTTTGCTCAACAGCAGGAGGATATACAACAAGAATCTTTGTGTTCTCATAACCATTGTCGATACAGAACTGCTTTGCAATCATTGTAGCAATAACAGTTTTACCAAGACCCACGACATCAGCAAGGAAGAAACCATCATACTTTAACAATTTCTTATAGCCTTCAACAACAGCATCCGTCTGGTATTCATATTTGTCATAACCCTCTGGCATGTCAAAGGCATCATGAGCATCCGTTGTAAGAACTCTATCAGAGAAATACTCCATGAGCATCTTTATGTAAAGTTCGTATGGAGTTACATCACCATTCAAATAGGTTTGCTGAATCGGACCAGCTTTTATATCCTCTGCCGTAATAGGACAGCCTTCTGCTTCTTTCCAAAGTTCTTCAAATTCATCTTTGGCAAACTTTACATCCTCATAATCCGTAAGTTTAACGTTAAACTCGTATTGCTTTTCTTGGCTAATGCCTAAACCATTACCGCTTAGATTACTTGAACCAGTAATTGCTGCACCAAATGTATATTCATTGTAGTCTTCAGGATATAGGAGGTATATCTTTGCATGGATTTTCTTGCTGGGATGAGCTCGAAGTTCCAATTTACCATTAACAAGGTCTTCTACTAATTGAAAGATACCTTCCTCAACATTTTTAGAATAATTTGAGTGCTCAATATCTTTCCGAAGCTGTGCGAGATAATCTTGCTTAACTTCCTCCTCTGCACCAAAGAATAATTGTCCCTTATTGTGTGCATTGGCGATATACTTATCTACATCTATACCTATGAGAATTCGTACTTTATTTATACTGTTGAGAAATGGGCGAAGCGTAAAATATCCAGATGCCCGCAGGAAGCCTACGACAGAATCCAAACATTTAATAGATGCATTGTGTTCGAGCAAGCCCTCGAACTCTTTCATAAGCGTATTGCCCTCTCGATTAGTAAAAAATTTCTTTGCCATATCGTTTATGTTTTATTGTTCTGTTTCCCAATCTGAATCTAACTGTTTCTCTTTCTCTGTACGAGTGTCAATGATGGTTTCTTTGCCAGAATCAGTCACTTTGCTTATTTCGTCTAATAGAGATTTAACTGTATTATAGAAGAACTCCCAAGGGAGTGCGATCAATTGCTTTGTAGCACCAAGACGATTGAAGTATTTGGTCACGTATCTTATTCTGTCCTGAGAATAGGTGTCAAATATCTCTGGATGTTCGCCTATGCATTTTAAAATACCTTTTACTTGAGGCTTATTCCTAAACATCTTGAAGTTAGCGAAGTTGATGCTTCGCATATCGTAGTATTTAAACAGTGTTCTTGTATAAATATAAGGATCACTATCTGTTTCATCAATCGTGCACTTAACGTCCCACCACATCCCTGCAAGATGATTTCTGACAAACTCACGTGGGAAGAACCAACGGTTTAATATGACAGATGGCTTCGTGGGATCTTTCTGAAGCAGACGCGTTACATCATTCAAGAATCTCCTGTGCATATAGGGGTAAAGGTCTGCATGACCCAAATAGATCCAAAAGGTTTTTTCGGAGGCTACGACAGGGCGCAATTGCCTGAAACTCTCGTATAGAGTTATGGCTGCATCCAAGTCTTGACTTTTGTCTGATAGATCCATCATTTTATCTAATAGCCCCTCTGGCTGGACCAATCCGCCAACCCAGCCAGTCTCTGATTCGTCAAACACGAACTCCTTGTTCAGGTAAAGACTCAGGTCTTCGCCTCTTGAAACCTTATTGGTGAGGGTGCTTGCATATCCGTCTGTAAATATCTTCTGTATAGCCATATTTTAGTCCTCCTCATCAAAGTTTATCGATTCGTGAATCTTCTCAATACCTGTGAACAGGCGTTTGAATGGGTCTCCCAGAAGTGCCTGGGCTAACTTTGGCAATTCCTCTCTGTCATCCTCATCGGATGGGTCAATACCCAGTTTGGCGATCTCTGGATCTTTCTCAATGCGTTCTTTTATGCATCTTGACCAAAGTTTGTCAGGATAGGCATCAATATTATACAAAGCAGAAAGAAGGGCGTTGAATACCAATGAACCATGTATAATGGCAGCGTAAGAGGAATTTCCCTTTATGACTTCTTTATAATGTTTGTACATCACAGATGGAATCAGAATTTCAATTTTACCATCAACGCTGTCCAGTTTGAAATCAGTCTGGTCAATTGTGGCATCCTCACGAATAATCATATAGGTATCTATCCTCTTGAGCTTTTCAAAAACAATGTCTGCATTGAATTTGAATCTTCCAATATATGCCATCAAATCGCCTGGTTCCAATGAGATCTGATAACCAGAATAAATAGGATTAAGCTGTTTATTCTGGTAGTTGTCAATAGTCTCTTTGACCACAACAGACAATTCGACAGTGACTTCACGGGCGATCTCGGACTTGGACAGTTTGATATCAAAATGACCATCCTTAGAAGGAATGCATTTCCTGATAAAGGTGGAAGTACACTCTATCTCACAGATATAGTCAGCCAAATCGTATTTGATATAGTCCTCAATGCTTTTGTTGTTCAGTTGAACGTCAATCGTAATCAGATATTCATAGTTGTTCTGATCAACAGAATAATGCCAAGTGAAATTGGAAGTGATGTCGTTTCCAATTCCCAGCACAGGATAAGGGAATGCTACGTTTTCAATCTTCATATACTTCCAATGTTAGGGTATGTTTGACTTGATCATTAAATCTCACACTCACTTTGTTGATACCAGAATATAGCGACAGACCATATACTTGGTTCTCGTTCAGAGTGCCTTTGTCGCTTTCTGCAATAGCGAGTTTCTCGTCACTTCCTTCGCCACATACAATGACGTTCATCAGCACATTATTATAGTTGTCGTCTACTTGGATGAAGATGTCGTGCCAGAGCTTGCCGTTTTGCATTTTGGCAATGACAGAGTAATCGACATCAACAACTTCGCTATATGTGCCAGGTAGGGTAGGGTCAAACTTCTGTTTACTTGGTTTGGTGCCTGGGCTTGAACCCTTCCCGCGCTTTTTCTTCTTTCCTGTACTTCGTTGATGGACTCCACCTGTTTTTCCACTTCCAGTTTCAGAAAAGCCTCCAGAAGTAACAAAAGTGACTTGGCCTTTGTCAGGCTCTCCGCTTACTTCTTCATCACCCTCTATGGGTTCATCTATCTGAGTGCTCGTATATGTGCCATCCTCATCTGTATCACCAGGTTCGCCTTGTTTGGGATTATTGCCTTTTGCTTTCGTTTCTTCATCATCGTCAGGCAACAAATCTGACGGTATGGGCAAATAGTCTTCCAGTTCTGTGATGTCAGTACTGTCGCCTTCTTCCGATTTGTTCAATGATCTGAAACTCTGTTCAATGAATTGTCGTATCTCATCCAGTGCCTCTTGGCCATCTGCAACTGTTCTTCCCCTCTCATCTTTCCAGTTTTTGGCTTTCCATTCATTGTGGGCTGGTGGTTCCAAATGCCCCAGAATCCTGTTTCCGTAATTGTTTTCACATACGAATACTGCAGCAATGGAATTAGAAAGGTTGTATTTCTGAGTAAAGACATGCATCTTAAGAGAACGCATAAATACTACCTTTGTCCGTTCCATACCTTCTTCTTCAGGAATGATGGCAGTATAGAGCTTCACTTTCCCAAGTATCGGAAGATTGTCGATAAACAATTTATGTGATTCATCGGTATCCATATTTTGAACTGCATCATAATATGGCCTGGGATTGGTAAAGGTACTTGCGTTGCGCTTGGTATTATCAGCCATATTGGGGAAATACCTTTTCATCAGAGAGAAGAGGTTGTCTTTATTCAACTCAGTATCTTCAACTACAACCACAAGAAGTCCCTCATGGATAGCTAGCCAGAAGTTACGAATGACTTCTGTGAGCAAATTCTTTTCTGAATCACTCTCCTTTTGAATACCAATGATATCGATATTAGAACCTGGTTCGTCTCTTCTGAAAGGAACGGGAATATCGTCACCTTTCGTAATAGGCTTGCCATCATTGTTGTCATAGTAGCCTACAGAGGTTAGCACCTTTCCGTCAATCCTATGTGTGCTTAATCCAGAAGCGCCCTCAAAACTACGGTGCAGGTTGGTGTCCATTGTAGAGATAAATACTGTGGAGAATGGAGACATTTTGTAGTAAGCGGCCTTACCATAGCCAAAGCTTCCTCCTCTAGCACCACTATCATCTTTCACGGTGACACCAATGGCTCTGACAAAAGCATAGAATGTCGATTCTGTATCTCCTGGAGTATACGACATGCCTTTTGTGTTGTAATCAGCTACACGCAAAAATGGGATATGCCGCTTCAGACCGTCATCTTCTGGGAAATTTCTTAGCATTGGCTCGTAAACTGGTTTCGCTTTTTTCCCATAGTAGTCTATGCAGCCTTGAATATGTTTCCTTAGTCCAAAGAAGTTGGGGAAATCCCAACTGTTTAGAGTCTTGTATTTGAATTCTACTCGTACAGGATCAGAATTATCTGCAGCAGCATCCAAAGAGTTCTGTATGGACTCTCTGACAAGAGAAGTATACAGATCATCCCTAAAGTGGGCACTCATCGGATCGCTTAACTGTTCACGACCTGACTCTAAACCGAAATGCCAACGGCAATCTTTTTCTCTACTCATTGTATTATTGATTCATAGACTTTGATTCCTGCGATATTAGATATTGCTTATACTCTCTTACCAACAACTCTTTGATGTCAACTTCAAGCAAATCTGCAATCTTTAACAAACATGCAACATCTGGTTGGGAGGTGTTGGTACACCACTTGCTTACTGTAGATGGGGTTACCCCTAATTGTCCAGCAAGCCAGCGAGAAGTTCGCTTCTTTTCGAACAAGACCATTTTTATGCGGTTAATATCTTCCATATTTGTAGTTTTATTCCACAAAAATAGTGATTTATTATCAATTTCTTCTCGGTTTTATGAAATAATCATATTATTTGGTTATATTTTAGGATTTTTAGTAAAAATCTAAGTTTACTCTGGGAAAAGGCACTGCCAATAGACGTCAAACCCATTACTTTCCATCGCTGATTTGCCGACTGCCCTACGATTACAAATTTGCAATATATTTTTAGATTGCCATTTCCCTCTACAAGAAACTATATAAGTTAATGTTTATTAGGTATTTATATAATTATGTACCTCTACCAAACATCTACATATCCTCTACTTTACCTCTACTAAACCTCTACCAAAGAGACGAGTCAACGTGAATTAAAAATTAAGTTTAACTGGGTCAACCCTTATCACAAATAAGGCTCCAAGTAGTCAACTAAAATCGTTAAACTACAAAGGTTAACAATTATTCCCACGTTGGGAACAAAGTATTCCCAGCCTGGGAACAAAATGTTCCCACCTTGGGAATAAATGCAGAGTAGTTTACAGTGTGTAGTGTACTGATTTTGGTTGACAGTTTTATTTGTTATTCCTAACTTGGTTTACACTTCATATTGCGCAATAAGGAGCCTCTGTTGCAGAATAAGGTGCCCTTATTAGGTGATAAGGAACGCTTATTCTGCTTGTAGAGTTATAGTAGATGTTTGGTAGAAGATAAGTAGAGGTAAAGTAGAAGATGAAATTTTGTAAAATGCTTGCTAATCCACTTAACCTCAGCACTATTGTACGTAAATTGGCATTGTTTTGTAGAGGTAAAATATAAAAATAGAATTTAGAATGAACATAGAAGGGGCTTCGTTTGTGTATTTATCTCCAATCTTCAGGAATCCTGCAGATGCAGCAGCTGGAGTGTTCAAGTTCGATGTCGTCGCTGTACATGTCCTGTATGTCATCGAAGTCGTCTTCGTTGTCGTAATCGAAATCGTCTTCATCATATTTCTCGATGTAGCCATTTTCGATGCCATTGACTAGCATCTTGATGAAGACACGAGGATAGATGGTGTCCCACCAAAACTTATCGAAGAGTTCCTTGTTGCCTTGCTCAAGTATTTGAAGTAGGCTGGTTTCTGGAACATATTCTTCTGGATCTTCTTTCTTTAACTCATAAGCGGCTATGAGGGCTTTGATGGTTTCGACCTCTTCGTCAGAAAGGTCTATCTCCACTTCAATGTCCTCGTCTTTATAGGTTAGTGCGACCATTACTTGAAATTTGTACTTCATAACCAAAACTTTAATTTGTGACAAAGATAGTGATTATAACTCAATAATACTCAGTCTGATAACATTTTTTAATCAGAAATGACCGTTCTGGTGGTAAAATCGGAGTAAACTATGATTTGATTTCACTAATCTATTCATATTTTCTTATTCATACATTAAAACCAATACTCCGACGTTCCTTGCCACCCAGGAGTTCTGCGCGACAGTAGCCTTCTATCTCGTCAAGAGATGCGAATTTGCCAGAGAGGATGTAGTCAACGGTACGCTTGCGGGCGATATTCTCTATCTGACCACCGGAGAAGTCGAAGTGAGAAGCCAACTGGCGGGCATCATCGGCACTGATATCCTTCAACATGGAGCGCCAAATCTTGGTCTTCACATCTGTATCGGGCTTGTGGAACTCCACTTTGTAGAGGAAGCGGCGCTCGAAGGCACGGTCGAGGTTGCTCGTCAGGTTGGTGGTGGCGATGAGGATGCCATCGAGGTCTTCAATCTCCTGCAGGATGATGTTCTGCATGGCATTGTCCATCTTATCAACAGAGTGCTCCACATTCTCAGTACGCTTGTTGATGATGGCATCGGCCTCATTGAAGAACAGAATGGGCATTACCTCACAGGTTTGACAGAGATTGCGATAACGGGCGAACACTTCCTTGATGTTCTTCTCACTCTCACCAACCCACTTGTCGCGCAGACCTGCAATATCTACCTGCATCAGGTCTCGACCAGTCTGACGGGCTATCTGAAGCACAGTCTCGGTCTTACCAGTTCCAGGAGCACCATAGAACAGGCAGGCAAAACCCTTACGCATACCCTGTTCTTCGAGTCGCTCCTGGACAGATGGCAGGTTCTCGGTACTAAGAAGGCTGGTGAGTCGTTCTATCTGTTCCTGCTCGGAAGTGTTGAAAAATAGTGACTTCTCCTTGATGGAATCATGATTCTTTAGGAAACGGCTGTTGTCCTGTTTCATCCGTCTGCACTTTGAGTGGCTTGGGGTGTAGGCTGATAACAGTTCGGTCTTAGTATTGCGTGTGAGCATATACCGATCTGTGTCAACCTGACCATCGATGCACTTATGCTCAATGTAGCCACACTCGATGAGAGGATGGGTACCGTTTCTCAGTTCATGGCGCAGGCCGTCACACTCATAATCCTCTGGATATAGACTACTGATGGTTTCAAAGGTAAGTCCTTCACCAACAGAACCTTCCCACTGGGCATAATCTACAACTATCAACAACAAGAGCGACTGAACATGAATGTCATCGAACATCAGTAAATCATGACAAAGGGGTAAGTGGGGATTGGCCTTTATAAGTTGAAGCATCCACTCTTCATCGTCTTTGAAGTCGATACTGCGGTCGTTCATATTCTTTTCTATATGGCTTTCTAACTTGTCAACGAACTGTTGTTCGGTGAGTCCGTCGATCTTCTCTGGGACGAAAACCTTATTATGTCGAAGTGCAGTTACTACGCCATATGAAAGGGCAATACCCTCAAAGAAAGCACCCATCTCGCGAGCACCCTTACGAATAGCCCATCGCTTGCTCACGAGTTCTTCTATCTCTTCGGAATAGACCATCATTGACAGACGGGAGCAACCGAGGAAATGACCTAATCGTTTCCAGGTGACAGCTTCACCTGCCTCAATCATAATGGCGAGCACCACAATCTGTATATTGGTGAGCCCCAGTTCTTGCCGGAGGAAGGCTAGTGGATTCTTGACCGACTCCCAGAATTCGTCTGACAATTGGGAGTCTGCTGCCATGTCAAGGACTCTGTCGAGAGCTGTGATGATAGTCCAAGTATCAGGTTCCTTGAACTCATCCATAATTTCACAAGGGAGATCAGCTGGTTTCCTGATTCCTAACTTCATTTTTCGCAACGGTTTCTTTTCGATGTTCATACTCTATCAGTTTTAAAAATTTGCCACAAAAGTAGACATAATATCCCAATAAGGCATTTCTATTATACCTATAACGATTCAAATAATAGTAGGTCGTACAATGTGGGGTTAGAATAGATGGAGTTTGTTTCGCAGGATGTTGATGACTTTGAGGGATATACGTACGGATGTAATGGTGGATCATCTCATGAACCAGCAGCTCTCTAAACATTTCCTCATCTAAGTCGATACTCTTTGATATCCTGATGTGACCAACCTTCTGCCCATTGTTTTTAGTATGGGTGGTGTATCTTCCAAAGATATCACGAGTTTTTGAATTACGCCTGCAAAAGTAGGCATTCTTTCTCAATATGGCCTTGCTTTTATACGTATGGAAGTTTTATAAGTGAGTTGTATAGCATTTCCATTCCAACGGTTGCTGTTTCCTTGATATGAAGGAACCCTTCTGGAATCTCTACTTCCCCTGGGTCAATGACAATATTGTGACTGGCACCTGAACAGGCAGTAAGCGTATTGGCAGGAGATACCAAAAGTGATGTGCCGATGACAACAAAGATGTCTGCCTCGAAAGCGGTGTTCATGGCTTCCTTCATGTTTGGAACGGCCTCGCCAAACCAGACAATGTATGGACGAAGTTGACTGCCATCCTTGGCTTTGTCACCTATATGGATATCATCAGAAAGAGGACGCACCTCAATACAGTCTGCGTTTTCCTTATCAAAGGATGAACAGACCTTTGCCAGCTCTCCATGAAGATGTATGACATGGGAAGAACCTGCCCGCTCATGAAGGTCATCTACATTTTGGGTAATGATACTTACATCGTAAAACTTTTCAAGTTGTGCCAACAGTTCATGTGCCTTGTTAGGCTGTACCTCCAGTAACTGCCGACGACGGGCATTGTAGAAGTCGAGCACAGCCTGAGGATCAGCGTTCCAACCCTCAATGCTGGCAAGCTTCAATGCGTCATGTTTCTTCCACAAACCGTCTTTATCGCGGAACGTATCAATACCGCTCTCTTTACTTATTCCTGCACCTGACAGGATGACTAGATGCTTTTTATTCATTTTACTTCTACGAAAAACAGAGTTTAACAACACAACCCATGACGGAATAGTAGATGAGAGTGTCCCTTACTGTGACTCCTGAGCTGACGAGCACATCGTGGTAAGCCTTGAGCTGGGGCGCATATTTGCCTGCATAGTGGTCGTTTCTGGGGTCAGCATTGGTAATCGTGGCTTTACTGCCTGGAAAGTTCTTGAAGTCAATCAGCACACACTCATTGGCATTGAGATACCATAAGAGGTCGATCTCGCCATGAACAATCTGTCCAGGAAGGGACTGTGTGAAGGGTGTTTCGTGCTTTATAGAGAAAGCTGGCCCATAGGTTCCCTCCAGAAAATCATAAAGCTGCTCAATAGAAACGATAACCTTCTCTATGTCGGGTATAACCTCGTACATGTTATGACCATCACGGATACGCTCTGCAACGGCTACGTTATCCTCATGTGATACTTTGGGATCATAGACAGCAAATATGTTGTGGATGCAGGTCCCTGCAGCCGTTTGGTTGATATCTTTCACATTATAAGGTGCAATCCTGCAGTCAAGGTCTTCCAGTATCTCAATATTCTCTGCGGCAAAGTCTTCCAACATTGGTAGCTTACTGGGCGAAAGAAATTTGGGTTCTTCACTCTGTAGAGTTTTGTCGGGATACCTATAATAGCTGTATTCTGTCGCTTCGGATGTGATAGCCTCTGGACAGTCTGTGATTTCCTCATAGACTGGCTTTAATGGATTGTAATTCCACAGGTTGACTGCACCGCCGTTCAAATTGCCGTCAGAGATGCCTGTATTCTTTATCCAAGACAGATTGGGAAGGCTTGATGCTGAGGACTGATGACTGAGAGTTGTCAGATAATCCCGTGCTCTGGTCATACCCACATAGAGAAGATGACGCAACTCGTTACGTTCCTTATTAACTAATATGCTATATGTGGGCAGCTCCTTGCATTTGCTGATGATGGGCTGTGGCATATTGGTGCTGCTTGTGCTGACAATCCTGGGCAAGAACTGAACGATATAGGAGTACTGCTCAGTGGGTTCTGGATGCCGCATTTCGCGGACGCCCCAGAAGCATCTTTTAATGAACTTGTTTTCTTCAAGACTGTCATCTTCCAGTGAAGACAGAATGACGTAATGCCATTCAAGTCCTTTTGATCCGTGATAGGTAAGGATCTTTACTGCATCAGCGGCATTGTCAATCTTACTGTCAATCTCAGCGTATGACAGATAGGTGAGTAATCCACCTACAGAGGCTCCTATACCCATCTGTAAACAATGCTCATCATATTTCTTAGCAAGTGTGCAGAGTGTCTGGAGATTCTGCCGACGGTTATTTTCGTCACCCCATTTCGCCACCACTTCAGGAAGGGCAAGGCCATAAATGATACTCTCTAGGAGGTCGCTGACAGACAAGTTCCTGACAGTCTGCTTGAAGGTTTTGAGTTTTTGTATCATTGGGTTGTCCTCATCGAGCCAGAGGTCAGGGGATATCTCGCCTTCTTTATCCTCTTTACGATTCTGTTCTGTCAGATAGTCTAAGCGCTGCTGAAGTATTTCCTGACTCGGGATGTCTTCCAGCAATCGCAAGAGGTCTGCTCTGACATGCTTATTGGATGCATCCACCATAAATTTCAATAGTGTGAAGACCAGCTGAACCTCTGTCTGCTGAAGGATTTCATTGTTGACAAACGAGACAGGCATCCCTTTCCCGATAAGTGCATTTGCAAAGCTCTTACATTCATCGTTTGTGCGGCATAGAATGGCAATGTCGCCATACTGTATAGGACGGTATTCGTCTTTACCTTTGACTTGAACCATCATGCCGCTATCCTTTAGAATCTTGATGCGGTCAGCTACTTTGTCAACAAACTGTTCTGCATTGGACGCCAAGCAGTTCCAATGAGACAGGGGACTGGAGAATTGTGCGGACTCATGTCGTGCGGCATCGAGTACTACATTCTTTTCGCTAATAATACCCTCAAAAGCCCTTGTGAAACAGTCATTTGTCAGTTTTACCAATGGCTCTCTTGTGCGCCATGATTTGGGCAGATTGCTATGGGTGAGATGGAGTTCAGGGTCTCTATTGTCATCAAGGAACTGTTTAGTAATATCACTGATCAGCTCCACATCAGCTCCACGGAACCCATAGATGCTCTGCTTGGGATCACCAACCCAGTAACTCTGCTCCATCATATCGGAGAGAAGTTTGAATATCTCCAACTGTATGGGGCTTGAATCCTGGAACTCGTCAACCATCATCAGCTTATAGGTTCCCCGAACCTCCTTTGTGACTTCGGGCATGCCCAATAATTCAAGGAACAGTCGTTCCATGTCATTATAGTCTATGATATGGCGACGCGTCTTGAACTCATTGAAGTCGTCTTTCCATTCCTTGGCGATGTCGAACAGTATGGTTATCATCTTCTTCATCATACCGCCAGGACTGTCATCACCTGCAGATGATGTCTGGAACTCCTTAAGATTTGAAACAAGAGCATCATATCTGGTCTGACCGAAGAGAGTTGTCAGTTTTGTCCTGTTCTTCTTACCCATCTCAGGAGCTTCGCTTGTCAGGGTCTTATAGACTTTGGCAATGATAGCATAGGATATCCGACTCTTTAGGCTGTCAAGTATAGGCTGTACCTTTTTTTTCTGGGGCTCAGAATAGTCGTTGATTTCAGAAGCCAATATGCGAATGAAATCATCCAACAAGGAACGGTCAAGGGTCGTGCGACTGCTGAAGATCTGTTCGACAATGGCGCAGCTGTCCGTTTTACTACGTTCAATATCAACGGAATAATTGTTGGCTTTGTCGATGATAGTGAGCAGGTTTTCCTTCCAAAAATCATAATCGGCTTTTGCTTGCGTGTCTTTAATATCGAAATAGGCACGGTAGTCATTAAAAAACTGCAGATGGCTGTCAGACACATAATCGCCTAACGACTCACTGATATATACCTGCAGGTCATCCTCAGACATGACCTTCATGTCTGGTGATACACCGATGAGATACCAATATCTTTGGATAAAGCTGAGTGCTACGGAATGGACTGTACCAATAGTCGCAGAATCAAGTTCTGCAGCAATGTCTGGATGTCCGTCTTTAAAGAGCTGTTGACGTGACTTCTCCCTGAACTCAGAGGCTGCTAGCTCTGTGAATGTGGTGAGGATAACTTCAGATGGCCTGATAGTCCTATTTTCCTTGCCCAGTTCCTCTGACAGGATCTGGGTCAGTTTCGTGGTTTTGCCAGAACCTGCTCCTGCATTGATATATTGGATATTCTTCATACGAGTCTGCCTTTTAAAATAGGATGAGTAGTTTTGATTTCTTTGGGATCGCCTTTGGACGTATTCCACTTTGCCTTCTTTTTGGCAAAAGGTGGCTTGTCAACTTTCACGTAAGGACAACTTTTGAGTCCTTTGGTGCTATAGGCCACATCCAGCGGATAGAGCGGAGTGGTGATGCCGGCTTTCGCATATTCCAATTCTGCTATTTCTTCCATCTCGCCATCCTCAATAAAACCGTGATCCAATTCTTCACGGCGATATTTGTAGGAGTTCTGTACTTCTTCATAGAGATTTCTTGAAGCATCCTCTGTCTTTACCTTGATCCGACGGATGTGATTGGACTCTGGGAAGTCAGAGGTGAACATGGTCATCAGCGGGAAGAGATAGTAGGCTACACCTGCAATCGTGGAACTGTAGTGCTTTTGTGCAGCCTTCCGATATAGCTCCAGCTGCATGGCCTTGTTTTCTTCCAGGTCTTTACTGAAGTGTTTGGACTCAGACCATTTGAAGTCAAAGATGACATATTCACCGCTGGTATTCTTCAGAACCATATCAATGCTGCCATAGAATGCTCCGATGGTATCAAGATCAACATTCACCTCAACTTCACTTCCCACAGGTTTCAGGTGAAGATCCTGAATGATGGATGCCAGCACAGTGACGCTCTCCTTTAGTATCGCTTTGAACTGCTGGCGTTCCAACTTGTATTCGGGTAGTAACAGAACGGCGCCTTTCTGCTGGATGGCTTCATCCATCAACTGATAGATTCTGCTCTGATCCATCTTACGATATTCGTCAGCCATCTGTTCACCATAGGTCTCAAATAGCTTCTGAACAAAGAGATGGGCTACCAAGCCCTTCGTGGTGTCAAGGTCAGGCAATTGGCCTATCTGAGGCTCCCTAAGTCTGAGCAGATGGGTCATTGTATAGTCAAATGGATGCTGGATGAGGGTGCCTAAACTGGAATAGCTCTCTTTCTCACGCTTAATATCTTTCAGCTTATCAGAAAGTTCATAACTGGCTTGTGGCTCCAACCTCGTAATCTTGCCTTTCTCTTCCATTAAATTGGGAAGTGCATCAATAGTGACATGGCTATCCCAGCTGTCTTTATACTTGTGCTTTAACTCTGTGACTAATGGATGTTCCTCCTGTCGGGCATTGCCATCAAACTCCCAAGTTACAAGGAGGAGTTGCTTAACATGTCTCAAGGCATCCATCTCCTGATTATGCTGTTGTGTGTAGAAAGAAGCTCTGTTGGGGATAGATACACCATTCTGTTGTAACATACTCAATTCTGAAGTATTGAGGAAGTCAAAAGGATAGGAGGAAAGCGCTCCACCTACACATCCCAACCAACATACTTTATTGGCATCGTCTGCCAGCTGGTTGACAGAAGCGATTGTGTCTGGCGCATTCTTCCGTGCCTTCATGTGAGTGAAGGATTGAGGACGATAGATGCCGTCGACATGAGACTTCAAGGCCTCAGAGGAGATATAGCCCTTGGCAGGGAGTATCTGATGAAGTGACCTGCAGAAAGAGGCCAGGACTACTAGTTGCTCCTTACGCTCATCGTCCATGCTGTCACCTCGTAATGACTGGTCGCACCAGTGGCTCAGTCTGTTAGCATATAACTTGATGTCATCTACCAGGATCTTGTCTGATTCGTAGTCTTTGTTAAGCATCTCGATAAATGCAAGTTTCTCGGCACGCCTGTCTTTTCCTTCTTCATCAGTAAAGTCGTACTCTTTGATAACTTCTTTCCATGTCTCGTTAATGCCGCCTTCATCTGAAAGGACTCGGGCAAGCTTGTATGAAACACCACCTAGCGGATTGCCTGGTATCTGAAGATATGACAGGAGGTTATAGACATTGAGAGGACGGGCAAAAAGAGACAAGCCCAGTTTGAATAACTGAAGGAGCTGAGGATTACTGTTCGTCGCTGTAGAATTGACTACTGGCTGTCCCATGGCTATTGCCATGTTATTCAGTATGCGGTTATCACTGCTGATAGTGACATCGATATTCTTCAGAGCTTCGGGCTTGGAAAGATACCATTGGTATGCATGGGATCGTGTCTTGAACTGGTATAGTTCAAATGACTCTGGGATTTTCCCCTCGTTGGTGATATATTTGACTGTGGCCTGTTTCGCCAGTTCATCAAGGGCAGTCTTGATTACAGCGGGAATCTGGTCCTTGTCGTGGACTTCAAGACAGTCATCCTCTAGAAGAACACGATGACTCTTAAGGTGTCTGGCTAACTCAAGCCAGCGTGTTGAAATATGCTTGCTCTTAACTCCCTTAACTATCTTAGCAAGGTTTCTCAGCTTGTCTGTGTTGATGTCCATGTCTGGTGTCCATCCTTCCATCAATAGGCTATCGCACCATGCCATCAACTGTCTTGATACACCAACTTCATCCCTTCTGAAAGATTTCTCGAAGATGGTGTTAGAGATGTTCTCACTCAGTGCTTCGTGGAAAGTGATCAACTGTTCAGATTCTGAAAGTTCCTGAGAGACGATCCCTGCCCTCAGCTCTAGTTCTGAAAGTAGTTCCCTAGAACCACATACCTTAATACCAAGCAGACTATCCTTGCGCTTCTTCAAGTCAACATAGTAACTACCACTATAATATGGACTATACACGATTCTCATCTTCTCACATCAAATTTTTAGTTATCTTGTGCAAAAATACAAACTTTTATTCAAACTACATCACGAAAATGGAAAATATTACATATAACTCATAGACAAAGCCGGTCTGTATAAGGAATATCAGGAGCCGACAGCGACAGACTGCCATAAAGCCTAAAGTCCTGGCTGAAGCGGACGTTGTTACGGAATACCCGTTTATCGAAGTCGCCAAGGTTGGTAGGGTCGTTGGGGTTGGAGTGACGAAAATGCTCACCAAAGGTACTGGTGAACATGCTCATCTTGTAAAGCAGATCGATGGAGCCAAGTGGTGAGGCGATGTCTGTACGGATAAGGACAATGGGCAGATGTCCAGGCAGGTTGGCGAGGAAGTTGCGACACAGGGCTTCTTCGTGTGGTGTGACAAGCAGAACGAGGACGCAGTCGGTCTGTGGGCGATGCTTGCTCTGGATGAAGTTTGAAAGTGCTAAGAAACGTCCGTGGCATTCATCGCGAAAATCTGAGATGACGCATGAGGCCAGTCCTGCTTCGGTCATGTTACTTTCCATCTTGTGGGCTACAGGTTCTCCATAAGATCCGTACAAAA
>OCVV012884662.1_pt1 | contig 26213 bp, 20 predicted proteins | sample 1539721 | NCBI WGS metagenome assembly OCVV01 (sample SAMN02144230, study PRJEB22623) | gut metagenome | biome: sheep rumen | host: Ovis aries | place: New Zealand | reverse complement strand
CAAAATATCGCTATACTCCAACTTCTGTCCTCCGGTATTCGTCCTTATAAAGATTTCAAGAACAGTATCGTAATCATTGGATTTTTCCTCGTAGAAATTAAGAATCTCACGTGTACAAATTACACTGTGTAGTTTACCTATTATTTTCAAAGCCTTTGTTTTTTCCTCGTCTGATAGATGCGATACGTCAATAGCCTCTTTTGCATCCTCGGAGTCCTCGTAATTTAATATATCTCCTACCCTATACCACAACTGAGGATAATCCGTTCGAGGAAGCGGGGAAGCATCCTCTTTAAACATAAACTGATACTTAAACTCTTCGGGATTTGAATTATCAGTATTACTCAAAAGATTCAAATACAACCTTGTTGAACGCCATTTTCTGTAAAAGAATCTATAGGAGCCTCGCAAACCTATGTTTAACGACGTTATGCGTTGTTGACCATCAAGCACAAAATATATATCCTGATTTACGCCATCCAAATTTGCAACCTTATTATGAGGGGCTTCCGCATCAAAATCCTTAATAAACTCATATGAAGTCCAGTCTTTTTTATTCTCCTCACGTATCCGCCAAAACAAAAAGGTATTAATTGGATATCCGCTTAATAAAGAGTCAAACAATTTTTCCACTTGGTACGGAGACCATACATACTCACGCTGAATAGCAGGAAGAAACGTATTCCTTCCTATCATTTCACAAAGAAGATGCTTAATTGTTTTACTTTGATATGACATGGTTTATAAATTGATTTTTTGTTCTTATAAATATGGTATTCATTTTAGCGCACAAAATTACAAAAAATAAATGACTTATGCAAATAAAACTTAAAAATTTATTAATTTATGACTTTCTAAACTATGTTTGTCGATATTTTCTTTTCTTCAACCAATTAAGAGGTTTTAACAACACGACAGTTCATCCGATAGACTTCTTCGTCTATGGCGTATGATAATATGATAACGGATAGTTTTGAGTTCATAAAAGAGATGAAAATTTTTCTTGCAAATAACTTTCAAAGCGAATCAAATCAGCTCTTCCTAATGTAGAATACAACAAATAATTAGGGAGAATATTATTATAATTCGCCCCCATCTTTTTTGCAAAGTCTCCGGTAAATATTTTCCTATATACATCTTTTCGATTCTTAAACAACATTAACTCAGTAGCCGTCTGGGCCAAATACTTCTGGTCATGTTTCGTTAATGCACTATAATCACCATACCACATAGGTTCTTGTATATAGGATGTGCGCATAATATGTGACACGAATGAAAGCCAATTACAATGGATACCATTAGTAGCTGCAGAATACAGCATATTAAGTAACCGTAAATACAGCACCGTGGAGTCCTTAACCGGCAAAGGTAAGTATGAAGTAGTTACGCTTAATGCGCCTGCTTCAAAAAAAGCATTTGCAATTGAAGATACTAAATCAAAAGTTGGACATGTGCTACACGCTGATAAAAACACTAACTTGGCATGGATATGATTCTCCGCAACATATTGGCCAAATAATTTCTCGTTTCCAAATTTTAGGTATGTCTGTCGCGTACTGGAGTCGATGTTTCCGTGAGTATCTATTATTAGCAAATCAGGTTTTACCTCCTCCAATGCATTCTTAAAATCGTTCACGTTTAAGCATTTCCTAATTTCAAATCCCAACTTTTTTTGTAATTCATATACTGGCACTTGTGCTTGCCTAAAAGACTCATCATCACAGCCAAAGATTACTAATGTCTTTTTGATAATATCTTGAGGGATTATATAACCGCACGCATAACGCGACTCAACATATTGAGCGAGTTCCGACACAAGAGGTTGTTCCGGCAAACGACATATATCATGAGTGAATGCTAAAGGTATATCATTAATCCACAACCACTCAATCGGCAAATCGCTGATCGCTACGATTTGCGAAGTTCGGTCTGCGATAGAATTAGCTAATTGATTAGAGATTGCTGCATTCACAATCTTTTTCCCGATTTTCTTAATGACTTCGTTTACTGTCTTTGCTGTTTTCAATTTTGCTACATTCTTGATTCCGACAAAAGATAATTCCCTGCTTATACTACTTCCCACGGTTGGTAACCGGAGATGAGGAGAAAAACGAACAGAGCAATGCAACATCGCCACAAAATCAGTAAACAAATAACGGATTGTTATGAAATTTTGGAGCAATTCATAGTATTGCGCAACTTCATTTTTTCCGTCAACAGCCATCTGTTGTTTTATTATATAATTAGTTGTGTATTCATAATCAAATATTTTGGTTAATATATTTGCTTTCGGTTTCAGTATAAAAGGTATATCTTTCATAGAAATACTCTTTCTAACTTCCCTGCTATTATAAGGAGCCACTAATACAAGTGGAGGATTAAAACAATCCTCAAAATCATAAATTTTTCCCGAAACCGATGCCGCAAATCTTTCCAGCCTTTGAATAGTTAATAATTGTTCATTTAAGTTTTCCTGTCTATTATACGCGTACGGATTTTCTATTGCATTTTGATGTTCTTTTATCTTTATTTCATTATCAATTTCCTCATCAGAGCCCCAATTTCCTTCTATGTTATTTATCATCCACCTATTCGGATATGTAGCCGAGAAACTATATTTCTTTGCCTGAAATTTCTCATCCATATACGGCACTCGTATTTGCATATTAGGCACAGAATACCGGTAACTCATCTCTATCAACCACGCAATTATATCATTGGTGGAATTTACGATATTACCATGCAGTTTCGATTGATATGGAGATGTTTTTTCCATTACCCATAGAACTTCATCGCTTGAGTAGCAATCCATAAGGCTCTGCAGCTTAATCTCCAATCCTTCTTCCTCTGTACAAATCAAGAAGATGTATAAATCCTGAGGATTCTTTATGATCGAATTTAACATATCATACGAATCTGCATAAACGAAATTTACATCATATCCAAGTTGCGAATGAGCCTCTAACGTATGAATGTAAAAATCAATACCCAGTTCAAACTGAGCAAGGCTTTTGGGCAAGCGTCCTAATTGTCTCAATAGCGGGTAGGAAAATTCCGAAGGAGGAACAACGGGCATAGCCGTAGTACCTCTCTTTCCAAACATTACAAAATAATGTATAGGTTGAAATATTTTTTCTATAGTATATTCCTTACTCATAGTTAAATCTCTTCATCCACCGAAAGGGCTTGAGCAACCATTTCCCGAGGCGAGAACGTGGCGTCCGGGAGGACAACGCAGAATTGCCAGATAAGCTAGTGTATTATTTTACAACTCATTTGCAAGAGACATACGGGAGAGGTATTTATTGTTAATTGATTAATGGTGACGGGCTGCGCCCTTAATAAACACATAAGTATTTATTTCTTCTTTTTTATACATTACAATACACAGTAAGCCCTGCATTGCAAACTTCAAATGCGTAGTTCTTTACTACGCCCAATAGTTGTAGAATATCTTCTGACTCTGCAGCATTTGCTTTGCTAAAACCTGGCTGTACTATGTGTAGATTAACTTTTACGCGTTTTGTAAAAGTGGCTTCTTGCGCTAATCGTTGTAATAGATCCATATTCCCTTTTAGAATCCGATTTTCTCCCTTCGTGGTATCTGTTGCTCGCTTAACAAGCCTATTAAAAAGGTGCATTTCCGGATTTTTCCATTTTAAACTCTTCTGAGCTTGACCGCACACCTCGTAGAAATTTGCTATACGGTTCGATGGGTGCCCGTTCAACGCATACTTCAAATGATATAAATTGACATAGATATTTTCTGCATCTTGATTCACTCCTACGAGATCAGCCACCTCTCCGCTTCCATCATCGTCAAATATCAGTTCGTAGGTGTTCTGAATTTTTTTCCACATATAGTGTTGGATACTATTCTGTTTGCATGACATCCCCATTGATTCTACATTTAGATCAACTTTATCCCAATCATAAGCGATTAATTCTTCTACTCCTAGTGGAGTAATTGCCTCATCTCGTAGTTCCACCAACTTGTTAGCAAATAGCATAGAACCATCAGCAAAGAAGAAAACTGGCGACCGCTTATCTTCATTAAAGTAATCAACGATGTTAGAATATTGTGTTTGTCGACGATGAAAAGCGATTAATGGACCATCTACTTGCTCTACACGATAACTATATTGGGTTGTCTCACCAACTTCAATAGTAGAGTAACTGATTCTGTAATTGCTACAAATATCATTATACTTAATCGTGAATAAAATGTCATCATGCCGAATGCTATTATCCCCATCTCTTTGAGTTATCTCCAATTCTGCATCAAACACATATATCTCTAGACCATTCGCTATCAAGTATTGTTCTACTTCTGCATTTTTATACATTTCATCATCCCAATCTACTCCTACTGGCATAATACGTGGGCATGAACCAACATTTTTAACACTTAGTGTATGCTTAAACAACTCTCTCGGATCTATTGTTGGATCTTCGATTAAACTTCCCACTCTATGACTCCAATCTTGAAATGACAAAAGATTTCCACGTCTATAACTCCATATCTTACCGCTTCTTGAGCAACCATGAGTTGTCTTATCTCCTTCAACTATACCTGATGCAAAAATATTGTTTCGCAATAATTGTCCTTGGTTGGCCTCTGAAAGTCCGTTTTCAACATCACGTCCAATATAAGACTTGTATGAGATATCTCCTTCAATTGCTTTTCTTCCTCCAAATGTTTGAACCAATATTCTATTCATACCATGGAAGGAACGGAAGACTATATCTCCTAATATTTTTTCTTGCGCTGCCCCAAATAATTCTTCTACTAACTTATTGAAAGACGTGCTACCCAATGAGGAGTTTATATAGAGATGCTTATAATTTCCCGCATCATACTTATGCAAAAGTATCACATTCCAAGATAGGTTTTGGATTCCCTCAAAATTTGTCCAATCGACTCGTTCGATACGACCAAGTATGATAATCATCATATCGTCCTTTTCGTTCACACTCATGAAGCGGTAGTCGTAGTCTTGTTCCGTGAAGACGTTTTCCCAATGAGATGGTATCCAGGTCATTCTATCTAAACGATAAATCTCCGTACTGAGAGCCGGATTAATACTTTGGAATGGTATCTTTGATTCTTGCAAATCAGGGAAATCCTTCAATAATTCTGCAAATTTTCGCTGTTCGTCTGTACTTCTATCGTTAAGACCAGGAATAATAATATTCCAATCAGCATCCTTTAGGTACAAATCACGAATATCAGCGGCCAGAGGAGGATTCGCCATATTGGTTACAAAACTAGCCTCCCCTATACTATCATCTGCTGTGCGTGTAAAACGACCTATAAATTGCAAAGTAATAGGTAGACTCTGCTTTTTCATCGTGTATAGCGGCAACTTTTAGTTGCGGCAGATCAAAACCTTCACCAAGCATATTCACGCAAACGATAATCTTATGCTCTCCTCGCTTAATTTCTTCCAGTATTTCTCGCTTTCCTGTTGTGCGACTATGTATTACTATCGGCTTTAAATCCGTGTACTTCTCATAGCAAGCATATACTTGTTCTGCGCGGGTTGTATCTTTACAGCGGGCCATCAGAATATGATTCTTATGAAGGTCATTAATGTCATGACGGAGAATCTCCACGGCCTTTTGGGCTATCGTTTCATCTGCTTTTTCTTTATCTACCTGATAAACAGGAAGGAAGTTAATACGCTGGTAGTAACCTTGTTGCTGAGCATCGCGTAGTGAGAATGTATATACAAATTCACCTTTTAGTTTCTTCCCATCATTACGGAATGGTGTAGCTGTAAATTGTGTTATCTTTGTCCGTTCAAAACTATCTATAAAATTGCTCCATGTGGATGCTTCTACATGGTGTGCCTCGTCTACATATACATTAGTCACGCGACTTGATAGCAACTGCTTAACTTCCAGACTGGCATTTACAAGCAGCGCCATGGTAGTGACAATAACATTTGATTTGTCTAGCAGTATGCGCCAATCTTCTATATCGGACATACCTTTATTTACCACACCTACGTATGGACACTTGCAATCGTCAGTAACAATACCAAACTCATGGAGTTTACCCAAAGTTATAAATTTATCTGAGATTTGCTCTCGTAGCGCATCGTGTGGTACAGTTACTAATATCTTCTTGCATTGAGCTGCGACCATTATTCCCAGCATGGTTTCTGTTTTGCCTGTACCTGTTGGCATTACAATGGTTGCACGGTCTTTTCTACTATGCCGGGACGATAACCATGCGTGAATAGCCTCGGCTTGCGGCGCACGCAAACCTTGTAAGTTGCTGGCTTTATCTTCCTCTATAAATGTAAACTTTCCACGCCATGTTTGCGCTATTTCGTCAGGAGTTAAGGTGTCGTTCATATGGGGATGTTTTAACCACTCATAACTCTTAAACTCGGCATTTCGGAACAAAGAAGCCGTAGGTTTGCGATTAACTAGTACGGCATACTGATATTCTTCTATATTGGGGTCTTCTAATTTTGAAGTAAATAGTAATCTTCGGCCATCGTGCTCTATCACAAAAGGCTCACGACTCAAGATATTCTGATCTATGGTATTATCAAGTAGTATTTCCTCCACACCATAACACCTAAATATAGGGTTATCACCAACGACACAAATGCGTTTTATAATATATTTTGGAAGTTGTATCATTTGTATATTTATTTTGCTTATTCTAGAATCTATAAAATTATATTACAATCCCGTATCTATCTCGCTCGTAAGCCGTAGAGAATCGGTCATCTCCCACTTATTAATTGACGAAAGACATCTCTGCAGTATTGATATCTAATATACATGAAAACATTAATTATCTTATAGAATCTTAGCGACCCCCAGCAAATAATTAATACATAGTCTCATTCTCTCATTGTTATTGCTTACGACAAGAGCATTTGCACATATTTTTAAATAGTTGATATATATAGTAGGATTGTATTGATATGAACATATGTGTAGCATCACTTGAGCATAACTCTGCCATTCTTTATATTGCTCGTCTGTCACCTGTGGAGAAGCTGTTAATATCAACCCACGACTTACAATATTTAAAATTGTATCTTTAATTTGACTCCTATTTTGATTCATCTGTCAATTGCCTTTCTAATTCTGTTTGTGATGGTATTACATTATTTTCGGCTAAAGCGTTCAACTGCTTATCCTCATTTCTTTGATTGAATCGCTTGATGCTTATTCCAAACCCCTCAAAACTTTCAAACAATGGCACAATTAAAAGCGCCACCCATACAAGGAATATCAAGTTCTTGCCATTAAACTCAGTAAAGAATTGAAATTCCACAATTTCTTCAAAATTACGAATCACATAGGGCGTTGATATGCTCATTAATATAATATACCATAATTTTCTTATCCACAATATGGTCATATCAATAAAGTTGCCTAAGCAATGTAAGATGGATAATAACTCTTCTTTAGTGAATTTCAGTTTGATTCTACACATATGTAACGTTTATTCCAATAATTTTCTCGCACCTCTCTCGGTCATCGGTCGCTCATCGCTCGGTGTACTAATTAATGCTTACAATAAACAGCACAGGATGCGTTAAACTCTTTTAATGCCAGAATGAACTCCTTTGTGTCCAGGAAGTAACTGGGATATGCTTCACGCAACTCTTGCATCTTTTCGATGGAGACTAGAATAACTGCCTCGTCTGCATTCAGACTTTGTTCTGTTTGCGTGAACATGGCAGATGCTGCATCCTCTTGCTCTAACGAGTATTGACGAGGAGTAACCACTCCTTTTCTAAAATTGATCAGCAGCAAACAGTATCCCGTGTTTCCGCCTGCAAATATCCCTTCATCGTTCACTGTCACACGCAACGCTTGCAACTGATCCAGCAGTTTATGCTTATCCAAGAATCCGATATAGTCATTGCAATACTGTTCATGTGTATATCCTGCATAGCGCAGGTTAACAGGACAGTTCTCTTTTTGCGCAAAAATAGCACTTACTAACCGGAAGAAATCTCTCCATACACTATTGTCCTCAATATTCGCTTTTAACGAAGTACGAGAAATCAGACTGGCCGTTTCTACCGCCATTGCCCAACTATGTTCCAAACGAGTTCGGATTTGCAACTCTATTCTCAATCCGTCGTAATCCACATTCTCAGAATGGTATTTATAGACATAGTGAATGCTTCGGTACCCACTGTCCTTAGGCTCAGCAATATAGTCATTGATTTTCTCTAACGTAAAATGCTCGGGAGCAAATGCGCCCAGCGACTCTCGACATACTTTTAAGTCATCAAGCGTATTGAACACAAACCGAGCCCCGCCAATATCTTGAAGCCCTCCCAATCGCATGCCGGTACTCTCATTGAGCCGAAGTTTCTCAATGATAGACGTCATTCGCTTTACACGTTGGGAATAGAACGCATAGTGAATAGAATGACTATTGAAATACTCAGTAACCGTCTCAACGAACTCACGAAGAGGCAACAGGTGCGTCATACGCCAATCGCTCACCACCTTAATGGCTTCTGAGCGTTTGAACGCATCAACTCCATCTGCATAGAGATACGTGCCTATCTTGTTAAGATTATTACGAGTGTATTTCATATATGCTTAATTTGGCTGCAAAGTTACGAAAAAAGATTCAAATATACAAAAAATTCATGCAAAAACTTTGTTTTTTAGTTCTTTTGCATGATTTTTTGTTATTGCTGATTGATTAATGGTGAGCGCGCTTCGCGCTAATGGTGGATGGTGTTATTTCTTTAAACGTTTTTTTACAGTAATGATACTTGCAGTAAGCATACGCATTATTTCTTCTGCGTCAGCATATAGACTATTAAAGAGTTTTTCATCAATATAATCTGTAGCCTTGAGAAGTTCTAACCAATATAATGTTTCATTGCATTCTTTTTGAGCAATAGCCAACTTGTGCACAAAATCCACCTCGCTCTCGGCGGCAATTGCTTCACGATGGTTGGCTCCGATAGCAGTGCCCGAACGCTGTATCTGATCTGCTATATTATACTCATGCTTCTCATTATTCAAATAGTTTTTTAGTTTAACTATCCGAATTGCAAAAGCCATGAATTTTTCTTTATATAGTTGATCTTTTTCGTTCATTATTCCACCATTCTCACCATTTAGCAAACTCCGTTTGCGTCACCATTCCACCATTCTTCTCCCGTTCATCGGTAGGTGGCGAGGCGGTTATTTGTTTTCATCATCAAAAGGCAGTTTACCTTTCTTTTCTTTCTCGCTTGCATCAATGATATAATCAGAAGCACGTTCTTTCGATACTACAGAGCGACCAAGGCGTTTTTCCATTGTCTCTCGAGCTTCACGAGCCACATCGCCTCCTTCACGCGCTACGCGCTTGTTCTCCTCCATCGTTTGCGGATTTGACTGACGTGAATATTCAGTGGTTGCTACCTCTGCAAGTGTGTTTAGCGCCAGTTCTATATTCGTCATGTTATCACGCAGGTTCTCTTTAGTCAAGCCTTTGAATTTCTTGTACTCCCCTGTTGTCATTCCGCTCCATGCTTGCGTCAGCACATTCGTCAGGATAGCAAAGTCTTTATGCTCCGTGATGCCGCTTCGTTGCCATTCGTCTGTCAGTTCTTTACGCATCTCAATGGAGCGCATGCGCTCGTTGATCCACTTGTCCGAATAGCCTTGACGGCGGTAGTCCTCCACTGCCATTTGGAACGTTTGCTCCGGATCAATCATCTGGTCAATACGTTGCTGACCTAACTGCGCCAACCACTGTTTGACAGGCTCAGCTTTCTTGGAAGGAACGGACTGAATGATACGGAAAATGCCTTGCAGATCGGCGAAATTAATTTTTTGCTTGCCTCCTGCTGTCCGATATGCAAGGGGGGTGACAATTTGTCCCCACCCTTCAGCAAGTTCTTTATCGCGCGACTTCATCTTCTTGATATAATCAGTCGGATTAACACTATCGGTTAGAACTTGGATGATGTCCACAACAGAAAAAAAGTACTTCTCCTGCTCCTCGTCCCAGACAACGCGGACTTTATTGCCTTCGAAAAGTTGTATTGCAAATTTATCTTCCATTATTCACTTAAATTTCGCTGCAAAGATACTAAAAAAAATCCATATACAAAAGTATATGGACTAAAATTTGCAATTTTCTTAGTTTTTACAGAAAATTGGTTAACTATGAACCTGTTTGTTGTAAAACGGAGAAGCGAATTGATACCATATAGAGTATCTGTTCGCATTTATTTTCTGCCTATCTTTTTCAACCAACTAAACGGTTTCAATAATGCCTTACCAAGGCGGTAAGCTTTGGAATAACTTACGTTATTTAGATAAATATGGGCATTGGTTCATTCCATAGCGTTCCAGTTTAGGATGACACTGTCCTCCTAACCATACAATATGAGTATCATTGGGCAATAGTGAAACTGCGGTAGAAGAAATTGTGATTGCGATTTCCACTTTCAATCCGGCAAAGATAGCCAACTGCATGGGAATGTGACTCGGCATTAAATATGCATTAGGGAAGTATTTCTTATATCGACTTACATCCTCACTTGGATGAGGCTTAATAATGACATTTCTTTCGTCGTAAGATTTAATCGCATTTTTATATATCGCCATTAATTCTTCCTCGGTAATGTCATTTAATTCAACGAATGGTTGCGTCAATACTATAATTTTATAATTAGACAATTTTTCCAATTCTAATTTGGGAAGCCCAAATATATCAAATATTAATTGCTTTTTTTCTGGAGTTGATGCCTCCCACAACATTTTTAGATTAATCAGTTCATACTGTTTTCCTACTAACAGATCTGATTGCAAATCAGAAGGACTTGTTACTAATCTATTGATACAATACTTGTTTCGTCCTATAAATTTACCATACACTGGACCTAATTTTATATCTTGTTTTATACCACTTCGAATACCTTTTGCGCCAAATGTATGAGCAAAGTAGGAACTATTCTTATAATAAGTATAAAAACCTTCGCCATCTTCAATGAGTGTATATGGAGAATGCCCTATTAGTGCAGGGCTAAAGCCAAAATGATCTTGTGCAAAAACCTTAGTAAATATAATTTGGGGACGATATTTAAGCCAAGCTCTAGCACGAAATTTCACTAATTCCTTTTCATTCGGCCATCCGTTTAAAACAACTGCATTTTCTATCTTTTGGGCTATTGAACCCGGTATTGAATCAGCAAAGAAAAATCTTGTTGCTTTGATGGATTTAAATGACGAATACAATAGATATACCAATAAGGCATATATCGTACCGACAATGCAAGTATAACGATAACGTAACATATCAATTCATATGTTTTGCTAAATCTTTGGCTTTTGGGTATTCGGACAGGGTGCCGATGTCAATCCGTGTCCGAATTTTACACATCGCGTTTCGGAACCTTAATATGTGTTTCCGTATGAATCAGTAATGAGTTATATCCCATAATAGAGATATTATCACTCTCTAATGCTTTGATAACATCGTTTTGAGTATTTCTAAAACTCTCAAATGGTTCTTCGTTAGACCATGGAATTGATATATTCAAATATATTCGATGCTGTTTCCGATTTACAATTCCTTTACTTTCTAAATATATTAATGTCTTTTTCAATTGCAGAAAAGCATCCAATGAATTCACATCCTTATTTTTCGGCAAACAATATTTCATTTCCAATAACAAGACAAATGGTCTATCACCGTTTACAGGTGTAAACATCCCTTCGCATTGTTTCACGCCGCCCATTACAGCCGGATTCCGCTCAAAATTAACGCCCCAGAATTCCACATGTCGCTGCGATACTGCTGATAATTTGAAATAAGGGATTGGCTTTTGTTCTTCTTCTATTGTAACTTCCTCTATTGGTTCAGTACCACGAAGTTCAAAACCTGTATGCGATGGAATAGAATGATTCGTAAAATCAACCGCATAGGCCAAATCTACAAATCTATCATACACATTAAATATGTTAGGCACATCAATCATGATAATTCATCAAATTACGAAAGTCAGCCATCACATTATGCATGACTCTATCAAAATAATTTGAACGTATTAGCCCATCCTTATCTTGTATTGTCTTGTTTTCGTTATCATGGGCAGAAGAAAACACGCCATCACGAAGTTCCCATACCGACACATCATGAGGATTGATGAATGAGTCTTTATGAATCAATAAATCTTCATCATCAATTTTATCTTTAACTAATCCTCCTAACATACAATTATTCAAAGCATATAATATATATGGAGAATGGGTATTGATAAATAAGGTATCACGTGAGACATCAATCATCCTCAACATATCATAGGTCAAATCTATTTGGCTTTGCGGGAAAAGATTCAACTCCGGTTCTTCTAATATGATTCTAGAGTAATGCGGAAGAGACAAATCACCGACAAGTTTATCCATTGTCTGCAAATAGGAGTCACTGAGTCTAACATCATCAGCTGCTGGTGTATTGATTATTTGATCAATTAATCTGTGAGTCGTTTCCAGCATCTCTGGAACAAGGTGACTCTCCAATACCGTATCTGACACATCAATTCCTTTCTCTTTCAGCTCTGATTTATAAACTCTTAGTAATATTGCCTTTTCTAATAATTCTTGTTTCTCATAGGAGGTATCTTCTCTATTTTGATATATCCATGATGTCATATAGTGCATGCATGCATATAACGGCGTAACAGATTGCAAGCCACTTGATGCTGCATTCAAAGGAATTTCAGAATCATCTTCTAATACTATCACATCTCCCTTTTCCTTGCTGAAATAATATTTAATTCCTAATGTAAACAAATTCAAAGGTTTATCTTGTGTATATTTAGTTCTGATTATAAACCAATCCCATAAATAGCCACGAATATTTATTCCTGGTAAGTTGAATGATTCTACGTTCTCTAACGACGCGATGTTTCGTTCCGCCGGAAGATATGCGACCTTGCCCAATGTTTTCTGCTCAAAACCATTAGCTTTTCTAACAACAAATGCATCTTGTGTATAATATAGATATAAAGCATCACCGCTATATTCTATTAATACATCAGAATGTTTAGGATACTTGTCTAACTGATGATAAGCAAATAGAACCTGTTCGAAAAATTCATGTGTTATGTGGGTTACAGATTGACGACGAATAGCATCCTTTTCCAGCCACGAGCAAGCACTCACAACCTTAGCAATAGTACTTTTACCACTGCATTGCGGACCTGTAATGACATTGATACGATTGAGAGTAAACTCAACCTCTTTAATTGGACCGAGATTTTGAATTTTTATTCTACACATAAGTTCGAATATTTTTAGCGTGCAAAGATACGAAATTTTATTGATATATACAAATATATTTGATTTTTTTTAATCCAAAATAGATTAAATCATGGTTCTAATCTATTATGCATGGCTTGATTGTCTTCCCATTCTTGGAAAGCCTTGTACTCTTGGATTAATTTATCAAAAACCACGTACAAGCGATGAGAGCGAAGTTGCACGCGGCGCTTATATTCTTCAAAGATATTAATATTATGCATTTCAATTGTACCACCCTCAAATACAGAGCGGGAAGTTGCACCCCTTTTATTGAATATGCATGTACCGAGCTCACCATCAATTGCATCATCATTCATATCTTCAACTATTGAGCACATCATATCTGTTGGGTAATCTTCTCCTTCTGGTATATTTCCCAATATCTTCCCTATGACATAGGATATAGATTTTACTCTTTTATACTTAGGAGCCAACGCTTTTAAGGTATATATATACTCCTTTAATTTCTGTTCATCAATTACTCCATCATCGTTAGTACAAGGCACAGAATGATAATGATACCAAAAATCCCACACAACTCTAATAATCCCTGCATTTTCTGGTTTATCAATATTTTCGGCACCTCCATCATCTGGAAGAAATTTATATTCTACAATCTGCATTAAAAAATCCGGATTATCATTTATCTCCTTAATAAGATGCATTTTATTACCATGCAGATAATGTTGCAGCGATTCAAACAGTGACAATTCTAATAATAGTATTGTATTTTTTTGAGATGTTCCGTTTTCTAACGTAATGTTTTCAAGAAATTCTGCGACTTGATATATATTACTATGAAGAATACCGAACCGACCTGAATTAAAGATTGAGCACAACAAATTTACTTTATCATTATTTGGTATCAATGCTAATCTTTCTTTACTACAAAAGTACACCAAAATATCATCATATCTCTCAACTTCATATAATTTACGCACGACATCCGCAACATGTTCATTAGATATAAAACCGGGAGTGACATTTTGCCAATATTCTCTATATGTCTCTTGGGATTTATTTTCTGCTAGATGAGCCAACTCGGGTTGATACTCTGGTGCATATAGCACGATTGCTATCTTATGTTTACTAACCTCATTGAGCTTTTCCACAATTTTTAGATAAGAATCTTTTCCATTCTTAAAATAGAGAAGGAGGAAGAATTTGCGTACAAATTCCGTTGAAATTTCGCCATTGCAGTACTTCTCATACACAGTAGAGTAATAAACATCATTTGACCATTCTGCAAACCCTTCTGCCAGAGCTTCCTGAGATTTGACAGAGTTTAATAATTCCCATATTCCATCCAATCCTAATTGCTCATATACCAATTGCAACTTTTGAGCTCTTAATTGCCTAGTTTTTGTAATGCCATCAGCATAATTAGAATCCGATATTCCAAGCAAACGATAATTATAAAAAATATTCTCAAAATATGGTTTTGTCTGTGTGATAATATCTTGTGGTTCTATCTGTTTCAATAGTTCTTTATAGGCTATTAAATCTTCTTCACTCATAGCCCAATATGCCTCGCGCATAGCAGTATGGTCTTCAATGATTTTACGAAGTTGAGTTATAGTATTCTCGTCATTTTTTATTGTGTCAATATGCCCTATTATCACATCTAACAATGTTGCGCGCACGAAATACATAAATGGCATCGTAGATAACTCAATATATATATAGATTTCTTCTTTTGTCCATTTGCATAAGCCCAACGACAAACTGAGAATTTGCCGAACATGTAACTCCTGTATAGGAAAAACATATTGTTCCTCTTTATATAACTCCGCCCATCTCCATTGGAAACGCGATGTTGGGAATAAAGTGTGAGCCTCAATGCCTTTAAGAATTTTAACACATAAGGTAAAAATTGTTTCAGGGTACTTTGATGATAAAGATTTTAAAATTGTAAATCTGTTATCAAAATCAGCAAAGGTTTGAGGAAGTAAAAATTTGTATATATTGTACAGAGTGTTTATTGGTCTATTTGTCCAATTACTATTATTGGGGTATTTACACAGATACAATAATATATCCGTTACTTGGGGCAGCAACTCACAACTCCATGCTATACTCTCTAAACAAAATAGTAAATCAGAATAAAATATATTGGTATCTGTCAAGCTATATGGAGTCTTTTTTATTTCGAAAATTTTACTCATTAATTGGGCTCCATTGGCAATATCTTTCTGAATAAAGTCAAGAAAAACCGCAGGATTAGCCTCAGCTATCCATTTCATATTATGCATATTGCTCAAATAGCGCTCCGTTGTAAAACCTTCTAACTGAGTTTGAATCAGTTTATTAATAGCCTTATTGTCTCTATTATACTTTTCAAACACGATTGACAAAAGTGTCAAACTTCTAAATACTCCTTTCTTAATATATCCAGAATATGCATGTCGATCTTTCCAAAATTTGAACTCGCCCTCATCCATTTTGGCAAGCGCATCAGGATCATCATCCTCTAACAACCACTCTATGCATTCTATAAAACGGTTAATGTCATTGTCTGTTATATCCCTATAGAAGAGATTATACAACGTATATGGAGCTTTAATTTGCCAAACTGAACCAATTTTTAATAATGGCGACTCTTCTGCATTGATAATAGATTGCAACTGTTCAAAATATTTTTCATAAGATAAACCTGATAGTATGCTTAGTATATCCTTATCATTTTTCATGCTTTCATCCCACTCTCCAACCAACATAGCAGGAATAAGCGTTCGAATATGCTGCGGATCTGCCCAAGTAGGATTATTTATCTCTATCTTTAGAGTTCTCCATAAGAAATTGACATCTAAAGAAACATCCACCGCTAAACGTCTTGCTCTATCAGAGGTAAAGCCAGATTTTTCAAGAGCATCAACAAATCCACCTCTGTCCAATGTAGGAAGAGTGATTTTCCCATCCATCACCCCGCGTTCTGATTTGGACATGCACCTTACAACACTATTACCTGCTTGTTGAGCAACCCAAGGATTAATAGCCAAGGGAGTTATAATTATATAACCATTCTTTTCCTGCTCAATCTCATTATATACATCTTGATTTGTTACTATAATAGTACGTTGGTTACAAAACTCATCTTCGGATGACAAGAGAGAAGCCGCGGCAAAAGCCATAGCTTCTTGCTGGCTATCTGCTTCCAAAAATAAAACTAAAGGAGTATGTATCGCTGCCAATACTTTATATTTTGCATCTTCTCTACCAACAAGTATAGTATCATAGGTTAACGTCAGTCCCTCTGCATGTGATTTTCTATTCCAAAACACAACGCTTGTCTCGCTTCCTCTTTTCAGTAGTGAATCTAATTTACCACTTATTTCTTCAAACTTATTTTTTTGATCATTAATGATATCTTTTAATAAAATATTGGCGGTATTTATTGCATCAAATTCTTTATTATGGAATAGAACTTGCTGATTTTTCATAATAAATATGCAACAATCTGCATCCGAAAGTACATACTCCGCCCAAAGTTTTAGTAATTCTTTTTCCTCGGGATGGATGCCTTTAGAAGGATCAAGGATATACGCCTGCAAACTATCTAAGTGCTGCTGCATATTATTAGCCGCTGCATTTTTTCTCTCTAAATTTACATTCCAGTTACCAACAGCTTTTCTGTAGTAATCATCCAATTTGTTCTTGATAGTATTATCTGTAAATAGATCTTTTATTGTAGGAATATTTCCTGCAATATATGAAGAAAGAACTCCAAGTGCTACTGTTAACGTTACTCCCATATCTTCATTTTTTATGGCGGTTATACATGTTTGCATACATTTTTATCATGCGATAAAATATCATTTCATATGTTTTGCTAAATCTTTGGCTTTTTGGTATTCGGACAGGGTGCCGATATCAATCCATGTGCCTTTGAGGGGATAACGGATGACTTTGCTGCCATTCTTCACTAATGCATCTATCAAATCGGTTGCATTATAGAACTCGTTCTCCGGGATCATGTTAATTACCTCACGGCGAAGCATGTAGATACCGGCATTGGCATAGTAGTTATATGTTGGCTTTTCCACGATGCCTTTTACATCACGTCCATCCAGATCACAGATACCGAATGGGATAGAGACCGTATAAGGAACAGCTGCGATGGACATATCAGCACCATGCTCCACAAAATGCAGGTACATATCTTCAAAGTCTATGTCAGTGAATAGATCGGAGTTCATCACAAGGACTACGTCATTATGAAACTCCTTTACCAATCGCACCGCTCCCATTGTGCCAAGGAACTTCGGTTCGCGGACACATTGGATTTGTACCTCATTACGTGGTTGAGCATAATGGGACTCTATTTGTTCTGCCAAGTAGTTAGTCGTGACAGAGATATGTTCTACCCCATATTGAATTAACCGATCCACGTTATGGTCTATGATGGCTTTATCGCCTACCGGCAACAACGGTTTAGGCATCTTTTCTGTAAGTGGACGCAAGCGCTCGCCTTTTCCTCCCGCCATGATTACAGCATCAATCGGAAGGAGTGACTTCTGAGCATTTAGATTTATAAAATCGCTAAGTTTTCCATTGTCATCGATGATTGGCACCACAGGCAAATTTTGGGCACGATATTGATGAAGTTGCTCAATATCTATGTTACTTGCCTTTAAATACCGGAAATTACAAAACATGATTTGATCTATAGTTTCGTTCAATTCATGTCCTGATACTAATCCACGACGAATATCTCCATCTGATAAAGTAGCAACCACTTGTTGCTTATCATTCAACACAAACAACATCTGTGCTTTTCCAGAAATATCGTTAATGCATTGTAATGCTTCGCGGATTGTAGCAGTTTGTGGAATGCAATATTTTTCAATGAGTTTCATTATTGCTCAAGTATTTTCTTTTCTAATATCATTTCAGCTATATACCAATCAAGCATCGTATCTAAATCGATTGAATATAAATCAGGCATCTCATATTTACGAATTCTTGTAAAGCGAGACATTCCCTTTTCTTTGAGTGATTTCGGATTAATAACATAAATAGATCCGTTATACTCATATGCATGTGGAGCATCTTGACGACGTATGATTGGTTTGTCATGCGTTTTACTGCGTTCTAATAAACCTTCATCGTTTTCTTCATAACAATTGTAATATGGATTACAGGATGCCTCCTTGACGGATACAACCATGTCTAGTTCTTCATTATACAACTTAATCGCGCCCTCTACATATTTTGCTTTTCGAAATGGAGATGTGGGCTGCAATAAAATTATCATTTTGAATGTCTTTCCTTGACTCTCATAATAGTTCAACGCATGTAATAGTACATCATTAGATCCTGCCTTATCCGTTGCTAATTCTGCAGGTCTAATAAAAGGGACTTTTAGCCCATAATCTTCTACAACTTTTATAATGTCCAAAGAGTCTGTTGATACACAAATATTATCTTCTGTTGTTATACTTCTCGCCACATCAATTGACCAACAAATCAAAGGTTTACCTCCCAATGACTTAATATTCTTTCCTGGAATACCCTTGCTTCCACCTCTTGCAGGTATTATGATTAAAATATCATCTCGTTTCATTATTTGCTTAATTTATGGGTTACTACTGCTACTTCTTTCATTACAAGAAGATTTTCTGTATAATTACCAAATTGCGGTTCTATTTGCTCGCCCTTTGCTAATTTAAGTACGAGTTCTAAAAGATTAACTCCTGCTTCATGAGTTGCAGGATACCCACCTCCAAAGCGCGGATTTAAATCTATGATATATAAATCATCCCCTTTTCTGATGATATCGGAATCTAAGTTACAAACATGCCCAAGTTTCTCGGCTAAATCTATCATCAAATTTTGCAATTCTTTATCATATATAGTCAGCGATTTATCAGTTTCCCCGCTACGCATAGAAATTTTTTTCTTTACGACACAACGTACCGGTTTACAATTTGTATCATTAAACACATCTATGCCATATTCATCTCCTTGTAAAAATTGCTGTATGACAGAACCCTCCGTAAATAAGGACTCGACTTCCTCCATTGTCGAAACTTTGTACGTAGCCACACTTCCGCTGCCGTATATAGGTTTTATAATTACTGGGAATGATATAATTTTATCTTTGATAGCCAGTTTGAAATCTGGAATATTATCATATGTCCTTGGCACTAAAAAACCTTGAGTTTTTAAGAACTCATTCATCCGTTGTTTACTATAACATATGTCTAATACTCTCTTACTAGATACTGATACAAAAATATTATTACTTTCAAATTCCTTTTTGTATTCTGCCAATATTGCAATTTCCGGATCAATGACTGGAATTACCACTGATATTCCTACCCTTTTACACAAATCAATCAAAGTATCCACATACTTGCGCGGATTGTCCACCGGTTTAGGTAGAATGAAATAGCCATCATTATTTCCATACAATCCACTCGCAGTTGCATCACAATCTGACACATACACCTGGACTTCCAAATTGGAGATTGATTTGAGGTATCGTACTAGATATCCTCTTCTACCTACGTTTGGTATTAATACTTTCATACTCTTTTATTCTTTATTCAAAAACACATTTGGCACGCCACCTGTATTTATATAAATAACATTCTTGTATTCTTGATGACTCTTCAAAAAACATCTCATTCCATAAAATGCCGGTGCATTATAAATTGGATCTAAATAAATGCCATCAGAAACCGCTATTTCTTCTATCACACCTTCAATTACATCATTTATTTCCCCGTAGTTTCTAATACCTGATTCTATCACATTTATCTCATGCTCTTGGTGCTCTTTCCCCTCTATACACGACATCCCATTTAATATAGTATCTATCTCCGAGATACATCTTTCTATGGGTCTTGCAATAGTCACGCCATAAATTTTAACTGCTCTATCCTCGTTTCCATATATAATACCGGCTTGTGAAGTTCCTGTTCCGCAAGGCACGAATATCGCATCTATTTGATTGTTTTGTATAGAGCCATCCGCGTACAAACTTTTAATCACTTCATTATATGCAAATCCTGCTTCTGGCATATGTCCTCCTCCAGGTATCCATATATACTTGACTCCCTGTGTTTCTAATTGCTTTTGATATACGTCTATGAACTCATGTGCATCTTCTATACGGCAATGTAATATATTGGCTTTATGATAACCTATTAATATTTCATTTCCTCCTGAATATTTATGATCATCATCTAAGACAATTAAATCACAGGGGATGTTCAGTTTAGAACAGACAGCTGCCGTGACTCGCAAAAAGTTAGAATACTTACTACCAAAGGTAACCACTCTCTCTACATTTGCCTCTTCGATTTTTCCTGCAATATATTCATAAAGGCGAACTTTATTTCCCCCCATGGCAAAATCCAAAACATCATCCCGCTTCATGAATATTGTCGTATCATTTATACGATAATTCAGCCTATGCAATGCACTATCATTATGAAACAACTTTACTTTCTTCATTTTGCCCATTTAATATCATAAAAACTTTTTCTTCTTATGTCTATCCCGCTACCATGGATTTCTTTAATACGACTAATAATCTTAGCACATGTATATCCGTCCCCGTTAGGATTAACTGTTTGTTCGCATTGGTGTCTAAAGGTTTCGCTTCTTGCTTTTTGTATCGCACACAAGATTTCTTCTTTTAGTGCTGCACAATTCACAATACTTGTTGCTTGTTCACGGCCCTTTTGTCTATCTCCTATATTAATAGTAGGTATCTTAAAGGAAGGTGCTTCGATTAAGCCACTTGACGAATTACCCATTACGAAATCGCAATAGGACATCGCACTCAAATATAACTGAGCTCCCAAAGATGTCACACATGCCATGCGATCTGGATGCATCGACGTATATTTGTCTAATTCTTCATTTATAATATCTCCGTCTGCATCTGCATTTGCTTTTGTGAAGATAAACTTCATATCTTTCACCTCTTCACAAGCCGCTAATAATTCATTAATCTGCTCTTTTGCAGTATGATTTTCTAACGTTACAGGATGGAATGTAACTAATGCAAACGGCATATTGAGTTTTAATCCCACCTTTTTCTCTATGTCCTCGATGGGGGAAAATTTCATGCATCTTATATTCTCCAAGCCCAATGATCCAACAACAAAGACTCTTTCCGGATCTTCTCCCATTTGGATGATTCTTTGACGATATATTTCCATAGTTGGAAAATGAATACTGCTAATCTTTGTTATTGCGTGTCGCCAATATTCGTCATTCGCTCCTTCGGTTGTCGCTCCTCCTGCACAATGAATAACTGGTATTCCACTTATCACTGCGGATATTGCGGCTGCGAAAATTTCATATCTATCCCCATCTATCAATAAGTAATCATATTTATTTTGCTCAAAATGATCTGAAAATTTAGATATCGCATTGCTGAATGTTTTAGCGACATCTACCTTTCCTTCCTTTTCAGACAAAATATCAATTTGATCTTTTATAGCTATTCCATCCTCCAATATTTCATTGACTGTCATTCCGAATGTTGGGGACAGATGCGTACCTGATACGATCAAGTTCATATCAATTTCCGAATCACGCTGCATCGCAAATAGCAATTGACGCATCAATCCGTATTCGGCTCTTGTCGTTGTTACAATAGCTATCCGTATCATATCTCAATCATCTCATCTTCTATAAAATCACGCTTCGCTTTTTGCCCTATAACCTCATACCATTTTGCTGGGGAAATACCCTTACCGGCATGACGTGGGACTATATTATCTTCTGTAAACACCTCGCCTCTTTTAATATCTCGTGCAGCCACAATACTCTTCCGTGCTGCATGTTTATTCTCTTCCTCTCCTAATCGCGGCACTTTTTGTCCATCTCCTAATGCCTTTTCAACATTCCGTATCGATGATACCATCTGTCGAAGTTCGATTGGTTCAAGACTGGCTTTTTGATCAGGGCCGGGCATGTTTCTATCGAGAGTAAAATGTTTTTCTATAACTGTAGCCCCCATAGCAACTGCTGCGATATCAACCTCAATACCCATGGTATGGTCCGATAGTCCAACCTCTAAGCCAAATTTTTCTTTAAGCGTTTCCATCGCTTTAAGATTGACATCCTCATATGGTGTTGGATATTCTGTAGTGCATTGCAATAACGTAATTTGCGAAGTTCCGTTTTCTTTCAGTATTCGAATAGCTCTTTCGATTTCATCTATGGTACCTATTCCGGTAGACATGATTACCGGTTTGTGCGTTTTACCAATCCTCTCTAAATATGGTACATTTATAATCTCCCCGGAAGGCACTTTCCACACATCACATATTTCATTCAGAAACTCAATACTCTCAAAGTCAAAAGGTGTAGATAAATACTTAATACCTACTTTATCGCAATACTCCTTCAGTCGTCTATGTTGGTCAAATGAGAAGCGGAGTTTCTTAATCATGTCTAATTGAGACTCATCAGCTCCCGTTTCTCTCTTTTGGTATTCTGCCTTTTCTGAGAATCTGGACGTCGATGTAATGGATGTTTGAAACTTCACAATATCCACACCACATGCTTTTGCTACGTCAATCATTTTAAGAGCAGTGTTAAAATCTCCATTATGATTTACTCCTGCCTCTGCTATAATTAAAGTTTTTTTCATTGTACATTTTAAATTATTGTTACTAAATCTATCACCGATTTGCAGTGTCCTCCACCGCCTAATAATATGAGAGGTTTGGTTGGCATAATTTACTAATCATCACTTTCTACAAAACGATCAAAATCTTCTTGACAACTTTCACATAATCCAATATCATTTACTATTGCGTGCTCACCACATCTCTCACAAGTATCATAATCGCCTAAATCTATACACTTTGATAAATCAATCGGTTCTTCCAATTCTCCACCTTCCACTTCAATATTTTGCATATTAAATGCGCCTACCGGATATTCCCAAACTTGCAATTTTATATCAATTTGGTTATCACAATATGGGCAGTTACAATATTCTTGAGCTTCGTGTTTATATTCCTCACCCATACCTCTATCATAGTCTTCTACGCCACCTTCCCACTCGAAACAAAACTGATTCTTTCTAATTTCAAACAACTCTCCACATTCATCACACCGAATAAGCATAGAGTCAGTAGAATGATTTTCACGGATATGTCTATCTCTTTCCATTCGAGCTAAGACATCCCGCACAACACCTAACTTTCCATAAAAATCAATCTCAGTTTGACGAGGCTCATACAATTCCTCTAATTTCTTTATAAAATCTGTAGTTTTGTAAAACCATATTTTTTGTCCTGTTTGCTCTTCAAATTCCGCTAATAATTCTCTTCGTGGTCTTCCTATTTCTTCAGGCGTAGGTTTTTCGGCGCGTTTGTTCTTGTCCGTTTCATCCGCTATAACCCAATCTCCTTTAACATCATTTGTTATGAAAATCACATCTTTCTTTACTTGCCCCACATACCTAAGAATTTCTTTCCAAATAATCAAGTCACCATACTTCCGAATCCCATCTTTATCCGATGCATCCATATATCCCGGACCTATCTGATTCGCATATCTTATTGTTCCTTCGTTAATAATTTCTTTTATTTCAGAGAATGAAAACGGATCACCATGTTGCAGTATTTTAACAACTTCAGCAAGTTCATCATTGTCCATAATTTCTCTAATCTCTTGCTTTCTTTCTTGGTATTCTTTAGATATAATGGTTTTAATTTGGGCTATCTCTGGTTCTATGATAGCCAAAGAGGTTTTTATAGTATTTAACTTTTCTGTTGTGAGATATGGATGATAATATTGTTTCTCCCATTGCATAATAAATTCTTTTAAATCATCCACAAAATGATTGTTTTGGATGTCTTTATCTTGATATTTCTCACTAATAGGTTTGAGCATAACACTCTCTCGATTCTTGTTATACTCATATATTACTTGAGCTGGCAGCCATATTCTATCCGATAAATACTCAAGGATATCTGCCATAATTTCTTGGTATTCTCGCGTCATATAATAAAAATCTAATAACGCACAGGTATCAAAGACAATTATTCCAGATTCCCATAATTGGTATTCTGTCTCCTTATCAATAGTAGCTGGTGTATAAATTGTTCTCATAGTTTTTTTCTCCTTATCATCTCATTTTGGGGGACATTTTATTGCTCGTTCTTCTCTCGGTCATCTCACGCTCATCGCTCGGTAGAGAGCCTTACGCTACTTGGGATATTTACCACTCTATCTGCGAACATCCGGGTGTTGGTCAGATGGTCGGTCTCACAGTGGTTGAACATAGGCAAGCGGTTCATCAGTTCCCAAATGGGGCGAGTCATGACACCATGATCATTGGTGTACTGCAAGAACGCTTGCTGTTCTTCGCGGTTAGGAAGTAATACCGCATTCAGCCAATAGTTGGAGCGAGTATTCTCCGGTTCGACGAAGAACTCAATGCCGTCCATCCGGCTGAAATAATCGCGATAGGCTGCCGCTGTAGCACGTTTGTCCTCTACATATTCATCTATATGCTCCAACTGCGCGCAACCAAGGGCTGCGTTGATATTCGGCATTCGGTAGTTATAGCCAATATGGTCATGGCGGAACTCCCAACGATGAGGAATCTTGGCTTGCGTGGTTAGGTGCTTAGCATAAGCGCCTAACTCTTCGTCATTGAATAGCAACATTCCTCCGCCTCCAGTGGTGATGGTCTTGTTGCCATTGAAGCTCAACGCACCTATTTTGCCGAAGGTTCCGGTGTGTTTGCCTTTATAAAGGCTACCTATACTTTCTGCAGCATCTTCCACTAACTCAATGTGATATTCTTCGCATACCGCAACCAGTTCATCTAAGCGAACAGGATGACCAAACGTGTGCATGGGTACACAGGCTTTCACTCTGCGACCGGTACGTTTGTTATAGCATTGATCATTGCGGATATCTGCGTTTTTAGCGAGCCATTCTTTCACAGCATCGGGGGAAAGTCCCATTGTTTTCACATCCACATCCAAGAACACAGGATGAGCGCCAATATAACTGAGGGCATTGCAGGTCGCAATGAATGTCAGCGCTTGTGTCAGCACTTCATCATCGCGCTCCACACCGGCAAGCATCAATGCCATATGCAGCGCATTGGTTCCACTGACGCACACCACAGCGCGTTTGGCACCCGTATAACGTGCCATGTCTTCTTCAAAACGATCCACGAACTTACCAACGCTACTGACAAACGTGGTATCAATACACTCGTTGAGGTACTTTTTCTCGTTACCAATGAACTTCGGAACTGCCAAAGGCACGAAATCCGATGTACCATACAAGTCACGAATAAAATCAACTATTTGTTTATAATCTGCCATTTTTCTTTTATTGTATAATATGCTAATATAGGTGTGATACTAAGCAAGGTTGTTGCTATCATATACACCCATGAATTTATTTCTGAAGGAAACCAATAAAACACCATCAATTGGAACAAAAATATCTGATAGGAATATTTGCCTGCAGATTTTATTATTTCTGCGAATACCCCCCCCTGAATATTATAGAGTGCATTCACTGTTGTTGTCAGAGCAAACATTACCCAGAAATAACAGAACCAATGGAAATACCGCCATGCCGTGTCATAGACCAACGGTTCAAAAGTGAAATTTCTATATTGAAGCATTATAATTGCTATTATACTAAATATAGAAAGAGCTATTGTAAACCAATTACACTTCACACCGTGTTTAGCCCATAAGTACCCACCATAAATAAGGAATATATATCGGAAAGCTAACAATCTATATATCTCACCATCCGGATGCCAAAACGAACATAAGATTTCTAATCCTTCTGAAAGCGCAATGAACACGACTGCCCAAGTTATATCAGATAGATGAATCTTTTTTTGCAGCCAACCAAATAAAGGCAGTAAGATCAAAGCAAATTGGAGATAAACCCATACA
>OCVV011354808.1_pt1 | contig 26217 bp, 19 predicted proteins | sample 1539721 | NCBI WGS metagenome assembly OCVV01 (sample SAMN02144230, study PRJEB22623) | gut metagenome | biome: sheep rumen | host: Ovis aries | place: New Zealand | reverse complement strand
TCTTCCGCAGGCCTTCGTGTTCTGCTCTCTGCCCAGAAAGTCATGAATAAGCAGGGCAGCATGAAGCTGATCCATGTCTGTGACCCTGTTATGGAGGTTTTCGAAGTCACCGGCTTCAGTGATATTCTCACGATCGAGTAAAGAGCAGGAAGGACGCAGCATCGCCGGTATTTAAACAGGGTATAAGAGCATGAAAAATTTAAATATTGAAGCGAAAGTCGACAATCTGCCGCAGGTCCTTATGTTCATCGATTCTTATCTGGAGGAAGCCGGCTGCCCTATGAAGGCGCAGATGCAGATCGATATATCTGTAGAAGAGATCTTCGTCAACATTGCCCAATACGCCTATCCCGGAAGGATCGGTCACGCGGACATCCAGATCAGCGGCAGCAGCGCGGACGGACGCTTTATCATTGTATTCAGGGACAGGGGGATTCCATATGATCCTCTTGGCAAATCAGATCCGGACATCACGCTGGGCGCGGAAGACAGGCCTATAGGGGGACTGGGCATTTTTATGGTCAAAAAGAACATGGATAAGCTGGAATACAGCCGTACCGGCGGTGAGAACATCCTGACCATGACCAAAAACGCATGATCCCGCCAGGAGAGCAGAGAACGGACAAAAGCTATGAGTGAAAAGAACAGTATTTTCAGAAAGAAGAGCCTGGACCGGATCGAATCGCCGGAGCAGCTCAATGATTATATCAGAGTCACAAGTCCCGGGATATGGATCTTTCTTGCAGCGGCCATCATCCTGCTGGTGGGAATCATCCTCTGGGGGGTCTTTGGCCATCTGGTCACAAAGACGGATCTGCAGGTCAGTGTGGAAAAAGGAAAAGGCACCTGCTACGTAACGGCTGTTGTCAGTGAGGATATCAATGAAGACACCAGGCTGGAAGTAGGGGATGACTCCGTTCCGGTGGAGGTGGATACCAGCCAGTCTGTCATTGCGGCCAGTGTTTTAACGGAAGAAGCCCTGTCCCTGGAAGGGCTGACGGGGGCGGAAGTCCTGTATCCGGTCACAACGCAGCTCAGTCTGGACGACGGCACCTATAACGGGGTGCTGGTGATCGAAAAGATCAGGCCTATTTCCTTTATCATATCTTCACGTTGACAGGCAGGAGAAAAGGATGAGCAGCAGCAAGGTAAAAGTCAAGGACCCGGTCAGCAAAGGCGTGGCAAAGGTTCCGGTCGTCATGCAGCTGGAAGCCCTGGAATGCGGGGCGGCCTGCCTGGCCATGGTCCTGGCATATTATGAGAAGTGGATACCACTGGAGCAGGTCCGGACGGACTGCGGCGTTTCCAGGGACGGATCCAACGCGAAAAATATACTGATCGCGGCGAGAAATTACGGTCTGGAAGCCAAAGGGTACCGGTTCGAGCCGGAGATCCTTAAGGAGAACGGAGAATTTCCCTGTATCATCCACTGGAATTTCAACCATTTTGTGGTGCTGGATGGTTTCAGGGGAAACTACGCTGTGATCAATGACCCTGCCAGAGGCGAGGTAAAGATTACCATGGAGGAGTTTGACAAAGCCTTTACGGGAATCTGCCTGATGTTCTGGCCGGGAGAGAACTTTGAACCCAGCGGCAAACAGAAGAGTGTGCTTGATTTCGCCAAAGCAAGGATGAAGGGGGCCGGTTCAGCGGCCGCTTTTATTGTTATGTCATCAGTGATCTCCTCGCTCCTCAACCTGATCAATCCGGGCTTCTCGAGGGTATTCTTCGACCGGCTGCTGGTGGGCAGGAATCCGGACTGGGCCATGCCCTTTATCATCGCCCTGGCCGCTTTTACGGCCCTGGAGATCCTGATCGCGGGCATGCGGGAGATCTACAGCCTGCGGATCAACGGCAAAATGTCCATTGTGGGCAATTCCACCTATATGTGGAAGGTGCTCCGCCTGCCCATGGAATTCTATTCCCAGCGGATGGCCGGGGATATCCAGCAGCGTAAGGGCACCAACGCAGTCATAGCCGGCAACCTGATCAATACCTTCGCGCCTCTGTTCCTGGATTCTGTCATGATGGTCTTTTATCTGGCCGTCATGCTGCGGATCAGCGCTGTACTGACCATTCTCGGCCTGGCTTCCATGGTCATCAATATCTTCATGTCCAGGATCATATCCGCCCGGAGGATCAACATCACCCGTGTCCAGATGCGTGACAGCGGCAAGCTGGCCGGCGCTACCGTGGCCGGTATCGAGATGATCGAATCCATCAAATCCACGGGCGCGGAAGAAGGTTACTTTGAGAGATGGGCCGGCTATCAGGCCAGTGTCAACACCCAGGACGTCAAATATAACCTGATCAATCAGTATCTGGGCATGATCCCTTCCCTGGTGTCCATGATCACCAACGTACTGGTCGTCATCATGGGCGTCTACCTGACCATGCAGGGCCAGTTCACCATCGGTCTGATCACCCAGTTCCAGGGCTATCTGTCCAGCTTTATGTCGCCTGCCACCAGGCTGACTTCCGCCGGTCAGACCCTGCAGGAGATGCGGACCTCCATGGAACGGATCGAAGACGTCATGCAGTATCCGGATGACCCGGTCCTGGCCAATGACGGTTATGATGAAAAACTGGAATATGACAAGCTGTCCGGTACGGTTGAGCTCAAACATGTGACCTTCGGCTATTCCAGGCTGGCCAAACCTCTGATCGAGGATTTCAACCTGACCATGAAGCCCGGCAGCAGGATCGCTCTGGTCGGTTCCTCCGGCTGCGGCAAATCCACCATTTCCAAACTGATCTCGGGCCTCTACCATCCCTGGAGCGGCGAGATCCTGTTTGACGGAAAGAAATGCACGGAGATCGACAGAGGCGTCTTTACGGGCTCCCTGGCGGTCGTCGATCAGGATATCATCCTGTTCGAAGATACCATTGCCAACAATATACGTATGTGGGACAACAGCATCGAGGACTTTGAGGTCATCCTGGCCGCCAGAGACGCCCAGATCCATGATGATATCATGCAGCGTGACGGCGGTTATGAATACCGGATCACAGAAGGCGGACGGGACTTTTCCGGCGGCCAGCGCCAGCGGATGGAGATCGCCCGTGTTCTGGCCCAGGATCCGACCATCATCATTCTGGATGAGGCCACCTCGGCCCTGGACGCCAAGACCGAGTATGAGGTCGTCAAGGCCATCCGTGACAGGGGCATCACCTGCATTGTGGTCGCCCACCGCCTTTCCACCATCCGTGATTCCGACGAGATCATCGTACTCGATCACGGCAAGGTCGTGGAACGGGGCACCCACGATGAACTTTATGCGAAGGGCGGCGCCTACGCGGCTCTTGTTACCAATGAATAAACACGATTTGCTTTCAGCACCTGTTTCGGAAGCCCGGGAGGAATACCATGGGTTGGTTTGATGAACAGATAAAACAACGAAAGATCAGCGACGACGAGCAGTTCCAGGATTCTTTTATCCGTATGGCCGGCGCGGTCATGGGCGCCAAAGCGGAATCCGCCCTCAAGGATGAGCGTGCACGTGCCAAGAACGCCATTGATGAGATCCTGAAGTATTATCACTACAAGCTGCAGGATGTGCCGGACAATATCCGGGAGTGGACGGATCAGCTGGATTACCTGATGCGTCCCCACGGCCTGATGCACCGGACCGTCAAGCTGGAGAAGGGCTGGTATAAGGATGCCTGCGGTCCCATGCTGGCCGTCCGTAAAGACACAGGCATGGTTACGGCCCTGATCCCCGGCAATATCATGGGATATACTTTCCTGGACCCGGAGACCGGAGAACGCCGTAAGGTCGACAGCAGCACGGAACAGCTTTTTGAAGAGGAAGGCCTGTGTTTTTACAAGCCCTTTCCCCTGCGGGAGCTGACCATCAAGGATATGTTCAGCTATATCCTGGGGACTGTGACCAAATCCGACGTCGTCCTGATGATCATTGTTACCCTGATCTGTACCCTGGTAGGTATGATCTCCCCCAGACTGCAGCAGTTCCTGTTCAGTGATGTGGTGGACAGCAAAAGCGTCCGGATCCTGATTGCCATTGCGGTCTTTATGATCTGCGTCAGGATTTCGGAGAACCTCCTGTCCATCGCCAAGCAGATGGTCAATTCCAGAATTGAATCCCAGATGAGCATGCAGGTCGAATCCGCGGTCATGATGCGGGTCCTGTCCCTGCCGGCCAGTTTCTTTAAACAATACAGTTCCGGTGATCTGCAGACCAGGACCCAGTATGTGAGCACCCTCTGCAATACCCTGTCCATGATCATTTTCTCGACCGGACTGACTTCCGTCACATCGCTCCTTTACATCGCGCAGATCCGTTCTTTCGCGCCTTCCATGGCCGTACCGGCCCTGATCATCATCGTGATCACGGTGTGCTTCAGTATGGTGACGACCCTGGTCCAGATGCGGATCAGCAAGCAGCAGATGGAGCTGTCTGCCAAAGAGAACGGCCTGAGCTATTCCCTGATTTCCGGCGTGCAGAAGATCCGTCTGGCCGGCGCGGAAAAGAGGGCATTCGCCAAATGGGCGGATACCTTTTCAAAATCCGCTTCCCTGACCTATAACCTGCCTCTGTTCCTGCGGATCAACGGCACCATCACCACGGCCCTGGGCCTGATCAGCACGGTAATCTTTTACTATCTGGCTATCCAGAGTAATATTACCACGGCGGACTACTACGCTTTTACCGCTTCTTACGGCATGGTCTTCGGCGCTTTTTCCAGCCTGTCGGGCATTGCGACTACAGTCGCGGAGATCCGCCCCGTCCTGGAGATGGTGGAGCCCTTCTTCAAGGCAGTGCCGGAAACGGCAGAAGGCAAACAGGTCATCTCCAGACTGAGCGGCGGCATTGAGATGAGCAATGTCTCCTTCCGCTATAATGACAGCATGCCCCTTGTCATTGACGGCATGAACCTGAAGATCCGGCCCGGCCAGTATGTGGCCATCGTCGGCAGGACCGGCTGCGGCAAATCCACCCTGATGCGGCTCCTGCTGGGTTTCGAGACCCCTTCCAAAGGCGCGGTCTATTATGACGGGAAGGACATAGCCAGACTGGACCTCAAGTCCCTGCGCCAGAAGATCGGCACCGTCATGCAGAACGGCAAGCTCTTCATGGGCAGTATCTATGAAAATATTTCCATCTCGGCCCCGTCACTGACCATGCAGGGGGCCTGGGACGCGGCCGAAATGGCCGGTCTGGCCGATGATATCCGGGAAATGCCCATGGGCATGATGACCATCATCGGAGAAGGGCAGGGCGGTATCTCCGGCGGCCAGAAGCAGAGGATCATGATCGCCAGAGCCGTCGCGGGCAAGCCCAGGATCCTCATGTTCGATGAAGCGACCTCCGCGCTGGACAACCATACCCAGAAGAAGGTCACGGAGGCCCTGGACGCCCTTAAATGCACGAGGATCGTCATCGCCCACCGTCTTTCGACCATCCGCCACTGTGACAGGATCCTGGTCCTGGACCAGGGCAGGATCATTGAGGACGGCACCTATGAGGAGCTGATCGAGAAGAACGGCTTCTTTGCGGACCTGGTCAGCCGCCAGCGGCTGGATACCTGATCCGGCAGCGGACCGGAGGCCCCGGCAATGACGGAGCCTCAATAATATGGAAATAATCCCCGGAAATACCGGACTGCTATGGGATCCGGCCGCGCTTCTGCCGCGGCCGGTTTTTTTGGCAGTGTTTATATCTTCCGGCGCCAGGATAAAAATATCTGGAATAAGAAAAAGAGAGAAATAAAGAGATATAGTGAGAATTATAGAGAAAATAAGAGAAAAACTGTACATGAACCGATTTGCAACTGTACAGCCTGAAAACTATTATACCTCATAGAGTTAGCACTCAATCATGTTGAGTGCTAACAACCTCAAAAAATAAGCAAGCTGCGTCCCGTATACCCTGTGGACGCATCATCTTCTCATAAGGAGGCAGAAAAATGAAGTTAGTACCTTTAAGTGACAGAGTTGTTTTAAAGCAGCTTGAGGCGGAGACCACCACCAAATCCGGTATCGTTCTTCCAGGCCAGGACAAGGAAAAGCCCCAGCAGGCGGAAGTCATTGCGGCCGGCCCCGGCGGTGTTGTAGACGGCAAGGAAGTTGTCATGCAGGTCAAAGCCGGCGACAAGGTCATTTATTCCAAATACGCGGGAACCGAAGTCAAGCTTGATACCGAGAAGTATATCATTGTCAAGCAGAGCGATATTCTCGCGGTCATTGAGGACTGATCTCATCACAGACTGATTTTCATAAACGGAGGAAATTGAGATGGCAAAAGAAATCAAGAACGGCACCGAAGCAAGAGAGGCTATGGTCGCCGGCATTAATAAACTCGCTGATACTGTTAAGATCACACTGGGCCCCAAGGGCAGAAACGTTGTTCTGGACAAATCCTACGGTGCTCCCACTGTTACCAATGACGGCGTGACCATCGCCAAGGAAATCGAGCTGGAAGACGGCTTTGAGAACATGGGCGCGCAGCTGGTCAAGGAAGTTTCCACCAAGACCAACGATGTAGCCGGCGACGGCACGACTACTGCTACCGTTCTGGCCCAGGCCATGATCAATGAAGGCATGAAGAACCTGGCGGCAGGCGCCAACCCCATCGTCCTGCGCAAGGGCATGAAGAAGGCCACAGATGCAGCTGTTGCCGAGATCGCGGCCATGTCTACCCCTGTCAACGGAAAGAAGCACATCGAGAGAGTCGCTGCGGTTTCTTCCGGTGATGATGAGGTCGGCAAGATGGTAGCGGACGCTATGGAGAAGGTCTCCAAGGACGGCGTCATCACCATCGAAGAGAGTAAGACCATGCTGACCGAGCTGGACCTGGTAGAAGGCATGCAGTTCGACAGAGGCTATATCTCCGCTTACATGGCGACCGATATGGACAAGATGGAAGCCAATCTGGAAGATCCTTTCATCCTGATCACGGATAAGAAGATCTCCACCATCCAGGACATCCTGCCCCTGCTGGAGCAGATCGTCAAGATGGGCGCAAGACTGCTGATCATCGCCGAGGATGTTGAAGGCGAGGCTCTGACCACCCTGATCGTCAACAAACTGCGCGGCACATTCAATGTAGCGGCTGTCAAGGCACCCGGCTATGGCGACAGAAGGAAAGCCATGCTGGAGGATATCGCCATTCTGACCGGCGGTACCGTCATCAGCGCTGACCTGGGCCTGGAGCTCAAGGACGCGACCCTGAACCAGCTGGGCCGTGCCAAATCCGTCAAGATCACCAAGGATACCACCGTCATCGTAGACGGCGCGGGCGACAAGAGCGCCATCGCGGCAAGATCCGCCCAGATCAAGAATCAGATCGAAGAGACCACTTCCAGCTTTGACAAGGAGAAGCTCCAGGAGCGTCTGGCCAAGCTGGCGGGCGGCGTAGCTGTCATCCGTGTCGGTGCCGCTACCGAGACAGAGATGAAAGAAGCCAAGTACCGTATGGAAGACGCCCTCAACGCTACAAGGGCAGCAGTCGAGGAAGGCATTATCTTCGGCGGCGGCAGCGCTTATGTACACGCTTCCCGTAAGGTCAAAGAGGTCGCGGACAGCCTGGAAGGCGACGAGAAGACCGGCGCTTACATCGTTCTGAAGGCTCTGGAAGCTCCCATGTACCAGATCGCGGAGAACGCAGGCCTGAACGGCGCGGTCATCGTGAACAAGGTCCACGAATCCGAGGTAGGCGTAGGCTTTGACGCTTACAAAGAGGAATATGTAGACATGATCGAAGCAGGCATCCTGGATCCCGCCAAGGTCACAAGAAGCGCCCTGCAGAACGCGACCAGCGTAGCTTCCAGCTTCCTGACCACAGAAGCGGCTGTCTGCAATATCAAGGAGCCCATGCCTCCCATGCCTGCAGGCGGCGCGCCCGGCATGATGTAATCTGCAATCCTGCAGCAGACAAATTCATAATGAATTCCGGAACCTTCCGCGGGGGAAACCCTCCTGCGGAAGGTTTTTTTCTTACAGGCAGGTCTGCTTTCCGCCTGCGGATTCTGTTTCCGGATTCTGACGGATGGATCCTGTAAATATTGACGAATCCGGCAAATAAGCATATAATTTTTCATATTTAAATGTCAGATTATTTGTTATTTGAGGTTGATCATGTCTGATATCAAAACGGGTAAAGAGCAGATGGATCCGGAGAGAAAACAGACCGCCCAGACGGCGCCTCTTTCCTCTCCTGAGGAACGATGCGAATTTGACTACGGTAAAATTGAAAATGTCGGAGAATACGTCGGTCCCGAGGAACTGTACCAGGATCTGATCGAGCGTGTGCGCAGATACCACCCTTCCGATGATATCTCCCTGATCGAGAAGGCCTATGCGGTCGCGGAGAAGGCCCATGAAGGGCAGAAGCGTAAATCCGGCCAGCCTTATATTATCCATCCCCTGCAGGTGGCCATCATCCTGGCCGATCTGGAAATGGACAAGGAGACCATAGCCGGCGGACTTCTCCATGATGTGGTCGAGGATACCTTTTTTACCAAAGAGCAGCTGGAACGGGAATTCGGACCCGACGTCGCCCTGCTGGTCGACGGAGTCACCAAGCTGCAGAAACTCAAATATTCGAGCGACTACCAGGAATACAAGGATAAGGGCATGGAAGCCCAGGAGGAACAGGCCAGGAACCTGCGCAAGATGTTCCTCGCCATGGCCAAGGATATCCGGATCATCATGATCAAACTGGCAGACCGCCTCCATAACATGCGTACCCTGGGGCATATGCGGCCGGATAAGCAGCTGCGGATCTCCCAGGAGACCCTGGATATTTACAGCCCCATTGCTTCCAGGCTGGGTATTTCCAGGATCAAGGTCGAACTGGACGACCTGGCTCTTAAATATCTGCATCCGGAAGTATATTATGACCTGGCTGAGAAGGTGGCCAGGCGCAAGGACGAACGGGAGAGATACGTCCAGGAGATCGCGGCCCAGGTCAGAAAGCATATCGCTGGCGCCGGCATAGAAGGCAAGGTCGACGGCAGGGTCAAGCATTTCTTCAGTATCTATAAAAAGATGGTCAATCAGGGCAAGACCCTGGACCAGATCTACGATCTGTTCGCGGTACGGATCATCGTGAATTCGATCCGGGACTGCTACGCGGCCCTGGGCATTATCCACGAGCTCTATGTGCCGGTCCCCGGCAGGTTCAAGGACTATATCGCCATGCCCAAGGCCAATATGTATCAGTCCCTGCATACCACCCTGATCGGACCCGGCGGAGAGCCCTTCGAGATCCAGATCCGGACCTTTGAAATGCACAGAGCGGCGGAATACGGTATCGCCGCCCACTGGAAATATAAGGAAGCCTCCGACGGCAAAAAACAGGATACTCAGGAAGAAGAGAAGCTGGTCTGGCTGCGCCAGATCCTGGAATGGCAGCAGGACATGTCCGACAACAAGGAATTCATGAACCTGCTCAAGAGCGACCTGGACCTGTTCTCGGACAGTGTATACTGCTTCACGCCCAGAGGCGAGGTCAAGAACCTCAAGGCCGGCTCCACCCCCATTGACTTTGCCTATGCCATCCATTCCGCTGTCGGCAACCGCATGGTCGGGGCCAAGGTCAACGGCAAGCAGGTCAAGATCGACTATAAGATCAAGAACGGCGACCGGGTCGAGGTCATTACCTCCCCCAACTCCAAGGGACCCAGCCTGGACTGGCTGGGCATCGTGGCCTCCGCCTCCACCAGGAACAAGATCAACCAGTGGTTCCGTAAGGAGCTCAAGGAAGACAATATCATCAAGGGCAAGGACCTGCTGGCCCAGTACTGTAAATCCAGGGGCCTGACGCTTTCTTCCCTGTTAAAGCCTGCCTACCAGGAGACCGTCATGAAGAAGTACGGCTTCCGCGACTGGGATTCCGTGATGGCCGCCATCGGCCACGGAGGCCTCAAGGAGGGTCAGGTAGCCAATAAGCTGGCTGAGCTCTATGAGCAGGACCACCAGAAGCAGCTTTCCGATGAGGAAGTCCTGCGCAAGGTCCAGGAGAATGTGCCCAAGGCCCGCACCAAAGCCCAGAACGCCATTGTGGTCAAGGGCGTCCACGATGTGGCGGTGCGTTTTTCCAAATGCTGCAACCCGGTACCCGGGGATGAGATCGTCGGTTTCGTGACCAGGGGCAGGGGTATTTCCATACACCGCAGGGACTGTGTCAATGTCAGCAGCCTGCCCGAGGAGGACCGGGGCCGGATCATCGAAGCGACCTGGTCGGAGGATTCCGGACAGTCCGGCAGCGAAGGCTTCATGGCGGAGGTCAATATCTACGCCAATGACCGCAGCGGCCTGCTCAATGACATCACCCGCCTGTTCGCGGAGGCGGATATCAATATCCTCCGCCTGAACACCATGACCAGCAAACAGCGGATCGCCACCATCACCATCGGCTTTGAAATCGAGAACCGTCAGCAGCTGACCGATATCGTCGGCAGGCTGATCAATGTAAAGGACGTACAGGCAGTCAAGAGAACCAACGGCTGAAGCCGCGGAGAGAATATGGAAACAAATCTTGTTATAAGCAGCTATGTGGTCGGCATGGTCCAGACCAATTTCTACTATATGCATCTGAAGGATTCCGCGGAGACCATCGTCTTCGATCCCGCCGATCTGGGGGACAGGATCTGGGAAGCCCTGCATGCCCAGGGGCTGGAGGTCCGCGCAATCTTTCTGACCCACGCCCATTTTGATCATATCGGCGGCGTGGAGGCCCTGAAGGCCAGGACCGGCGCTCCGGTCTACTGCAGTGAGGATGAGAAGCGGCTCTGCAAATCTCCTTCCATGAACAGTTCCTCGGAATACGGAAAGCCGGTCACCATCGAACCGGACATCTGGCTGACCGAGGGAGAGGAGGTCACCGTTGGCGGCATTACGGTCAAAATGATCAAGACCCCGGGCCACACCGAGGGCAGCTGCTGCTATTATATTGAGAGCGAAGGCATTCTGGTCTGCGGAGATACCCTATTTGAGATGTCCGTGGGCAGGACGGATTTCCCCACGGGATCCTTCCCCACCCTGGTCTCCTCGATCCGGAACAAGCTCTTTACACTGCCGGACGAGACTGTATGTCTGCCGGGCCACGGGGGCACCACAACGATCGGGTTTGAAAAACAGCATAACGCCTTTGTATGACCCGGGGGTCAGCGCTCTTGCAGCGTTTGAACAGCGTTTGCATCTTGTTTTTTGACAGCGTTCTGACAACGCTCTGACATTGTATGAACAGCGTTTTTGTATCGCAGGGTAATAATGCGTGATAAAGCAGGCGGCCGCCTGCTTTATCTATGTGTAAAAATTCGGAGATAATAACAGTTATGATCGCAGCCGTAAATATTGAATTATACAGATATGAGATTCATTCTCTGCTTAAGGCCTTCTATCCGGAAGAAGATGTCCGGGTCGTGGTCACGGGGCAGGAGCCCAGGAAGAAAAAGGATCTGGGAATTCCCTGGATCTATATTGATTACGCGCAGGACAGTATCCGCGTCAGGATCCCGGAAGAGGACCGGTCCGCTGCTCTGCAGGCACCGGCAGGGGACAACTACGCTGCCAAAGGACCTGCCTGCAAGGGGGCCCTGAAGCATCTCCTCTACGATTTCCTCAGCGCCTGTACCGGAAAGAGCCTGCCCTGGGGCGAGCTGATCGGCATCCGGCCCACCAAGATCGCCATGCAGCACATGGCGGCGGGGGCGTCGGCGGAGGAGACGGCTGCCTATATGGAAAAAGAATTCCGGGTCAGCCGGGAGAAGTCCCTGCTGGCGGTGGATATCGCGGAGCGGGAGCGGAGGATCCTGTCGGATATTCATTATAAGGATGGCTACAGCCTTTACGTAGGCGTTCCCTTCTGTCCGACCACCTGTCTCTACTGTTCCTTCACGTCCTTCCCCATCGCCGCCTGGCGGGAACGGGTGGACGCCTATCTGGACGCCCTGATCCGGGAGATCCGGGAAACATCCGGCCTGATGAAAGGCAGGATCCTGGATACCGTTTATATCGGCGGCGGGACCCCCACCACCCTGGAACCGGACCAGCTGGACCGGCTGCTGACGGCCATTGAGACCTGGTTCCCCATGGACAGGATCCAGGAATTCACCGTGGAAGCCGGCCGTCCCGACAGCATCACGGCGGAAAAACTGCGGACCCTGCGCCGCCATAAGATCACCAGGATCAGCGTCAATCCCCAGACCATGAAGGAGGAGACTCTGAAGATCATCGGCCGCCGCCATACGGTGGACCAGACTGTGCAGGCCTTCCGCCTGGCAAGACAGGAGGGCTTTGACAACATCAACATGGATATTATCCTGGGACTGCCGGAAGAGACGCCGGAGGATGTGGCGGAGACGCTCCGGCGGATCGAAGAACTGGATCCCGATTCCCTGACCGTCCATTCCCTGGCGGTCAAACGGGCCTCCCGCCTGCAGCAGTGGATCGAACAGAACGGCTTCTCCGCCCTCAATAATACCGACGAATCCATGCGGATCGCCGCGGAGGGAGCCGCCCGCATGGGCATGGTCCCCTATTATCTCTACCGGCAGAAGAATATGTCCGGCAACTTTGAGAACGTGGGATACGCCAGGGAAGGCAGATACGGGATCTACAACATTCTGATCATGGAGGAGACCCAGTCCATCCTGGCCCTGGGGGCCGGCAGCATCTCCAAGGCCCTCTTCGAAAACGGCCGGATCGAGCGGGCTGACAACTGTAAGGACGTGGCTACTTATATTGAGACCATCGAGGAAATGATCGCCCGCAAGCGGCGTCTGTTCGGCCTGTGACGCTTTTTTGAACAAGTCGGAAAAAATATAAAAATACTGCTTGAAAATTGCGGGGAAATAAGGTATCGTAGAGTGCGTTTGTGGCAAAACCGGCCAAATTATCAGACAATAACATGAGGAAATTATGGCAGCAGCTGTAAGAAAAAAAAAGAAGAATCTTGTCATCGTGGAGTCCCCCGCCAAGGTGAAGACCATCAAGAAATTCCTTGGCTCCAATTATGAAGTCGCGGCCAGCAACGGCCATGTGCGCGATATGCCCAAGAGCCAGATGGGAATCGACTTTGACAACGATTATGAACCCAAATATATCACCATCCGCGGCAAGGGCGAGCTCCTGGCCGGACTCCGGAAAATGGTCAAAAAGGCCGACCGGATCTATCTGGCGACCGACCCGGACCGCGAAGGAGAGGCCATTTCCTGGCATCTGATCGCGGCCCTCAAGCTGGGCGACCTCAAGGACAAGGAGGTCTACCGGATCACCTTTAACGAGATCACCAAAAAGGCAGTTACGGAATCCCTGAAGAACGCCCGGGAGATCGACATGAACCTGGTCGACGCCCAGCAGGCCCGCCGGGTCCTGGACCGTATGGTCGGCTACCGGATCTCCCCCCTGCTCTGGGCAAAAGTCAAACGGGGCCTGTCCGCGGGCAGAGTCCAGTCCGTTGCCCTGCGTATGATCGGGGACCGGGAGGAGGAGATCAACTCCTTTATTCCCGAGGAGTACTGGAGCCTGGACGCCGAACTGGCCGTTCAGGGAGAGAAGAAGCCCCTCCTGGCCCATTATTACGGCCGGATCGGCGACAACGGCAAGGCGGAGAAGGCCGTGATCAGCAACAGCGGGGAAATGGATGCCCTGCTGGCAGGCATGGAAGAAGCCGAATGGCAGATCACGGAGGTCAGAAAATCAGAGCGGACCCGCAAGGCCCCCCTTCCTTTTACGACCTCGACCCTGCAGCAGGAGGCCAGCAAAGTACTTAACTTCTCGACCTCCAAGACCATGCGGATCGCCCAGCAGCTCTATGAAGGCGTGGAGATCAAGGGGCAGGGCACGGTAGCCTTTATCACCTACCTGCGTACCGATTCCACCAGGGTATCGGACGAGGCCCAGGCGTCTGCCGCCGCTTATATTGAGGAGAATTACGGTAAGGACTATCTGGCCACCGAGGAAAGCGCCTCCAAAAAGCAGACCAAGATCCAGGACGCCCATGAAGCCATCCGGCCTACGGACATCTCCCGGACGCCCGCTTCCATGAAGGACGCCGTCTCCAGAGACCAGTACCGCCTCTACCAGCTGATCTGGAAACGCTTTACCGCCAGCCGTATGAGCGCCGCCAGATTCGAGACCACCCAGGTCCGGATCTGTGCACGGGGCAGTGAAGGCCGGCAGGAGCTGTTCACTGTATCGGCCCAGCGGCAGCTGTTCGACGGCTATCAGAGCGTATATACCCTGGATGAGGACAAGGCCAAAAGTCCGGTCCTGTCCGGGACCCTGGACCGGGACAGCGTCCTGACCCTGACCGAATTCCTGCCCAAACAGCATTTCACCCAGCCGGCCCCCCATTATACGGAGGCTTCCCTGGTAAGGGCTCTGGAAGAGCAGGGCATCGGCCGTCCCAGTACCTATGCCCCGACCATTTCCACCATTCTGGCCAGACACTATATTGTCAAGGAGGACAAGAACCTCTATATGACAGAGCTGGGGGAAGCGGTCAATAAGATCATGAAGAATTCATTCCCTTCCATCGTCAATCCTGAATTCACCGCCAACATGGAAAGCCTGCTGGACGGCGTGGCGGAAGGGACGGTCAAATGGAAGACCGTTGTAGAGAATTTCTACCCTGATCTGGACGAAGCGGTCAGCCAGGCGGAAAAGGAACTGGAAAAGGTCAGCATCGCCGATGAGGAGTCGGACGAGATCTGCGAGAACTGCGGCCGGACCATGGTCATCAAATACGGTCCCCACGGCCGTTTCCTGGCCTGCCCCGGTTTCCCCGAGTGCCACAATACCAAGCCTTATTTTGAAAAGATCGGCGTCAGCTGTCCCAAATGCGGAAAAGATATCGTTGTCCGCAAGACCAAGAAGGGCCGCCGTTACTACGGCTGTATTTCCATACCGGAATGTGATTTCATGGTATGGCAGAAGCCTTCCGCGACGCCCTGTCCCCGCTGCGGCTCCCTGATGCTGGAGAAAGGCCGCAAACTGGTCTGCAGCCAGGCGGACTGCGGCTATGTCATGGAAAAACCTGAGGAACAGGATTCATAAACAGAAATCGTAATAGGAAAGGATCATAAAAAGTGAACGGATCACAAATGATGAACAATGTTATGCTTCTCGACAATACCCGCAAGATCGAGAAGCTGCTGCATAATAATACAGGCAAGGTCATTTTCAATGACATATGTGAAGTGATGAGTGATATCCTCCGCTCCAACATGCTTGTGATCAGCAAAAAGGGAAAAGTCCTGGGCTACGGGGAAAACGAACATGTCATGCCTGTCGGCGAGCTCATCAATGATCAGGTCGGTTCCTTTGTAGATGAAGCTCTCAACGAGCGTTTCCTGGGTGTCCTTTCCACCAATGAGAACATTCAGCTGGGCACCCTTGGCTTCCTGCAGGACGATGCCCTCAAGACCGGGATCGTAGCGCCCATCGGCATCGCCGGCGAGCGCCTGGGCACAGTCTTCCTTTACAAGAATGAAGAGAAATACGATATCGACGATATCATTCTCTGTGAATACGGCACCACAGTCGTAAGCCTGGAGATGCTCCGGGCGGTCACAGAGGAGACGGCGGAAGAGAACCGCAAGATCTCAGTCGTCCGTTCCGCCATCGGCACCCTCAGCTACACCGAGATGCACGCCATCGTCCACATCTTTGAGGAGCTCAACGGCACAGAGGGCATCCTGGTGGCCAGCAAGATCGCCGATAAGGCCGGGATCACCAGGAGCGTGGTCGTCAACGCCCTGCGCAAGTTCGAATCCGCGGGCGTGATCGAATCCAGATCCTCCGGCATGAAGGGCACTTATATCAAGGTCCTCAACGACGCCATCTACAGCGAGCTGGATGAGCTGCGCAGACAGGTCAGCCTCTGACCGGACCGGCCGGAAAAGAACGTACCGGCCGCCGTTCAGACAGTCCCGCGGCCGCTGAGATCCGTGTCCCGCAGGGCTGTATAAATGTGAAAATATAGCCGGCAGCCGCTTGCATACCGCTGTCAGCTATGTTAAAATAACCAAGTTGTGACTATAAAACACGTATTCCGTACAGATGCCGGTGCCTGCCCCTGGCAGGTGGCAAGATCCTTCAGGACCCGGAAGGGAATCATTCTGCAGACGGAATACGGAAGAAAAACCACATGGAGGAAAAAACATGAGCGTTGTAACAATGAAACAGTTACTGGAGGCAGGTGTCCATTTCGGTCATCAGACAAGACGTTGGAACCCCAAGATGGCTCCCTACATCTTCACCGAGAGAAACGGCATCCACATCATCGATCTGCAGAAGTCCGTTATCAAAGTAGACGAGGCTTATCAGGCAGTATTCCAGATCGCGGAGCAGGGCGGCACCATCCTTTTCGTAGGCACCAAGAAGCAGGCGCAGGACGCCGTCAGGGCGGAAGCAGAGCGCTGCGGTATGTTCTATGTCAACGAGAGATGGCTGGGCGGCATGCTGACCAACTTCAAGACCATCCAGTCCCGTATCGAGCGTCTTGACAAGATCGACCAGATGGAAGCTGACGGCACATTCGAAGTCCTTCCCAAGAAGGAAGTTGCCAAGCTGCAGAAGGAGCAGGAGAAGCTGCAGAGGAATCTGGGCGGTATCCGTAAGATGACCCGTATTCCCGACGCGATCTTCGTAGTAGATCCCAAGAAGGAAAGAATCTGCGTAGCAGAAGCGCATACACTGGGCATTACCCTGATCGGTATCGGCGACACCAACTGTGATCCCGAAGAGCTCGATTATGTCATCCCCGGCAACGACGACGCGATCCGCGCGGTCAAGCTGATCTGCGGCAAGATGGCAGACGCTGTCATCGAGGCAAAGCAGGGTGAAGAGAACATCGACGCCAGCCAGCAGGACGCCCTCGCGGCTGAATCCGCCGCAAGCGAAGCCGAGCAGGCAGCAGAGGGAACTCTGTAATCAGACGGCCGCCGGACGGCGGCTTTCAGGCAACGTAATGAAGCCGGATGCACGGCTGTGTGTCCGGCTTGTATTTGATAAAGGATAATGAGTGAGGTAAGGATTATGGCAATTACAGCGAAACAGGTTAAACAGTTAAGAGATATGACCGGTTCCGGTATGATGGATTGCAAAAAGGCTCTGACAGAGACCAACGGCGATATGGACGCTGCTGTAGAGTATCTCAGAAAGCGCGGACAGGCCAAGGCTGAGAAGAAGGCCAGCAGGATCGCTGCGGAAGGTATCTGCATGATCGCTGCCGACGGCAATCAGAAGGCAGCTGTTGTCGAAGTTAACTCTGAGACAGACTTCGTTGCCCAGAACGACAAGTTCCGGACTTATGTAGCCAAGGTAGCCAATCAGGCTCTGAACAGCGACGCGGCTGACATGGACGCGTTCATGGCAGAAGCATGGGCTGAGGATCCTTCCAAGACCGTTAAGGACGCTCTGGTAGATATGATCGCTGTCATCAGCGAGAAGCTGAGCATCCGCAGATTCGAGAAGGTTACCGCTGAGAACGGCATGCTGGCCACCTATGTACACGGCGGCGGCAGGATCGGCGTTATCATTGATGCCGAGACAGCAGTCTGCAACGACGCGATCGCCGAGGCTCTGCAGAACATCGCCATGCAGGTAGCCGCCATGTCTCCCAAGTATGTCTCCCAGGATGAGATTCCGCAGTCCTACAGAGACCACGAGAAGGAGATCCTTCTGGCCCAGGCCATCGAAGAGAACAACAAGCTTCCTGAGAACAAGAGAAAACCCCAGAACATCATCGAGAAGATGCTCATCGGCAGACTGAACAAGGAGTTCAAGGAAATCTGCCTGAACGACCAGGTCTATGTAAAGGCTGAGGACGGCAAGCAGTCTGTAGGCAAGTATCTTGAGCAGGTCGGCAAGGCCAACGGCACTACTCTGAAGATCAAGAAGTTCGTCCGTTTCGAGACCGGTGAAGGTATCGAAAAGAGACAGGACAACTTCGCGGAAGAAGTTATGGCGCAGGTCAAGGGCTGATTCCGCTGTCTGAAAGAGCAGGACGGCAAATAAGCTGAAAAACGCGAAAACAATACCCGGCATCCAGGGACATTCCCCCGATGCCGGGTATTTTTGCGCGGTGATGACCATCCTGCAGCATTATTACTACAGCTGAGACCCGGTGGAAACCTGCAGGACAGGCATTGCCGAAATTCCGGTTCGGATGTATTATGGTAAATACTATGAGGTAAATGCAATGATGCGGATACTATGCGTCATTTTCAGAGAGAAGCACCTGAGAAGATATAAAGGAGTCGAATGGTATTTAGAAGAATCAATGATACGACGATCAACTGCATAATTACGGAAGAGGATCTGAACGAGCACGGGATCCATCTGGACGACCTGTTCGAGCGCAAAAAGGAGGCGGTGGAGTTCATCCGCGGCGTCCTGGCGGAAGCGTCCAGGAAGGAGAACTTCAATATCCAGAGTGAATATACTTCCATGAAGATCGCGGTCCTGCCGGACCATACCATATCCCTGACCATAACGGAAGACCCGGCCCAGTCCAAAATGATCCGGGATGCCAAAGGCCTGACCGGGCAGGATATTCCGGAGGAAACCGGAGACAGTGCGGAGGAGCCTGTCCGTATGCCGGAAACCTTCCTGTATCTCTTTCCTTCCATGGACAGGGTGATCAGCTGTGCCCGCAGCGTCCTGACGGCTGCAGAGGCGGATACCGCCCTGTATCGGACGCCCGACGGAGCTTACTGTCTGACAGTATATCGAAACGCCGCTTCTGACAGCGGCTTTGACCAGATGGTCCTTGGCATCAATGAATTCGGCCGTCTTGTGGCGACGGAGCCTGCCAGGATCGCGGGCCTGATCGAACACAGCGACTGTATTATCCGGGAAAGAGCAGCCCAGCAGCTGCTGGCGCTGTGACCGGCCGTGGAGAGGGCATGCGCCTGAATCAGTACATCGCTTCCTGCGGAATCTGTTCCAGAAGGGAAGCGGACAGGCTGATCGAAGAGGTGCGTGTCTATGTGGACGGCCTTCCTGCCATACCCGGCATGCGGGTCACCGGCCGGGAGCGGATCGAGGTCAACGGCAAAGTGATCCGGGGCAGGCAGGAGACCACGGTAGTGGCCTGGTATAAACCGGTCGGGGTCACCTGTACAGAACGGGACCCCCATGCCGAGCGGACCATCCGGGACGCTTTTAAATATCCCATCCGCCTGACCTACGCGGGACGGCTGGACAAGGATTCCGAAGGCCTCCTGCTCATGACCGATGACGGAAAACTGATCGATGCCATGATGAAGGCCAGCAACGGCCATGAAAAGGAATATGTAGTCCGGGTACGCCGCAGGATCAGCGACGCCGATCTGTCCCGTATGGCCAAAGGCATCTGGCTGCCGGACCTGGAGGTGAAGACCAGGCCCTGCCGGATCGAGCGGCTGGGGGAGTATACCTTCCGCATTATCCTGACCCAGGGACTGAACCGCCAGATCCGCCGTATGTGCAAAGCGGTGGGTCATGAGATCAAATTTCTCAAACGGGTCCGGGTCCTCAATGTGACCCTGGGCGCCATGAAGCCCGGGGAACAGAGACCGGTGACCGGACGGGAGAAAACAGAACTTTATAAGGAAGCGGGCCTTCCCCTGCACTGAGCCGGGAACGTCTGCATATACAAAAGGAGCCGCGTACAGACGCGGCCGCGCAGAAGGAAAGGTACAGCGATGGCAGCCAATACAAAGGAAAGCAATCAGCCGAATCCGGAACAGGCCGGCGCACTTGCCCGCCTCCGGGAACTGACGGACCTGCTCAACCGGGCCTCCCGGGCTTACTATGCCCAGGACACGGAGATCATGTCCAACCTGGAATATGACGCCCTTTACGACCAGCTGCAGGCCCTGGAAGAAGAGACCGGGATCGTCCTGGCGGACTCCCCCACGGTCAACGTGGGCTATGCCTCTGTGGATGAGCTGCCCAAGGAAGCCCATGAACGGCCCATGCTGTCCCTGGACAAGACCAAGGACCGGGAGGCCCTGCGTGACTGGCTGGGAGATCAGAAGGGCCTGCTTTCCTGGAAGCTGGACGGCCTGACGGTGGTCCTGACCTATCAGGACGGCCGGCTGGAGAAGGCGGTCACCCGGGGCAACGGCCAGGTGGGCGAGGTCATCACCCCCAATGCCAGGGTGTTCCGCAACCTGCCTGTTTCCATTCCTTTCCGGGGAAGACTGATCCTGCGCGGTGAGGCCATCATCCGCTACAGTGATTTTGACAGGATCAATGAGAAGCTGGAAGAGGAGGCTGCGGCCAAAGGCATTATGGCCGATGTACGCTATAAGAACCCCCGCAACCTCTGCAGCGGATCCGTCCGCCAGCTCAACAATGAAATTACAGCGGCCAGAAATGTCCGCTTTTACGCCTTTGCCCTGGTAGAGGCGGGAGATACGGATTTTGCCAATTCCAGGCAGAAGCAGATGGAATTCCTGACCGGCCAGGGCTTTGAGACCGTGGAATACAGGCCGGTGACCGCTTTGAACCTTCTGGAAGAGATCGATTATTTTGAGGACAGGATCCGGACCTATGATATTCCATCAGACGGCCTGGTCCTTCTGATGGACGACATCGCCTATGGGGAATCCCTTGGCACCACAGCCAAATTCCCCCGCAACGCCATCGCCTTTAAATGGGCGGACGAGCAGCAGGAGACCACCCTTTCCTATATAGAATGGAGCGCCTCCCGGACCGGTCTGATCAATCCGGTGGCTGTCTTCGAACCGGTGGAACTGGAAGGGACTACGGTCAAAAGGGCATCGGTCCACAATGTGTCCATCGTAAAGGCCCTGCAGCTGGGCAAAGGGGACAGGATCAGGGTCTATAAGGCCAACATGATCATCCCCCAGATTTCCGAGAACCTGACCAGGTCCGGGAATATCGAGATTCCGGAGACCTGCCCTGTATGCGGCGGCAGGACCGAGATCCGCAGAGACAATGATACCGAGGCTTTATTCTGCCTCAATCCCGACTGCGCGGCCAAGAAGCTCAAGGCCTTTTCCCTGTTCGTCAGCCGCAACGCCATGAACATCGAAGGCCTGTCAGAGATGACCCTGGAGAAGTTCATCGCCGCCGGTTATATCCATGATTTCGCTGACATCTACCATCTGGACCGTTACCGGGAGCAGATCGAGCAGATGGAGGGATTCGGGAAACGGTCCTATGAAAAACTGGCCGACAGCATCGAGCGTTCCCGGCAGACCACCCTGGCCAGGGTGCTCTACGCCATCGGCATTCCCGGGGTCGGCGAAGCCAACGCCCGTGTGATCAGCGCCTATTTCCACAACGACCTGCAGGCAGTCCTGGCCGCGACGCCGGAAGAACTCAGTGAGATCGAAGGGATCGGTCCCGTTCTGGCCGGCGCCATCGCGGACAGGCTTTCAGACCCCGCAGGCCGCGCCAATCTGGAGAAGCTGATGCAGGAGCTGTCGGCAGCGGCGCCCGAAACGGATGAGACGCCCAGGATCTTCGAGGGAAAGACCTTTGTCATTACAGGCAAGGTCCACAGGTTCGACAATCGTGACGCCCTCAAGGAGTACATCATCAAACGGGGCGGCAAGGCAGCCGGCAGCGTCTCCGCCAGAACCGATTATCTGATCAACAACGACGTGAATTCCAATTCCGCCAAAAATAAAAAGGCCAGACAGCTGGGGATCCCCGTCCTTTCGGAGGAGGATTTCCTCAGGCTTGCCGGGGAAGACTGAACCGGACAGAATCCTGCCAGACAGGGTCCGGAACCGGCGGGAGACCCGGCCTGCAGGATGACAGGAAGGAGCAGAAACACCATGCCCATTAATATTCAAAATGACCTCCCGGTCCGGGAAATACTGGAGCGGGAGAACCTTTTCATCGTTGACGAGAACAGAGCGACCCATCAGGACATCCGTCCTCTGGAGCTGTGTATCCTGAACCTGATGCCCAAAAAGGAGGCGACCGAGCTGGAACTGCTCCGCATGCTGTCCAACTCCCCCCTGCAGACCAACATCACCTTCATGCACATGTCCTCCCACAACAGCCAGAACACCTCCTATTCCCATCTGCGCAAATTCTATTACACATTTGAGGATATAAAGGACAGGAAGTTCGACGGCATGATCATCACCGGAGCGCCGGTGGAGAAGCTGGAATATGAAGACGTGGATTACTGGCCGGAGCTTTGCCAGATCATGGAATGGACCAGATCCCATGTGACCTCGACTTTCCATATCTGCTGGGGTGCCCAGGCAGGGATCTATTATCACTACGGGCTTCAGAAATATATGCTGGACCATAAGCTGTCGGGCGTTTTCTCCCACAAAGTACAGCACCGGCGGGAGCCTCTGGTCCGGGGCTTTGACGATTACTTCCTCATCCCCCACAGCCGTTATACGGAGGTCCGGGCGGAGGACATCCGGGCCTGTAAGGAGCTCAAGATCCTGGCGGAGTCCGAGGAGGCAGGCGTCCTGCTCTGCATGTCTCTGGACGGCCGGCGGATCTTCATCTTCGGCCATGCGGAATACGACCGCAATACGCTGCGGGATGAATATTACAGGGATCTGAACAAGGGGATCCGGCCGGAGATCCCGGTCAACTATTTCCCGGGCGACGATCCCAATAAAGTGCCCCTGCTGCAATGGCGGGCGGCCAGCCAGAATCTGTATTCCAACTGGCTCAATTATTACGTATATCAGCTGACTCCTTACAGGATCGAGGATATTTCCGAGAATCTGGAACCCATGTGATCTCCGGATATGAGATCGGATACAGTTAAATGGAAAAGGAATTTCTATGGCATTCGACGGAATCGCGGCCGCCTGTCTGACGAAAGAGCTGGCAGACCTGCTGACAGGCGGCAGAATATACAAAATAGCGCAGACGGACAGAAATGAACTGGTCCTGACCGTCCGGCCCATGGCGGAAAAGGGCGGCGGCCAGGTCAGGGTCTATATGTCGGCAGACCCGTCTCTCCCCTTGTGCTACATCACGGAACAGAACAGACAGGCGCCCCTGCAGGCGCCTTCTTTCTGCATGCTGCTGCGCAAGCACCTGCAGAACGGCAGGATCACCGCCATATACCAGCCCGGCCTGGAACGGATCCTGCGCTTTGAGATCGAGCATCTCAATGAAATGGGCGACCTCTGCCGCCACACCCTGGTCATGGAGATCATGGGCAAGCACTCCAATATTATCTTCCTGGACAGTGAAGAGAAGATCGTGGACAGCATCAAGCATGTGTCCGCCATGGTCAGCTCGGTCCGGGAAGTCCTGCCCGGCAGGGACTATTTTGTGCCCTCCACCCAGGGTAAGCGCGACCCCCTGTCCGAGACCCCGGAGGCCTTTATGGAGACCCTGCAGGGGAGCAGTTTTGATCCGGCCCTTCTGCTGATGAAGACCTATACCGGTATCTCCCGTCAGGCGGCGGAGGAGATCTGCGTCCGGGCCCAGCTGGACCATGACCGGTCCGCGTCCGCTCTGACAGAGGAAGAACGGCAGGTCCTCTGGGCTGTGTTCGCCGCCCTGATGGAGGAGATCCGCCGGGGCAGCTTCCACCCTGCCATCTATTTCAAACAGAACGCCGGTACGGAGGTCCCCGCCGACTTTTCGGCCATGACCATGACCATGTACGGGGACTACAGGGCGCGTCCTTACAGTTCCTTCAGCCGTCTGCTGGAGGACTTCTACGCCCGTAAGAACGAAGTGACACGGATCCGCCAGAAATCGGCCGACCTGCGCCATATCGTCCAGACCATCCTGGAACGGGATGTCCATAAATATGATCTGCAGCAGAAGCAGATCCGGGATACGGAGAAGAAGGACAAATACCGGATTTATGGAGAACTGCTCAACACATACGGCTATGAGATCCCGGAGGGCGCTTCCTCCTGCGAACTGGACAATTACTATACGGGCGGCAGGACCAGGATCAGCCTGGATCCCCGGCTGACCCCCCAGCAGAACGCGAAAAAGTATTTTGACAGATATACCAAGCTGAAGAGGACGTATGAAGCCCTTTCCAGACTGACAGTAGAAGTGAAGGCTGAGATCGACCATCTGGAGTCCATCCGGACTTCCCTGGAGCTGTCCACCTCGGAGGGGGATCTGGCCCTGATCCGGCGGGAGCTGGAGGAAGCGGGCTTTGTCAAAAAGCATAACACCGGCAAAAAGGGCAGGAGCCGGACCCCGGTCAGCAGGCCCCTGCATTATATCAGCAGCGACGGCTATGATCTCTACGTGGGCAAGAACAACCTGCAGAATGAGGAAGTGACTTTCAAGATCGGCGCCCCATCCGATATCTGGTTCCATGCCAACGACATGCCCGGTTCCCATGTGATCCTGAAGAGCCGGGGGCAGAAGATGCACGACATTCCGGACCGGGCCTTTGAGGAGGCCGCGGCCCTGGCTGCCTATTACTCCAGCGGCCGGGAGCAGGAAAAGGTAGAGATCGATTACCTGGAACGCCGCAATGTCAAAAAGCCCGGCGGCGGCAGGCCCGGTTTTGTGGTCTACTACACCAACTATTCGATTCTGGCCGGCACGGATATCTCCATGCTGCGCCCGGCCGATGAGAAGCCGGGAAACCGGTCCTGACAAATACAGCCGGGATCCGGTCCGGACAGAAGCATTCCCCCCGCATTTGTTCCTTGACGGAAAACAGGGGGGCAGATATAATGAAATTTATGTTATTGGATATTCAGGGGATAACTATGCCCTTTTGACACAGAAAAGGAGCAGTCTGATGATCAAGAGTATGACCGGTTACGGCAGGGCCGAGGTCAGTGATGAGAATTACAGAGTCACGGTGGAAATGAAATCCGTCAACAACCGTTATCTGGACATCGGCATCAAGATGCCCAGACAGCTGAGCCAGCTGGAGGCCAGGATCCGCAAGATGCTGAAGCAGTATATCCAGCGCGGCAAGGTGGATGTTTTTATCACGCTGGAAGACCTGACCCAGGCCAATGTCTCTATTAAATACAACGGCAGGATCGCCGCGGAGTATCTGCGCTATCTGCAGCAGATGTCCGAGGAGCTGGGGATCGAAAATGACATCCGGGTCTCCCACCTGTCCCGCTTTCCTGACGTTTTTGAACTGGAGGAGGAAGCGGCCAATGTGGAACTGATCTGGCAGCCCCTGCAGAAAGCCCTGACAGAGGCGTCGGAGAACTTTGTCCATGCCAGGGTCCGGGAAGGCGAATTCCTCTATAAGGACCTGACCGCCAAACTGGATGAAATGACAGCCGATGTGGAATTTATTACCGAACGCTCTCCCGTGATCGTGGCCGATTACCGCCGCAGGCTGGAGGACAAGGTCCGGGAGCTGCTGGAAGAGTCGACTCTGGATGATGGCAGGATCGTACAGGAAGTCACCATCTATGCCGACAAGGTCAGCGTGGATGAGGAACTGGTCCGCCTGCGCAGTCATATCGACGCTACCCGCAAGGCCCTGGAGGGCAATGAGGGCATCGGCCGCAAGCTGGATTTCATCGCCCAGGAAATGAACCGGGAATCCAACACCATCCTGTCCAAATCCGGAGATCTGGATATCTCCGACCGGGCCATCAATCTGAAGACCACAGTAGAGAAGGTAAGGGAACAGATCCAGAACATCGAATAATATGGGAATTAAGCTGATTCATATCGGCTTTGGCAATATCGTCAACGCGGAGAAGATCATCGCCGTCGTCAGTCCCGATTCGGCACCGGTCAAGCGCCTGGTCGCCAGGGCCAGGGAGGACGGCCGGACCATCGACGCCACCCAGGGACGCAGGACCAAAGCTGTGATCGTAATGGAAAATGACCGTATCGTCCTGTCGGCCCTGCTGCCGGAGACCATACGGGGAAGGGCAGAGGGTGACTATGACCAGTCAGAAACAGAATGAGCCAAAGATCGTTATCATTTCCGGCTATTCCGGCTGCGGCAAGGGAACTGTCATCAAAAGGATGATGGATAAATACGGGAATTACGCTTTTTCCGTATCCATGACGACCCGGGATCCCCGGGATCAGGAAATTGACGGGGTCCACTATCATTTCGTGACCAATGAGCGCTTCGAAAAGATGATCGACCAGGCCGGTTTTCTGGAATATGCCGGCTATACGGACAATTACTACGGCACGCCTGCAGCCTTTGTGCATGAGAACCTGGCGGCCGGACGGGACGTCCTGCTGGATATTGAAGTCCAGGGCGCCATGCAGATCCGGGAAAAAATACCGGAAGCCATCCTGATCTTTGTTTCCACCCCTACGGCGGCGGA
>OCVV011320987.1_pt1 | contig 26232 bp, 26 predicted proteins | sample 1539721 | NCBI WGS metagenome assembly OCVV01 (sample SAMN02144230, study PRJEB22623) | gut metagenome | biome: sheep rumen | host: Ovis aries | place: New Zealand | reverse complement strand
ATCAAGTTCCGTAATGAGAACGAACTGATGGAACAGGCAGAAGACCCGGAGAAATACTACATCGAGGTGATTATGCAGGAGAAAATCAAGTTGTATTTGGAGTATGTGGAGAAACATAATTTCTTCTATGACTTAGGCCTGATTTTTAAAACCTTTTGGGTGATAGTGAAAGAACGTTGACGTTAAAGCAAACGTTGATTTTTGAATACGATGAGAGACAATATTATTGAGGCATTCTTTGCATTGGTTAGAGCTGGACTTTGGGAAACGGAGGTTCAGCTTGCGTCATACGGTGAGGTTGATTTTGATGAAATATTACAGCTTGCACAAGAGCAGACTGTTGTTGGATTGGTTGCAGCAGGATTGGAGCATGTTGATGATGTGATGGTTCCGCAAGCTTTAACATTGCAATTTGTGGGACATGCACTTCAAATAGAGAAGCAAAATGAGGCGATGAATCGATTCATCGCAGACCTTGTTGATAAAATGAGAGGTGAGGGTATTTATACCCTTTTATTAAAAGGACAAGGTGTTGCGCAATGTTATGAAAGACCTCTCTGGCGCTCATGTGGTGATGTGGACATCCTTTTATGTGATGAGAATTATAAAAAGGCTAAGTTGTACCTGTTTCCATTGGCTTCGTCTGTTGAGAAAGAAGGCAAATATGGCCATTTGGGGATGACAATTTTTTCCTGGGTGGTTGAGTTGCATAAGAGTCTTCGTTGTAGTATTTCAAACCGTATTAACAAGGTATTGGAGAGTGTGCGATATGATGGTTTTACGGGGGGAAATGTTAGGACTTGGATGGATGGTCACACACAGGTATTCCTACTAGGTGCTGATGGCGATGTGTTTTATGTGTTCGTTCATTTTTTGAACCATTTCTACAAAGGTGGTGTAGGATTGCGACAGATATGCGATTGGGTCAGGCTGCTATGGAAGTACAAGGACACTTTGAATCTTGGTTTATTAGAAAGAAGACTTCAGAATGCTGGTGTGATGACGGAGTGGAAGGCATTTGGTGCATTTGCAGTGGAGTATCTTGGTATGCCTGCGAAAGCAATGCCCTTCTATTCATCACAGACGAAATGGGGAAGAAAAGCTAGAAGAATATTTGACTTCTTGATGGATGTCGGCAATTTTGGTCATAACAGGGATATGAGTTATTTCAACAGCAAACCATATATCGTGCGGAAGACCATTTCATTAGGCCGGAGAATGAATGACTTGTGGCATCATGCAAGGATATTCCCGATTCATTCTTTGAGATATTTTCCGAACATAGTGTATTATGGGCTGCGAAATGCAGCGAGGGGAGAGTAGTATTTACATTAACCTTAACGAAAACCTTGACGGATATGGATCTGGTTAATCAGTTAAAGGAGTTCTTGGAAAACGAGGCTCATTCATATTCAATGGACATCGGGTGCGTGACTCCGGAGTATGTGTTCCGCTTTTGGGGCGGAAGCGTTGCTATGGATGAAATAGCAACGGGACTCACGGAGCTACGGAAACAAGGTATCCCGGAATTGGGGATATGAAGAGACTTATATTATTGAATTTGAAAAATAAAAATCATAGAGTTGTAGAATTATGAACATGAAACTTAGGAATATTCCTTTCTCTCCGCCCGACATGACGGAGGCGGAGGCTAAAGAGGTGCGTGAGGCTATTCTCTCGGGTTGGATTACTACGGGTCCTCGTACGAAGAAACTGGAACAGCAGATTTCGGAGTATGTGCACACGGACAAGACGGTGTGTCTGAACTCTGCAACGGCAGCACTGGAGATGGTGCTGCATCTGCTGGACATCCAGCCAGGTGATGAGGTGATAGTGCCGGCATATACCTATACCGCAACGGCATCCGTGACTCAGCACGTGGGTTGTAAGCTAGTGCTGGTGGATAGTCAGAAGGACAATGTGGAGATGGACTATGACATGTTGGCTGCTGCCATCACGGAGAAGACAAAGGTGATTTGCCCTGTGGATTTGGGTGGTATCGTGGCTGACTATGACCGTGTATTCGAGATTGTGGAGGCAAAGAAAGGGCTGTTTAAGCCCAACAATGCGCTGCAGGCGAAGATAGGTAGGATTGTGGTGTCAGCAGACTGTGCGCACTCGTTTGGCGCTAACCGCAAGGGAAAAATGGCTGGAGAGATTGCTGACTTCTCATCATTCAGCTTCCATGCGGTGAAGAACTTCACTACTGCTGAAGGAGGTGCACTTACGTGGAATTTGCCGTTCGGTAACGAAGAAGTTAAGGTTAACGTCAACGTTAAGGTGGATGATTATCTTCCTAATGTGCCTAAGAAGGAGGGGGAGACTTGGAATGAGTTGTTGTATCGTTTGAGCCAGTTGTTCTCGCTGCACGGCCAGAATAAGGATGCCTTGGCTAAGACAAAGCTTGGTGCCTGGGAGTATGACATCATAGGTCCTTGGTATAAGTGCAACATGACGGACATCATGGCTGCAATGGGTCTCGTGCAGATGGAGCGCTATGAGGGACTGCTGAAACGTCGCCAGGAGATTGTGTCCAAGTACAATGAGGCTCTGAAGGATCTGCCCGTGGCAGTTCTGAATCATAAGGATGCTGACCACTGCAGTTCACATCACTTGTATTTGGTACGTCTGCTTGGCAAGACCCGCGAGGAGGCCAACAAGGTGATTGAACAGATGGCAGAAAGGGGCATTGCCTGCAACGTGCACTACAAGCCGCTGCCCATGATGACAGCATACAAGGCGTTAGGATTTGACATAAAAAACTACCCGAATGCCTATCATCTATTTGAAAATGAAATCACTTTGCCGCTGCACACAAAGCTGACAGACGAGGATGTGGATTATATTATCTCGAATTTCGTTGATGTGGTCAGGAACCTTTGATTGGTATGGGTAGAATAAAAGCGAAAGCTAATGGTGTTTGGCAATTCTGTTCATACTTATTTTGGTCTAGATGGTAATCTTATGGACACAGAGATTTTAACTAAACGTTTGAGAGAATTCATGGAGAACGAAGCCCGGTCTTGCTCCATGGACTTTGGGTGTGTGACTCCACTATATGTATATAGGATGTGGGGAGGAAGCACTACTCTTGAAGAAATCGAGAGAGCCATGACAAAAATTGTATTGTGAATAGTATTGAAGTGAAAAGCATTAGTACTAGAGGTAATAATGGTATTACACGCAAAGTATAAATGGTTAATAAAGATATAGAAAAATTATATAGAGAATTGGGTGAGGATAAAACTTCGAATACCCAAATCTATGAAACAATTATCGAAAGTAAACACCAAGATTCGAAATTGGTAGATGTAAAACAGTCGCTATACTGTGACATAAAAGGATGGTGCTGCAACTATATTTCAAGTAAGCAGGAAAAAGATTATGGCTATGATACCTATAACCGTTCAAAAATTAAAGAAAAGATATATGATAGTTCGTTGACTGCAAAACAAAGATTGGGTTTGATCAACTATGTGAAATACATCTTATCCCAATACAATGACGATGGGTCTTGGCTCAATAGTGATGCAACAGAGTTGAAACTTACTGTCCTGAAAAAAGAAAATTGGTTCAAATTTATCTTAAAATGGTCTTCAAGTAAAATAAGACGAAGCCTAATCACAATACTGATTTTTTTTGTCGTAGAGTTGGTGTTTCTACTTCCTGCACCTTTTGAATGGATGGAATTATTTGATCTTCAGCAGGTAAATTATAGTGAATGTGGATGGCTTAATTACATTGCAAACGTGGTGGCAGTAAAACTCGATTGGATAGACGGACCCCATTTAGTCTGCCTAAACTGGCGAGGAGTAATGGCTATGGGCCTTTGGATGGTGTTATATATAGTGTTCGTCGTTAATATTCTGTTTAACAATATTATTTCAGACATCACAGATTATGATGAATAGCAATAGTTTTCAATTATATGCACAACAATATAAATACCAAATGCTGACGAAGCTTTTGCTTGCAGCATTTGGAATTATAATAGTGTGTGTGGTAGATTTATGGTTGCCTACTTTTATTTATTTAATTGCAGTTTTTCTTTATGTACTATTATCATTCATTTTTATTAAAAGAAAAAGATTTAGAAAATACTCTCATATTCTAGATTTATTACTTGTATTATTATTATTATTTAAAAGTCCTCTTGATAGTCTTGCTTTTTTCTCACTTTTACTCTTTCCTTTGATATGTCGTGGAGTATATATTGATCGTTATACTAATGATAGGTACTATATGCTTGAATATCTAGTATTAGTATTGATCGTGGTTTTATCGTACGGAATGCAAGATTTCAAGTTTTATGTTTATCAAGTTCTAGGAATAACACTGTTCGTTTTTTTGTATATTATGCACGTGCAAAGAATGCGACATGATGAGAGAATCAATCAAATGTTAGATATTGCAGATGACTATTTTATTGAGCAAAACAAGTCATTCGAGGTTTATAAAAAGATACTTAATTATTTAAAGGAGCACAATAAAGAGGTTATTAGTATTACATGTTTGGAATGCGACAGTCAGATGAATAATCTTCATCTTGTAAACTCTTCATTCCTCATCTCAACATTTCAATTAAAACTACAGTCTAAAGATATTACTTATCTGATAAGAGGTTTGAATGCTAATAATGTTGACTTTATAGTAGATGGTAAAAAACAAAATGTAAATGTGGTATATCCAGTAGCACAGGCGAGTGGTGCTTCATTTAATTGGTTCCTTTTCATATTAGTGTATAACCCAATAGTTTTACACACAAAAGATCTTAATCTGGAGCCATTGTTTTTGAGAATGGCTAGATTGATATCGTTTGAGCGCACTATGCGTAAGAAAAGAGATGTTACGATACAAGATATGATTCAAAAGAGTCGTTTTGTAAACGGTGCTACAAATACCATGCATTTCCTGAAGAACAGGCTAACCCCACTTCAAACTTTAGTGGACCTTGCCAAAGATGAGGGTGGTGTAAAACAACTTGAGAATTATGATGAATTATTGCGAGAAACTGCGAATTCTGCCCAAAAAGAAATTGATGTAATTTTGAAGAAAGCAGAATATTTGTTGAATAAGAAAAACAATCCTTTTGTTTTTACTAAGTTCAACTGTGATACACAGAGTATTTTCATAACCCTATCCTCAATATGGACAAATCTATTGCCAGAGACAGCAAAGATGGATGTGATAATGGGTGCAGACGGTGGAATTGTTTATGAGTCAAATATTGAAGGTCTTGAGATACTATTCTCGGATATTGTTGGAAACATGAACAAGTATTCCAAAAATAATCAATATTGTATTTTTAGACAAGATGAACAGTCTAATTTAAGTATTATATTTGAAAATGATTTCGGAAATAAAAAAGAAATACAGGCTTTGATAAGTGATATTAATAACCCTCATAAAGGTGCGGTGATATATAGAACGTCTTATGGTGTGACAAATATACGTACTATAGCAGAGAATCTCTCAATAGATTTAAAGGCCAATTTGGTGAGCTCCATGGGGGGGGAGTTGTATCAACTGGTATTAACAATAAAATCAAAGACAAATGAAAAAATTATTGATAATTGAGAACGAGTTTCAAAGTATAAAAGCTCCTATTATAGTACTTGAAAGAAAATATAAAGAAGAAAATGATGCTCTGGTATACAAGGTGTGTATTAAATCCCAGGAGGTGGATTGGAATAACATTGAATCCTATCATGTTATTCTAGTTGACCTTAGTTTAGCGGCAAAGTCCGAAATGGATGGTTACGCTATATTGAATAAGATAAAAGCGGAATATCCTCTAATGGTATCACATACGGCTATTATAACAGGTAATGGCTTGGTTGAGGAAGCGCTGAATGAAAAAGGGATAGGCATCAATGAATTCAAAGTTTTTATGAAACCTTTGAAATATATGTTGCTTAAGGAGTTTATTGATAATTCAACGGGAAGAATTGCATAGTTATGCATTAAGAATTATGATGTCTATTGTTATATGACTTATTAAAGATAATACAAGACGAATTGTGACTATATAAATACCGTGAAATAATGACGTTTATGGAAGAAAACCATAAACGGCCATCCAAATACAATCCTGAAGGAAAGGATATGGTTAATTGGTGGAAACATCAGTAGAAGCTTTTGGACGCAGGAAAACTGAAAGAGGAAAGAGTTGAAATGTTTTAAAAGCCGCTTTCTTTGGGCGAGCAATACAAACAAAAACAATATCAGTGAAAAAGTCACTTGGAGACATACTGCTTATACCGACCTCGCACAATGCTGGTCTAAAGCGAGTCTTGTTGTCCGCTAAAGAAAGCGGCTGTGCCATAACTCAAATAGCCATCACAGATCTGAAGGCAGGCGAGGTGGTAAAGGCACACTTGCACGAGGATATGCAGGAGGGTTTTTATGTGTTGAGCGGGGAGTTGGATTTGGCGTTGGATGGAGTTATAGAGCACTGCAAGGCGGAGGAGTTTGTATGGGTGGAGTGTGGCACAAACCATGAACTGAGAGCGGTAACGGAAGTAAGGGTGATGACGATTGCTTGTAAAGTTTAGTTTTTTTCGCTTAAAACAATTGATTCAGATGTGCTCAAGGCCATGACCCTACAGGTCAAGCAGGAGAGTTGAGAGTGTAGAGTCAGTTAAATGTTTTGCGTTTTAAGTTAAAAATGAATAATAAAAACAAAAAATAATAACAAAAATGAAAAGAGCATTAATAACTGGTGTAACCGGACAAGACGGTTCTTATTTGAGTGAGTTCCTTTTGGAGAAAGGCTATGAGGTGCACGGCATCATCCGCCGCAGCAGTGTGGACTTTCGTGAGCGCATCGCCCACTTGGAGGGCAAGCCCCACTTCCACCTGCACTATGCCGACCTAGGCGATTCCATGTCTATAGTAAAGGTTGTTGACAAAGTAAAACCCGATGAGATTTACAATCTGGCAGCCCAGAGCCATGTGCAGGTGTCATTCGATTCTCCCGAGTTCACGGCTGATGTCGACGCCACCGGCGTGCTCCGTGTGCTGGAGGCTGTGCGCGCCTGCCACCTCGAGAAGACCTGCCGCATCTATCAGGCCAGCACCTCCGAGCTCTACGGCAAGGTAGAGGAGGTCCCGCAGAACGAGAACACCCCCTTCCATCCCTACAGCCCCTATGCCGTGGCCAAGCTCTACGGCTTCTGGATTGTCAAGGAGTACCGTGAGGCCTACAATATGTTCTGCTGCAGCGGCATCCTGTTCAACCACGAGAGCGAGCGCCGTGGCGAGACCTTCGTCACCCGAAAAATCACCCTTGCCGCCGCCCGCATCAGTCAGGGCCTGCAAGACTGCCTCTACCTGGGCAATATGGACAGCCTCCGCGACTGGGGCTATGCCAAGGACTATGTAGAGTGCATGTGGCTCATCCTCCAAAACGACAAGCCCGAAGACTTTGTCATTGCCACCGGTGTGCAGCACTCCGTCCGCGAGTTCACCCAGCTCGCCTTCAAGCACGCCGGCATTGAGCTGAAGTTCGAGGGTAAGGGCATTGATGAGAAGGGTATTGTTGTGAAAGGTCCTGAGAAGCTGATTGGCAAGACCGTTGTGGCTGTCAGCGAAGACTTCTACCGTCCTACCGACGTTGTCAACCTCTGGGGTGATCCCACCAAGGCCAAGGCCCGTCTGGACTGGAATCCCGCCAAGACCAGCTTCGAGCAGCTTGTCAAGCTGATGGTAGAGCACGACATTGCCAAGGTGGCTGCCGAAGGTGCTGCCGCCAAAGTGAGAACCAACTTAGCAGAGTACCTGGAGAAAGGTATCGTAAAATAAATCAAGAATTAGAGAATTTGAGAATTATAATTCCTCATGTTAATATTTAATGTCTAGAATTAGCGAATTAGAGAAAAACCATATTCTCCCATTCTCAAATTCTTGATAGTAGAAGAAAGATTGCCTTGATTTATCCTGAACTAAGCAACAGAATTCTTGGAATTGCAATGCAACTGCATCGTGAGATGGGATGCGGGTTCAAGGAGAAGGTTTATCAAGATGCCTTTGAGGTGTTACTGAAAGAAGAGGGAATAAAATACGAGAAAGAGAAACATATAGAGTTGGTCTTTCATGGCGTCAAGCTCGAACACGACTTCTTCTATGATTTCTTGATTGAAGATAAAATAGGTGTTGAACAGAAAGCAATGTCAGAGATAATAGGAGAATTTGAAGCTCAGGTAATAAACTACCTACATGTGAGCAATCACAAGTTAGGTTTATTATTGAACTTCGGTGCCACCAGCCTTGAATACCGCTGGTATCCTAATGAGTGGTACCACAGACAATGTGCAAGCATTGGATGATGTTAATTCTCTAATTCTCAAATTCTTGAAATAAATTATCTGAATTATGAATCTGGATTCAAAAATATATGTCGCTGGACATAGAGGCATGGTCGGTAGCGCCATTGTGCGTGAACTGCAAAAACAAGGCTATAATAATATCATCACGCGTACCCACAAGGAACTTGACCTCACTCGTCAGGACCAGGTGGAGAAGTTTTTTGCTGAGGAGAAGCCCGAGTATGTGTTTTTGGCAGCGGCCAAGGTGGGTGGAATCATCGCCAACCAATCGGCTCTGGCCGACTTTATGTACGACAATATGATTCTGGAGATGAACGTCATCCATGCTGCTTGGAAAAACGGCTGCAAGAAACTCGAATTTCTTGGAAGTAGCTGCATTTATCCAAGAATGGCACCGCAGCCGATGCCTGAATCATGTCTGTTGACCTCAGAACTGGAAAAGACAAACGAAGCATACGCTTTGGCGAAGATTTCGGGCTTGAAGTATTGTGAGTACCTTAACCGTCAGTATGGTACCGATTACATCTCTGTAATGCCTACAAATCTATATGGCCCCAACGACAACTATCATCCTGAGCACTCTCATGTACTTCCTGCTTTGATTCGTCGTTTCCACGAGGCAAAAGAGGCTGGACTGAAAGAGGTGACTTGCTGGGGTGACGGCAGTCCGTTGAGAGAGTTCCTCTATGTGGACGACTTGGCCAACCTCTGTGTGTTCCTAATGAACCACTACAGCGGCAACGAGACCGTAAATGCTGGTACAGGCAAGGAGCTCACCATCAAGGCCCTCACCGAGTTGGTGGCCAAGGTGGTGGGCTACACGGGTGAAATCAAGTGGGACACCACAAGACCGAATGGCACACCTCGCAAGCTTCTTGATGTAAGCAAAGCCGCCAAGTTGGGCTGGATGTACAAAACCGAACTGGAAGACGGAATTCGCTTGAGCTACGAAGACTTCCTGAATAACCCAATGCGTGCTGAGCGATGAAGCTCGTAGAACGGAAATATCTGCTACCCTTTATCGTCATCACGAGCCTCTTCGCCCTGTGGGGATTCGCCAATGACATCACCAACCCCATGGTGGCGGCGTTCCAGACGCTGATGGAACTGCCCGCAGCCAAGGCCTCGCTGATACAGTTCGCCTTCTATGGCGGCTATGCCACAATGGCCATACCTGCAGCACTGTTTATCCGCAGATTCAGCTACAAGAAAGGCATCCTGCTGGGTTTGGCACTATATGCTATTGGGGCCTTCCTGTTTATCCCGGCAGCTGCACGACAGAGTTTCACCTTCTTCTGCTTCTCGCTTTATATTCTGACCTTTGGTTTGGCCTTTTTAGAGACTACCGCAAGTCCGTTCATTCTGTCGCTGGGGGCCAAGGAGAACGCCACACGGAGGTTGAACCTCTCGCAGGCGTTCAACCCCATTGGCTCACTGGCAGGCATGGCAGTGGCCAGCATGATTGTGTTGCCCAACCTTTTGAGCGACAAGCGCGACGTGGCAGGCAACATCCTCTTCCCGATGCTCGCGGAGGCCGAGAAAGCGGATATCAGGCTGCACGATTTGGCTGTTATCAGAGACCCGTATGTGGCACTCGGGTGTGTGGTGCTGGTGATGCTTGTTGTCATAGCACTCGTTAAAGTTCCGAATACGAATTCCACGAATGACACGAATAATTCGTCAGATTCGAGCAATTCGTGTTCAACAAAAGATACATTGAAGCATTTGTGGTCTAATCGCGTTTATCGTGAAGGCGTCATCGCCCAAATGTTCTACGTGGCCGCACAAATCATGGTCTGGACGTTTATCATACAGTATGCAGACAATCTCGGCGTAAGCAAGGCCACGGCACAGAACTACAACATCGCTGCAATGTGCCTGTTCCTCTGCGGACGATTCCTCAGCACCTGGCTAATGAAATACACCGATGGCAGACGGTTGCTGACCATCTTCGGCATCTGTGCGGCACTATGCTCGCTGGGAGCTATTCTGATTGTAGGCAAAGTCGGTCTGTATTGTTTGGTAGGCATTAGTCTCTTTATGAGTTTGATGTTCCCGACCATATACGGAACTGCCCTCGAAAAGGTCTCGTTGGAAGATGCCTCATTAGGTGCTGCCTTCTTGGTGATGGCCATCGGAGGCGGAGCATTAATGCCTCCATTGCAAGGTGCCATCATTGATCAAGGCACCATCTTGGGACATCCTGCGGTAAACGTTAGCTACAGCCTCCCGCTCCTCTGCTTCGTGATAGTGGCGATTTACGGCTTTCGTGCGTCAGCCGTTCACCGCAAGGTGAACAAAAAACTGTGATATCTGTGTGAGTTAAAAAAAAACTGCGAAGCAGCAAAAAAGAAAATATATCAGTGAGAGAATGAGCAGGAAAGTTTTTGTTTCGGGGTGTTATGACCTGCTACACAGTGGTCATGTGGAGTTTTTCCGGCAGGCTGCGAATTATGGCGACCTGTATGTTGGCATAGGCTCTGACGAGACCATCTTACATTATAAGAACCACAAGACGCTCTACAACGAGCGTGAGCGACTGTTTATGGTGAAGGCTATCCGTTATGTGAAGGATGCCTACATCAACGCAGGTAGTGGCATTATGGACTTTGTGCCAACAATTGATATGCTGAAGCCCGATGTCTTGGTGGTGAACGAAGACGGGGCTTCGGAAGAAAAACGCAGGTTCTGCGAGGAGAGGGGCATCGAGTATGTGGTGCTAAAACGCGCCCCCCACGAGGGCCTCGAAGCACATAGCAGCACCGCATTGAAAGAGCAGATCTGCCGTATCCCTACACGTCTCGACCTGGCTGGCACTTGGATTGACCAGCCTTATGTGAGCTGCTTCGCCCCGGGCTGGGCCATCACCATCTCGCTGGAGCCTACTTTTGAAATCAGGGAACGGTGTGGCCTAAGCACATCGACGCGCAATGTGATAAAAAAAATATGGCCGTACCAGCTCCCCAATATGAATCCCGAGGCCTTGGCTAAGTTGGTATTCTGTTTTGAAAACGATCCAGAAAAGGTTGTTGCGGCATGTCTGAAAGACATCGACGCAACGACCAAGTCCGATGGCATCATCAGCGGTGCGCAAGACAGCATTGGCATCTGCATACCCGGTCTCTGCCGCCACTACTACAACAACCGTTTTTGGCCCGAACGCATCGAGACCTGCACCGACGATGCCATCCTTAGCTGGCTGGAATCGCATTTGGTGATGATACCTATGGAACCCCGTAAGCCCGGCTGCAGTGTGGTGGAGGGCAAGGATATCACCGAGGCTAAGGTGAAAGCACTTGCCAAGGCTGCAGATGACTGCTGGCAGGCCATTATGGTTCGCGACCTTAGGGCTTTTGCGGCAGCGTATAAAGCATCGTTTGAGGCGCAGACGGCGATGTTCCCGGCTATGATACAAGGCACAGTTTCATCCCACATCGAAAAATACAAAAAACACGTATTGGCCTACAAGATGCCTGGAGCCGGAGGAGGGGGATATTTAGCTTGCGTGGTAGGGGAAGCAGAAGCCTTTGCTGAGGAACACAAGGAAGCAATCAAATTGACAATTAGGAGAAAATGAAACGATATTGTCAAACATTAACCCTCGTTGATGACGAGCAAATGATACAGAAATACGTGGAAGCCCACGCCCACGTGTGGCCTGAAGTGATTGAAGGTCAGCGTGAGGTAGGCATCCTCGACATGCAGATATATCGCGAAGGACGCAATCTATTTATGATTTGCGACACTGTTGATGGTTTTGATTGGCAACGCGATATGGCTCGCTTAGCCACACTGCCACGCCAAGCCGAGTGGGAAGCTTATGTATCGCAGTTTCAGGGATGTGTCGCCGAAGCCTCTTCTGCGGAGAAGTGGCATCTGATGGACTGCATATTTGATTCGAACGATGGACAATATAGTTGTTAGGCTGCGGGAGTCTTTACTTGATAGGGGAGTATGGTAATTGACGAACAAATGCTCAATCAAGTGTCAGAAGAGGCGAGGAAATCGCCTCGTTTGCGTATGAACTACAGCTTCCATCAGTCGCTGGAGGATAAATGCCATCGGTTTTTGAACGCGGTGGAGCCTGGGACGGTGGTACCCATCCATCGGCACCCAACGAAGGATGAGTCGTTCGTGATACTACGTGGTAAGGTTTGTGTCACTACTCATAACGACGATGGCTCAGTTATAGAAGATGTGGTGTTGAGTCAAAAGAGTGGCAACTATGGGGTTGACATCCCTAAGAATGTGTGGCATAAGCTTGAGCCGTTAGAGCCAGGGAGTGTTATCTTTGAATGCAAAGAGGGACCGTTTGTACTGCACGAGGTGGAAGGGATTCTGGAAGTGAAAAGTGAAAAATGAAGAGTGAAAAGTTGAAATCATTCCTAAAAGGTGTTTGGGATTTTTGTGGGTATGTGTTTGTGTCGCAATGGGGGAGGAAGACGGTTCATAGATAATGGTTTATGATTAAATAATATGGCAGACCTGCACAACGTATTTATCAGTCATTACGGCGAGGACGAGAAACAACTGGATTCCCTCAAGCAAAATCTTAAGAATCATGGTTGCGATGCCCGCAACAGCTCTGTGGAGAAGAAGGACTATGACAACAAGCATCATTCTGATGCCGTCATTGCCCGCTACCTCCGCATCTGCATTCGTTGGGCTAAGACCTTCATTGTGATGATTGGTGAGCACACTCACGAACGTAAGTGGGTGAACTACGAAATCCGTCAGGCCATCAAGCATGGTAAGACCATCGCTGGAGTATATGAAAAAAGGCTGTAAAGACAATGTGGAACTGCCGGGTGCATTCAAAGATTATGGAGGCTCCCTGCTTGGCTGGAACTCTACCGACAAGTTGATAGATGTCATTAATGGAAAAATGACGGTCAACGAGAAACCGGATGGGTTGCCTGTTATAGGCCTCGTCTCTTATCCTATGATTTACATCAAATGCAAATAAGAGACTACTATGCACTGCTTCAGATATAGAATGGATCATGACTATGGGTTTGCGCCCAACCCGTTTTGGGGAACCTTGACTTTGGCTACGTGCAAAGCACAGTTTCGTAAGAGTCCGGTATTTATGCCTTGCAAGGAGGAGGAAGACGAAGTCAAAGAAAGGAATGGGCAGAAAGGTTGAGGGGTGAGGGAACCTTTTTCCGGTTGAGGGTTGTGGGATAAATGGTTTTTTCCATAATTGAAAAAATGGTTTAAATTGACAAATACGGTTTTGTGAATGGTTTGGGAATTCCTGTGGTTGGAGATTCCGGAGTCCCGTGTCATGCACGGGATGAAGACCGGGATGAGGGGATGCCCCTTGATTGAGGGACGTCAAATACTTCAGGAACTCACTCTGATGGAGGGTGGTGGCAGAGGGGATGGCGAGAAGGAGTGGCCTGTGAAAACACCTGTCTCCGGGGAGGTATCGGTGTTTTATACTGGAGTCGGGATTTCGACGTATAAGGTATGATATACAGCCTGTCTATAGTGCGTGAAAAAAACAAGGTTACGAGGACTGACATTCGGACTGCCAATTTGGCAGTCCTTTTTTGTTTGGTATAGTTATTGTCCTAGGGCTCAATGAAAACGGAATTAAGTAAAAATAAACAAATAAAACCAAATAACTATGACCTTAGACAAGTTCACAATCAAAGCGCAAGAAGCCGTGCAGAAGGCCCAGGAGATTGCCCTCGGAGGGCAGCATCCGGCCATTGAGACGGCCCACCTGCTGAAGGGGCTCCTCTCCGAGGACGAGAATGTGACCCCTTACCTCCTCAAGAAGATGGAGGTCAACATCCCCCGCCTGACGCAACAGGTGGAGGACATCTTAAACTCCCTGCCCCACGTCAGTGGCGGTCAGGTCTACCTCTCCAACGACGCCAACCAGGCCCTCGTCAACGCCCAGCAGCGTGCCACCAAGATGAACGACGAGTTCGTCAGTGTCGAGCACCTGCTGCTCGGCCTCCTCTCTGGCCGCGACCGCATCAGCCAGCTGCTGAAGGATGCCGGCTGCAGCGAGAAGGCCCTGACGGCCGCCATCGCAGACCTGCGCAAGGGCAGCAAGGTGACCAGCCAGAATCAGGAGCAGACCATGAACGCCCTGAACAAGTACGCCAAGAACCTCAACCAGCTGGCCCAGGCCGGCAAGCTCGACCCGGTCATCGGGCGCGACGAGGAGATCCGCCGTGTGCTGCAGATCCTCAGCCGCCGCACCAAGAACAACCCCATCCTCATCGGCGAGCCCGGCGTCGGCAAGACGGCCATCGCCGAGGGCCTGGCGCAGCGTATCGTCAGCGGCGACGTGGCCGAGAACCTGAAGTCGAAGACCATCTACAGCCTCGACATGGGCGCCCTCATCGCCGGCGCCAAGTACAAGGGCGAGTTCGAGGAGCGACTCAAGAGCGTCATCCGCGAGATCAACGAGTCCGACGGCGAGATCATCCTCTTCATCGACGAGATCCACACCCTCGTCGGTGCGGGTGGGGGAGAGGGCGCCATGGATGCCGCCAACATCCTTAAGCCTGCCCTGGCCCGTGGCGAGCTCCGCGCCATCGGCGCCACCACCCTCGCCGAGTACCAGAAGTACTTTGAGAAGGACAAGGCCCTCGAACGCCGCTTCCAGAGCGTCCTCATCGACGAGCCCTCGGTGCCCGACACCATCAGCATCCTCCGTGGGCTGAAGGAGCGCTACGAGGTACACCACCGCGTGCGTATCAAGGACGAGGCCATCATCGCCGCCGCCGAGCTCTCGCACCGCTACATCTCCGACCGTTTCCTGCCCGACAAGGCCATCGACCTGATCGACGAAGCCGCCGCCAAGCTGCGGCTCGAGATCGACTCGGTGCCCGAAGAGCTCGACGAGATCGAGCGCCGCATCCGCCAGCTCGAGATCGAGCGTGAAGCCATCAAGCGCGAGAACGACCAGGACAAGATCGCCCAGATCGACAAGGAGCTGGGCACCCTGCGCGAGCAGCGCGACCAGATGAAGGCCCGCTGGCAGAACGAGAAGCAGATCGTCGAGGCCATCCAGGCCGAGGTGAAGAACATCGAAAGCTTCAAGTTCGAGGCCGAGCAGGCCGAGCGGCAGGGCGACTACGGCAAGGTGGCCGAGCTGCGCTACGGCCGCATCAAGGAGGCCGAGAAGAAAGTCCAGGACCTCAAGCTGCAACTCAAGCAGATGCAGGCCTCCGGCGCCCTGATCAACGAGGAGGTCGACTCCGAGCAGATCGCCGAGGTGGTCTCCAAGTGGACCGGCATCCCTGTGACCCGCATGCTGCAGAGCGAGCGCGAACGCCTCCTGCACCTCGAGGACGAGCTGCACAAGCGCGTCGTCGGCCAGGACGAGGCCATCTCCGTCATCGCCAACGCCGTGCGCCGCTCGCGGGCGGGCCTCAGCGACGGCAAGCGACCCATCGGCTCCTTCATCTTCCTCGGCACCACCGGCGTCGGCAAGACCGAGCTCGCCAAGGCCCTGGCCGAGGTGCTCTTCGACGACGAGAACATGATGGTGCGTATCGATATGTCCGAGTACCAGGAGCGCCACAGCGTCAGCCGACTCATCGGAGCGCCTCCAGGGTACGTCGGATACGACGAGAGCGGCCAGCTCACCGAGGCCGTCAGGAGAAAACCCTACTCCATCGTCCTCTTCGACGAGATCGAGAAGGCCCATCCCGATGTGTTCAACATCCTGCTGCAGGTCCTCGAGGACGGCCGACTGACCGACAACAAGGGCCGCACCTGCGACTTCAAGAACACCATCATCATCATGACCTCCAACATGGGCTCCGACGTCATCCGCGAGAAGCTGGAACACAACCCCAACCCCTCGCCCTACGACCTCGACGAGACCAAGCAGGCCGTCATGGAACTGCTCAAGCAGCGCATCCGCCCCGAGTTCCTGAACCGTATCGACGAGATCATCATGTTCCAGCCGCTCACCCAGAGCCAGATCCGCGACATCGTGCGCATACAGCTCCGCTCGGTGGCCCACATGCTGGAGCACAACGACATCACCATCAGCGCCACCGACGAGGCCGTCAACCGCCTGGCCGAGGTGGGCTACGACCCCGCCATGGGCGCCCGACCGGTGAAGCGTGTGATCCAGCGCGAGATACTGAACGAGATGAGCCGCCAGCTGCTCGAGGGCAAGATCCACAGCAACGAGACCATCATCATCGATGTCATCGACGACCACTTCGTGTTCTACAACCCGGCGCAAAGCGAGGGCAGTGCGAAGTAGCCTTTGCACTGCCGAGCCAAAGCCGGGTCTGGCTGACAAGCCAAACCCGGCGCAAAGCGAGGGCAGTGCGAAGTAATAATTCGTGTCGCCCACAAAAGAAAAGGAGTCCCCCGTGCGGGGACTCTTTTTTTTTATGTCATGCCGGCATCATATTTATTTTAACGGCGAATGACTCGAATTACTCTAAGCTACGCAGGTCAATTCTGGGCGAATTACTCTAAGCTGCGCAGGTCGACGGGGAAGCCCCGTAGGGGCGACGGAATGTAGCCGTGGGCGCCAGCCCACGGTGCCGGTGCAAAAGCAACCGACCATAGCCCCGTAGGGGCGACGGAAACCCCTGCCGACAAAAAATGACCCATGTGCTCCCCACTATCCACTCCCCTTAATTTATGTTAAAAAAATAGATCGTGCACGATCTAATTGTGTTTTTGGGCCGTTTTTGGACGCCGATTCGAGCCGTTTTGTGGCTCAAAAACGGCTTTTTTAACATAAAATTACGTTAAAATCGCAAAAAACGCTTTTTCGGAACGACTGAAAACCAGGGCGCTACGGGGGTGCCTCCCTATCAACTCCCTGATAAGTCCCTGATGACTCCCTGATGACACTCTTAAAATCGGGGTGAAATGGGCATTTTTACTGGGGTTTTGCACGGTTTTAAGCATGGTTGCACCCTTTTGGAGGGGTTAGATAGCTGTTTTTCAGTGCTTTGAATGTTGAAAATAGATCGTGCACGATCTAATTGCATTTTGCCGGTTCGATAAAAAGGTGTATCTTTGCAAAAGTGAATCATAGTGCAATTATAGTGTAAACATCTGACAACGATATGAAAAGAGGTTTTGGAAGCGACAACCATTCGGGCTTCAGTCCCGAGGTGCTGGAGGCGTTGCAGCTTGCCAACAGCGAGCATGCGCTGGCCTACGGCGACGACGAGGTGACGGCCCGGCTCGAGGAACTGATCCGGCAGACCTTCGGTCCGCAGGCACGCATCTACCTGGTGTTCAACGGCACGGGTGCCAACGTGCTGAGCATCGACGCCATGTGCCGCAGCCACGAGGCGGTGGTCTGCGCCGAGACGGCCCACATCAACGTCGACGAGTGCGGCGCGCCGCAGCGTGTGGTTGGCTGCCGCCTGCTGACGGTGGCGACGCCGGACGGCAAGCTGACGCCGGCGCTGGTGAAGACGCGCCTGCACGGCTTCGGCTTCGAGCACCACAGCCAGCCCAAGGCCATCAGCATCAGCCAGGCCACCGAACTGGGCACCCTCTACACCCTCGACGAGATCCGCGCCCTGGCCGCCCTGGCCCACGAGCACGGCATGTACCTCCACATGGACGGCGCCCGCCTGGCCAACGCCGCCGTGGCCCTCGGCTGCTCGTTCCGCGAGATGACCACCGACTGCGGCGTCGACGCGCTGAGCTTCGGCGGCACCAAGAACGGCCTGCTGATGGGCGAGAGCTGTATCCTGCTGAACGCGGAGGTTGGAGGTCTGAGGTCGGAAGTTGGCTCCGACCTCCGAGCTCCGAGCTCCGACCTTATGAAGTACCGCCGCAAGCAGATGACCCAGCTGGCCAGCAAGATGCGCTTCATGGCGGCCCAGATGGAATGCTACATCGAGAGCGGTCTCTGGCGCCGCAACGCCGAGCACAGCAACCGCATGGCGCAGCTGCTGAAGGACGAGGTGCTGAAGGTGGAGGGGGTGCGGATCATGTACCCGGTGCAGGTGAACAGCGTCTTCGCCCAGCTGCCGCGCGAGGTGTGGCACCGCCTGCAGGAGCGCTACTTCTTCTACGACTGGGACGAAGACCAGGATGTGGTGCGCTGGATGTGCTCCTTCGACACCACCGAACAGGACATACACGATTTTGTGAACGCATTAAAAGAAGAGATATGCAGAAAGTAAGACTTGGCCGTAGCGGTCTCATCGTGCCGCGCAACGGCTTCGGGGCCCTGCCCATACAGCGCATCAGCCAGGAGGCTGCCGTGCGCCTGATCCGCCGCGCCCTGGACGGCGGCATGTACTATTTCGACACCGCCCGCTTCTACACCGACAGCGAGGAGAAGCTCGGCATCGCCCTCGAGGGGCGCCGCAGCGAGGTGGTCATCAGCACCAAGACCGGCGCCACCACGGCCGAGGGCTTCTGGAAGGACCTGGAGACCAGCCTGCGCCTGCTGCGCACGGACTACGTGGACCTCTACCAGTTCCACAACCTGCCGTTCTGTCCCAAGCCGGGCGACGGCAGCGGCCTGTACGAGGCCATGCTCGAGGCCCAGCGGCAAGGCAAGGTGCGCCACATAGGCATCACCAACCACCGCCAGCGCGTGGCCCTCGAAGCCATCGAGAGCGGCCTCTACGAGACGCTGCAGTACCCCTTCAGCTACCTGGCCTCGGAGGCCGACCACGACATCGTGCGCCGCACGCTGGCGGCCGACATGGGCTTCATCTGCATGAAGGGCCTCTCCGGCGGCCTGATCACCCACTCGGCGGCGGCCTACGCCTGGCTGGCGCAGTACGAGGTGGCCCCCATCTGGGGCATCCAGAAGGAGAGCGAGCTGGACGAATGGCTCAGCTACCAGGACAATCCGCCGGTGCTCGACGACGCCATGCGCACCCTCATCGAGCAGGACCGCCGCCAGCTGAGCGGCGACTTCTGCCGCGGCTGCGGCTACTGCCAGCCCTGCACGGCCGGCATTCTCATCCAGGACTGCAACCGCATGAGCCTCTTCCTGCAGCGCGCGCCCCACAGCGTCTACGTCACCGACGCCTGGCGCAAGGAGATGGACAAGATCGACGACTGCGTGCACTGCGACCTCTGCAAGAGCCGCTGCCCCTACGGCCTCGACATCCCCAACACGCTGGTGAAGAACAAGGCCGATTTCGACAAGGTCTGGGCCGCGCGCCAATGACCCCCATCGCTCATATCGAGACCCCGTTCAGGGAGAAGTTCGGTGTGCCGCGGCAGGCGGGCCTGGTGGACTACGAGGCGCGGGTGGTGTTCGAACCCGACTACCGCGTGGCCGAGGCCGTGCGGGGCTTGGAGGAATTCGACTACGTTTGGCTCCTCTGGCTTTTCCATCTGGCCGAACGCGACCGCTGGAGCCCCACGGTGCGCCCGCCGCGGCTGGGCGGCAACAAGAGGGTAGGGGTCTTCGCCACGCGCAGCCCCTTCCGGCCCAATCCCATCGGGCTCTCCTGTGTGCGTCTCCTGCGCATCGAGGCGGGGCCGGTGCTGATCGTCGACGGCGCCGACCTGGTCGACGGCACGCCCATCCTGGACATCAAGCCCTACATCCCTTACGCCGACGCGCACCCCGAAGCGCGGAGCGGCTTTGCGCAGGCGGCGCCAGCCCGGCTGCAGGTCGTCGACCCCAACGGGGCCCTGCTCCGCCTCCCCCCGGCCGAGCGCGCGGCCCTCGTCGACTGCCTTGCCCTCGACCCGCGTCCTCACTATCAGCACGATGCCTCCCGCCTCTACACGATGCCCTTCGCCCAATGGGAGGTGCGTTTCCGCGTGTCGGACGACATTCTCGAAGTCGTCGAGGTGGGGCGCTAAAGGTTAAAAAATGTTAACATGACAACAATCCGGGGCCAAGTTGCATCCTTATTCGTGTATGATGGCAGATAATGCACAACTCCTCGAAGGATGCCGGCGTCGCGACCGGCGGGCGCAACGCGCCCTCTACGACGCCTATGCGCCCATGGCCATGGGAGTGTGCATGCGCTTCGCGACCGACCGCGACGCGGCGCAGGACCTGTTGCAAGACGGATTTGTCCGCGTCTTCGAGCAGATCGGGCGCGTGCGCGACGCCGAACGCCTTGGGGCGTGGATCCACCGCGTGATGGTGAACGAGTGCCTGCAGCACTACCGCCGTCAGCGACCCCTGGTGCTTGGCGACGAGGGGGTGCTCGACTCGGTGCAGTTGCCGCTCGACCCCTTCGGCACCGAAGAGATAGTCCGCGCGCTGCAGCAGCTCGCCCCTGCCCAGCGCACGGCCTTCAACCTGGTGGAGGTGGAGGGCTACAGCCTCGAGGAGACGGCCGGTGCCATGCGGTGCACCGAGGTGAACGTCCGCGCACTCCTCAGCCGCGCCAAGGCCCGCCTGCGCGAGTTGCTGACCGACGAACGCCAATAGAAAGAGATTAAAGCAAAGATATAATAGACAGACCTGAACGATATGAAACTGAACGAATACCAAGTGAAGCCCGATGAGGGCCTCTTCGACCGGGTGGCCCGCCGCCTGATGCTGCGGCGTCTGGCCCGCATTGGAGGCGGAGTGCTTGCCGCCGCGACGGTGGCCACTGCCGCCTGGTGGCTCCTCACGCCCAACCCGTCCGCCCCCGAAGCCGCGGCCCCGACGGCAACCCTCGAGGTCGCTGCCACGGCCGAGCCCGTGGTGCAGCCCCCGACGTCCGAGCCCCTCGACCGCACGGCCGGCACCCCCACGGTGACTGCCGCGGCCCCTCAGAGCGCTCCCGCGCCGGCCCGGCCCTCGATTGCCGAGGCACAGCCCCTGCTGCCGGCCACAACGGCCGCCCCATCCCAGACGGCTCCCGAGCTGCCCCGCTCCGGCGTCGCCTCGACCGACACCCCCTTCGCCGAGCTGATCCTCGAGAGTGCGGCGGGCGCCGGCGCCACACCGGCCGTGCAGCCCAAGGCCGACGAGCCCACCACTCCGGCCACTCCCCACTACGACAACCTGCTCCTCGCCCCGACGGTCATCGTGCCGGCGGCCGACAACGAGGAGAACCGCCGCTTCAAGGTGCTGGCCGCCGAGGAGGTGAGCGACTTCCGCATGGCCATCTTCAACCGCGCCGGCCGGCAGGTGTTCAGCACCCAGAGCATCGACCAGGCCTGGGACGCCACCCACGACGGGACCCTGGTGCCGCAAGGGGCCTACGTATGGGTGGCCCGATACCGCGACAGCGAGGGCCATCCGCGCAGCGAGAAAGGCACCGTCGTCGTGGTTCGGTGACCCCCAAACAGGCATCCCCTAGGCATCCCCTAGGCATCAACTAGGCATCATCTCTGCTTGCAAGCATGGATGATGCTGTTTTTCAGGCTGGTAAGTGTATCGGTGAAAATTCCGAAAACAGGCGTATGATCACCGAAAAATATAAAAAATGTTAAAAAACAGATGCCGACAACAGGCCCGAAAAAGAAATACTCTGTGTATGTTGTTTTTTTTTCGTACTTTTGCATTTTGAAACAAGCGAAGGCCGTTCTATCGCTCGGCCTCGAGTGGACTGAGAGGAAAGTCCGGGCAGCACGAGCCACCATGCTTCCTAACGGGAAGCGGCCGGCGGGGCAACCTGCCGGTCAGAGAGAGCGCCACAGAGAAGATACCGCTGAACGTGCAGGGCGCGAGCCGTGCATGCAGCAAGGGTGAAAACGCGGGGTAAGAGCCCACGACGTGTCCCGGCGACGGGCACGATGGCAAGCCTCATGGGCTGAAAGACCATGTATACCAGCACGCCGCAAGGCAACGGGCAGGCTCGCCCGCTGGGCTGGGGGGTAGGTTGATTGAGACTGTCGGCGACGGCAGCCCTAGATTGATGATAGAACACGACAGAACCCGGCTTACAGACCTTCGCTTTTTTGAAGAAACAAATGAAGAGACTGAACATCATAATGATCGTATTGGCGGCCCTCGGGATGGCAGCCTGCACGGGGCAGTACAAGGGAATGCCGCGGGCCGAGGTGCTGACCTACCAGACGAAGGCTACCTACGGCGGCCTGCACTCGCTGGCGGTCGCTTACGCCGAGGCCATCAATGCGGCCGTCAAGGAGGACACGCTGTACCCGGGCATGTATGCCGACTATGGCGTGGCGCTGGCGCTCATGGGGCGCAACGGCATGGCCTGCCGCATGTTCAACGCCGAGATGCGGGCCTTCCCCGAAAGCCGGGGCATGGTGACCCGCCTCAAGCAGCACCTGATTCCCGACATGATGGGCGACACCCTGGCGCCGCTCCACGACACAGCCAACATCAGCCAGCTGATGGGCTGGGCTTACGACTCGGTCATGGGGGCCGTGCCGCTGGCGTCGGTGGCGTCGATCGTCGACAGTTCCGACACCGCATGGCTCCGGATGCAGACCCCGATCGACTCGGTGCAGCAGTCCATACGCCTCACCGCCAACCAGAAACGCGAGCTGCTGGCCCAGCAGCAGATGGAGGCCACCCTGGCCCGTCAGGCGCATGCCGACTCGATAGCTGCCGCCAAACAGGCCAAGATCGACGCCCGCAAGCAGGCCAAGGTGGAGAAAGAGAAGGCCAAGAAGCAGAAGGAGAAGGACCGCAAGAAGGCCGAGAAGGAGAAGAAGAAGCTGGCCAAGCAGAAGCAGAAAGAACGTCAACAGGCGGCCGCCGAGAAGAAACGCCAGCAGGCCGAGGCCAAGAAGCAGAAGGAAGCCGCCAAGAAAAGCACAGGAGGCAAGGCATGAGACGGACGGCAATAGCGATGATACTGGCAGTGCTCGTGCTTGCCGGATGCAAGAGCGAGAACAAGATGGCGCAGTTCGGCGAGATCTACCGCGAGCGCCCCACGACCATCTATGTGGCGCCCCTCAACGACCGTTCGCTCCGCCGCGCGGTGCGCACCGTCGAGGACTCGGTCTATAACGCCGCCGTCAACACCGCCACCAAGCAGCTCTACCTGACGGCCTCCGACCCGCTGGTCTTCAACGGCTACTACGTCCTGGGCCCCATGGCGTCGGCCCAGCTGGCCGCTACCGACGGTCGCACCTTCAAACAGTTGCGCAACGAGAATATCAACGACTACTATACCGACCTCGGGGTCGACGCCATCCTGCTGATGACGGTCAACCTCTGGAACGCCACCTTCAACACCTGGACCGTCGAGGTGGAATACACCCTGCGCTCGACCCGCACGGGGAGCGAGGTGATGCACACCGTGGCCCGGGCCACCAAGATGCTGCGCACCGACTTCAAGGGGCGCCCCATCCCGCTGCGCGAGGACCAGCAGTTTGCCGACCGCTACGGTTGCGACCTCGAGACCGCCCAGCGCTGCCGTCTGGTGGAGGTGCTCAACCAGTTCGTGCTGAAAGATCTCCCCTCCGGCACCCGCCAGCGGGAGCACAGCCTGGAGCGCTACATACCGACCCACCCCGAGTACTTCAACCTGCAAATCAACCCTGACGGCAGCGTGATGATCGTGCCGGCCGACGACGAAGAATGACCATGAAGATAGAAGTCTCGCTGACGCCAGCCCTGTACCCCTACCGAACCATCACATCACACCACGCCACGGTGGCCATCGACCTTCTGCGAGCCACGACGGCTGTCTGCGCCGCCTTCCAGGCGGGGTGCGACGCCATCGTGCCGCTGGACACACTGGATGGCATCGAACGTTACCGTCGGTCGGGCTATGCCATTGCCGCCGAGCGCGGTGGCTCCAAGGTGGGCAATGCCGAATACGGCAACTCGCCGACCGAGTACCTGCGTCACGACCTGCATGGGGTGCGGCTGGCCTACAGCACCACCAACGGCACCGTGAGCATCCTCCGCTCCGCCGACGCCGACCTCTCCCTCGTGGGTTCGTTTACCAACCTCACGGCGCTGACCGAGCGGCTACGCAGCGCGCGCTTGGACACTGTGTTGCTTTGCTCCGGCTGGAAGAATGACTTTTGCCTGGAGGACACGCTCGTGGCGGGAGCCATCATCGAGCGGCTGGCCGATATGGCCGAACCCCACGGCGACGCCGCCCGCATGGCGGTGGCTCTGTGGCAGGTGGCCAAGGAGGATCCCTACGCCTACTGCCAGACGGCCAGCCATGTGCACCGCCTGGAGCGCCTCGGAGCCTCCGACGACATCCGCTTCGCCTTCCGGCAAGACACCTGCCCCGTGGTTCCCACCCTTAAAGACGGACTGCTGACCCTATGAAGCATCTGCTGGCCATACTGACCATTCTACTGCTGCCGCTGGTGCCACAGGCTCAGCACGACACACTTCGTCTGCGCACCACGCCGCTCCTCGGGACGGCCATGCTCTCCTCAGCCACGCTCGTCTCCCTGCGGCCCGAACTGCACGGCTACGAGCAGGCCCTGCACCGCGACCTCGGACTGGCCTCGCTCCAGCGCATGCACTTCGACGACGTGCTGCAGTTTGTTCCCACCGCGGCCCCGATGGCGCTGAACATCATAGGGCTTGAGAGCGAGCACAGCCTGGGCCAGATAGCCCTCCTCTCCGCCACCGCTAGCCTCATCGGGCTAGCCGCCGTGGAGAGCGCCAAATTCCTCTATCACGCGGAACGGCCCGACGGCTCGGCCCTCACCAGCTTCCCCAGCGGCCACACCTTCATGGCCTTCGCCGGTGCTGACATTCTGCGCCGCGAATATGGACGGCGCTACCCGTGGCTCCCCTATGTGGGCTATGGCGTTGCCGCCCTGGTGGGTGCCATGCGGGTCTACAACAGCCGCCATTGGCCCAGCGACGTGCTGGCCGGTGCCGGTGTGGCCCTCCTTTCGGTGAGCTTCACTTATTGGTTATACAACAAATAGCATCAATCCAAAACTATGATCAAGACAAACAACATCAAAGGCGACATCTTCGGCGGCGTGACTGCCGGTATTGTCGCGTTGCCGCTGGCGCTGGCTTTCGGCATACAGGCCTTCAGCGGTATAGACAATCCCGAGGCTGCCTCGATGGGTGCCTATGCCGGTCTGGTGGGCGCCACACTGCTGGGCTTCTTCGCTGCCCTCTTCGGGGGCACCCATAGCCAGATCAGCGGCCCGACCGGTCCCATGACGGTCATCACCGCCACCCTCGTCAGCGGCGCCTTTGCCTCCAGTGCAGGCAACATCTCCACCGTGCTGGTCAGCATGGCGCTGGCAGCCATCTTCTGCGGTATCTTCCAGATACTCTTTGGCGTGATCAAGCTGGGCAAGTATGTACGGTACATTCCCTATCCTGTGCTGAGCGGCTTCATGAGCGGTATCGGTGTGATCATCATCCTGCAGCAGCTCTATCCCTTGGTGGGTCAGAGCGGCAGCGGTTCCATGCTGAACCTCCTCGCCGGTCTGCCGTCGGCTGTCAGCCACATCTCGCTGACGGCCCTCCTGCTCGGTCTTGGCACGGTGGCCATCATCTACCTCTTCCCGTTGATCACCAAGAAGGTGCCTTCCACCCTGGTGGCCCTCATAGTGATGACCGTGGTGTCGCTCTTCCTCGACATGCCGGAGGGCTCCACCATCGGCAAGATTCCCTCGGGTCTGCCGGTGCCCTTCTTTGCCAACAGCAACGTCAGCCTCGCCGGGCTCGACTGGGGTGCCATCCTGAAGGCATCCATCATCCCCGGCCTCACCCTCGCCGGTCTGGGCTCCATCGACACGCTGCTCACCTCGGTGGTGGCCGACAATATCACCAAGACCAAGCATAACTCGAACCGCGAGCTGATAGGGCAGGGCATAGGCAACGCCGTGGCGGGCCTCTTCTGCGGACTGCCCGGCGCCGGTGCCACCATGCGCACGGTGGTCAACGTCAAGAGCGGCGGCCGCACCCAGCTCAGCGGCATGGTGCATGCCTTGCTGCTGCTGGCCATCCTGCTTGGCCTGGGCTCGCTTGTGCAGTATGTGCCGCTGTCGGTGCTGGCCGGTATCCTGATCACCGTCGGCTGGGGCATCATCGACTTCAAAGGATTCAAGG
>OCVV011350773.1_pt1 | contig 26241 bp, 10 predicted proteins | sample 1539721 | NCBI WGS metagenome assembly OCVV01 (sample SAMN02144230, study PRJEB22623) | gut metagenome | biome: sheep rumen | host: Ovis aries | place: New Zealand | reverse complement strand
TCCGCCGTCCGCCTGAATGACTTTGTCCATTGCGTCCGGATTGTATCCGGACATCCCAAAAGCGTCGTCCATTAGGTCGGATGCCATCCGTCAAACCCCGAAAAAAATTAACAAAATTAAACTTTTGTGGGCTAAAAACTTGCGTATGTCAAAAAAAATTGTACCTTTGCACTGGGTTTGAAAAAATATACCCCTCTACAAACTCACTACGAATAGCATGTTCAATTTTACCCCCCCCACGAATGGGTGCAACATAAAGAATATCAATAAATTCGCAGTCTTGCAGGCGGCGTGTAGTCTCGTACTATACGCTGCCTTTCTTGTTACTTTTTTATCCCGTCCTGTCCCGTCTTAAACGTGGTGTTCCAACACAGGATTAACACAGGATTAACACAGGATTAACACAGCATTTGCGGCACGTCTCTTCGAGATAGCCGAGAGAAAATAAACAACAAAAAATATAATTTTCTTTCAAATTCCTTGCGTATGTCATTTTTTTTGTGTAACTTTGCAGCGTGAAACAAAAAAAACTGCATCACAATGCCTGAAATAAGCGCGTTTACGGAATAATAGAAAAAATAATGTATCAATTATAATTTGTAATTAATTATGGCAGCAGTAACATTAGATCAAAGTGTTTTTAGTGTTTCAGTACCTGTCGTAGATACTGAGAAATTCAAACAACTCATCAAATTGATGGGGTGGAAGTTTGCAAAGTCAAAAGGACCGGCACGTCTATATGACCCACTTACAGGAGAGTATGCAAATGAAAAAACAATGAAAGCAATAGAAGATACAAGAAACGGTAAAAACATTGCTTTTACGGGAAGTTTTGACGATTTCAAATCTTGGGCGGAAGCTTTGTAGTTATGGCTAAATATGATGTACAACTTTCAGGTCAATTCAAAAAAGACTTGAAATTGGCAAAGAAAAGAGGGTTGGATTTGAATGATTTGTTTGAAGTTGTAGGAATGTTGGCGGACGACATTTCTCTTCCGGCAAAATACCAAAACCATCTGTTACACGGAGATTACACCGGCTATTGGGAGTGTCACATCAATCCCAATTGGTTATTATTATACGAAAAAGATATTGAGATTCGTGTTTTGTCTCTTTATCGCACAGGAACCCATTCGGATATTTTTGAAAAAGGTAAAAAACGATAAGTCGTTGAAATAATCTCTCGTCTGCTCCGCGACGTTAAATCGGAGTGCTGTGGCCGACAGCGTAAAAAGCGGTGAAAAATATAAGATAAGACCTACAGGCGCAAATGTTAATACGAATGGCGGAAGGTAAGAGACTAAAACTCCATGAAATATAATACACTAACATTATGAATATGAAACAAATTTTCACAATGGCATTAGGACTGCTGATGGCAGTAGCGATGCAGGCACAAGTGACGTTTACGGCTGCCGACTGGGCTCAGGCACAAAGCCTTAGTGACGGCGCGACCGTAACGAGTTACACCTCCGGCAATGTGACCGTGAGTTTTGCTCAAGGCACGAGTAGCAATGCGGTTGTCTGGAATGCGACGAGTTCGTATATCTCTACAGCCAGTGGCAATACCATGACCATCAGTACGGTGGAAGGCAAGGTGATTACCTCTGCCTCTTTCACCACGACAGTAGCCAGCCACGCAACGCGTCTGGCTAATTCTACATGGGACAGCGGCAGCGCGGAAGCAAGCGGCACCACGGCTACATGGACAGGCAGTGCGCAGAGTGTGACCGTGACACTCACTAACTCCGTGCGTCTGACGGCTTTCGCTATTACGATAGAAGATGCTCCGGAACCCGAAGAGCCGGAAGATGAGTCGCTATATAATGACACGACGGTCGTTACGGCAGCCGAGTGGATCACAGCTGAGGACGTAGCGTCCGGCGACAGAGTAGATGCAATGAGTTATCAGAAAGAGGGAAAGACGCTGAACGCCAACAAGAATACCGGCAGTCAGATCAGCATCAATGAAAACGAACTGAGGTTCTATGCCGGTAATACGCTTGCTATCTCTGCACCTTATATGATGCATAAGATAGTGCTCAAGTTCATTAATGCCGAGGCGGCTACTGATTTTCTTGAGGGCAATGACCAGAGAGGAAGAAAAACTCCCGTTCCGTCCACCTGTTCCGTCGGTTCATTCAGAGCCGATGCAACGGACGATACCCAAGTGCTATGGCTGGGTAGTAGTGCCGGCGTGACCATTACTTTCGGTTACTCGATAAGCCTTCGGACGCTGACCATCATCTCCGATAATACGGTTACCGGTGCAACGGTCACTTTCCTTGGTCTGAACGGCGAGGAGTTGAAGAGCGAGACAGTGGCGTTCGGCGGTAGTGCTACCGCTCCGGCTCTGCCGACTACCGATGAAGTGGGTTATAGCATCCGTTGGGACAAGGATTTCAGCAATGTGCAAGGCGACCTGACGGTACGCGCTGTCAAAGTGCCTACTATGTATCTCGACCTCACGCCGGCGGAGTGCGACGCCATCAAGGTGGAGAATACTAAAAATAACTATATTTCTTTCACCTCCGGTGGCGCTACTATCACACTCTCCGGCGACCGCGCAACAGAAGCTACCAACTGGGCAAGCAGAGAAGGCAAGGTAGTCATTTTTGCAGGCAATACCATTGCTGTCAGCGCCACGGAGACTTTCCGCACGGTGCGTTTCACGTGTCTCGATGCGGATGATGCGCAGCGCGTAGCAGGCTCTACCTGTACCAGCGGTACCTTCACCGCCAGCGGAAACATCGCTACCTGGAAAGGGGCGGCTACTTCGCTTACGCTCACTACCACGAGCTGGGACTACGAAGTGGGCGTGACGCGGTTTGAGGTGCTGTCCTCCGTGGCACCGACTCTTGTCACCTTCCTCGACAAGGACGGCAATGTGCTGAAAGTGGACACAGTGCCCATGGGCGGCAACGCTACGGCTCCTGAGGTTCCGGCGGTGACGGGCTATGTGTTCAGCGGATGGAGTGTGCCGTTCACGAACGTAACCGAGGACATCACCACGCAGGCGCAATACAGTTTGGACCCGAACTACGTTATCGTTACCTTTACTGACCTCATGGGCAATGTGATAGAGACACAACTGGTGACCAAAGGCAGCGATGTGACGGCTCCGGCGGCACCGAGTGTGCCGTCCCATGTGTTCACGGGCTGGAGTGCGCCGCTGACGAATATCCAATCCACACAGACTATCCGGGCGCAATACACCTTTGTCTATGATCCCAACGACCCGAATATCATGACGGTGACGGAATGGGCGACTTTATTGCAACAGTCGGATGTAGAAAGAGAAAAATGGGAAGAAGGAGAAGAAGGGTTGCGAAGAGGTGAAGCCTATGCCGTAAAGGGCGTCTTCTATGAAACGACTGCCCTCGGATTGGAGAACGACGGTAGGTACTCGTTTATCCTGACCGAAGATGGTCAAGATCATGGTGATACGCGTCTGGTAGCTTGTCATATGTACGGTCCAAATAATACGCCCTTCTATAGCACGACGCAACTGAGCCAAGGAGACACCGCTATCGTTTACGGCACGTTCGGTCAAAAGGGAATCGTCATACCTTACCAAGGAGGCGAATTGTACACGGGTCTCATAGACGGGTACGTGCCTTATATCGGTAAGGTCAACGGCGATGGCAATGCGATCTATATCGACCTGCCTCGCGCGGAGGCGCTGTACGACTTTAGCGGAAATGGTCTCAAACAAGCGCCTATCGTTGAGGAAAAGACTACACAAGAGTGGATTCAGGGAGGGTACTTGCAGTATACCACCAATATTACGTTGCAACTGACAGCGGATGCCACAGGGAATTTCCAACCGCAAGAGTTGTACGGAAAGGTTAGTTATGTGTATAAAGGCGAAGAACCCGGCCTCGGCGATGCCAATGTGGCCTTTGTAGAGGATATTAACGGCGACGGCAAGGCGGATCTGTCGAGTTTCGGAGCCGGTACCTTCGTTAAGACAGTGGACGGCTGCGAGCGCATTGACGGTTTGGCGGTAACGAACATGGATATCAACTGCGACGGACGCATCGATTACTTAATCCTTGACCAATCGCTCACGATGTCCAATAGAGCAACCGCCTATTACGGTGCCGTTGCATACCAGCTTCCTGACGGTTCGTTCCAAGAAGAACGAATGCAAGTGTTCACCTGGGATGAGTTTGTAGCACAGATGACATCGGAAGAGTTAGACCAATACCAGAACCCGCAGAACTATTCGTTGGGTGAAGTGTCCCGCTATACCTATCCGACTATGCTGGGCGGTGCGGCTTTATCGCGTGCGCCGCGACGTGATCCTTCCGACCCGAAGAAAGCACCGGGTAGCGGCAGTTCGGTGAGTGCTCCCACCAAAGCTATCGACCTCAACGGCGACGGATTAGTGGACCTCATTGACGAGAAGAATGGTATTATCTATACCAATATGGATAACGGCAAATGGGTTTGGACAACTACCAACGGAGCTATCATTCCTGCCGACCTGAATAACGACGGAGTGACAGATTTTGTCTTCCCCGGAGCCAAGTTATACACCGTCATTTACGACAAAGCAACGAAGACCTTCAACCAAACGATACTCTATCAGAATGCCACCTCGGATAATATCGTTCATTGCTATGATTTCGACCAAGACGGCGACGTGGATATCTTAGCTACTTTCTCGGCGGAGAACAACGCCACCGGCTACGCGTATACTTGCTTCTTTACCAATAACGGACAAGGAGTTTTCACGCAGCAACCCGAGCAGAACTACGGCCCCAATGCGTTGGTTTTCGTAGCGATGCAAGACCTGGACGGCGATGGGTACTATGATCTCTTGGCTTACAACCCGACAAGTAATAATAAATACAATCTTGTTTGGATCAAAGGTCAAAGCGGCTTGCGCTTCAACACCACGCCGCAAGTTTTAGCTACGGATGCTATTACGCGTGAAACCTATTGGGATAGTTCCAAGCAACCATTTACCGCCTACCCCGTTAATGCAGAGGACCTGAATGGAGATGGCAAACTGGAAATTTGGGTAAGCGGAACAAACTACGGTTCGACGAAACTCTATTCGATAGAAAACGCAGTAGCCAACCAGGCACCGAGTGCACCGGCAGCTCCGCAGTTGGCTTATAACAACGGTCTGCTGACCATCACTTGGGGCAACGGTTCGGATGTTAAGACCGCTACGGCTGACCTCACTTACGCCCTGCGTATCGGTACAACGGCAGGCGGCAACGATATTCTCGCCGCCCACGCCAATGCGGACGGTAGTCGCCGTAACTTCATTGACGGTAACATGGGCAAGGAGCACTCTTACACTATTGATTTGCGCACATATACACCCGCAACGGTATATGTTGCAGTGCAAGCCATCGACGCACAGCACAGCGGTTCGGCTTGGTCGCAAGAGGCCACTGCCGCACATACCTATTTGCCGGTAGAGTTCACGCTTGACCGCAGTTCCATCAATATCAACGAGACTGTAGAACTGACCTTTACGGCGCTGCCCGAGGGCTATACCCACGCTTGGACGGTACAAGACGGCTCGTACGAGAGCCCCGAGTCGGCTACCAAACTCATTCTCTTCTTCACTTCCGGAGGCGAGAAGACCATTACCCATACCGTGACGACGCCGAACGGCGGTACGCTGACGGCAAGCGCAACGATTCAGGTGATGCCGGCAGGTGTAGGTGAGGCGCTCACCATAAACAACGATGAGCGCGAGTATATTTTCGATGCGCCTGTAGCGGACTATAACTTTGACGGTCGCATGGATGGTATAAAGCGCAGCAGTTATAGCAGTGGCACTTACGCCTCCATGGTAGTAATGGAGGGCGTGACTACCGACCAGTTGTTCACTCAAGCCGCGGGTCTCTGGAATACCAATATACTCTCCTCCTCTGTTCAATCCGACGGTGCATCTTATATCCGCTGGTATGACTACAATCGGGACGGCATGTTAGATTTGCTCTTCCGTGAGGGCAACTCATGGAGTCCTTCGTACGGCATTCTTTATCACGACGCTACCCAACCGACCCTTACGGCACGGCAGGACGACGACAATCTGCTGTATTTGTTCGAGTATAACCAAAGTGGCATGAACGCTGAGGATAATTACTCCGGTAATTCATTCTATAGCGACATGACGCACAACGGTCTGTATGACAACCTGATGATGAACCCGTCCAACCACTACCAACTCATCGAGATAGACGGTAACGGCGGTAACGAATGGAAGCAGTTCACGGTCAACGGCGACGCGGAGTTATTCCAAAGTATCTTGGGACAAGTTGGAAGCAACGGACTGTTAGCCGACTTCGACCATGACGGCTATACTGACATTGCTGCTTATCACCGCAATGATAACGGCACGTATAACAACCGCCTGGATCTGTTCTACAACCGCGGCAATGCCCATTTCGAGCAAGCCGCTATACCATTCTCGCAGGGGCAGGAAGAGAACTCCTATGGTTATATAATGCGCTTGGCCGACCTCAACGGTGACAGTTATCTTGATCTCATCGTCCGTCCTACGAGTATGTCTGCCGTTGAGCAGGATTACTTAGCTGTCCTTTGGAACAACGCCAATCAGTCGTTCTCGGCACCTCATAAAATGCCGAACAGCGAGGCTTTGTCTGACAGTTACGAAACGCTTTCCAACCTCGCTGACCTCGATAATAACGGCTATCCTGACCTTGTGGCGGCAGTCAAGAACCCTGCTGCGGGCAATGACCATAAAGGTATTTATGTATGGTATATGGGAGCAGAGGGTTTGCTTTCGCACGGATTCATTCTGCCGGACGTGAGCGAGTACGGCGCTTCCGTACAACCGGTAGATGTAGCTGCCGGTGACCGCCGATTGTTGGTCAACGGCACACAACTCTATCCGATAGTTGCGCAGGCAGACGAGCGTCCGGCAGCGCCGACCGGACTCCAAGCAAAGATGACCGAAGAGGGACTGCTCATCACATGGAACGCAGCGGTCGATGACCACACGCCGGCTAACTTGATGCGCTATAACCTCGCCGTCAAGCAGCAAGGTGCGGCTACCTGGCTCATCTCTCCGCAGAACGGACTGAATACCACCGCCGCCTACCTGCCGGATTACGACTATATCGAGGCTACTCAGTTCCTTATTCCGACGACTTATCTGAGGGCTGGCAACTACGAGATAGCTATCCAGGCGCTGGATCGCCAGAACCAACTCTCGCTCTTTACCGAGGCGGTGGTGGCTAACGTGACCCGCAGTCCGATAGAGGCTCCCGCTTCCGCTTGTGCGGACAAGAATGTGACTGTCTCCTACCGCGGCGCAGAGACCACCGGCATGCCGGAGTGGAACTGGGACGGCGCAACCGTGGTAGAGGGTTCCGGCTTCGGTCCTTATACCGTCTATTGGCCGTTTGACCACCAGAGCGGCGACAAGACCATCACCCTCACCCTCAACGGCGAGACCTACACACGTACCATCGCCATCAGCGACCCGAGCGCACTCAACGTAGTGCTGCCGACCGTCCTCTACGAGGGGACTGCCGCTGCGGCTACCGTGCCCGAGGGTGTGACCTATACATGGTACGCGCTCATTGACGACTACGGCGAGGCTTATCCCGTTACCGCCTCCGGCGTACAACTGCCCAGCACCGCGCCTTCCGGTGGTAGTGCCGTACTGCGTCTCGACTACCGCCTTACAGCCAACGGGCTCAACGTAACGGCTGTACGGAAAGCCGGAAATATCGGCTCGCTCGTCGGACATGAAGTCACCCTCTATCTGGAGGTGACGAACGCCAACGGCTGCTCCGTACGTTTCTCGCAGCCTGTGACCGTCATGCCGTCCACCGACATACCTGTAATCACCCTCGTTACCACCGACGCCACCGGACATAATGTAGTCTCGTGGACCAATGCCGATGCTTTCGCATCCGTGAACGTCTATAAGGAGGGTAGCAGTCTCAATGAGTTCCAACTCATCGGTTCTGCTGCGGCTTCCGCCGGTACTTATACCGACAATTCTTCCGACGCTTCGCAGAAAGCCGAGCGTTACCGCCTGACCGGCGTGACGGCGGATGGCAATGAGTCTCCGGAGAGCACTATCCATAAAACTGTGCACCTCACTATCAGCCGGGGTGTCATGGATGGAACATACAACCTCATCTGGAATGAGTACGCCGGTGCAAATGTTGCCTCGTATAACATCCTCCGTGGCGCATCACCAGCTTCGCTCACGTCGATTGCTACGGTAGCGGCATCCAACACCTCGTACACCGACCAGACGCCGGATGACAACCTGCCGTACTATGCGATTGAGTATATTCTCCCCGCTGCGGCTAACGTTCCTGCAGTGAACCCCAACAGGGCGCCTGCGGCTAATCTCGCCGGTCGCTCCAACGTGGTGGATCGTCGTAGCGCAGAGCAGGGCTTGGAGAATGTACAAAGTGGCAATGTACAATATACAAAGGTGCTCATTGACGGCACGATCTTCATCCTCCGCGGCGAGAAGGTATATACTCTTACCGGACAAGAAACAATCGTGCCATAGGCTAAGATAGTTTTGCGGTATTTAGCTCACGCTGAGGGTATATGTCTTTCGGGTGGGGATACATTACATCTGATGCCAGACACTATTCATGAAAAGAAATTATTATAATTAACCGAGGGACAACCCTCATAGTATTAACAAAAAAACTCAATCTTATGCGAAAAACATTCACATTACTGATTGCCCTCCTGGCGCTAACCATCAGCTCTTGGGCAACGCAAATCACGTGGGATCAGGCCGCCGTTCAAAGTGTCGGTATTTCCCAGTATCAAGGAAATGGCGAGCCAATGTCCATGACAATTAATGGCATCACTGTTACAGCCACCGCTCCCGGAAGTGAGGATTATAGCGGTTTCTATTATCGGGATTATGAAGAACCCTATTATTCCTATATCTCTCTTGATAATGGCGGTACGATTACGTTTGCTACTTCTTTGGGTAAACTGACAAGTATCGTAATCCACTTGGATGAAGCAGGATCCGCATCCGGATTTGGTGAAGGTTGGAGTGAAAATACTACATCGCATACTTTATCATGGACAGGTAATGCCGCTTCTGCGGTTTTAGGTAACGATGAAGGTTATGCCAATATTAGCTACATTACTTCTATCGACTTTACCGTTGTTTCTGTGCCTGCTTCTACTTCTTGGAATCTGTCAGACCTTGCAAGTATCAGCATTTCTCAGTGGCATGGACAAGGCGAGCCAATGTCCCAGACGATTAATGGCATTACAGCCACAGCTACCGCTCTCGGAAGTGATGATAATAGCGAATTCTTTTATGATGGCAGTTATGGCAATATCAATCTTGAAAATGAAGGAACGTTCACATTCTCCTCTCCTTTTGGCAACTTGGCAAGCATTGTTATTCACACCACCAATGAATTTGGTATATATACAAATGGCTGGAGTTGGGACGATTCAGAACATACTTTATCATGGACAGGAAATGCTGCTTCTGTAGTTTTGGCTGATGCTAATGTATATTATATAACCTCCGTTGACTTTGCTTTTGTAACAGAAGAGCCGGATCCTGATGTACCGACTCATTTGGTTTCTACGATTACATGGAATACAGATGACCTCGCAACGGTCAATGTCCCTACGAACGAATTTCGAACGATTAAAACAATCAGAGTAACGAATAGTTGCCCGGATCCGTACAACGATTATTGTCATTTCTTGTATGAAGGTGAGCCTGCTAACTATTGTGGTTTCTCTATGAGAGATGGCGGATCGCTCATTTTTACTCCTGAATCAGGTAGATTAACGCGCATTGTCATTAACTGGAATTATGAAGGTCCCGATCCGGATCTTGTGCCGGGATCCGGATGGAGTTTTACGAATAGCCAACTCACATGGACAAGTGATGATGAAGATGGTGCAGAGTCCGTAGTGTTGAAGTCGAATAGTTCTAAGAATCTCGCTTCCGGACCGATTTTTTCCATCGTGTTTACTCTTGCGGCAGATCCGGATGCTCAAGCGGATGTTAAGTGGGATAAATCAGAACTTGTAGAGAGCAATCTGTCCCTGTTAGCGTATAACGGAATAGTTTCGGAACAAAATCAGACGATTGAAGGTATTGTAGCTACTGTAACAGCTCCGGAAGACGGTGATTATTGTCAGTTACTCTACGATAGTCAAAATGACAAAGTTTCTATGTCTATCCGGGGAAATGGAACACTTACTTTTGCTCCCGAAACGGGTAGATTGACGCGTATTGTTATCGCCGGTATAGTTGACTTGGACAATACGAATCTCCCGGCTGAGTCCGGTTGGACCTCTACTGCCAACAAACTTATTTGGACAGGTGACGCTTCTTTCTCTGTTGATTTGGCGAATGCATCCGTTGATCACATCACATACATTGCATTTACAATAGATGATTCCGATCCAAGCGACACAAGAGAGGTTCCGGAACTTAAATTCTTAAATGGAGGCGATGAACTGACAGAGGCAACCATCGTAAAAGATAAGTATGGTGAGTTGTTTGAACCGGGAACATATTATCTTGCAGGTACCGAATATTTTCTCTATGTGAATAATGGGGTCAAGTATTATCAGGATCAACCTTTTATAGATTGGGCTACTCCAACTGAAAAAGGTCTTACGATGACGTACTCCGTTCCCAATAATGACGTTATTACCCTTACCAAAACTTCAGGTAATAGTTTTGAATTTACTGTGAACGGTATTGGAGATGCAGTCGTTACAGCTCATACAGATGGAAATGAGCAGTACAAACCCGCAAGTATAACGTTTACCATCCATGTGGTATTCGGTAAAGCTGCAACTAAAGAATGTGTGCTGGCATTCGTAGGTGGTCCTAACGATGGTCAATTAGTGCCGGAAGACTATCAATTTGAACTGGAAACCGGTCAAGAGATGCCATGGATGGAATTACGTGAGAAGAGTGACCCGACGGTCGGCTATGCTCCGAGTTTCTCTATTTGGGGTTCGCGTAAACATTATGTAGCCAGCTTCCAGGCGGAGACGAAACTTCGCGCACTGACCGCAGGTGATGATGTATTTAGAGTGCGTTATGCACGCTATGAAGACGGAGACATGAATGGAGAATACAAGCTCATCGAGATCCCTGTTCACATCAAGCCGACTGCCATTGCTTTGGCTACTTCTGTGGACTTTGCTTCTAACCCATCGACAAATAGCTCTATTGCTAACAACGCCACGTATGATGAAGTGAATCATCAAGTACAGATAGGACAAGTAATATCCGATAAAATGGTGCAAGCCGCTTTGGATTGCTACGCTTTCGGCCATCCAGGATGGAATGAAAACCTTCAGAACACCATTAGTTTCGAACTTCCGCAAGGAACGGGAAGTCTCAAAGTTAACGGTACTGTACAAGAAGGTTGCGTACTCAAAGTACGGATTAGAAGCGAAGCGGATGCTCACAGTTTCACCCCTGCTCAGGTGGCTGCCGGAGAGGCGGTTGTTAACTACAATGTACCCAATCAGACAGCTGTAGTTATCTACATAAATAATAATGGAAGTTCTTCTGCTCCTAAACGTGCACCTGCGGCCGTGAAGGACGAGCCTAAAGCTGCTCTGACTGCTCTTAGCCTAACTCCGATGTATCCTATTTCAGCTAATGTGGATCCGGATCATGCAGGTGTTTATTATAGCACGCACTATAACGAGATGCAGAAATACCAACTCCCTGTAGGCACGGAAGCATATGTAGCAACCATCAGCGGCGAAGACTTGAACTTGACAAAAGTAGTGAACGCTGGCGAAGTACTGCCTGCTAACACTGCTGTGATCCTCAAATCGACCTCTGCATCGGTAGTCCTCACCCCGACAGACGCAGCCGCAGTTACCATCAGCGCGGACAATGACCTGCACGGTGTTGACTTCGAAACAACTGCCCCGGCAAACTGCTACGTCCTCTCCGAACATTCGACCGACAATACTGTAACTGGCATTGGTTTCTACGAGTTCACGGGCACTATCCCTGCGCACAAAGCATACCTCACCATCAGCGGTGGAGCAGCTTACGCACCGAAGAAACTACGCTTCGTCTTCAATAACGAGCAGGCTACAGGCATCGACAATGCGGCTGATGGTATCATGAGCGAGAAACGAATTGAGAACGGACAACTCATTATTATCAAGAACGGCGTACGTTACAACGCACAAGGTCAGGTTATTCAATGATTTTAATTGGAGGACAACATTATTACTAACGAAGTCTGGTAAGAAATATCCGATGATATATCCTATCATCCGGTCATTCCAATTTTATCCCCACGCGCGGAGCATCTGCCCCGCGCGTGTGTTGTTTAGAAGTATTCCCTTACTGCAAATTCGTATTGGTCTATAAAGGAGAAAAACTTAGAATAGCTTTCCGTCCCAAAGCTGTTTCAGAAAATCGTACACGTACATGATTTCGATACTATCGTCTGTCGTGCGAGAAATACGGTCAAGTGCTACGATGATTTTTCGGCACGTCGGGTATTCATCCGCAAAAGCACGCAGGCCTTTAAGATGTTTGTTTTGCACATCTTCCGTGGATTTGATTTCGATAGCTATCTTGGCATTGCCAATGATAGCATCTACCTCAATTCCTGTATAGGTGCGCCAATAACTAAGTACATTCTCATTGCGTGTGTAGCCGATATACGCAATCAGTTCCTGTATGATCAAATGCTCAAAGGCATGCCCATATTCCTTGGTGCCACGTTCCAAATGTCCGCGATGAAGCAGGTGATTTACTAATCCGACATCAAACAAATAGAATTTCGGAGCCTGCACAACACGGCGTTTTTGCGTCTTGGCAAAAGCAGGAAGATAATACCCGACAAGCGTATCCTCAAGAATAGAGAAATACTCTTTCACCGTGTTCGCACTTACCCCGCAATCCGAGGCAATGTTGTTATAATTAACCATCTCGCCATCTGTCATGGCAGCGATAGAGAGAAAGCGGTTAAAAGATGTTTGGTTTCTAACCAAGGCTTCCGCTTTTATCTCTTCATTGAGATACACATCCAAATAAGCGGACATCAGCAAAGACGGATTCTCTGCATCGTAATGCGGCGGTAGCAAACCATGATTGATGGCTCGGTCAATGTCAAAATTAGGAATCTCGGCACTTACCAACGGATACAAATAGGTTGGTATAGCTCTTCCGCCTAAGGTGTTATAACCCTTCCGGCGAAGTTTGCGCGCACTCGAACCGCATAGCACAAAGCGGAGGTGCTTTTGAAAAATGAGCCGATGTACCTCATTGAGCAATTCCGGTACTTGTTGGATCTCGTCTATGATGACTTGCGTGCCTTCCGGTTCATTTTGCAACGCAGAATATAGCAACCAAGGACGCTGCTCAAAACGGCTCTTGATCTCCATATCCAATAAGTCAAACTCCTTGGCATTAGGAAAGAGTGTTTTTAACAACGTGGATTTGCCTGTTTGGCGTGCTCCGAATAGGAATACACTGTGCTCTTTAGCCACCTCTAATAATTGTTTGCGTTGGTACAACATAGTTGTAAAGTATTAATTATGCTTAAATATCTGCATTGTATTTGCGTATTTTAATTAAAAATCCGCAGTGGTGTTGAGGATTTTCAATCAAAATCCGCTGCAAAGGTACTACTTTTTTCTGATATATGCAAGTTTTTCTCTAAAAAAGTCATTAAAAAATGAAAAAATAGTATACATTGAATGAAAATATATAGAAACATAGTCATTTTATTGTTGTACGCAGCAGTTCTTGCGCTGACGCTGCGCGGAGGTTGGCGAGAAGGTTTACACCATAACGGGACAAGCCGTGAGGTAAAGGACAGGAAAAACGTCACTTCGGTGGCGTTTTTTTTTGTTAAAATACCTAGGAAACGCACAAAATGCAATAAAAAAACAAAATTATTTTTGGCTATATCAATTATTTTTTGTACCTTTGTGGCCAAAAATAAGTGATATTTCATCGTGAATTTTTATGTTTAAATTAGAGAGTCCATATAAACCGACAGGGGATCAGCCGGAGGCAATAAAGGCGTTGGTGGAAGGCGTGAAAGCCGGCGCGGAAGCGCAGGTGTTGTTGGGCGTGACGGGTAGCGGAAAGACGTTTACCGTGGCGAATGTGATACAAGAGTTGAACCGACCGACGCTCATTATGAGCCACAACAAAACCCTCGCGGCGCAGTTATACTCGGAGATGAAATCCTTCTTTCCACACAACGCCGTGGAGTATTTTGTCTCGTACTACGATTATTATCAGCCGGAGGCGTATATCCCCAGTACGGATCTGTATATCGAGAAAGACCTGAGTATCAACGAAGAGATAGACCGTCTTCGTCTCTCCGCCGTGGCGGCATTGCTGAGCGGACGGAAGGATGTGATCATCGTCTCTTCGGTCAGTTGTATTTACGGTTTGGGCTCGCCACAGGACTTCACGCAGAACGTGATCGAACTCAAGCGCGGCACAGATATCCCGATGGACACGCTGCTCAAACAACTCGTGAGCGCGCAATACGTGCGTAATGATATTGAGTTAGCGCGCGGGCGCTTCCGCGTAAAAGGCGACACGATCGACATAGCCTTAGCGTACGCAGACTACATCGTGCGGATTGAGTTCTTCGGAAATGAGATAGATGCCATCCTGACCATTGATCCCATTAGCGGACAGGTACTCGAAGAGTTTGACCAATATAACCTCTCCCCGGCAACGATCTTCTTAACGTCCGCAGACCGCATTGCTGCCGCCAAAGAGCAGATACAAGCCGATCTCGCCAAACAGATACAATACTTCATCTCCATCGGTGAAGAACTCTATGCCAAGCGCATCGAGGAGCGCGTGAAATACGACCTCGAGATGCTGGATGAGTTAGGTTATTGTTCGGGCGTAGAGAACTACAGCCGGTATTTCGACGGTCGCGAAGAAGGCACGCCGCCTTATTGTCTGCTGGATTATTTCCCGAAAGACATGCTCCTTGTTATTGACGAGAGCCACGTGACCGTTCCACAGATACGAGGCATGTACGGCGGCGACAAGGCGCGCAAGGATAACCTCGTGACGTACGGTTTCCGTCTTCCCGCGGCACGTGATAACCGGCCGCTCAAGTTCGATGAGTTCGAGCAAAAAACGGGTCAGACGATTTATGTATCCGCTACACCGGATGAGTATGAGTTGAACCGCTCCGAGGGCATCGTCATTGACCAGTTGATCCGACCGACAGGACTCCTCGACCCGGAGATTGAAGTGCGTCCGACCGAAAACCAAGTGGACGACCTCATGGACGAGATCAAGTTCCGCATCCATCGCAACGAACGCTGCCTTGTCACGACGCTCACCAAACGGATGGCAGAGGAGTTGGACGAGTACCTGCGCAAGTACCGCATCAAATCCGCGTATATCCACAGCGACATCGATACCATCGAGCGCGTCAAGATCATGGAGGACTTGCGCAAAGGCGAATACGATGTGTTGGTGGGTGTGAACCTGCTGCGCGAAGGACTCGACCTGCCGGAAGTATCGCTTGTTGCAATCCTCGATGCAGATAAATCGGGCTTTTTGCGCGACCAGCGAAGTCTCACACAGACGGTCGGTCGTGCGGCGCGTCATGTGCACGGCAAGGCTGTCCTTTACGGCGATAAGATCACACCGGCGATGCAGGCAACGATCAATGAGACCAACCGCCGCCGTGCGATACAGATGAAGTACAACGAGGAGCACGGTATCACGCCGACGCCGATCAAGAAAGAGATCAACACCTCTGCCCTCGCAGGCCTGTACAAAGACCCGGAGGAGGAGAAGCGCAAACTGACCGAATCCATCAAAGCCGGTTGGAAGAATGCCGAATGGCAGAAGATGGACGCCAAGAAATTGGAGAAAGCCATCGAAGATAAGCGCAAAGCCATGCTCGCCGCAGCAAAAGCGACGGACTTTGAGACCGCCGCTTTCCTGCGAGACGAAATGCTCGAGATGCAAAACCGTCTCCAAGCCATCCAAGGCTGAATGATTAGTATTCCGCGAGGATAGTAGCCGAATAAGGCTCTACAACCACTTGCGTGCCTTGGATCTGACCTAAACCGGAGATATCTACTTGGGCATCGTGCGCCAAAACGGTGTATGTGCCTTCGGGCACTTCGGCTTTCGCCTGTTTGGCGCTACCGTTGAGAAGGACGGTCAGCGATTTGGCAGAATCGAACTCCTCAAGGTTATTGATGCGGTAGATGATGAGCGACTCATTATCCGTGTCCAGGAACTCCACATGCTCTTTCACCAAGTCCGCCGAACCCAGACGGAAGCCCTTGTGCTCATGACGAAGCGCAATCATCGCGCGGTAGTAGTCGCACAAATCGGCATATTGGAACATGTTCTCCCAAGGAATGATATTGATTGAATCGGGGCTTTGATAACTGTTGTCAATGCCCTTTTTCGTGCGATAGAGTTCTTCGCCGCCATAGATGAACGCCATACCCTGCGACACAAGCACCGCTGTCTGCGCCAGTTTGTTCATACGCAGTTTGGTAGCTTCACTCTCGCCTTTGGCGGACACATCAATGCGGTCGCGGAGACAGTAGTTGTCGTGGCAAGTGATATAGGAGACGTGCTGAATCGGTTCGCCGCTCCATTCGGGACACGCGATCAGGCCGCGCATTACATCTTTGGCGGACGCAGCATTGCCGGAAGCGAAACCGCGTTCGTGGTCAAACGGCGAGCCGATGAGGGCATTACGTATGTCGTCGCTGAAAGCGCCCACGCGCGGCATCTTATAGGTCCATTGTTTCATAGCGAGCGAGTCATACGGATAAGCCGGCGCCATCGCCGCCCAGCCTTCGCCGTACGTCAGGATAGTGGGATCGATCTCGTCCAACGCTGCACGGATAGCATTCATGGTCTCCTGGTCATGGATGCCCATGAGGTCAAAGCGGAAACCGTCGATATGGTACTCGCGCGCCCAGTAACAAACGGACTCAACCATGAACTGACGATACATCTCATGGTCCGAAGCGGTCTCGTTGCCGCAACCCGAACCGTTGGCATATGTACCATCGGGATTCAAGCGGTAGAAATATTTCGGAACAACGCGGCCGAGTGCGCAGCCCATGACGTCGTACGTATGGTTATATACCACATCCATGATCACGCGGATACCGGCTTCATGGAGCGCCTGAATCATCATTTTCGCTTCGCGAATACGGCATGCAGGATCGTACGGGTTGGTCGAATAACCGCCGTCCGGCACATTGTAGTTCACCGGATCGTAACCCCAATTGTACTTGTTCTGATCCAGACGAGTCTCGTCAATACTGCCATAATCGAAGAAAGGCAGGATCTGAAGGTGGGTGATACCCATCTCTTTGAGATGGTCAATACCGGTCGCCGCCAAACGGTCTCCGTTGACGCCGGTTCCTTCTTCCGTCAAAGCCAGGAACTTACCCTTATTCTCGATGCCCGAATAGGGTGACATCGTGAAATCACGCAGGTGGGTCTCATAGACCACAATGTCGGTCATGTCCGTCACTTCCGGCCGTGCGTCATACTCCCATCCTTCGGGATTAGTAGTCGTAAAGTCTATGATTGCTGCGCGTTGACCATTCACGCTTACCGCTTTTGCAAAGATGCCCGGCGATTCGAGTGACCATTCACCGTTTTGGAACGAACGGATAGTATAGAATTTCCCCGCCAGATCACCTTTGACGGTTGCTGTCCAGAAATCACCTTCGCCCTTGGTCAAAGGAACAACTTTGGCGCTTTGTTCATCGTCGCTTTGGGCATAGATGTTCACTTCCATCTGTTCCGCCGCATTGGACCAGAACGTAAATTGGGTTTTGGAGGGACTGTAAACGCACTCGTCTTCGAGTTTCGGTTGCTTGCTCGTGCAAGCCAACAATGCTACAGAAAGCATAAGCAAAAATAGTTTCTTCATAGTATTATATGATTTGCGGGTACAAAGTTACTACAAAAATTTGAAATACGCAAATAAAAGTAAGAAAATAAAGTTTTTTATATAAAATGGCGGGTGAAAATTTGCATATATCAGAATTTTTTTGTATCTTTGCAGAAAATTTAGAACGAACTATGAAAGTTAAGTGGACAGGATTGATAGATGATTTTCAAGGGCAAATCGATAGCAGGCATTATGCGCGGCATATTCCCGGCAACGGTGAAGAAGCGGCGGTGTGTCTGAAGCCGGAATTGAGTAAGAAGACCAAGAAAAAGAAAGCCGCTCATCCGACGTGCAAGGGTTTTAAAAATTACATTGAGGTGAGTAAAGCAATATTGCATGATCCGGCGCGGAGGGCTGTGTGGCAGGCGAAGTATGATGAGACATTGTACCGTGCACGGAAATGGGGCAAGCCGGCTTATGGACGTTTATGCGACTACGTAAGGCACGAAGTGAGTTTGGCGCTGAAAGAGGGGCGAGCGATCGACTAGATAAGAGTTAAAAGTTAAGAGATAAGAGTTATGAAAGGGTGCTCTGGTTAGGTTAAGCAACCATTGAGCACCCTTTCAGCATCCATTGAGCATCCGTTGGAAGAAGGTGGAAACCAGGTGGAGATAAGGGAAGGAAAGAGTCAAAAGAGCTATTTTTTGAACGAATTTTGCAAATAAATTTGCATATATCAGAAAAAAGTAGTACCTTTGCAGTCGTAAATGTTTTTAAATGACTATCGTCCGATCTCCGGGACGGAAAAAAGGAGAACGCTGAGCCGACAGCGTAAAAAGCGGTGAAAAATATATTAAGATAAGACATAAGGCGCAAGCGTGCGCCAAGAAAAGCGTAATAAGCCGAAAAGCTTGATACTTTGAAACTTCGACAACTTCATTAAGTATCACGGACCAAAAGGTCCATTGACAATTCAAGTACGGTTTATGCACGCTCACGTTAATAGCGTGAGTTTTCCGTGTATAAATTTGAATTGTCAAGGTAGTCGAAGACCTCAAAGTATCAAATTGAAGCGAACGAAAGCGCACGCTTTTTCGTATGTCTATGGCTAAAAAAATACTCATCTTATAAAAATATAAAAATACACGCGTATGAAACAAATTCTCACAATGGCATTAGGACTGCTGATGGCGGTTACAATGCAGGCAGAAACAGTGACCGTTACAGCCTCTGGCTGGGCAACGGAGCAAGGACTGAATAACTTTGACGATTTGACTACTTACTCGCAAGGTGACGTAACGTTCACCTTTTCTCAAGGAACGAGTTCGGGTAGTCCAGAATATCGGTTTTCCGGATTAACCGCTTGGCGGGGTAATTCATTAACCATTGTAGCAGATGGTTATAAAATGCAAGCATTAACTGTTACTTCAGATAATGCCAGAGAACTTGCAGAAAGTACGTGGTCTGCCGGTACGGCCACACAAGGGAAAGGAAGTAGAACGGAACAACAAAAATGTTATTGGACAGGCGAAACGGATAGCCTTGTGATTACTTTTAGTAAATCGGTTGCTATCACGCAATTGGATATTACGATGGAAGCGACAGGTCCAGGTCCGTTTGTGGTAACTTTCCTCGACGTGAACGGGGGCATAGCCAAGCAAGAGACGGTCAATAAAGACGCTGCCGCGACGGCTCCTATCTTACCACCTCCCGGTGTCGATTGTATGCAGTTTATAGGCTGGGATAAGCCTTTCAATAATGTTAAATTTGATATGACAGTATCGCCGGTGTACGAGCGCGATACGCTTATGCTCTTTGAACCCGCCAAATACGTAGCAGAGCACGAAGACTTAGAAGAACTTATTTGGGATAACGACGGCTATACCTACAATAATTTCTCGATTGGTAACATGACGATTTCGTCGGTTAGATTTACCAGCCTTCCTTCGCCCGAATGGCGTATTGGAGCTACCGATATAATCATTTCATCCACCGAGTCTTTTCACAGCCTCTATTTTGAGTGTACAAACGAAGACGATGCCTGGGATTTCGCGTATGACACAGATTTCTCTGCGGGTAGTGCCACGTCAGACGGTTCTACCGTCATTTGGTCCGGTTCTACCAATCAACTGACCATTAGTCCGTACTACTCTTCCATTGATATTACGAAAGCCTATATACTCTGTCAGTCTCCGGGCGCTGTACCTATACCGGTAACCTTCTACGACATGGACGGAGAAACGGTATTGAAAGTGGATAGCGTGCAGTATATGCAGTCAGCTACAGCACCTACGCCACCGGAACATACGGGTTATACGTTTACCGGGTGGGATAAAGACTTCTCTTCGGTCACCGAAGATATGCACGTCACCGCTATCTATACACAGTCTTCTTGTCTGGACATTCATAAGACCGATTGGACGGGCTATACAACGCAGATAGTCGGTTCGGCTGCGAACACGTTCTCATTTAAAATCGGGCACGACACAGCGATTATTAGCGGAGATTTCTCAGGCCGGCAAGGATGGCTTGTATTACCCGATTTATACTTACAAGGCATGCAATCGGTTACCCTAGCATTTGCACACAAGGATTATTGTTGGGATGAACAAACGGATCTTACCTTATGGGCAACCGCCAATTATACGGGTGATGTGACCACCACACAGTGGACCAAGCTAATCATCCCTGTTTATAATGACAACGATAACCCTTATGACTGGGCGGCATGTACGATTACGTTGCCTCAGGCTGTAATGGGTGCCAATTCGGCTATTGCCTTTAAGTGTTATAATTCCGGTTCAACGAATATCCAATGGACCATTCGCCGCCTGGAGTTAATCGGGACGTGTGAAGGTAGTACGCCTCCTGCTCCTAATGACAGTTTACGTACCGACCTGCCGGAAGCCGCACGTTTGTACGACATGACCGGCAACGGACTGAAGAACGTACTCATCGGAGCGAATACTGCCCTCAAACAATATAGCGATTTGACCAACCATTTTAAGGAACAGCGAACCCTGTGGGCTAAATACGGTGCACCGCTCGTAAACTTCGTTGAAGACATCAACCGAGACGGAGTACCCGATTTCAGTGTTACCAATAACGGTTATTATAATTCGCTCGTCAGCAACAGCAACGGATCATATAATGAAGTTCGTAACTGCATTGTACTCCATAACTGCGACCTCAATAATGACGGTCGACCGGACTATCTGTCCTTCAATGCCAACCAAAATCAGTTCTATATTCAATACGGTCAAGCGGATGGCACTTTCCGTCAAGAATCAATGCTCATTTATACCTATGCACAGTACGAACGGATGATGGAGGAGTACAACTGGGCCGAACTGGCTCGGGAACAAACATACTCCAATGGTACGATTGGTCTGCTCTCCGTGGATCATTCGCTTTACGCGCAAGGTCTGACGAATATGTTCTCCGGTGTGTCGCTGGCACGTGCTCCAAGGCGCGCGGCGGGTATCGGAAAAACAATAGCTATGCCGACCAAAGCACTGGATTTCAATACCGACGGTTTGATGGACTTGGTAGATGAGAAGACCGGTGTTGTTTATCTCAATCTCAGTCAGGGACGTTGGCTCAAGGAAGAAACGGGAGGTGCTGTTGTTCCCGCAGATCTAAATGGAGACGGAATACTGGACTTCGTATTACCGGGCACCAAAGTCTATACCGCTATTTATACCGGAAACGGAGAATTTGAACTCAATACTATCTATTCCGATGCTACTGTGGACGACCAACTCTACTGCTACGACTTCGACCATGACGGCGACATCGATATTTTAGCGACCTTCTCTGCGGCAAAGAATAGTCTGAATACCGCTTTCACCTGTTTCTTTATCAATGATGGAACAGGACATTTTACGCAGAAAGACGCCAATTATGGCACTCAGAAACTATGGTTTACCAACTGCCAAGATGTGGATGGAGATGGCTGGCTGGATCTGCTTGCCTTCCGCGGAGAGATAGACCAAATATCAGATTATACAGGCAGGTACCACCTGTTCCACTACAACGGAATTATCACGGATGGAAAGATATTTCCTCAGAATACCGACGCCGTTGTTTTACGCGGTAAGGCAGATCTGACTTTCCAAGCACCCGAATCTGTTTGCCCGATTACGGAATTATTGAGAATCAAATATATCAGCCAAAATGAGGGACATAATGTCGGCAAGATGGAAGACTTGTCTATCGAAGCGGAAGACCTTGACGGAGATGGTAAGATGGAAATTTGGCCAACCGGCCTTAATGTAGGCTACACGCGCATCAACACTTTGGAGAATGCAGCAGCCAATGCGGCTCCCAACACACCGGCTAAACCTGCTCTATGGTACGAAAACGGTATATTGAATGTATCATGGGGCAACAGTTTAGACGACCATACATCGGCGTGCGATCTATCTTACGCGCTGCGTATCGGTACCACAACAGGCGGCAATGAGATTTTGGCAGCACATGCAAACGCCGATGGAAGCCGACGCGACTTCTTAGACGGCAACATGGGTAAGAACCATTCCTATACCATCGATCTCACCTCTTACGCACCCGGTACTATTTATGTAGCTATTCAAGCCATCGATGCACAACATACCGGTTCGTCATGGTCTGAAGAAGCAACGGTGCAACATGTGGCACTACCGAACTTTACGCTGAGCAAATCAACTGTCAACCTTAACGAGAAAGTGACAGTTTCTTTTCCTGCACTTTCGGATGGTTATACGCAGACATGGTCCTACGGCAATGCCATAAAATCGGATGAGACAGCAACATCGATGACTCTTTCATTCGCTGAGTCGGGAGAGAAAAACATTATGCGTACGATAACATCCGATGGAAAATCAAGTGTCTATTCGTTGATATTAACAGTATTACCCATAGCGTTGGGCGACACATTAGACTGCCCGTTCCCCTACCAATATCTGAATGCAGCAGACTATAACTACGACGGCTATCTCGACTATGTTGGAGCGGATAACACAGTCATGCAATCGACGGCAATTAATTCTGCAACACAAGCTATTGCTCTTTGGAATACGAATGTCAAAGGGGATGTGCGCTGGCTGGACTGGAACAAAGACGGACACGTCGATTTGCTGCTAAAAGATGTGAACACTTATTATATACTCGCACATAACGGCAGTAATAGTCTTTCGACTAAAGCAGAAGACCCGATGCTGGTTTCGCTCTTCACTCCATCGACGGCTTCCTTAGAGGATGCACTGGTACTCGAGACGATTGACAATGTGTGGCAATATACCGGACTCAACCTCGAATGGAACGGTGAGAAGGTTGTAGTGCCGTTTGAGCAACGTATCGCTAGGAACGACTGCTCCGAACCGCAGTTGGCGGACTTCAACAGCGACGGCTATCAAGACCTGATAGCTAAACGCAATTCCGATGGCGCGATTTATATCCTTTGGAACCGGCAAAACGAGTTTTTCTCAGCTCCGTTTATCCTGCCGCTTGGTGATCTGGATTCGTATTACCGAATGCAAGACCTTACGCTGGTGGATGTCGATAATAATGGTTATCTGGATGTAACCGTGAATGCTCCGCATAAAGCCATTCATATGAGCAGCACAGCGGTATATGTTTGGTACATGGACGCAGAAGGACTGATGGCGCAAAGTTTTATCAATGACGAGTCGAACCTCTTGATTCAGATGCCGGGTGAACTGTTCGTTTCCAACTCGCGTTATGGTGAGGCGATAGGTTCCATCACGCGTGTCATTGGTAACCCAAACCTTGCTCCAACCGCTCCGATGAACGTACGTGCTGCACAGACAGAGGAAGGATTGCTCATCCAATGGGACGCGGCAACAGATGATCACACTCCGACCGAGATGCTTCGATATAACCTCAGCGTCAAGCATGCAGGCCAGTCTGGCGCCGACGCATATGTTATATCTCCGCAAAACGGAAGGCATGCCAATGCTGCTTTCTTGCCTGGCTACGAGTATGTGAACGCTACCCGTTATCTCATCCCGACTGACCAATTGACTGCCGGCGATTATGAGATAAGCCTGCAGACCATCGATTTACGTTGCTCAATGAGTGCTTTCACTACGCCTTTATCGGTCCACTTTGACCGACTCGTGATTGAAGCGCCTGTTACTGCTTGTGCAAATGTCGCTACTACGGTTACATACATGGGCGAGTCGAGCACTCAAACGCCCGTTTGGGAGTTTGACGGAGCTACCATCCTTAGTGGCACCGGTTTTGGTCCATACAATGTGCAGTGGGAAACAGCCGGTGTGAAGACCATCACCCTCACACTTGGAACGGAAGTATATACACGTACCATTCAAATAGATGAGGCGCAAGCAAACGTTGCGTTACCGTCTGTCCTCTTCCGAAACCATGATATGACGATTGCCCTTCCTCAAGGACATACAGCCGCATGGGGATTATTCATCGGCAGCACCTACCATGATGTCACGGCACGCGGTATTGATAATGTGGATCCGCAATTGACAGCTTCTGGAAATGTCCTGCACGCAGGTGATGGTATAGGAACGGATATTACTACGTTCAATCTCACTTTGGTATTGACCCTAACGAATGCCAACGGCTGCGCTACAACCATTCAGCAGGCCATTCAGATAGTCGAGGAAGACCAACTGCCTTCTATCCGTCTTGTGACAGCCGATGCGGACGGGCATCATAAGATTGAGTTCGATGCGCAAAGCACACTCTTCCCACAAGTACAGATACTTAAAGAAACCAATATACTGAATCAGTTTGTTGAACTCACGACGGTCGCGGCGGCTGATGGCATTTACACGGATTTGAGTAGTAACGCGGCACAGAAAGCCGACCGTTATGCTGTTCGCGGAGTGATGGCTGATGGAACTCCGGTTCCGATGAGTGCACCGCATCAAACGGTACATATGACCATTAACCGTGGACTGCAAGAAGGTACCTATAACCTTATTTGGAATGGCTATCAAGGTGCAAATATTGTGACTTATAACATTCTTCGTGGTACCTCTGATGATGCACTCACGCAGATCGCCAGTGTGGCTGCCTCTGTTCTCTCATACACGGATGATGCGCCCGTTGATGAACAACCGATATATGCCATTGAATACGTACTCGGCACACAAGCTGCTGACGCACCGAGACGTGTGATGACTACAGCGACGCAACTTTCCGGCCGTTCCAATACTGCGAACCGTGCTGAGTCGCGTGTGGTGACCTTTGTCTCCTCTATGACGATTCATTCGGCGAACGACAACTATGCTACAACGGCAGAAACGCCCTCGCTCTTCCTCTATGCAGAATTGATGCCGATTAACGCGACCTATAAGACCGTTAAATGGGAGATCACCTCCGGCGCCGAATTGGCAACCATCGACCAGACAGGTCTGTTGACAGCCTGCATTCCGAATACAGGAGGTGTCGTTACCGTCAAAGCTACTGCTACCGATGGAACAGGAGTCTATGCTACTAAGCAGATTAACATTGCACCTATAGACGGAACAATTCCGCCACAGCCTGTTTATTATACCATCCGTTTCCTCAACTGGGATGGCACAGAATTGCAGAATACGCAAGTGCTTGAAGGAGAAAGGCCTGAATACACCGGCGAAACGCCGACACGGCCGGATGATGAGCTATACACGTATGAGTTCACCGGTTGGTTGCCAACTATCGTAATAGCCAATGCTGATAGAGACTATACAGCGCAATACATCGCGACACTCAAGGGAGAAGGCATAGACGAAATCACCAATGACCCATCACCAATGATTAATAAGGTCATCAAGGATGGCCAAATCTACATCCTCCGCGGGGAGAAAAAATATACCATCACAGGAGTAGAGATGAAATGATAAGCAGGCAATCGGATTGCCCTGAAAAGAAGAAATGAAAGCGGCGGCAGAGATGTCGCTGCTTTTTTATGCCCGATGGCATCGGGCGGAATAGACAGGGAAAATCTAAACGGAATAGAGAACCGCACATAAATATGCGGCGCATAAACGCTAATTTAAGAAGAAAGAGAAAGTTGCCGCAAAAATGCGACAAAACTGCAAAATATAGCAAACAAAATGAAGAAAAAATGTATTTTCTTTCAAAAATATTTGCACAATTCAAAAAAAAGTAGTAATTTTGCAAGCTTTTTGTCGCGGACAGAGAAATCTCGTCATTGCGGGATCACGTGATCGCGAAAAAAGCACATTATTATTAACAATTAAAAATTAACAATTTACTACAATGGTAAATCATTATGAAGCTGCCTTCGTTCTGACACCCGTTTTGTCTGAGCCGCAGACAAAGGAGGCAGTAGAAAAATTCGAGAATCTTCTCACGCAGAATGGCGGTACCATCCTGAACC
>OCVV011331761.1_pt1 | contig 26248 bp, 23 predicted proteins | sample 1539721 | NCBI WGS metagenome assembly OCVV01 (sample SAMN02144230, study PRJEB22623) | gut metagenome | biome: sheep rumen | host: Ovis aries | place: New Zealand | reverse complement strand
GTCAAGGGGCTTAATAGCTTCATTTTACCCTTGACTGGGTATTCATATACTGATATGCAGTTCAATCGAAAAGACATGCAGATTAATCCGAAGTGACCGTGCGGTTCATTCAGGAAACGGCATGTAGTTTGGTCGGAATATGCAGTGGAATATATAAATATATCCTATTTATGTAAATATTCCTCCGTTAAAACGTGAAAATAGAATTTGGTTCAGATTTACAATATAATGTTTCACGTGAAACATTTTTAAATGAAACCTAATTGCATATAGATTATTTATCTAATAGGTGCTATAATCATAAAACAGCATTAAATTATCTGATTATAAGAATTTTTTGCTAGTTCAGTTGTAAATGATACGAGGTTAAAGTATGGGCAGAATTATTGCAATTGCTAATCAAAAAGGTGGAGTTGGGAAAACAACTACTGCTATTAACCTTGCTGCTTGTCTTGCAGAAAAAGGGAAAAGAGTTCTGGCTATTGATATGGATTCGCAGGGTAATATGACCAGCGGACTTGGAGTAGATAGAGACTCAGTTGAATATTCCATATATGATACTCTTATAGGTGAATGTAACATAGGTCAGAGTATGATAGTGGATGTATTTGAAAATCTGAGTCTTGTACCTTCAAACCAGAATTTATCAGGTGTTGAAGTGGATTTTATTGACAAGGAAAATCCGCAGAATATCCTTAAAGGTATAGTTAGAAATATCAGGAAAAAGTTCGATTTTATTATAATTGATTGTCCGCCTGCTTTGGGTATGTTAACTATAAATTCATTAACTGCAGCAGACACTGTAATTGTTCCAATTCAGTGTGAATTTTACGCTTTAGAGGGTCTATCTCAGTTGATATATACAATTAATATGATAAAAAAGAAACTTAATAAGAATCTTGAGATTGAAGGTGTTGTATTTACGATGTATGACTCAAGAAATAATCTATCACAGGAAGTAGTGGATAGTGTAAGAGAAAGTCTTGATGAAATAATATACGATACTGTAGTTCCAAGAAATGTCAGACTGGCTGAAGCTCCCAGCTTTGGACTTCCTATAAATAAATATGATACCAGATCCAGTGGAGCTGCTGCATATAGAAGTTTGGCTGATGAAGTTATTAAAAACAAACTATTTTTATAACGAATATTAATAACTACGATAGCATGTATATTAAGAGCTGCCAGATAAGTAATTATCAGTGAATTTAAATGTACTTTCGGTATTCATAAATAATAGATAATAAATAACAAATGGAGGAAATATGGCACTAGGAAAAGGATATAAGAATATGCTTGGAATAGATGAGTCCGAGGAATCAAATACTTCGGAAAAGTCTGTTTCAAAGAGTAAGAACACTTCACGTTCTACAAATTCCAGTAAAACAAAAGCTTCTTCATCTAAGACAAAGGCTGAAACAGATAAAAAGTCATTTGTTACCGGTGAAATATTGTTAAAGATTAACGATATAGAACCTAACAAACTACAGCCAAGAAAAGATTTTAATGAAGATGCACTAGCTGATCTTGCAGATTCTATAAAAAAATATGGAGTGATTGAACCTCTGGTTGTTTCCAAGAAAGGAAAAAGCTATCAGATTGTTGCTGGTGAAAGAAGATGGAGAGCTGCTCGAATGGCTGGTCTCAAGGAAGTTCCGGTCATAGTCAGAGAATTCTCTGAAAAAGAGACTATGGAAGTTGCCCTGATCGAGAATCTTCAGAGAGAGGATCTCAATCCTATTGAAGAAGCTCTTGCTTATCAGAGTCTCATTGATGAATATAATCTTAAACAGGATGAGGTTGCTGAAAGGGTATCAAAGGGAAGATCTACTATAACCAATGCCCTTCGACTATTAAAACTATCAGATAAAGTTAAGCAGATGCTCATCGATGATATGATTACAACCGGGCATGCAAGATGTCTTCTGGCTATAGAAGATGAAGATGTACAGTATAGTACAGCGCAGATTATATTTGATGAGGGTATTAGTGTTCGTGATACAGAACAGCTCGTTAAAAGTGTAAATAATGTTGTAGCCAGAAAGGCTTCCGGAGAGTCAGAGTCATCTGTTTCACCTACTACTGATGCCATAGAAGCCATAGTCAGAGAATTATCTGAAAAATTAAAAACTACTCTCGGTTCCAAGGTTACTATAAAACCTAAGGGAAACAAGGGTAAGATTGAAATTGAATATACATCGGCTGATGATTTGGAAAGAATAGTTCATATTATTAATACGGGAGCAAATCTATGATACTTACTGAAACATTATTTGGACTGAATATTAATGTAATCATTATCATAATGCTTGTTCTTATAGTTGTACTGTTTGTTATGCTGGCGTATGTAATTAAACAATTACTTTTCATATCCAGAAAGTATTATACTCTTACCTCTGGCAAGACTGCCGGTGATCTGGAAGGTATGATGCTGGCACGTTTTAAGGAAATGGATCGTATAAAGTCCAGATTTAAAAGATATTCCAGAGACCATAAAGGTTTTAAGGGACATCTGGATTCCTGTTATAATAAGCTCGGACTTGTAAAATATGATGCATTTGATAGTATGGCTGGAGAGCTTAGCTTTTCATTAGCATTACTTAATGATGAAAATTCTGGTTTTGTCCTCTCAACTATGCATTCAAAGCAGGGCTGCTTCTCTTATGCCAAGGAGATAATAAAAGGGGAATCCTTTATTGCTCTTTCAAGTGAAGAAAAGGAAGCAATTAGAAAAGCCAGAACCATAGAAGAAGAAATAGAAAAAATGAAGGATGAGCCGGATGAAGAAGATCTTATGTAATTTATTTGGTTCAGTTACAAGCTAATAAATGATTCATAATAATATATATGGAGGAATAGATAAATGATAGACATTAAATTTTTAAGAGAAAACCCGGAAATTGTTAAGGAAAATATCAGAAAAAAGTTTCAGGACGAGAAGCTTCCTCTTGTTGATGAAGTAATAGAACTTGACAAGCAGAGAAGAGATATTCAGGCTGAAGCTGATCAGATACGTGCAAATAAGAATAAGATTTCCAAGGAAATTGGTGCTCTTATGGCAGCGGGAAAGAAGGAAGAGGCTGAAGAGGTAAAGAAGCAGGTAGCTGCATCTGCTGAGAGACTTAAAGAACTTGAAGCTAAGTTCCCTGAGATTGAAGAGAAGCAGAATGCCATAATGATGAGAATACCTAATATTATTGACGCATCTGTTCCAATTGGTAAAAATGATACTGAAAATGTAGAGCTTGAGAGATTCGGCGAGCCTGTTGTTCCTGATTTTGAAGTACCTTATCATACTGATATTATGGAGAAGCTTGGTGGAATAGATCTTGATTCTGCCAGAGATGTTGCCGGAAATGGTTTCTATTATCTTCTTGGTGATGTAGCAAGACTTCATTCTGCAGTCCTTACTTATGCCAGAGATTTTATGATAGACAAAGGATTTACATATGTTATTCCTCCATATATGATCAGAAGCGATGTGGTTTCCGGCGTTATGAGCTTTGATGAGATGGAAGACATGATGTACAAGATTGAGGGTGAGGATCTCTTCCTTATTGGTACCAGTGAACATTCCATGATTGGTAGATTTGTCGGAAAGATGATAGATGAGGATAAGCTTCCTCTTACACTCACAAGTTATTCCCCATGCTTCCGTAAGGAGAAGGGTGCACATGGTAAGGAGGAAAGAGGTGTCTATCGTATCCATCAGTTTGAGAAGCAGGAAATGATAGTAATCTGTAAACCGGAAGAGTCTATGGATTTCTTCAACAAAATGTGGAATTACACAGTAGAGCTTTTCCGTACACTTGATATTCCTGTCAGAACACTTGAATGTTGTTCCGGAGATCTTGCAGATCTTAAGGTTAAGTCTCTTGATGTAGAAGCATGGTCACCAAGACAGAAGAAATATTTTGAGGTAGGAAGCTGCTCAAATCTTGGAGATGCTCAGGCGAGAAGACTTAAGATAAGAGTAAAGGATGCAGATGGAAATAAGTATCTTGCTCATACACTTAACAATACTGTAGTTGCTCCACCTCGTATGCTTATAGCATTCCTTGAAAACAACTTAAATGCAGATGGTTCGGTAAATATTCCGGAAGTTCTCAGACCTTATATGGGTGGTAAGGAGAAGATAGAAGTATGTTCAAAATAATGTCGCCGGAAGAAGCGGTTGGACTAATTCAGGATGGTTCATGTATTTGTGTAAATTCATTTCTTGGAATAGAGAATCCTGTAGAACTTCATGAGGCAATATATGATAGTTACAGCAAAACAGGAAGTCCTAAGAATCTTACCATGATATCAAGTGCCGGATTCGGACTTTGGGATGAGAATAAAAATGCTGAAAGATATATTCGTGAGGGTGCAGTAGATAAGCTGATATGTGGACATTTTGGTGCTATGCCCAGTACAAAAAAGCTTGTACTTGAGGATAGATTTGAAAGCTACAATCTCCCTCTTGGCTGTATATCACATGCTATCAGAGCGCAGGCAGGTGGTATTCCCGGTGCACTTTCAAAGGTTGGACTGGATATATTTGTAGATCCAAGAATAGAAGGTCCCGGAATAAATAACATTTCCAAAGATGATAATCTTGTTAAGCTGGTTGAGGTTGACGGGGAAGAATTTCTCTATTATAAGTTGCCCAAAATTGATATAGCTCTTATAAAGGGAACGGCTGCTGACAGAAGGGGCAATATATCATTTGATGATATGTATATGTCGGGTGATGCACTTTCTATCTGTCAGGCTGCAAAAGCAAATGGTGGTAAGGTTATAGTTCAGGTTGATAAGCTTGTGAGAAAGCCTACCAGACCTAGAAATGCTATTATACCGGGCTGTCTGGTTGATGCTATTGTTGTGGTTGAGCAGGAGCCTCTCGGAAGTGGTTATGAAGCGCTTACAGGTAGTTTTGAGATTCCATCCGGTCAGTGGGAAATGTGGGTTGAGATTATCGAAAGACTATCTTCTTCACATAGGCAGAACAGTGCTATTGCTGATATTATTGGAAGACGAGCTAATCAGGAGCTTAAGGAAGGTGACATCGTAAATATCGGAGTTGGTATTCCTGAATCGGTATCACGTTATGCCAAGGAAACAGGAATATTAAATAAGATCACCCTTACTGTTGAATCAGGCGGTGTGGGTGGATTTCCGGCGTCCGGTCCGGTATTTGGTGCAATGATAGGTGCAGCCTCTGTTTATGATATGGCTAACCAGTTCGATCTATATAATAATGGTGGTCTTGATATTTGCTTTATGGGAGCGCTGGAGGTTGATAAACAGGGAAATGTAAATGCTCATCGAAGTGAGAACGCATTTGCCGGAATAGGCGGTTTCGCAAATATTACAGCAAAGACTAAGGTGGTTGTATTCTGCTTATCATTTACTGCTAAGGGACTGTTTGTAGAAGAACAGGATGATAAAATAAAGATACTTCAGGAGGGTTCTATTCCTAAGTTTGTAGATAAGGTTTCAAGTATCAGCTTTTCTGCAAAAAGGGCGCTCCAGAATAAACAGAGAGTGCTTTATATTACAGAGAGATGTGTATTTGAACTTACTGATAAAGGACTTAAGCTTTCTGAGGTTTATCCCGGAATTGACAAGGAGAGAGATATATTATCAAAGTTGCCATTTACGGTTAATGAGTAGTAAATAAAAGTAGTATAGTATAATATTATAGTTAGTGTGTTGGGAGGTATAATGTAACTGTTACCGGTTGTGAAGTAATTAACGATCCGAAGAGAAGTTAAGGACGTATTCTGCGAAGCAGGATATCCTTGCGAATCAATCGACGATCCGAAGAGAAGTATTGAGGGGGTGTAGTATGTTAAAATTAAAAAAATTAATATTGATGCTTCTTATGATTTGTTCACTCATGATGTTATCGGGCTGTATCAGATTTTCTACTACAATTAAGGTAAAGTCCAACGGAAAAGCGGATATAACAATGCTTATGGCTACTGTAAAAACGGATGAAACTCTTGATGATGATACAGAAGATGATGAGGAAGATATAGACCAGCTTGTCAAGGAGGGTTGGAAATACGAAAAATATGATGAGGACAATTATGAGGGATTCTTGTTAACGAAGAAAGATGTTCCTCTGGAAGATCTTGGAAAAAACATGAATAGTGAAGAGTCTCTTGATATGAATACGGACGGACTTTCTGTTACAAAAAAAGGTTCAAAGTATTCTATAAGCTGGGATATATCAGGAAGTGAAGACTATGAGGAGGCTGAGGATTACTCTTCATATCTGGAGTCTGCGGGAGGATACGGAAAGTTTATACTGGAACTTCCTAATAAACCGATAAGTAGTAATGCTCATGAAGTTTCAAAGGATGGGAAGACACTTACCTGGAATATCTTTAGTATGAAAAGTGGTGAGAAAATTGAAGTTGAATTTAGTCTTATTAACTGGCCACTGATAATAGGTATTATTATTGCAATAATTCTAATTATAGTAGCAGTAATTGTAATATTTATAATTAGAAAAAAGAAGAGTGCTAATTCATCATATCCACAAAATAATCAGCAGTATAATAATCTGAATCAGGGTCAGCAATACTATGATCCAAATCAGAGTCAGCAGTATTATGATCCAAATCAGGGTCAGCAATACTATGATCCAAATCAAGGCCAGCAATACTATGATCCAAATCAAGGCCAGCAGTATTATGATCCAAATCAAGGCCAGCAATACTATGATTCAAATCAGAGTCAGCAGTATTATGACTCAAATCAGGGTCAGCAATACTATGATTCAAATCAGGGTCAGCAATACTATGATCCAAGTCAAAATCAGTAATATTATAAAAAATAAGGACCATTATCTCAGATCTCATATGATTTATGAGTCTGGATAATGGTCCTGTTATTTAATATTTGCATGAATTGAAAAGACACTAATATATTAATAATCACGTATTTCGCTTTTATCCTGAGTGATGATTATATAAGCTCCATTTTTAAGCTTCTTCAATACCCAGACCATATCTTCTTCTGATAGGCAGACGCATCCGGAGGTGTACCATTTGTCTCCATTACAATGAAGGAATATGCCTGCACCTATTCCATATACTGTAGGATTTATATTGAATCCGATATTCGCAGCATATTTATATTGCTTGGTATAGTCAATGAGATGCTCACCATCTACCCAGGTTTCGCTTTCAACCCAGGTATTATAGGTTTCTTTTTCGGATGAAAGATATGAGGTCGGTGTTATATCACGATATGTCATTTCAGTACCGGGATTCTCAGCTATACCAAAGGCATAGTTAAGTTCATATGCTCCCAGAGGGGTGGTTTTGTCACCCATAACTCTTTTTGATGGATTGCTAAATCCATTTTTTCCGTAACCACAATACATAGCTTTAGAGCTTTTCCAGGAACCATCAGTCTGCTTTTCCCATAAAGTCAGTTCGTGGTCGATTACGAGAACAATCTGATTAGTGAGCTTGGCGGTTGCTGAATCTGCTATCAGCTCTTCAATAGGAGTATTATCGATCATGATTCCATTTTCATCGATTTCATAACCATCAATAGTAGTGGATACAGCCATTGCACCGGTCTCAGTTAAGTAATACCACTTTCCGGAGGATCTAACCCACTCGGAGGATTTCATGTATCCGTTTGAATCAAAGTAGTACCATTTTCTATTGATCTTAAGCCAACTGCCTGCGGGATACCAGTTGCCGGATTCGAACCACCAGCCCGTACTGTTTTTGTTCCATTTTCCGTACCATGCCGGACTGTACCAGCCATTATTATCCAGCCAGTAACCATCAATGTATTCGCAGCGTGCGTATGTACCATCCCCGTTGTCATACCACCAGCCGTTTTTCTCCTGCACCCATTTTCCTTCTGGCTCTTCTTGAGAATCGCTATCATCGGAAGACTGCTTCTGGGAATCGCCGTTATCGGAAGTCTGTTTCTGAGAATCGTTATCACCAGAAGTCTGTTTCTGGGAAGTGCTGTCATCGGAAGTCTGCTTCTGGGAATCGCTGTTATCAGAAGTCTGTTTCTGTGAATCGCTATCATTGGATGACTGTTTTTGGAAATCGCTATCATCAGTAGCTTGCTTCTGAGAGCTGCTACTGTTAGTGCTTTGTTCTTCTGCAGCCTGCAGGTAAGAATATTTGTTATATCCCGAAAAGATTACAAGAACAGCTATCAGAAGAATTGCGGAAATAATATATCTCGGTTTGAATGGTGCATTTAAATTACTTTTCATATAAAACCCTTTCTATCAACGTAATTCATATAGCTACAGTTGTTTACTGACAACCTTTGGAACGTTGAAAAATAACTGTAAAAAGTTTATTATTTTTTGAGGGATACGTCAATATAGATGACAAAAATTCGATATAAGAGAGAAAAGCTGAGACATAAGAGATAAAGCAGAGAAAGGTGAGAGAAAATGCAGGTATTTATCAGAGACTTCTTGAGAATAGAGCTGTGATTAGCTATAATTAGCATGACTTTAAGTAATACCTGACTTATCATAAAAGCATAACGGAGTATAAAAATGTTACAGAAGAAAGCATTTGCAAAGGTCAATCTCAGTCTGGATATCATCGGGCGAAGAGAGGATGGATATCATCTGGTTCGTATGGTGATGCAGACGCTCGATATATATGACCTGCTAAAACTGGAAAAGCTGGAAGATAATAAGATAGAGATAAGTGTATCTGATTCAAGAGGTGATATGGGAGCAAAGGAAGAAATATCCAGACTTCCGGTTGGAGAGGATAACCTAGTATATAAGGCTGCAAAACAGGTATTGCAGAAGTATCTGTGGAATAAGGGCAGACAGGGTGGTGTCAGTATCACTTTGGAGAAGCACATTCCTATAGCTGCAGGTATGGCAGGTGGAAGCAGTGATGCTGCCGCAGCTATTAAAGGAATAAATGAGCTTTATGAGCTGGGTGTTATGGATCAGGAGCTTATGGAATTAGGTGTAAAGCTTGGGGCAGACATTCCCTACTGTATTATGGGAGGAACCGCTCTTTCAGAGGGAATCGGAGAGAATCTTACAAAGCTGCCACAGCTTTCTGAGACTGTAGTTCTTGTGGCAAAGCCGCCTATCGCTGTTTCAACAAAGGAAGCCTACGGAGATTTCGACAGTTTTCTTGAATCCGGGAAATGGATCGACCATCCGGATGTAGATGGACAGGTAGATGCTATTTATTCCGGTGACATTTTAAAAACTGCTTCCTATTGCAAGAATGTACTGGAACAGGTAACAGGAGGCAAGCATCCGGAGATACAGAAGCTCGAAGAGGTTATGAAGAAATGCGGAGCTTTAAATGCAATAATGAGTGGAAGCGGTCCGACTGTATTTGGTATATTTTCCAATCTTCAGGATGCTGAGAGAGCATATAATGAAATAGAGACTAACAATATGACAGAGCAGCTTTTTATATCCAGAACAGTAGGTGGTAGTTCAGCGATTGTATGAACTGACTAATTAAAACCGTGCTGATAAAGAATAATGAAAAATCAGGATCCTGAACTATAGGAATAGGATACTTTAAAATAAGGTGGACAGAATAATGAATGAGGACTTTCAGGAGAAATTACTGGAAGAAATGAACCGTAGGTCGAGGAATAGCGCCGAGAGAGAAAAGAGAAGAAGGCAGGTTATGAGAAACAGATTTATACTTGCTTTCACATGCACACTGGTGATTCTGGGAGCTATCGTACTGGGAATATTTATCATCAGGAAAGACTCTGAAGCAGGTACTTCAGAAAAAACCAGCCAGATTACTTCCGGGGATAAAGGAGCAGCAGGAAATGCCGATGGTTCGGGAAATGCGGCTTTAGTAGAAGGTAATTCTTCCGGAGATAATGTAAATGGTATAGCAGGCGATGGAGCATCCGGTAATACTTTTGGAGACGTGGCTGACGGTAATAATTCAGGAGCCGCATCAGATAATATATCGGGCAGTCAGGATGCGTCCGGAACGGCTTCCGCAGGTGACGCAGAGCAGGCAGCAGAGGAAGACTTTGAGATAAAGATGACATTTGTTGGTGACTGCTGCATGGGTTCAAACCTTGAAAACAGAAGTCAGGGCTCTATGCTCTGGTGCGTGGAGAACTATCCGACTTCCTACTTTTTTGAAAAGGTAAAGCCGTACTTTGAAAATGATGATCTTACGGTTGCCAACTGTGAGTGTTGTATATCTGACAGAGAGGTTGGTCCCCGTGATAAAGGTCCGGACAGTTTCTACTGGTTCAAGGCTCCGAAGAAGATAGCGGCAGCATTTCCGGAAAGCAGCATCGAGGCAGTTTCACTCTGTAATAATCATGCTTATGATTATGGAGATGAATGTCTGGCAGATACGCAGGATGCTTTTGATGAGCTGGGTGTGTTATGGGGCATCAGGGAGCATATACTATATTATGAGCAAAATGGTTTTACTATAGCTATCGTATGTGTTGCATTTTACAGCTACGATGAGGTTGGAGTTTATTGTATGCCTTATCTTGAAGAGGCAAAGAAGAATTCGGATTATCAGATAGTATTCTTCCATGGTGGAACAGAGGGTGTGCATCAGCCAAATGACTGGAAGGTAGCCGGATGTCATGATATGATTGATGCCGGTGCAGATCTTATAATAGGTAGTCATCCGCACGTTCTTCAGGGTAAGGAAACCTATAATGGTGTAGATATCATTTATTCGCTTGGTAACTTCTGTTTTGGTGGAAATGATTATCCTGAGAACAGGACACTTATTTACAAATATAATCTTCAGATTCATAGAAGTGGTGATCAGTTTGAGGTGACAGGAAGTAATGATGAGATGATCCCGTGCTATGTTTTTACAGGTTATACCAACAACTGGCAGCCGGCACCAATCGAGGATGAGGATACGGCAGATAGAGTTATCAGATTTATGAATGGGGAGCTGGATTCACCGTTATAGAGAGGGCTTCACAGCGTAGGCATGATATCGACATTAAAAGGGTACTAGTGCAATCAGGACAGACGAAGAACTGGACATACATTAGTAACAGAACTGAGGGATAGAGCTTCTCAGTACATTAATCCAGGATATGGGATTTGAGATAGAGTAGAGTATAATAATATCGGGGTAGAAGTATAATGGCAAAGGGTATATTTATTACAATGGAAGGACCTGACGGTTCCGGAAAAACAACACAGATTGAGTTACTAAAAGCAGAGCTTGAGAAAAGTGGCTATTCGGTGCTTATAACAAGGGAGCCGGGAGGAAACAGGATAAGTGAAGCTATCAGGGAAATAATTCTGAATAAGGACTATATGGAAATGGCTCCTGCAACGGAATGCCTGCTATATGCAAGTGCAAGGGCACAGCTTGTAAATGAAGTGATAGGTCCCATGCTTGATAAGGGAGGAGCGGTTATAAGTGACCGGTTTGTGGATTCCTCTCTTGTATATCAGGGAATTGCCAGAGGACTTGGAGTAGATGAGGTATTTGAGATTAACCGCTTTGCCATCCGTGAATATATGCCGGATGCTACATTTCTCCTTTCGCTTCCTGCAGAGGTTGGAATATCCAGAAAGAAGGATCAGAAGGAACTGGACAGGATGGAGAAGGAGAGCCTTGAGTTTCACAAAAAGGTGGCAGAGGGCTACCTGAAGCTTGCAGAAAAGTACCCGGAGAGGATACGTGTCATTGATGCAACCCAGGATGTAGAAACCATAAGTGGTTTGATAAAGAAACAAGTTTATGATATATTAAAGGGTAAAGTGTCTATATAGAGTATTATTACTCACGATGTATAAGAATTAAAGTGACCTGAACATACACATTATTAGTAACGATCCAGATACGAAATGGAGAAATGCTATGAATTTTAGTGAGATTATCGGACATGAAGATATAATAAGTCGTTTCAGAAGCAGTATCGAGCTGGGACGTGTTAATCATGCTTATATAATTGCAGGCGAGAAGGATAGTGGTCGTTTTACGCTCGCCAGAGCATTTGCTAAGACTCTTCAGTGTGAAGAAGGAGGAACGGAGTCCTGTGGACATTGCAAATCCTGTCTTCAGGCAGAAAGCATGAATCATCCTGATATTGATTATATTACTCATGAAGGAGATCATATATCTGTAAATGATATTCGTGTTCAGCTTAATCAGGAGATAAGTAAGAGACCTTATAACAGCAGATACAGGATCTTCATTATGAGAGATGCTGAAAAAATGACTGAAGAGGCACAGAATGCTCTTCTGAAAACTATAGAGGAACCGCCGGAGTATGGTATTATCATGCTTATTGTTACTCAGCCGGAGAAGCTTCTTCCTACGATTCGTTCAAGATGTGTTACCATCACAACGAAGCCGGTAAAGGAGAAGGATATAAGGGATTATCTTGTGAACAAGCTCCATATAGAGGAGTCAAAGGCAAGCTTTGCTATCGAATATGCTCAGGGTAATCTTGGTAAGGCGGTACAGCTTGCAACGAATGAAGAGTATGAACAGCTTATTCAATCTGTTATAGAGCTGGAGACAAATATCAGGGAGCTTTCCTATGAGGAGATATCCCGGACTATACAAAAATGTGTAGATTATAAGATGAATATTAATGATTATCTGGATCTTATGATGATGTGGTACAGAGACATTCTGGTACTGAAGGTTACAGGCAATCCGGATAAGATACTTTTTAAAACAGAGTACAGTGCTATAAAAAATCAGGCTCAGTATCTGTCCTTTAATGAGCTGGAAATAAAGCAGAGAGCTATCATTTCCGCAAAAGAGAGGATAAATGCAAATGCAAGGCTGGAGGATATCATGAGGCTTCTTATTATCACTCTTAAGGAGCATTATGACTGATTATAGCGGATAGAATATTGAGATGCTTCGACATGGTTTTTATAATCCTGAAAGATGGAATTATAGCGATATTTAAGAAGCACAGCAAGGAGTTACATATAGAATGAAGGATGTTGTAGGCGTTAGATTCAGATCCAATGGAAAGGTGTACTATTTTGATCCGGGCGATCTTCATATAACTGTTGGAACAGATGTAGTAGTTGATACATCTCGTGGAGTCGAATATGGAAAATGTGTCATGGGGAGAAGAAGTGTTGAGGATGAAAAGATCCTGACAGGACTGAAGCCGGTTATGAGAATAGCCACCCCTGAAGATACTGAAAGATATGAAAACAATAAGATCAAATCCCAGCAGGCTTATAAAACCTGTATGGATAAGATCAGAGAGCATGATCTGGGAATGAAGCTGATCTCTGCAGAATATACTTTCGACGGAAGTAAGGTGCTTTTCTACTTTACAGCAGAGGGAAGGATAGATTTTCGTGAGCTGGTTCGTGATCTTGCGTCAGTTTTCAAGACACGTATAGAGCTTAGACAGATTGGTGTCAGAGATGAAGCAAAGGTTCTTGGTGGACTTGGTGCATGTGGAAGAGACCTATGCTGTTACAGTTATCTTCCTGAGTTTATTCCTGTATCGATAAAAATGGCGAAGGAGCAGAACCTTTCTCTTAACCAGTCCAAGATTTCCGGTGTTTGCGGAAAGCTGATGTGCTGTCTTAAGTATGAGCAGGAAACCTATGAATATCTGAATGCGAAGATGCCATCAGTTGGAGATATAGTCATAACCAAAGATGGAAAAACCGGAAAGGTTGATATAGTTAATGTTCTTAGGCAGACTGTTCGTATCATCATTACAGATGAAGAGGATAACAAGGTTGCTGAAGAGCATAAGGTTGAGGATATACAGTTCAAGTCAAGAAAGAAAAAGGCTGCTTTTCAAAATGATGCAGAATTTGAGGATGATATGGCCGAGGATGAGGTAAATATATCCTATGATTCTGAGGAAGGAGAGATTATCAGTGGTGACAGTGGCGATGGTAAGAGGGAGCCATTTGTAAAAATGTCACGTAATAATCAAAGTAATAGGAATAATCAGAGTAATCAGCATAATCAGAGCAGCCAGCATAATCAGAGCAGCCAGCATAATCAGAACAGACACAATAATCAAAATAATGCCGGTAATCAGGGTGGCTCAAATGACCAGGGTGGCTCAGGAAAGAATCATGGGCATCATGACAAGAACCATCAGGGTAAGCAGGGAAAGAAATCCGGAAAGCCTCATCATAAAAACTTAAATAAGGAACAGAACAAGAATCAGGATAATAGTCATAATAAAAATGAAGGAAAAGGAGGTCATGGCGGAAAAGACAGTAACAGATATAACAGAAACCATGATAAGCCTGATAAAAAAGATGAGTAATGTAGTTCTTAGAGAAAATGAAAGAATAGACGATTTAGAAATAAATGGGTTCCGTATCATACAGAACCCATTTTGCTTCTGCTTTGGTATAGATGCTGTACTTCTGGCTAACTTTGCAAGGATAAAAAGCGGAGCTAAGGTTCTTGATCTTGGAACAGGTACAGGGGTTATACCTATACTTCTTACTGCCAAGGAAAAGGGAAGGGACTGGACAGGGCTTGAAATCCAGTCGGATATGGTTGAGATGGCTAGGCGGTCAACGGAGTTAAATGATATAAGTGACAGATGCCATATCATAGAAGGGGATATAAAAAACTATAAGCAGCTCTTCGAGCCTTCTTCCTTCGAGGCAGTAACCTGTAATCCGCCGTATATGAAGCAGAGCTCGGGTCTTGTAAATCCAAGTGATAACCTTCATATATCAAGACATGAGGTACTGGTTTCACTTGAGGAGGTTATAGCCGCTGCTTCCTATGTCCTGAAGTCAAGCGGAACATTTAGCATGGTACATAGACCTTACAGACTGGTCGAGATAATGACTCTTATGAGAAAATATCATCTCGAACCAAAGAAGCTGCAGATGGTACAGCCGTCAGTCGGCAAGGAACCTAATCTTATACTGATCGAAGGTGTTAAGGGCGGTGGACCGGAGCTGAGGGTACTTCCCACATTTTATGTATATGATGAAAATGGAAATATGAACGAAGTTGTTGGCAAGATTGGATGATTAATTTTTATGCCAGGAGGAAACGGATGGCTGGAATATTATATCTGGTTGCGACTCCCATAGGAAACATGGAAGATATGACTATGAGGGCAATAAGGATTCTAAAGGAAGCAGATCTGATAGCTGCAGAGGATACCAGAGACTGCTTAAAGCTGCTGAAAAAATTTGATATAGATACGCCTACTACCAGTTACCATGAATATAACCGGTTCGATAAGGGAAGGCTTCTAACAGAGAAGCTTCTTCAGGGAACTAATATTGCCCTTATTACAGACGCAGGGACTCCGGGTATATCTGATCCCGGTGAGGTGCTGGTTCAGATGTGTTATGAAGAGGGAATCAGGGTAGTTCCGGTTCCGGGAGCGGTGGCAGGAATCAATGCGCTTATAGCATCGGGACAGAAGACGAGGAGCTTTGCATTTGAAGCCTTTCTTCCTTCCGAGAAAACTGATAAAAAGGAAAGGCGTAAGGTTCTGGAACGTCTGAAGACTGAAACCAGAACTATAATACTATATGAAGCTCCCCACAGACTCGTTAAAACTCTGGAAGTATTAAGGGATACCTTGGGAGAAGAGAGGGAGCTGACGATCTGTAAGGAACTGACTAAGAAGTATGAGAATTTCTTCAAGACAAATATAGACGGGGCGATAGCATTTTACAGAGAGCAGGAACCCCGCGGTGAATATGTTCTGGTTATTGCCGGAAAATCAGAGGAAGAACTACGGCAGGAAAAGGAAGCTGAGTTTGCAGAGGTTTCTATAGAGGACAGACTGAGAGAGCTGATGGAAGCCGGAATCACCAAGAAGGATGCAGTTAAACAGGTTGCGGAGGAACGAGGTATCAGTAAGAGAGAAGTCTATCAGGTAAGTATAAATATTTAGTACCAGTACAAAAAAAGACAATGTAACCATTTCGGTCACATTGTCTTTTCTCATTTTCATAATCAATAAATAATAACTATGCCTCTTCAATAGCTCCAACTGGGCAGCTACCTGCACAAGCTCCACAAGAGATGCATGTATCAGCGTCGATAACGAACTGTCCATCACCTTCTGAAATAGCTCCAACAGGGCATCCTGATGCACATGTTCCACATGAAATGCAAGAATCACCAATTACGTATGCCATAGTTCTGTCCTCCTTAAATATTAATCATAGTTGAAATATACTACAATCATACTAAGTTAGCCAACACTAAAGTTTATTTGAATTTCGTAACTTTTATAACAAATAAAAGACATCTCTTACTATTGTTTTAATGCTCAGTACATTTGATTTACATGAAACGTGTATAAGGCAGGCTGTAGAAAGTTTCAGTTATTCGTAAATAAAAACCGTCTGGTGTAAGGGCACCAGACGGCAGATGTTTGTCCGTTTTGATATATCGGTCGAAATGGTTTATCTTGTTGACGACCAAAATGTGATATGGAAGAAGCTGATCTTTTCTTGTCCACAAGTAGTCTGTGATGTGAAATATGTGAAACCTCAGCAAAAAATATCAAGCAGTATCATGTGGTATCATAGATCCTGGCGTTATTCATTAAAAGGGGAATAATGAATAATACCGAGCATAACTTCTGTATAATGAGAATATCAGACATTATCATTAAATGCAATGTGTATTTTTAGAAAACGACCTTTATTCTGTTACAAAACTGTGTTAGAATACCTAGCAACGTATGTTGGAAATATGATTTATATGGATATGACCTAAAATGATAAAAGGATAATAAAATGAAGATAGAAAAGCTAAGTGAAAGTCAGATAAGATTCACTTTGTGGCCAAGCGATCTTGAGGATGAGGATCTGCAGTTATCGGATTTTTCTACAGATAAGACCGGAAAGGTTGACAGGATGCTTCATCATATGATGGATAGAGCCAGAGAAGAATTTGGTTTTGATGTTAATGGCTCCTCCATAATAGTAGAGGCTACGCAGGTAGATAATGAGTGTGTAGTATTCCTGATCACAAAGATCGACGGAGATACCAAGGTGGACTCCAAGTATGAATATATAAGAAGGCTCAAGGAAGCTATACAGAATAATGCTGAGCTTTTAAGAGACCGGTTTTCAGATGTCGTAATTGACAGGACTGCTGATAATAAGGATAGTGCTGAGACTGACGGAGGTATTCAGACACAGAATACACAGGCAGCGAAGCCAAAGCCAAAGCTTCCGCCAGAATATCTGATATATACATTTGATGACCTTGATCCTGTCATTAAGGCAGCAAAGATGGTTTCCGTTTTTTATGATAGTGATAATTCGCTATATAAGGATAAGGATGGATTATATTATCTCATCGCCACCAGAAACCGGAACTCTGTAGAGGAATTCAATATTGCAATCAGATGCTTCAGGGAATTTGGAAAGCTGTTAGTAGTTAATTATGGAACAAGGTATTATATTGAAGAGCATTATAAATGTATCATCAAGGATGAAGCACTTCAGACACTTGGAGAGATGAGGATATAAGTGGAATATGCTGGATTGATATTAGGCTGCTTTATTTTATAAGCTTGCTTAATGAAATCTGTATGATGTTCGTGGAACATGAAGTGTATTCTGAGTTAACCGCGAACTATGACAAATTGTATTTTGGATAAAAAATAAGAGGACATCTTGAATATCAGGATGTCCTCATTTTTATTCCGATTAATCTTTATGAAAGGGCTTCTACAACCTTATCAACTGTGATGCCGAACTTCTCAAAGAGAAGTTTAGCAGGACCTGAGGCGCCAAAGGTATCTATACCAACGTGCTTAGTAGCATATTTGTCCCAACCGAAGGTTGATGCAGCTTCAACAGTAACTCTGTTTGTTACGCTGCTTGGAAGAACGCCTTCCTTGTAGGTTTCTGACTGCTCTTCGAAAAGCTCTACGCAAGGCATACTTACTACTCTTGTGTTGATACCCTTCTCATCAAGCACCTTCTTGGCATCCATAGCAAGTCCAACCTCTGAACCGGTAGCGATAATGATAGCATCTGGAGAACCGGCTGCATCGGCTACAATGTAACCACCTCTTAAAGCATTCTTTCCGACTCCTGATGGAAGTGCAGGAAGATTCTGACGTGAAAGAACAAGAGCTACAGGTCTTGAAGTAGAGTTCATAGCTGTGTACCAGGCAGCAGCAGTCTCTGTATAATCAGCAGGTCTGAAGGTGAGCATATTTGGAATAGCTCTAAATGTTGAAAGCTGCTCGATAGGCTGATGTGTAGGTCCGTCTTCACCAACACCAATAGAATCATGTGTAAGAACGAAGGTAAGTGGAAGATGCATCAGTGCAGACAATCTTGCCATAGGTTTCAGATAATCGCTGAATACGAAGAAGGTTGAAACAAATGCCTGAAGTCCACCATGGAGCATGATACCATTTCCGATTGCTCCCATTGCCAGCTCTCTGACACCAAAGTGAAGGTTATTGCCTTCAGGTGTTGCAGCGGAGAAATCACCGGCATCATTCATATATGTCTTTGTTGAAGGTGAAAGGTCTGCAGAACCACCAAAGAGGTTTGGAATAGCATCCTTGATGATGTTAATAATCTTACCGGAAGCATTTCTTGTAGCAACTGCGCCTTCCTGATCAGCAGCGAACTCCGGAATGTCATAAAGCTTGGATGCAGCAGCACTGTTATCCATGTAGGAGTTGAAGAGTGCCATATCCTCAGGATATTTTGCACCGTAAGCAGCTTCAAGCTCTTTCCAGGCTGTATAGCTTTCGGCAGCCTTTTCAGCGATAGCTGTATAATTTTCATATACTTCATCAGGAACTACGAAGGCATCCTCTACAGGCCATCCAAGATTAGCTCTGAGGGCAGCAACATTTTCTGCTCCAAGAGGCTCACCATGAGCAGATGCCTTACCTTCCTTTGCAGGACAGCCGGCACCAATCTTAGTCTTGATCTCGATAAGAGAAGGTCTCTCTGTATCAGCCTTTGCCTCAGCGATTGCTTTATCAATGGCTTCGATATCGTTACCATCCTCAACAAGAAGTGTCTGGAAGCCAAATGCTTCAAAACGTTTTCTCACATTCTCAGTAAATGCAATATCTGTGCTGCCTTCGATAGAGATATTATTTGAATCATAGAGAACGATAAGCTTTGAAAGCTTGAGTGTTCCGGCAAGAGACATAGCTTCTGAACTGATACCCTCCATCATACATCCATCTCCGGCAAGGGCAAATGTGTAATGATCGATGAGCTTCATATCGTCTTTGTTGAACTTTGCAGCCAGATGCTTCTCAGCCATAGCCATACCAACTGCCATACCAAGTCCAGCACCAAGAGGTCCTGTTGTTGCATCAACACCGGCAGTGTGACCATATTCAGGATGTCCGGGAGTAAGGGAATCAAGCTGACGGAAGTTCATAAGGTCTTCTACCTGAAGTCCAAATCCAAAAAGGTGAAGAAGACTGTATAGAAGCATAGAGCCGTGACCACCTGAAAGAATGAAGCGGTCTCTGTTGATCCACTGAGGATTCATAGGATCGAAGTTCATATGGCGTGACCATAATGTGTATGCAGCAGGAGCAGCACCCAGAGGAAGTCCAGGATGTCCTGAATTAGCTTTCTGAATTGCGTCTGCTGACAGGATGCGGATTGCATTTACGGATAGTGTGTCGATTTCTTTGTTCATGATTATTCCTTTCTACTTACTATAAATACTTAACCTTGATGGGAAATGCTGTCCCCGAATCGTACTCTGATAAGAAAATGTAATCTGAAACGGAACCGATAATTAAATGGTATTGGAAATATCAAACCGATAATGTTTGCAGATATTTAATGGTACAGGGAAGCATTATCCTGATACAGATTAAAAATATATAAACCTACTATGTCAAGTAATGATCATGTGCTGCTTATACTTTACAGCTTAGAGTACATTTCTATACGGCGTATATGTCTCTCATCCTCAGAGAATGGAGTCTCAAGAAATGTGTCGATAATCATAAGTGCGAGTCCGGGTCCCACCACGCGGGCTCCCATACATAGTATGTTTGCGTTATTGTGTTCTCTGGTAGCCTTTGCTGAGAACACATCATGACATAGTGCAGCTCGTATGCCGGCAGTTTTGTTGGCAGCCATTGACATACCGATACCGGTTCCACATATAAGAATACCCAGGTCGGCTTTTGAAGCTGTAATGTCATCAGTTACTTTTTTGGCATAGATTGGATAGTCACAGGAAGCCGTACTATCACATCCATTATCTATTACTGTATAACCCTTGTCCTGAAGATGCTTTATAACTTTAGATTTAAGTTCATATCCACCATGATCACAGCCAATACTGATTGTCATATGATTTACCTCCTAAGTGTTTCTATGAAAATAACCGAAACTACACAAGATTATTATATTATATTCGGCGAAGATTTCTAGTGTGAGATTATACGAAAATCAGAAGGTAAATACATGTTTTACTATGTCACTTTTTACATACAACTTGCTCACACTAACTTACTGATCGAAGGAATAACCGCTTATAGTTTTACTTATCGGAACAAAAGGAAAGTCGAGCGAAGTGAGACCTTACTTTTGGACGATAAGTTACCGAAGATTAATACCAGATGCGAAGCATCTGCCCCTGCGAAGCAAGGAAATACATCGAGCTTAGCGAAATGCATTAAGTATTAGTCAACCCGGATAACCTTGTGACCTGCTGCACGAAGCAGTCTGTTCATGATAGCACCACCCAGTTCTCCCTGACTAAAGTTCTCGCTTAATATATGAGCAGCACCCAGGTCGTCACATTTTCTAAGTGCACTGTAGAGCCTGGAGGCGATGGTAAGAGAGGTCCCGTGATCGTCGCCGAGTAGAATGATACGGTCGGTATTATATCGGCTGGCGGTTTCTGCGGTAGTTAGAACAACTGTATCCGGCTGTTCTTTAATGAGGGAATTAATCTTATTGATAACATTTTCTGTTATCATATCAGGATATTTAGAATCCTCTATTATAATGAGATCTCCCTTTGGAGAATAGTGTGTATATTTCATGCCCGGAGCCTGAGGCCGGATGTTGGGATCGGGCTTTATAAGTGCCGGATCTATATGAACCTCACCGATGATAACTTCGAGCATGGATTTTGTAACATAACCGGGGCGGAGAATGGTAGGTATATCTCCCGTCAGGGATACGATAGTTGATTCTATTCCGATACCGACTGGTCCGCCATCTATAACGGCTGCAATTCGCCCGTTCATATCCTCCATTACATGCTCGGCAGTGGTAGGAGATGGGCGACCGGAAGTGTTCGCTGAAGGAGCAGCGATAAAAACACCACTCTCACGAATCAGCTCAAGTGCAGCCGGATGAGAGGGCATACGTATAGCTACAGTTGGAAGACCACCTGTCGTTGTATCCGGTACGAGAGGTTTCTTCGGAAGTATAATAGTGAGAGGACCCGGCCAGAAGGCTTCCATTAATGCCTTTGCCTTGTCCGGAACAGAAGCAGCAAGATTTTCGACATCCTTGGTATCTGCTATATGAACTATGAGAGGATTATCTGAGGGGCGTCCTTTGGCTGCATATATTCTTCCGGCAGCGGTTTCCGATAAGGCATCTCCACCCAGTCCATAAACTGTTTCTGTTGGAAATGCGACAAGTCCACCGGCTCTAAGTATTTCGGCAGCTATATGGATATCCTCCGATGACTGTGTAAGCAGGCTTGTAGTAATTGAACCGGACTCTCCGGGGGTGATATTTTTGATTGAATCTGTTGTATTAGTAGTTTTCATTTTGTGTTATATGGTTATTCTTTCTATAAAATATGTGTTTGTTCAGGTCACGCAGATATGACAATCTTATCGTTGCGATGGAATGTTTTCCAAGGCAATTATGATGTCATATCTTTATAAGGTATATCCTGCGTCTGGAGGAACAGGACTATTTCAAAGATAACGGGTTCCTCGGTTGCGTGACATGAAAAGCGATTAATTGTATCTGAGCAGGTCAAACAGATATGAGGCGTAGCAGGATTACAGCTTAACTATGGTAACACCAGCATCACCCTCACCATATTCACCGCTTCGTATCTCCTTAACAAAGCTTTTCTTCTTCAGGTATTCATGGATACCACGTCTTAGTGCACCGGTGCCTTTGCCGTGAATGATAGTAACCTGATCAACATGGCTGAGCAGTGCGCTGTCCAGATATTTTTCAAGAGTGCTTATAGCATCATCCACAGTTTTACCTATAAGATTGATTTCCGGTTTAAAATACATTGCGGAAGAACCTGAAGCTGTGTTTGCAGCACGGAACTTGGTAGCCGCATCAGAAACCTTGATCTTATCTTCGTCTATGATCAGAAGATCACTGATATGAAATCTTGAGGTAAGGATTCCCATTTCAACGAGTACCATGTCCTTTGCATCCGGTTTCTCCACAACATGTCCTTCGATATTAAGACTTAGAACCAGAACCTTGTCTCCAAGCCTGAAGTCAGAAGCGTTCTGGTTGGAAATCCTTGGTTCAGCCTTTTCCTTTTTCTTTTCCGAATGGTAGCTGTCACGTTTCTTTCTGAGGGAGGAGCGCTTCTCTTCCAGAAGACGGGTATCGATACGGTCGGGATTTTTGAGCCATTTGTTGTAATCACGAATAGCATTATCTGCGTAGCTTTTAGCATCATCGACTATATCTCTTGCCTCATTTTTGGCTTTTTCAATAAGCTCATTCCTTTTTTCGTCCAGCTTCTTTTCCTTGTCGGAGAGTCTGGAGCGGAGCTGCTTAGCGGAACTAGTTTCTATCTCAAGCTCTTCTCTGAGGCGGAGCATTTCGCGTTCGGATTCCTCCAGTTGTGATATAACCTGCTCCATGTGAAGCTGTGAAACATCCATTTCAGCGCGGGCGGATTCGGTTATCTCCTTTGGCATACCCAGTCTCTGGGCGATGGCAAAGGCATTTGAGGAGCCCGGTATTCCAATCATCAGACGATAGGTTGGTCTTAGGGACTTCATGTCGAACTCACAGGAAGCATTTTCTACTCCTTCAGTGGCAATGGCGTAGGTTTTGAGCTCAGTATAGTGAGTTGTAGCCATTACACGGGCGCCCTTATCTTTAAGATTATTCAATATGGCAATAGCAAGGGCAGCACCCTCGGCGGGATCGGTACCGCCACCCGGTTCATCGAAGAGAACCAGTGATTTGCTGGTGGCATGCTTAATAATATACACAATATTGCTCATGTGCGAGGAGAAGGTTGAGAGGCTGAGCTCGATACTCTGCTCGTCGCCGATATCAGCAAATACATCTTCAAAGATAGTGAGACGGCTTCCTTCAGCCGCAGGGATGTGAAGCCCTGACTGAGCCATCAGAGTCAGCAGTCCCAGAGTTTTCAGGGAGACTGTTTTACCACCTGTATTTGGACCGGTAATTATAAGAAGATTATATTTGTCCCCCAGCTTCAGATCGACAGGCACAGCGGTCTTTGGATCAAGAAGAGGATGTACTGCTTTTTTGAGCTCTACGATTCCATCGTCGCTATATAGCGGTTCGGATGCATTTGTAGCCTTGGCAAACTTAGCCTTGGCGAAACAGAAATCAAGCTCCACAAGAGCCTTATAATCCTCCAGAATATCATCTCTCGCTGAGTCTGCCAGGTGGCTGAGATCATAGAGTATCTTGTCTATCTCAAGCTTCTCGTCAGTATGGAGCTCCTGTATGGAGTTATTCAGCTCAACGATCTGCATAGGTTCTATGAATACTGTAGAACCGGTGGCGGATCTGTCGTGTACAAGACCGGGAAATGCATTTTTATGTTCTATTTTAACAGGGATGCAGTAGCGTCCGTTACGTGTAGTTACCAGTGCATCCATGAGCATATCCCTGTTGGAAGCATTATGTATTATCTTATTAAGTGTGCTATGTACTTCAGCTTCAGAGGATACGATCTTTCTTCTGATTGAACGGAGATTTGACGAAGCGTCATCAGCTATCTCATCAGAAGAAATGATACATCTACGTATCTCGCTGGATATATCCTGAAGGGGCATCAGGATATCGAAGTAAGCAGTAAGACTATCATAGTAGTCTTCTCCTCCATGACCGGAAGCTCCATAGTTTTTAACTTCACCGGCAGCCTCCAGAAGACTTGCGATATCCAGAAGCTCAGCCGCTGTTAGAGAAGAGTCTATTTCAAGCATTCTAAGTGATTCTCTTATGTCCCGTACTCCGGAGAAGGACACCTGACCAAACTGTTCTATTCTGACAAAGGCATCTCTGGTATTCTGCTGATAGCCTTCTATCTGAGCTCTGTCAGTACGGGGTTTAAGATTTCTGACCTTTCTTTTGGCACCTTCAGTTACCGCATACTTCTCAAGCATTTCCAGTACTTTTTCATATTCTAATATTCGAATGGATCTTTTATTCATTATATTCCTCCACGGATTAGAGTATTCCATACTAATCTAACACTTATCCGTACAAAAGAAAAGCTAAAGGTGACAAGGGGACAGGCACCTTGTCACATACTGCCTGATTTTCTGAGGTTGCTTAACTTTCCCGCTAAGGTTATAATCGGAATGTGACAAGGGGACAGGCACCTTGTCACTTAACGGCTAACAAACAGCCGAAAAGAGTGAGATGTTAGCCGAGAGGAGGAAATATAATGAAGCTAGGTAAATGGAACATACTCAGAATAGACAGGATAAAGGATGTTGGTGCTTATCTTACTGATGGTGTGGGACTTGAGGACGGAACTATGGATGTTCTTCTTCCAACCAGCCAGATTCCGGAGGATGTGGAGATAGGAGATAATGTTAGAGTGTTTCTTTACAGGGATTCTGAAGACAGACCTATTGCAACCACGAAGGAAGTAAAGATAGAGCTTGGCGAGATGAAAAGGCTCAAGGTTAAGTCCGTAACAAATATAGGTGCATTTCTTGACTGGGGACTCAGCAGGGATCTGTTTCTGCCCTTCAAGGAGCAGACTGTTAAGGTAGAGCAGGAAAAGTCATATCTGGTAAGGCTTTATATTGACAGAAGCGGAAGACTGGCTGCGTCCATGAAGCTGGATAAAGAACTTGGAGAAAATGTACATTTTAATAAAGGCGATCATGTAAGGGGGACAGTTTATAATGTGAAGAAGGATTTTGGCGCATTTGTCGCCATTGAAAATCCGGCTGAAGAGGGAGCAGAACCTACCTATGGCTGTTCCGGACTTATTCATGCAAGCGAGCTTTTTGAAAACATTCATGTCGGTGACAGAGTGGATTGCCGTGTTGTCAAGGTAAGGGATGATGGGAAACTGGATCTTGCCATGAGAGAGGAGATACCTGTTCAGATGGAGCGGGATGCAGAGATGGTACTGGATGTTATAAAGAGCTATGGAGGAAGGCTTCCATTTAACGATAAGGCAGATGCTGCAGTAATAAAGAAGGAATTTGGCTTGAGTAAAAATGCTTTTAAGCGTGCGGTTGGAAGACTCCTCAAGCAGAGAAAGATAGAAATTGGGGAGGACTATATTAAGATACTTTAGAACAAGGGTAGCCAGAGGATTATAAAGCTTTAGAAGAATACTAGCTGGCAGCTTATTATATATTTGCATATAGTCGTTATTCAGACTATAGGAATATTCGATATACCATTTTATTATTAGTAGTGACTTATGATAATCAGAAGGTTCTTTTGTATCCGGGCTTCGAACCTGTAATCAGAGCCGGTGATTATTTTAGGATATTATGAGTAATCTTTCTTTCGAGAGATAGTATTTCAAGAAATGATAATGGAGGGGCGTAAAATGGTATATGATTATGGGACTATCAGGATATATCTTCGCGATTATATGAAAAGGCATAATGTTAGTATCAATAAGCTGGCGCATGCTTCGGAAATGGAAAGAAGTCAGTTAAAGAGATACATGGATAATGATATCCAGCGGGTAGATATCGGAGTATTATCCAGAATATGCTATTCTTTGGGATGCAGGCTGGAGGATATAATGAAGTACGAGCCAAAGAGTGAAGTACAAGTCAAAGAATGAGGTACGAGCCAAAGATTGAAGTACGAGCCAAAGAATGAGGTACGAGTCAAAGAATGAGGGAGTTACTACGATATAGTGACAGGAACAGTATGTCGCAATAAGATGGAAGTAACAGGACTATAGTGATAAAATGACAGCATCACGATTGCCGTGATGTTAAGAGTATTGAAAGAAAAAAGAGGCTGTCGCATTAATGATATGCTACCCCCAAGTAGGACAATGAAATATAAAAACCTACTTGGGGGTATTTCTATGTCAGAAAGAAAAAAAATAGATCCAGTCCT
>OCVV011358460.1_pt1 | contig 26266 bp, 20 predicted proteins | sample 1539721 | NCBI WGS metagenome assembly OCVV01 (sample SAMN02144230, study PRJEB22623) | gut metagenome | biome: sheep rumen | host: Ovis aries | place: New Zealand | reverse complement strand
GGAGATCGGCTACAGCGGCTACATCACCATCGAGCAGGAGCGCGATCCCAGGAACCAGGAGACCTCCCTGCGCGACATCAAGGCCAGCGTAGACTATCTCAAGAGCGTCGGCTATCAGATCTGATCGACAAATAGATCAGGAAAAGATTTGAATCAGATAAAAATCAAATAAAAATCAGATATGATAATCGGAGCGGATTCCCTTCTTGCAAGGGAGTCCGCTCTTTGTCATAATAGAAAAGTTCCATTCGATGAAGAAAGTGTCAAAAAGCAGTGCAGCAAATGTATTTCAGTCTTTTTTGACCTTAATGACGTTCGACAGCTGTTTTTGAGTTCGGCAGGAAAGGGCGGGGCAGCTGCGATTTTATACTATTCGGTAAGGAGAGAGGGACTATGTGGAAAAAAACGGCAGCGATATTGTGTCTGGTACTTGTTATGACCTGCGGATGCGGAGGAGCATCGGGAGAAACAGACAGCGGCGCTGCAAAGACGGAAGAAGTGAAGATTCCGGAGGATTCCCGGAAGGCTTCGACAGCAGACAATAAGGAGCAGTCGGCAGCGGAGAACACATCCGCATCCGCGGGCACGCAGGCAGTTGAGGATGCAGAAACAGGAAATACAAGGAGTACTTCCCCGGAGGCTGCATTTACAGGAGAGACCGCCTCGGCGGGTCGTACAGGCACAAATGCCGCGGAGTATGCTGCCGAATCCAGAGGACTGATCGTGATCGACCCGGGACACCAGCAGTATGGGAACAGCGAGCAGGAGCCGGTCGGCCCCGGTGCCTCAGAGACCAAGATGAAGGTCAGCGGCGGAACCAGCGGAGTTGCGACCGGAGTTCCGGAATATCAGCTGACTCTCGATATCGGTCTGCAGCTTCGCGACGAGCTGGAAGCCAGAGGATACACTGTGATCATGGTGCGCGAGACCAATGAAGTGGATATCAGCAATTCCGAGCGTGCCGCTGTGGCAAACGAGGCGGCCGCGGATGCCTTTATCCGGATTCATGCCAACGGATCCGGAGACCGGGGAGTGACCGGAGCGATGACAATCTGCCAGACACCGGGCAACGCATATAACGGAGATCTGTATGAGGAGTCCCGAAGGCTGGCTGACTGTGTCCTCAATGCATATACCGAAAAGACGGGTATTGACTACGAATACGTCTGGGAGACTGATTCCATGAGCGGAATCAACTGGGCCCGGGTTCCCGTGACGATCATCGAGATGGGATACATGACGAATGCAGATGAAGACCTTCTGATGCAGGATCCTCAGTTCCAGGAGAAAATGACTGACGGAATCGCTGACGGAATCGACGCTTTTATGGCAGAAAAGACAGCGGAGGAGAGACATACAAATGAGTAAAGAGGAAAAGGCAGAAGAAATTGAACAACAAAGAAGCCCGGGAGAATGCGCAGACCCTGCGGCAGGTACAGAAACCTGTGACAGAGTGCCACCGGAAGGTGACAGCCGTGAAAAAGTGAAAGATCCCGGCGTTGCCTGGGCAGCTGAAAATGCGGAGGCCACCGGCGCCCACAATGCGGAAAATATGCGGAGCGCGGGTATCCCGGGTCATATTGTAATGATCATATCGGCATGTCTGGTCATTCTGATCGCCTTGTGGTTTTACCTGGCAAAGAGGCCGGAACCGCTACCCGAAGGGGCCCAGAGCGGCGTATCAGGGACACAGGAGCAGGCGCAGTCAGCAGAAACGGCAGAAGCGGAAGAAACGGCAGAAGCGGCAGCCACAGGGGAAACCGCGAGTATCAGCAGCACAGCCGGTACTTCGCAGGAAACCGCCATTCCTCTCAGTCCTGAAATGGAAGCGCTGGACAAGAAGCTTCGCGAAGAGCTTGCGGACAAGGCCGGCGACTGGTCTCTTTACCTGTACCGCCTGGATACAGGGGAGGAGATCGGCATCAATGCAAATGACCCCATGATCTCCGCCAGCCTGATCAAGCTCTATGTTGCGGGATGTTACCTAGAGCAGGTGGAGAAAGGGGCGATAGAGGACAATTATCAGCAGCAGCTTTTTTCCATGATTTCCGCTAGTGATAACGGTGCGACCAACCAGCTGATCGGTCTTCTCGGCATGGATCAGATCAATGCATTTATGAAGGACCACCATTACACTGCGGGACAGCTGAACCGAAAGATGCTTGAAAACAACGGCACGGAGAACTATACATCTGCAAAAGACTGCGGCCGTGTCCTGCGGAAAGTCTATAAAGGGACATATGTCAATAAAGAGGCCTCCGGGAGGATCCTCGAAGCCATGCGCGCACAGATCGCCCGCAACCGCTATAAGATTCCTGCAGGCCTTCCTGAGGACGTTGAAACAGCAAATAAGACCGGCGAGCTCTATACTAAGAATAAAGACGGCATCAACGTAAGCGTTCAGAACGATGCAGCAATCATCTTTGCGGAAGATCATCCTTACGTGCTCACTGTGATGACGGCAGTTCCCAGTGCCGGAGAGGGAGATCTCCACGTGCAGATCGCGGACCTCTCCAGAGAAATCTACCAGGCCATCTGCGGGAGTGAGGAGCAGAGCAAATCCGATCAGTGAGGAGAAAGCGATGAATTTTGCGGATGAAAAGGCAAAACTCTCTTTTGCCAGTGATTATATGAAGGGGGCGCATCCGGCGATCATGGAGCGCCTTGTTGAGACAAATATGATGGAGACCGGCGGCTACGGACTCGATCCTTTTTCGGACTCTGCGAGGGACAAGATCCGCATGGCCTGTGAAGCCCCGCGGGCACGGGTGGAGTTTCTTGTCGGCGGAACACAGACCAATGCAACTGTGATCGATGCGCTTCTGCGCAGTCATCAGGGTGTTGTTGCTGCCCATACAGGTCATATCGCGACCCACGAAGCGGGCGCTATTGAGGCGGGCGGCCACAAAGTACTGACTGTACCTCACAAAAACGGCAAGATCAGCCCGGATACCGTTCGCATTTTCCTGGAAGACTATTATAACGACGATAACTGCGAACACATGGTCATGCCCGGCATGGTCTACATTTCCCATCCGACCGAGTACGGGACACTCTACACCAGAGAAGAGCTGCAGGCGCTCCACGAAATCTGCAGACAATACCGCATTCCCCTCTACCTGGACGGCGCCCGTCTGGCCTATGCCCTTGCCTGCCCGGCAAACAATATCAGTCTTGCCGATCTTGCGGTCTATTGCGATGTTTTTTACATCGGCGGGACCAAGTGCGGAGCCCTGTTCGGGGAGGCTGTTGTCGTGCCGGATCCGGACCTGATCCCCGGATTTTTCTCCATCATCAAGCAGCATGGCGCGCTCCTTGCAAAGGGCAGGATCCTGGGGATCCAGTTTGATACCCTTTTTACAGACGACCTCTATGAGAGAATCGGTGCGCCCGCAATTGAGGCGGCGGACAAGATCCGCACAAACCTGCAGAAAAAAGACTACCGTCTCTGCTTCGACTCTCCGACTAACCAGCTTTTCTGCATCATGGACAATGAAAAGCTGCAGAAACTGGGAGAAAAGGTCGAATACAGTTTCTGGGAGAAATATGACGACGCGAACACCATAATCCGGCTCGCGACCGACTGGAGCATCACTCCTGAGAAGACAGATGCCCTGATTGAGATCTTATAAAAAACGGGATAAACTGCGAAGGCCCGTTCCCGAAAGAAATCCGTAATGGGTCTTCGCGACGTTATCCGGTCACAAGATGGTCAGGCAGCGGCCATGCTGTGATAAGGCGGAGACGAAAGCTTCAATACGTCAATATAGGGATTTCCCTGATTCTATTATGCGGAAAACCGTGGTATTATTATAATGTCGTTCGGTTTTAAAAAACGAAGCGAAAAAACTTTGCAGAGAATGGCTGTCATTGGCGCTGCAGACAGGAACGGAGGAACAGCTTCACGATGGGAAATAATGACAAAAATGCGGCAGATGCGCCGAAAGAAGCAATTCTTCACACGGCAACGCAGGTGCGGCTGGCAAAGGAAGATATTTTTTTCGGCCCGGGCAAGGCCAGGCTGATGGAGTATATTGAGAAGACCGGTTCCATGCAGGAGGCCTGCCTGGAGATGGGCCTGTCCTATTCCAAGGGAGCCCGGATGATCAAGAAGGCCGAAAAACAGCTTGGCTACAAGCTTTTGGAACGCAGGATCGGCGGCAGCGGAGGCGGCGGCTCGCAGCTGACCGGGGAAGGACGGGAACTTCTGAAAAAATACCGGCAGCTGACCCGGCGTGTGCAGGAGGATGCTGAACGGGCGTTTGAGGAGATTTTCGGAAACGGAAATGCAGGGCAGGACTGAGTAAAGAGTTTTTGCTGCATGCATGACGGGAAAAGCCTTTTTGAGGGCGGACGATACGGCATGAATGCTCTATAGGACGCAAGACACCATAGAAAGCAAGACGTTATAGAACATGATGGCCTGAAGGACATGAAGTCCTATAGAATATGAGACTCTGAAGAACATATAGAAGAGATGGATATGAAATTAATCCGGACTGTTGACGCAGAGGGAGCAGTCCTCTGCCACGACATTACACAGATCATTCGCGGCGTCACCAAGGACGCCGTTTTCCGCAAGGGACATATTGTGACAAAGGAGGACATTCCGGTGCTCCTCTCGGTGGGCAAGGACCAGCTCTATGTGTGGGAAAAGCAGGAAGGGATGCTGCATGAAGACGAGGCGGCGGAGTACCTGTGCCGCATGTGTCTGGGCCAAAATATGACGCGCTCACAGGCCAAGGAGGGCAAGATCGAGATCAGCGCCGCATGCAGCGGGCTTCTCAAAGTCAACAGCGCCGGCCTCAAGGCTGTCAACAGCTTCGGCCAGATGATGATCGCCACCCGCCACGGCGGATTCGGCGTGAAAAAGGGCGACAAGCTGGCCGGCACCCGTATCATCCCCCTGGTCATCGAGCAAGAAAAAATGACTGCCGCAGAAAAGGCCTGTATGGAAGCCACGGGGGACCGCCCCGTTCTGGAGCTCCTGCCTTTTCACCCTAAAAAAGTCGGTATTGTGACTACAGGCAACGAGGTTTTTTACGGGAGGATCGAGGATACTTTCACTCCTGTGATCGAGGCCAAATTTGCGGAGTATGATTCGGAGATCATCGACCATGAGATCTGGAACGACGACGACACCAAAGTGACGGCTTCCATCCTGAAGATGATTGAAAAGGGCGCGGACATTGTCTGCTGCACGGGCGGCATGAGCGTGGATCCTGATGACAAAACTCCGCTCGCCATCAAAAACACCGGCGCGCGCATTGTCTCCTACGGGGCCCCCGTTCTGCCCGGCGCCATGTTCCTTCTGGCCTATTACGAGGTGAAAGAAGGCCCCCATCCCCGCACTGTCGCCATCATGGGCCTGCCCGGATGTGTGATGTATGCAAGGCGCACGATTTTTGACCTGGTCCTGCCGCATGTCATGGCGGATGATGAAGTCACGGCACAGGACCTCGCGGCCCTTGGAGAAGGCGGACTCTGCCTCAACTGTCCCGTCTGCACCTTCCCCAACTGCGGCTTCGGCAAAGGACATTGAGAGGATGCCCTGATCATAAGAGGTGACACCGAGAAGATTTTGACAGCTGCAGAGGGCTCCTTTTGACCATTTCAATCCAGTTTGCGGAGAATCGGATGTTAGATCGTAACGGAAGAGAAATTGATTATCTGCGGATTTCTGTCACGGACAGGTGCAATCTGCGCTGTAAATATTGTATGCCGGACGGGATCCAATCCCTGCCGATGTCGGAAATCCTGACTTATGAAGAGATGTGTACCATTGCGGAGACAGCCGCGGAGCTGGGCATCCGCCACATCAAACTGACCGGCGGCGAGCCCCTGGTGAGGCGCGGACTCATCTCTTTTGTCAAAAAGCTCAAGGCAGTTTCCGGCATAGAAGCAGTTACCATGACGACCAACGGAATTCTTTTGGAAAAAGAACTCCCCGCTTTGATCGATGCAGGCCTTGACGCCGTCAACATCAGCCTCGACACCATGAACCCTGAAAAATACAGGGAGATCACCGGAACAGACGGTCTGGACACTGTTTTGAGCGCCATTAAAGCTGCCGGCTGTCTCAGCAAAACAGAGCTCCACGGTCCGGACGGTTTCGTTCAAAATGCGGCTCGTCCGGCACTGCGCGTCAAGATCAATGCGGTTTCGCTGGATCTGGGTGAGGACAACCTCCGCGCCCTCTTAGATATTGCCCGGAACATGCCTGTGGATGTCAGATTTATCGAAATGATGCCCATCGGCTTCGGCAAAAACTTCCCCGCCATCAGCCACAGGGCGCTTCTGGAAAAGCTGAAGGCCATGTACCCGGGCCTGCAGAAAGATGAACGGCGACACGGCTACGGCCCGGCGGTCTACTATGCGATTCCCGGCTATCAGGGAAGTGTGGGACTGATCAGCGCCATACACGGCAAATTCTGCGGTACATGCAATCGCGTGCGTCTCACCTCACAGGGCTACCTTAAGACCTGCCTCTGCTACAACGACGGAGCAGACCTCCGCGCCATTCTCCGCGCCGGACTGCCGGAGACGGAAATGCGCGCGGCGCTTTTCGAGTCCATGAGGGAAGCCATATTGTGCAAACCCGACGCGCACTGCTTCGACAAACCCGCGCAGATCACCGAAAATGCCGGTATGAACGCCATCGGCGGCTGACATGGGGGCGGCTGACATGGGAACGGCCCTTTTGTTTCCTTTTGTTTCAATCAACACATCGCGGCGACCTGCCGTGACAGGAGAAAAATAACATGGCACAGGAAAACCATATGAACGGCATTGTCCGCGCAGTCTGCACCAGCCCTGCAAAGGGAACGGAAAAACGACCGGTCAGCCAAGGTATTTTTATCAAAAACTTCGGAATTAAAGATGACGCCCATGCCGGCAAGTGGCATCGTCAGGTAAGTATCCTGTCCTATGACAAGGTAGAGGAATTCAACGCCCGCGGCGCACAGGTCGTGGACGGAGACTTCGGCGAGAACCTTCTTGTAGAGGGCGTTGATTTCAAAAATCTTCCCGTCGGAACGATCATCCGCAGCGGCACGGTCGTGCTCCGGATGACGCAGATCGGCAAGGAGTGCCATCAGGGCTGCGCCATCCGCAACCGCGTGGGCGACTGCATCATGCCAAGAGAAGGCGTTTTTGCGGAAGTCCTGGAGGAAGGAATCATCCGCCCCGGCGATGAGATTACCGCAGAGCTGCCTGATCCCGAACGGCCCTTTACCGCTGCTGTTATTACCCTCAGCGACAAGGGGGCAAAGGGAGAGCGGGAGGACAAGAGCGGCCCCACGGCAGTAAAGATGCTGGAGGAAGCAGGATACGAGGTCGTAGAGACCATGATCATTCCCGATGAGCCCGCCCTGCTCAAGGCGCAGCTTATGCGTCTTGCGGACCAGCGCCAGGTGGACCTCATCCTGACCAGCGGAGGGACCGGATTCTCCCTGCGTGACCAGACACCCGAGGCAACCATGGCAGTCGCCGACCGCAACGCCCCCGGAATCGCCGAATATATCCGTATGCGCTCGGCCCAGATCACTGACCGCGCCATGCTCAGCCGCGGCGTGTCCGTCATCCGCAAAGGAACCCTTATCATCAACCTTCCCGGCAGCCCCAAAGCTGTCCACGAGAGCCTGGAATTCATTCTCCATGCCCTCGACCACGGCCTCCGCATTCTCCGCGGAAGTGTATCTGACTGTGCCAGACAGTGAGCGAACGAAGTTCGCGAACCCATCGACACGATGAATCAGGTGAAGTTCGCGAGCATGCCGACATGGCGAATGCCGGAGATGTCGAATTGCTGGTGAAGGCGAATGCCGCAAGCCTGTCGAAATGGCGAATATCTTTATCGATATTTTTATAAGTCTGTATTTACGGAACACCTGAATCCTGCACAGCAGCAGGTGTTCCCGTTTTTACAAAAGCGTTCAGTTTTTCAATACCGAACGAAATAAAGACACTATTGCTTAATTTCTAAACAACAGGAGGAAAAAAATGAAAAAGAAGGTTCTTGCAGCATTGTTTGCAGCCGTAATGGCCTGTTCACTCATAGCAGGGTGCGGAAGCGGCTCTTCAGCTCCTGCTGCCACAGAGGAGAAAACAGAGGAAGTGACCGAAGAGGCGCAGACAAAGGAAGAAGAAACCGGGGCAGAAGAGGCTCAGAGCGATGCGGCAGCGACGGAGACTGCGGCAGAAGAAACTGCTCCGGCAGCAGAGGCAGAGGAAGTGGAGCTGCAGGTTTTCATTGCAGCCTCCCTGAACACCTGCATGCAGGAAGTTGCAGCCAAATATAATGAAGGGCACCCCAATGTTAAGATCGTCTATAATGCCGATTCTTCCGGAAAGCTGCTCACACAGATTGAAGAAGGCTACACCTGTGACGTCTTTTTCTCCGCCGCCCAGAAGCAGATGAATACCTTGGAAGAAGACGGACTGATCGTGGAAGGCACCCGCGCGGATGTCGTCAACAATCAGGTCGTCGTGATCAAGCGCAAAGATACCGAGAGCGCAGTGACCGGCCTGGAGACACTCGGGAAAGCCTCCAGCATCGCCATGGCGGACGGCTCCGTGCCGGTCGGCAGATATACCCGTACAGCCCTGATGAATCTCGGAATCCTTCCCCAAGTGGAGGACGCATCCGTATACACGACGGCGGAAGTCTCCGATGCCCTGGGTGGTGTTGAAATCTCCGAGCAGGGCAACGTCTCCCAGGTCCTGACTGCAGTCGCGGAGGGCTCCTGCGAAGTGGGTACGACCTACTACTCCGACACATACGGCTACGAAGACCAGATCGATGTTCTTGAGACCGTCAGCTATGACCTGACCGGCAACGTGATCTATCCCGTATGCCAGGTGGTCAATGACGAGGCAACTGACTCACAGAAAGCCGCAGCGGCAGACTTTGTATCCTTTATCACCTCCGATACCGCAAAGGCAATTTTTGATTCCTACTATTTTGACACCAACCTTCAGTAAAGATATGCTGCCGACCTTTACTGAAGAATTGCCGCAAACCTTCCGTAAAGATTTGCCGCCGGCCTTCAGTAAAGAATGTTTATACATTAAAGAATCACTACACATGCTTTCAGGCACCCGCCATGTCACCAAATCTAAATATGGAGGAATAGAATGAAACTCAGTGCAAGAAACCAGCTGCCCGGCCAAGTAGTCAAAATCGCAGAGGGAGCTGTAAACGGAATCGTCACGATTGATGTGAACGGCACACCCGTCAGCGCGACGATTTCCATGAACGCCATTCATGAACTCGGCCTGGAACCGGGCAAAAAGGCATACGCGGTCATCAAGGCGACAGAAGTGATGGTAGGAAAAGGAACGCACCTTCCTCTGAGCGCGCGGAATCAGTTTCCGGGCACGGTAAAGGGGATTGACAAAGGTGCCGTCAACTCTATAGTTAAAATGGAAGTACTCGGAGGAAACATTGTCAGCGCGACGATTTCTAACAATGCTGTGGAAGAGCTCGGTCTCAAGCCGGGCGACGAGGCCTTGGCGGTCATCAAGGCGACGTCCGTCATGGTGGGCATCGACGACTGACAATACTCAATACTCCGGAAAGAACTGTACTGCAGGTGCAGAAAGAAAAGCCGCACAGCGGAAAAATCTGCACAGCGGAGATTACAATCGTTTCCGACAGGAGAAGGATCATGCAGGATATTCTTCAGATTCTGGCAAAGCTGGACTGGAGTCCGCTTTATATATCGATCAAGACAGGCATTGTCGCGACCTTTATTTCCTTTTTTCTTGGAATCTTCGCGGCGCGCAAGGTGCTGAAGGCATCCGGCCGGGTCAGGGCAGTCATCGACGGCATTCTGACCCTGCCCATGGTCCTGCCGCCGACAGTTGCCGGCTTTTTCCTGCTGCTTCTTTTCAGCAGAAGGCGGCCGCTCGGCATACTGCTGTACGAGAATTTCAGCATAAAGGTCGTACAGACCTGGCTGGGCTGCATCGTGGCGGCCACAGTCATTGCCTTCCCCCTCATGTACAGAAACGCCCGCGCCGCCTTTGAGCAGATCGATCCCAACCTGGTCTATGCCGGCCGCACGCTGGGAATGTCGGAGATGCGCATTTTCTGGACGGTCGTCATTCCGACCGCAGGTCCTGGCATTGCCTCGGGCACGATCCTGACGTTTGCCCGCGCACTGGGTGAGTATGGAGCGACCAGTATGCTGGCCGGAAACATCCCCGGCAAGACAGCGACGGTCTCCCAGAGGATCGCCATGGTCATTCAGGACGGCGACTACCTCACCGCCGGCATCTGGACGATCATTGTGATCCTGATCGCGTTTTTCTTTATTTTCCTGATGAATCTGATCTCGGGAAAGGCCCTCCGATCTGACAAGAAGAGATGGTAGCCAGGAGACGGGAATCCTAAAAAGAGACGGGAATCTTTTAGAAAGACGGGGACCTTTTAAAACAGAAGGGCACAGTATTTGAGTGTGGGAGAAGAAAATGCAACTGATACTGGATTTTGAAAAAAAGCTGGAGGATTTCCATCTCCATGTTCATCATGAAGGGGATGCATCCAGGATCGGGATCCTGGGTGCCTCCGGCTGCGGAAAGAGTATGACACTGCGCAGCATTGCGGGAATAGAGACCCCGGACCGAGGCCTGATCAGACTCGGCGGCCGGGATCTTTTTGATTCTTCCCAAAAGGTCAATCTCCGACCCCAGGAGCGCCGTGTGGGATATCTTTTCCAGAATTATGCCCTGTTTCCGACGATGACGGTGGAGCAGAACATCATGGCCGGCGTGCGCGGCAGCAAAGAGGAGCGGCAAAAGCGCGCGCAGGAAATGGTGCGCGCCTTCCAGCTGGAAGGGCTTGAGAAGCGCCGTCCGGCAGAGCTCTCCGGCGGACAGCAGCAGCGAGCTGCCCTGGCCCGCATCATAGCCTATCGTCCCGAAGCCCTGCTCCTTGATGAACCCTTTTCCGCCATGGACTATTTCCTGAAGGAAAAACTGCGCCTGGAGATGAAACAGGTCCTTCAGGAGTTCGAAGGCCTCTCGATTCTGGTCACCCACGACCGCGACGAGGCCTACCAGCTCTGCGACCATCTGCTGCTCATGCATGAGGGCAGCGTGATCGCCGGCGGACCGACAAAGGAGATTTTTGACCATCCGAAAACCGTGGAAGCCGCCCGCCTGACAGGCTGTAAAAATATATCCCGCATCCGTCCGCTGGGACCCCACCGCATCTGTGCCCTTGACTGGGACAATCTGGAGCTGACGACGCAGGAGGAAGTCACAGATGATATCACCCATGCCGGCATTCGCGCCCACGACTTTTTCCCCTGCGCAGGAGAAAACGCCGAAAACCGCATTCCTATGAAAGCCCCCGTTCTGACAGAACTTCCCTTTGAGTGGTACATCGTCCTGCAGAATAAGATCTGGTGGAAAGTCCCCAAAGATATACGAAGCCACGATTTTTCCGAAAGCCTTCCCCGTGCGCTCTGCGTTGATCCCTCTGCCATCATGCTGCTGAGTCTGTTGTGAAATCTTTTCGCCATAATTGTTTAGTGATAAAATGAAAATGGTTTTTTACGAATACATGAAAAGATACAGATGAAAAGACAGGAAACACCAAGAGGATTATATAGACTCTCTACGAAAAACCATCCTGGAAAAGAGTCGTGAATACAGAGGCATTGACAATGAAAAACGCTCCCGCTCAAAAACACCGCCGCCTGTCGCTGGCGGTCCAGGTAAATATTCTGATCATACTGCTCACCCTGAGTGTTTCGCTGCTGGTGGTGGTGATCAGCATCAACAACTACCATAAAGCAATTCTGGAACCATTCCAGCGAAGGCTGGCAGAACTTGAGGTCGAGGAGGATTCCTTTACCCCCTACCTTGAATATTTCGCAGGTCTTTTCGACACGGAGGAAATGCGCAATGCCTGGGATTCCATGAATACAGAGAACGATTATTTTGTGGACTGGCTGGAGCAGACGCCTTCCTTCACTTCCGATGATCCCCAAAACGGCCGGGAAAGCTTGTTATTAGACACCATTGCCTTCGATCTCTCCGTTAAAGAAGTCATGGAATCTATTGATCTGGATCTTGCCTGCGCGGAAATTCTGAAGGACGGGGTCGTATACCGGGTTTCCTATAACGAGAAAAAAGAGGGCGGGTTCAGTAGGCTTGAAGAATTCGGCAGAGAAGTGGCCTTTTTCGATGAGCCGCCGGCCGACTACCAGTCCCCCGTTCTGACAGACTTTGGATCGCGTTCTATGCTCATGCGCTGTGTGGTCTTCGACCTGGACGGCTGCGAAGGCCGTCTCTGGATGCTGTATGATCAGACAGGGCCGATAGAGGAATTGAGAATGCTACTGCTGAGGAGCATCCTGTATCTGCTGCTCCTGACGGCGGCAGCATCTATTGTCAGTGTCTGGCTGCTGCAGCGCTATGTGACGAAGCCGATCATCGCGCTCGCCCGGTCCGCCAAGCAGTTCGAGCCCGGAGAGGACGGAACCTATTGCGCAGATAAGGTCAGCAGGGTCGAGATCCGGGCGGAAAATGAACTTGGAGACCTCAGCCGGGAAATCCGATCCATGCAGATCAGGATCGTGGAGAGCACGGAAAGTCTCCGGAACATGACAGCGGAAAAAGAGCGGATCAGTACCGAACTGGACCTGGCTGCCAAGATCCAGAAGGGCACGCTCCCCGGAGTCTTTCCTGCCTTCCCCGAAAAGAAAGAGTTTGATCTGTTCGCGTCCATGACGCCGGCAAGGGATGTCGGCGGAGATTTCTACGACTTTTTCCTGATTGACGAAGACCATCTGGCGCTGGTGATGGCGGATGTGAGCGGCAAGGGCGTGCCGGGCGCTCTGTTCATGATGGTTTCAAAGACGATTTTGAAAAACAATGCCTTGATGGGACAATCGGTCGGAGAGATCCTTGCAATGACAAACGACGTGATCTGTGCCAACAATAAAATGGAGATGTTTGTAACTGTCTGGATGGGAATCCTGGAAATCAGCACAGGAAAGATCAGGGCGGCAAATGCCGGCCACGAGTACCCGGCCGTTATGAAAGAAGGGCGCTTCAGTCTGTACAGGGATCCCCACAGCTTTGTGATCGGCGGAATGGAAGGAATGCGCTACAGGGAATATGAGCTGCAGCTGCAGAAAGGGGATAAGCTCTTTTTATACACCGACGGACTTCCCGAGGCCGCCAATGCGGGCGCAGAAATGTTCGGAACCAGCAGGATGATCGAAGCCCTGAACGCCAATGCCGATCTCGGCCCCCGGGACATCCTCTCCGGCATGAAGAGCGTTGTTGATGTGTTTGTCGGTGACGCGGAGCCATTCGATGACCTGACTATGCTGTGCCTTGAATATGCGCGTAAGCAATGAGCCATGCGTGGACGAAAAAAACTGCAGACGCTGCGAGCTCGCTCGCAAGCGGATGAAGGATTTTTCGGACACATACGGCGAATGCCGCGACAGGTTCGCAAACGCCTTGCGTTTGCGAACCTGTCGGCATGGCGGAACGCGTCCCGACCGAAGCCACAACACTTCGAAAAACTGTAATTTATTGGCTGAGAGCAGGGTGTACTTTCTGTCTCCCTGAAAAAGGCCCCTGAAAAAAGTCCTGAAAAAGTAAAAGGCTCATGAAAAAGTTTTGAAAAAAGCCGTGAAAGACCAGCCGGCGCATTCTTGTGACTTCAGTCGTGTGAGGCTTCACAATGCCCCGGAGAAAAATGTTGCAAATTGCGGGAAATCTGTATAAAATAGGCAAAAATTTGCACGGAAGACGGGATCATGTGAGGATGAAAGGGCAGCAGGGAAGGAAATGCTGCACAAGGGAATCAGAGGTTGGCACAGATGGGGAATAATGAAGAGACCAATTACGGAGAACAGCTGTACAATGTTCTTTTTGAGATTATCGGGAATAAAAAGAATGCGATCATTCTGGAGAGCCTGCGGGGAGAGAATGCCGTACTGACCTGCCTTTTGCACAACGAGGAGGAACTCCATCCCAGTGAACTGGCGGAAAAGCTGTCCCTGGTGCCGGGCCGCATGACAGATATTCTGAAGACCCTTGAGAAAAAAGGCATGATCCGCCGCGAACCGGATCCCGAGGACAGACGCAGAGTGCTGGTCAGGATCACGCCCAAAGGTATTCGGGATGTGACCGAGCGCAGAGAGAAAGTGCGCGCACAGTACAGCGGCCTCTATCAGGCGCTGGGCTTGTACGACACGGTCAAGCTGATTGAACTCCTGAAAAAAATGAACCGATATTTTGATGAGATGTAAAATTCGATCGATCTGATCGACCGGCGCTTTTCATGACTTGAGACATGAGTCAGCCGGTATTTCAGAGTCATGAGTAAGACGGTCAGGGTAAATGAACTGTCAGAGGCAGAAAGAACGCAGGCGGACCTGTAAAAGGGAAGGCCTGCGTTTTTCTATGGGACGATCCGTGCACCGCCGAGCGGAGCAGGATGTCGGAGAGGTGTGCCGGATTTGACAGATGATGACAGACCACGACTGACTTTGACGGATTTTGACTCGGGAAGGCTGTTTTTTGTGCATATCTGCACAAAGAATCGATTTTTCGACCGAAAAGTCTGTATACAATTCGTATTGCGAAGTATAATATCTCATGTATACTGTATACGTACAACGAAAACACGAACCACGCAGTTTGAACGGACACTGATCGATAACAGTTGTCTTTGAAGAAGTGTTTCCCGAAGACCCGGTTTTACCGCAGAAATCCTGCATTGCAGGGAGAGGGAAAATTTTTTTATCCGATTAGTTCGCAATACGAAAAAATAATAGGAGCTTGTCAGAGAGTGGAGTTGTATAAAATACGACCGCTGCCATGACAACAGAAAAGAATATTTTTTTACCCGTTTAATTCGTAATGCGAAAAAGTGGAGAAAGGATTGAAATAAAAAAATGATCACAAAAGAAAACATCCACACACTTGGCGACCTGCTCGAGACAGCAGCAGTTGATTATGAGAACCAGGTATTCATCCGCTATGAGAAGGACGGGATCGTCTACGAGAAGGGTTACCGTACCTTCGCCATGGATACCCGTGCAGTTGCCCACTGGACCATGAACAAGAGCGGAGAGCTGGGCAAAAAGCTCCATGTCGCTATCATCGGCAAGTGCAGCTATGAATATCTCACAGTGCTGATGGGTGTCGCTGCCGCCGGCAGTGTTGCGATTCCCCTGGACGTGCAGCTCAGCAAAGAGGGCTTTATTGAGAACCTCAACCGGGCGGAAGCAGACATTATCTTTTTCGATTATGAATATCTGAGCGATGTCGAGTATCTGATGGAGGCCTGTGAGGGTGTGAAGGAAGTCATCTGCCTTCAGCAGCGCAAGCAGCATTTTTCAGCTCCCCAGATCCACAGAGAGTACAGAGTAGCGACATTCGAATATACTGTAGACCCCGCAGAATGCGCCCTGGTCATCTTCACATCCGGCACAACAGGCCACGGCAAGGGCGTCATGCTCTCCCACAACAACCTGCTGGACAACCTGTTCAGTTCCGACGATGCCAGGGAGACCTGCCTGAGCGTCCTCCCTATTCATCACGTATTCTGCATCAGCGGCGACCTGCTGCTCAACCTGCGCTACGGCAGCACCCTGTGCCTGTGCGACGATGTGACCAAGTTCCTCTACTACATCGATCTCTTCCAGCCCACTATGCTGCGCATCGTGCCCATGATGGCCAAGATGCTGATCAACCGCGTGGCCATTGCAGCCAAAAAGCACCCTGAGCAGGACCTTGAGTATCTCAAGTCCCAGATCATGGGCTCCCGCCTGCACAAGATCGTCAGCGGCGGCGGTTACCTCTCCGAGACGCTGGCCAGAAATCTGGACCAGCTGGGCGTTGTCACCGGCCAGGGCTATGGCATGAGCGAGTGCGCGCCCAAGATCTCCGCGCCTGATTACGGCAACATGGACAAGATCGCCTCCGTCGGCAGGCCTGTCCGCGGCTGCCAGATCCGCTTTGTGGACGGCGAGATCCAGGTCAAGAGCCCCTCTGTCATGATGGGTTACATCAATGATCCCGAACTGACCGCGGAAGCCCTGACCGAGGACGGCTGGCTCCGCACCGGTGACCTGGGCTACATGGATGAGGACGGATATCTCTATCTGAACGGCCGCAAGAAGAACCTGATCATCCTCAGCAACGGCGAGAATGTCTCCCCCGAGCTGATCGAGAATAAATTTGATTCGGACCGTCTGGTTCAGGATATCATCGCCTTTGGCGAGGGCGACAGCATCGAGGTCGAGGTCTATCCCAACTACGAATATGCCCAGGCCAATAATATCCAGGACATTCAGGCTGCCATGAATGAGATCGTCGCAAAGCACAACGAGGAGCTTCCCACCTACGCGAAGATTTCCAACTGCACCGTCCGCAAGCAGCCCTTCAAAAAGACTTCCTCCAAAAAGATCATCCGCAAGATCTATTTCGACAACAGGGAAGAGAAGAGCGCAGAGAAAGAGAACCTTCTGCGTCCCGCCACAGAACTGCAGCAGCAGATCTACGAGGTCGTCACGACTGTCCTGGGCGAAGAAGCGATCGGCACCGACGCAAATCTCTACAAGAGCGGCATGGATTCCCTCACAAGCGTCATGCTCATCGAAGAGCTGCAGACGCAGCTGAATGTCAGCGTGACCCTGACAGAGCTCATGGACCACAACACCATCCTGAGCCTGGAGAAGCTCATCCTGGAGAAACAGGGCGAAGCGAAGATCGACTACTCCGTGCGCCCCGCATATCCGCTTACCAGCATGATGATGTATTTTGCCTACATCATCCCCGGCAATACCACCGGCAACCTGCCTTTTGTCTATCGTCTGGACAACTCGGTTGACCTGGACCGCCTGCAGGATGCCTTCCATACGCTTATGGACGTGCACCCCATCCTCAAGGCCATCATCAAGCCCACCGAGCAGAAATACTACGCTGTTTTCCGTGACGACAGCAGAGTGATCGACATCCCTGTCCTGCAGTGCACAGAGTCTGAGATCGAGAACAAACTTGCATCCCTGCTCACACCTTTCCGCTATCGCGCGGACGACAACCTGACCCATGTTTACCTTGCGCAGACAGAGTCTTACAAATATATGTTCTTTGACGTTGCCCACCTGATCGGCGACGGCATCACCATGAACATCCTCATGGAGGATCTGAAAAAGATCTACGACGGCGTGGAAGTACCCAAAGAGTCCTACACCTTCTATGAGTATATCCTTGACGCCTATGCAAAGGAGCAGAGCGGAGTCAAGGCAAAGGACAGCGCAGCTGTGGGCGAGCTCATGAAGGGTTACCGCATGCGTCAGACCATTCTCACAAGGCATGACCGTCAGGACTGCAAAAAGGGTGTCTACGGCGTGATCCGCAGAAGACTGGACCGCATTGTACGCAAGGAGATCCTCTATTATTGCAAGAAGCATAATGTCTCCGAGAACGCCCTGTTCCTGTCCGCCTTTAACTACACAGCGGCCCTGTTTGCCGACGAGGACGGAAGCTTTGTCAACAGTATCCACAGCGGCCGTACAGACGGACGCTGGACAGGTCTGGCCGGCTGCCTGTTCAAGACCTACTTGTGCAGATATGACAGAATCCCTCACCAGAAGGTAGAAGAGCTGATCACCCGCACCGGTTCTCAGATCATGAACACCATGAAGAACTATTCACCTGTGTCCAGAATGGGCGATCTCTTCCTGCAGTACCAGGGTGATATCCTGTCCGTTCCCACACCCGGCGACAAGCCCGGTGAAAGGATGCACTGCATCCAGCTGGATTCCCTGCCCTTCCACATGCAGATCATGTATGACGAAGAGGGCTTCTACACCGAGCTCCGTTACTGGGAGAACCGCTTTGACAGAAAGCTTCTGGAGATCTTCCTGACCTGCTACGAGGAAATCGTCCGCGCCATGATGGAAGAGACCTCTGTCCGCCGCCTGAAACGCTACATTCCGGACGAAATGTTCCCCAAGCATTTCTATATCGACGGCGCCCGCCTCAACAGAGAGGCCGGCTGTGACCTGATCCCCGGCGCCCGCAGGGGCAGCCGTGTCAAGGTCTATATCCTGGACGAAGGTTACAGAAAGAAACCCTTCGGCGCATGGGGCCCCATGTATGTCATGGACTACCAGCCCGCCAGGATCGGCGATGTCATTGAGAACCCCTATGGCCCCGGCACCCTCTATGAGACCGGCATGAAGGCCAGGATCCTCCCCGACGGAACCGTGGACTTCCTGGAGACCTCCGGCAGAGAAGTCATGACCGACGGCGTGAACGGCCGCAGATTCTTTGACCTGCCCGCCATCGAGAAAAAACTTGTTTCCATCGATGGCATTGAAGAGGCACAGGTCTACATGAAGTACAACACCGAGACCAACGAGATGAACCTCTACGCGGATGTAAAGGCCGACGACAGCTTCGACACAGACGCCTGCCTGGAGAGCCTGAAGACTGACTGCCCGCCTGAAGAACTGCTTTATGGCATGACAAAGATCTGATCAGGCACAAGGGCATGCGAAGGTGCACGGCAATAACCTTATAAGACTGATATTGGAAACTGGCTGAAACAGGAAATCGGGCAGGCGGAATCATCCGTCTGCCCGATTTTTCTTCATCGCGCAGGACTCGCGGGCGAGTCCGGAATTTCGAAATGTACCACGGTGAGAATCTGAAGGGATAATCCTGATCAGTCATTATCCTCTCTGCGCGCTTCCAGCATTTTCTCCAGCTGAATGAAGATCGCAACTACTACCTGCTCCTGCTCAGGCTGGTATAGACCTATGCAGTACTTGTCGTGTACGGAGACCAGTTTCCTGGCTATGGTGGCAACAGGTCGTCCGTCTGCATCCACAAGATTGAAATTCAGCCCGATGATATTGCCGCGGATCTGCCAGTCCAGACCTTCAATATTCGTGACGTCTTTTACGATATGGAATATTTCATTGGACAGTGTGAAATTCCTGCCGTCTGCCATGGTGATAAAGTGCTTTTCGTGGAGGCTGACAGGCCTTTTTTCAAGATGTGCAATGTTATTACCTGCCGCATCCAGGATCTCGGTTTTTCCGGTCAGAGCGATGACGCTCGACTTTGTATAATATTTTACATTTCCCTCTTCATCCGTGATGTCAATCCGTCTGTGAAGATCTCCCAGTTCCAATGCAGTATACAGAGAATATACAGGCTCGCCAAAATCTTCAATCGTGGTTTTGCTCGCGGTGTTGGCTGCTTCATTTAAAACCTCAACTGCTTCTCCAAGTTTCTTCAGACTGTCAAAAAGCCCCATTGTCAATCTCCTTTCCAAAAAATGATCTATGTTTCAGGACATTGTAAAGTGAGAAAGCCCATCTGATTCTATTTTCCTGTACCTGCTTTCTGTCGCCTTCACTGTTGTCAATATACACAGCCTGAAAATTCATAGGTGTTATAGGTTGTTACTGTCAGTATAGCACCCAGGGACATTTTCCGCTATGTAAGCAGATGCTTTTTGTTTTGCCGTTTTTGCATGAACGTTTTTATGCAAACAGGCATTTTGTTAAATATAACCGGATATTTATGGTATAATGAACAGCGATGGATACGGGACTGTCAATTGGGGAGCAGTTCCGCAGACGGCAACTTATTGGTTTTTGGAAAGTCTGTTTAAAGAAGGGGGTTTTTCTATGACTGGTTTTCCGCTTATTATCGCATTTGTTGTAGCTGTTGTTTTGATGATCATTGCAATCTCCAAGTTCAAGATCCATCCATTTATTTCGATCATGGGAATTTCCCTGATCCTGGGTCTTGTGGCAGGTATCCCGATCGTGGATACTACCCTGGAGGACGGCACTACTGTCTCGGGTATTGCATCGGTCATCGGCGCCGGATTCTCGGGGACATTCTCCAGCATCGGTATCGTCATTATCCTGGGCGCACTGATCGGCTCCGTTCTGGAAGTGACAGGCGCTGCCCTCAAGCTGGCCGACATGGTCATCAACCTGGTCGGGAAAAACCATCCTGTCCTGGCACTGGAGCTGATGGGCTGGGTCGTTTCCATTCCTGTCTTCTGTGACTCCGGCTTCGTTATCCTGAACCCGATCCGCAAGGCTCTGGTCAGCCGTACCGGAGAGTCCTCCGTCGCCATGTCCGTAGGTCTGGGCACAGGTCTGTACCTTGCACACGTATTTATCCCGCCGACGCCCGGCCCCATCGCCGCAGCCAATACACTGGGCGTGGGCAATAACCTTCTCATGGTCATGGGATTCGGTGTGATCTGCTCCATCTTCCCGCTGATCGCAGGCTATTTCTATGCCAACTATATCGGCAAAAAAGTCCGCGCGGCAGACGAGGCGGATGCCGGTGAAGTCACCAAGACCTATGAGGAGCTGGTCGCGGAATACGGCAAGCTTCCCGGCGGCTGGGACTCCATGGCTCCCATTATCGTTCCCATCATCCTGATGGCCCTTTCCTCCATCGCCGCTATGGCGGGCATGACAGGCCCGGCCAAGAATATCCTCACCTTCCTGGGCACACCCATCATCGCTCTGGCAGTCGGTACCATCTTCGCGGTCATCCAGCTCAGGAATGCCGGCAAGATGGGAGAGTTCTACAACCTGACCAATGATACTCTGAAGACAGTCGGCCCCATCCTGTTCGTCACCGCAGCCGGCGGCGTTCTGGGCAAGGTCATCGCAAGCTCCGATATGGTCAACTACATCACAGAGCATGCCACAGTCCTTGAGGCGATGGGAATTTTCTTCCCCTTCGTACTGTCTGCAATCCTCAAGTCCGCACAGGGTTCCTCCACCGTCGCCCTTACAACCACGGCCGGTATCGTGGCGCCCCTGCTGCCTCTCCTTGGACTTGACAGCCCTGTCCGCACCTGCCTGGCCTGCATGGCCATCGGCGCAGGCGCTATGACAGTCTCCCATGCGAATGACTCCTTCTTCTGGGTCGTCACCAACTTCGGTGCCATGACTCCGGATCAGGGCTATAAGACACAGACCGTGAACACCCTGATCCTGGGCGTCTCCGCCATGATCGAGATCTTTATCCTGTCCCTGTTCCTGCACTGATCCTATGTCGGATGAGGGATGAGCCCTGCTCCTGTAAATATGTAAATGATTGACGAAAGCCGGCAGCGGCTGGTCCGAAAGGGACTGCGCTGCCGGCTTTTTCTTGACTTCATTTCGCTTCCTGTTTATGGTTTACTCATGGACCGCTGCATCCGGCCCAAAACCACAGCAGTTCGAAAAATACCACAGCAGTTCAAAAAAGTATCTGGGCCGCCGAAAAAAGAACTCCGGCGTAGAAAGATCCTGCAATCCTGCATCAGAAGGTCCGGCGTAGAAGGATCCTGTAATCCTGCATCAGAAGGTCCGGCGTAGAAGGATCCTGTAATCCTGCATCAGAAGGTTCTGCACAAGAGGGAAGCGGAAAAACCAATGAAAACCTACCAATTGACAGAAGAAGAATACAAGAGCATCCTGGCTTTTAAAAGAGACCTCCACATGTATCCCGAGCTATCGAGAAAAGAGGTGCGGACGACCGCAAAGATCCGGGCTTTTCTGGAGACTCTGCCGGATTTCAGAATCCTGCCCCTGGAGACAGAGACGGGAACGGGGGTCGCTGCGCAGATCTGCGGAGAGGAAAAGGGTCTGGAGATCATGCTTCGGGCGGATATCGACGCACTGCCGCAGACGGAGGAATATGAGAGTCCCTGGAAGTCGCAGGTTCCCGGTGTCATGCATGCCTGCGGCCACGATTTCCACACGGCCTCACTGCTGGGAGCGGCTCTTTTGCTGCAGCGCGCAAAAAAGGACGGTCTTCTCAGAAATACTGTGGACCTGGTCTTTCAGCCTGCGGAGGAGGGAACGACCGGCGCGGGTGTATTGATCAAGGCCGGATTGTTTGATCTGATCCATCCGGATTACTGTTTCGGGATCCACAACTGGCCTTCTGTGCAGACCGGCAGGATCGCCTGTCACCAGGGGCCGCTGATGAGCGGCAAGCGCAATTTTGAGATCCGCATCCACGGTGCCGGCGGGCACGGTTCCATGCCGCATTTAAATATCGACCCCATTGTCTGCGCAGCAGCTGTGATCCAGTCCCTGCAGACCGTTGTCAGCAGAAATACAGATCCGCTGGATTCAGTGATCCTCACTGTCAACAGGATCGAGGGCGGAAGTCCCATGAATCTTGTGGCAGATCAGGTCACTATGCTGGCCTCGGTGCGGTCTTTGTCCGATCCGGCTCTGGACCGGGCAATAGAGCGGGTCGGAGCGATCGTGGAAAAGACTGCAGAGGCCTATGAATGCCGCGGGGAGATTCTCTGGAACGACCGGATCCCGGCGGTCTGGAATTCCCCGCAGATGACGGCGCTGGCAAAAAAGTGCGCGGCAGCGGCGGGCTGTCAGGTCGTCGACGCGCCCCCCTCCCTGGCCAGCGAGGACTTCTCCAGATACCGGGCTTTTGTACCCTCTTTCCTTTACTGGGTGGGAAGTACAGCCGCGGGCGACCGGCCGCAGGAACTGCACAAGCCCCTCTTTCACACGGACGATGCAGCGCTGCGCCACGCTGCAGAACTCTACGCGGCATCGGCTTTGCTGAGCACGACTGATATTTCTGCCGGCGTCTGAAGATTGGCTTGCAGCAAAAAAACACCGCCGGTTTTTGGGACCGGCGGTGCTGTCATTATTCTGTAATTCTATTCTGAGATTCCTGTTCTGAGATCGGGGAAGCTGTCAGGAGCTTTATCTGCCGGCTTCCTTCTTGATATTGTTTGCAATCACCAGCATCAGGATTCCGAATGCAAGTCCTGCGAAGTTGGGTCCCATGTCGGCGAGCGCCGCGTGCCGGGTAAGGTCGCTGATGAGAGTGAAGACACTGAATCCAACCGAGAGAATAGAGAGTACCCACACAGGCATGATCTTTGCGGGATTTTTGCGTTCGCCCATGCTAAATTCGCTCCGCGAATGGGGCGAACACCGTTTAACTCGGGTTTTGCGTTGGAAACCACGCAAAAACACTCGAGTTCAGGTGGGGCTGTACAGATAACAAAGACGTTCCTGGGACTCTTTTCAATCACTTGAGAATGCAGGGAATCTGTCCTACAATAACGAAGAAAGGACGGATCAGGGGCAGTGCCCGTGACTTCAGATTTCCGGATACAGGCCTAACTATCTCGTGGACCTGCACACACACTCCACCCGCTCGGACGGGGCGGACACACCGCAGCAGCTGATCGACCATGCGGCAGCTCTGGGAATGAAAGTGATTGCCATCACAGACCACGATATAAGGCCGCCCAGAGAAATCCGGGTGTCAGCGGCCGGTACAGGGAATGGAACTTCTGAGGAAAAGACAGATGAGGGGGAGAGCGTCCTGGTGGATGCAGTGGACTACGCCCGGTCGAAGGGACTGCAGCTGCTGCGCGGAATAGAGATTTCCTGTGAGACGACGGCAGAGGACTGCCATCTGGTATGCCTTGGCTGTGACTGGGAGGACCCCTTTTTTGACACCCTTGAACAGGCGGTGGTGGAGTCCAAGATCGGGAGTTACCGCGAACTGGTCCGCCGCCTGGACGCAGACGGCATGCACATGACATGGGAAGAGGTTCTGGAAAACGGCGGAAATCCTGTATCCCAGGAGCAGGTGCAGAAGAAAATGATTTTCGAGCTGATCGCGCGAAAGAGCTATCAGAAGGACTGGAGCAGTGCCAAGCTCATGGTCAAAAACACACCTTCCTATCAGATCCTGCGCGAGAAGCCGGATCCTGTGCAGGTGATCCGCCAGGTGCACCGCTGCGGCGGCATCGTGATCATGGCTCATCCCTATCTGGTCAACGAGCCGGTCAGGCTTTCTTCCGGCACAATGGATCGGGCAGCCTATATTGGCCGCCTGATCGAAGCAGGCCTGGACGGTATCGAGGCCTGCTATCCCTATTCCAAGACCAGCTACGGAGGCAGCTTGACACCGGAACAGATTGAGGATGAGGTGAGGGAGAGGTACAGCGGACGTGTTGCCATTTTTTCCGGCGGTTCCGACTACCACGCCGACTTCCGCAAAGGAGTGGCTCCCGCAAAGGCCCGCATCATAGGCGAGAGCGGCATCACACTGGAATATTTTGAGCAGAATGCGCTCCTGCAGCAAGTGCTGCAGAAGAACGGTCCGTCATGGCGACCCTAAAAAAGGCATGATTTAAGGGGATGCTGATCAGCTGAACTTCTCAACTGATGCGGCATCCCCCTTATGTGTGAGGGCCATGGAAAAGAGGCGGCAGATGTTACAGGGCGGAAAGAGAGGCGCAAAGGAGTCCTGCAATGAAAAAAGACAGAAAATTTAAGATTGATCGAAGGCTGCTGATCGCCGCTGCAGTCATCTACAGTATATTGATGATTATCGGCTTTCTCCATCAGTATGGACAGGAAGGACGGAGCATACAGGCAAGTCTCTTTATTCTGGTCATGATGTCGCTGCCTGTATTGTTTTTGTTTGCGGCATTGCGATTCCCGACCATGATCTATTCGACTGTACTGGCAGGAATAGGAGCTTTCTGGTCGGTCTGTTCTGTGTTCTTTATCCCCGGTTCTCTGCTTTTTGTTCAAGAGCGTGGATCACATTCAAGTCCTTTCACGATAGCAGGAGCGGTTTTGGGAACTATCGGTCTGATCCTGGGGCTGATGAGTGGGGCCGAAGCCGTCTCATGGATCAGGGATCTGCGGGACAGGAAAAGAGAGGCGGATGCCTGGGAAGGCATTGACCGGATGACGAAAGGCCTCTCTGCATTTCTTCGTCCACGCATGCCGGGAGCACTTGCGTTCTTTATTTGGGCGGTGTTGGCGGAGGTCGTCTTTTTCCCATTTTGGAAGGAAATCTCGGCCCTGTCCACGTTCCCGCCTAAAAACAGTGACAATCTGAGCCCTCCCTTTTTTTGTCTCCTGCCTCCCGCCGTGGCGCTGCTGTCAGCATTATATATGATCAGTGAGACACGGAAATATGCCCGGCATGTCAATGATCTGAAAGATTCCGGGGTGTTCGGTCAGGCAGCACTGGATTATCATAAGGGAAAGGCTTACTGCCAGGGCCGCGTGATCCTCGGCTCACAATACATCCTCGTAGAGGGAACGGGCCGTCTCACAGAATACAGCGATATTGCAAAGATCTGTCACGACGTCAAAGACGGCAGCAGCAGGGATCGGCACTGGTATCTAGTTGCGGTAAAAAAGGACGGCACGGAATTTCGTCTGGTCGAACTGCCGTATGCTCCCAAGCGGAAGAATTATGACAAATATGTCCGGCCGATGCTCGACGAGATCGGAGTCATAGATCCAGGGATCGTGATCGAGGGGCCTGGGGAATTCCACTGAACTCAGCAGTCCTCCATGGTCCTGCCGTCTCCGACAAGGCCTGCGAAGTCACTGTTAAACTGCGCAATTGCCGCATCGATGGCGGCATTTTTCACCAGTCCTTCTATCACATCCGGAGCCACTGTGACAGCCTTTACGCCGTATTTCACCAGATCCAGTACCTGCTGGCTGTTCTTAAAGCTTGCCGCCAGCAGACCGCTGTGATCCAGCCCGTTTGAGATAATGGCATCGTGGATCTCCTTTGAGACTTTGATACCGTCGAATCCCATGTTGTCGATGCGGTTGACATAGGGGGCCACATATTCCGCGCCGCACTTGGCAGCCAGGATGCCCTGCATAGGGGTATAAATAGCGGTGCCGATGAAACGGATCCCCTCGCTTTTGAGTGCTTTCATAGCTTTGAAGCCCTCCGGATTGCATGGAATCTTGACCAGGGTCAGGTCTCCTGTCTCCTTCACGATCCGGTGTGCCTCCCGCACGATTCCCTCAGCATCAGGAGAGACTGCCTGGACAAACAGCTCGCCGTCCTCCACGATGGAACGGATTTCTTTGAGGACTTCATAAGGGGAACGTCCTGTCTTTGCCAGAATAGAGGGGTTGGTGGATACACCGTCCACCGGGAAATATTCATAAATTTTGCGTATCTTTGCTGTGTTTGCGTCATCGATGCACAGTTTCATGTTTTCCCTCCATTATTTATGGTGATGGTATTTATTATCTTATTTATGATGATGGTATTGTTTTCATTATACATCAGTCAGCCCGCGGAAGTTTTTCAATTCCGCGGGCTGATTATTTTTTATGCGGCGTACATGCCGATGGAGAAGACGACTGCGAGCAGGATGCGGATCCAGCTTGTGATGAAGCGGGAGTACATAACGGAGACAACACCGACCTCA
>OCVV011310844.1_pt1 | contig 26272 bp, 26 predicted proteins | sample 1539721 | NCBI WGS metagenome assembly OCVV01 (sample SAMN02144230, study PRJEB22623) | gut metagenome | biome: sheep rumen | host: Ovis aries | place: New Zealand | reverse complement strand
TCACTGTAAATTTGATTCCTTCTACTCATAATGGGTACACATCTTAATTGTTATTAAATGTGTCTACCTATATCAGTATAAGTCAGTACAGAAACTGGTAAACCGTTCTCTACTTCTTTTCCCCATTTTCTGCACCGCTCGCCGGCTGTCGCTCCCCAGTCTCATTCACCATCTTCGCGCCCCTTGCAGCTCTGCCACCACATCAGGTTCACGCCTGTAGTGTCCGGCATCATCAGAATCCCACACGGCGCGACTCGCGCTTGGTGCAGAGACGCTCGCTGTTGCAATAGTCGCGCAGCACGGGCAGCAGGTCGGCCGTGTCGCCATGCAGGATGCTGTTGATGGCATGCTTGCGGGCCACGTTCTCAATCTGGCCGCCACTCAGTTCGTAGCTTTCGGCCAAGGCGATGCTGTCGGTCTCGCTAAGTTCAGGAACCATGGCCTGCCAAATCTTTGCGCGCACGGTGGCATCGGGCTTGTCGAACTTAATCTTGTAGAGAAAACGACGCTCGAAGGCCGTATCGAGGTTATCGGCCAAGTTGGTGGTAGCAATCATGATGCCATCCAGTGTCTCCATCTCCTGCAGGATGATGTTCTGAATCGAGTTCTCCATCTTGTCAACGGCACTCTGAGCACCCTCTTTGCGGATACCTATGATAGCGTCGGCCTCATTGAAGAGCAAGATGGGCGCCGGCTTCTCGTCGCCAGCACGACTGACAAGTTCACGATAACGGTCGAAGAGTGCCTTGATGTTCTTCTCAGAGTCGCCCACCCACTTACTCTTGATTTTCGGAACATCAACAATCATGATGTCGCGCCCGGTTTTTCGTGCGAGTTGGTAAACGGTCTCGGTCTTGCCCGTGCCAGGTCCACCGTAGAACAGGCAGGCAAAGCCGTTGCGGAAACCGCGCTGCTGCATGCGCTCACGAATCTGTCGGTACTGCTCGTCCTGGAAGAAGGAACTGAGTTCGGTCACCTGCTTCTCGTTCTGCCGTGTGTAGTACATGGGCTTCTCGGTGAGATCCTGGGCGCGCAACACGTCGGCCACCTTCTCTGAGGGCGTGGCCACGTTCATCTCGGCCAGCAGCGTGCGCTTGGCATGTTCGGTCATGCGGTAGCGAGTTGGGTCGGCAATGCCGTCCTCGCAGCGATGCTCAATCAGATTGGCCTGTATCAGTTCGTGCTCGCCGCTGCGCAACAGACCACGAACGCGGTTGAAGCGCGCCTGATTGTCGAAGGCATCCTCCATCTGGCCGAAGCGCACGTCGTTGTCGTCTTCGTTCACCAGCAGATGGCAGAACAGTGTGAACAGCATCTTTGACTCCGATGAGTATGGCATCTCGAGCATCAGTCGCGCAAAGCTGACCTGCTTGTTATCCTCGAACAGGGCATGAATTTCGTCCCACAGGTCGCGAGGAGTGACGGCGCTGCTGTTGAGATCGTCAAACCACCCTCTGAGCAGCTCAAAGAGCTCAGCGCAGTCGAGGCCCGTGCGCTTCGGCAGCTGGTAGACCTCGTTGTGCTTCAGCGAACGGATGACGGGCACGGGCACGTCGAAATCGTCCTCCTCCTTTGCATCGCGATAGCGTAGCAGACGTCGGTGCACCAGTGCATCGATGTCGCTGGCATGGCGAAGCATGCGTATCTTGCTCAAGTCGAGATGACTGGCCAGGTCGTCGTAGTCGACACGGCGCGGCCCGCGCTCCATGCAGACGCAGAAGAGCACGGCCTGCACGTCGCTGATGCCATAGCTGTCGCTGATGAGCCCTATCTCGGGCGAGGCCTGCTGCATGAAGTCGTCGCTCAGCTGCGAGTCCTTCGACAGTTCCACCACGCGCTCGATGGCCTGAAGCAGCGTCGGCATGGCGGTGGGCAGCTTCTTCTGTGATTGTTTCTTACCCGTTGTTCTCTTCTCTTTAGTTGTTGTTGCTTTCTTTTCCATATTTATTTCTGATTTTAGTTCCGATTTTGACTTACTTTTTAACGTATTGATTTTCACACAATGCATTTCCCAGGGGCCTCCAACTATGATGAAGAAACTCTCTAAGGAGACGATGCATAGCCACCAAAGCATTGCCCTCGCCCCACTACGCCGCTAGGGCGAGGTGGGAGGAATGGCGGGGAGCAAGATGGAAGTGACGAGTTAGATGTTGGATGAGGAGATTGGTCTCGTCGGACGTGAGACCGAAGAGAGTGAGTGAGAACGACTGGTTCTCAGGGCAAGAAACGAAACTGACTCTGCGGTTCTTGAGATACTTCTGAATCTTTGTGAACTGGTTCTTGGAACTGGTACGAATAATGGTTGTGCTCATATTATTGTATGTCTTAATTGATTACATACATAATATAGAACACAACCATAAAAAATTTAATAAAAAGGGCAACTTTTTTTCAATTACTCAGTTTTACTGACTTTCACCTCTATGCTGCCGTCTTTGATGCCACGGATGAGGCGACTTTGCAGTTGCTCGCGCTCTTCTGTCATTAGTTCGAATGCAACTCCATCGGCTTCAGTTTCTGGGAAGTATTTGCCTTCAGCATCGTTTTTCAGATAGACACCATTGCCCGGCTCTTCGGCTTTGTAGTAGATGCGGAGCGAGGGATAGGTTGCTTTCAGCAAGTCAGTCACTTCGTAGCAGGGTGTCCAGGCCGTCTCGAAAGTCGTGCGCAGGATATCACCCGAACGTTCTAGTTCTGACCATCCGCCGCGGCACATCACTTCATTGTGGTCTTTACCCAAAGCTTCGACCAGCAGACCTAATCCTGTTGCGTACTCTACTGAGGCTCCACTGTCCTGAAGCTTCTTCATGGTCTCATACAGTGCATCGAGTTCTTTCTTCTCACCCTCGATGACATAATTGGTTGTGCAAATGTTAGCCATAATGAAAATTGGTTTTGAGATTGATGTTCGTTATTTAATATAGTAATGTTTTGTCAAAAATTCAAAGATTCTGCGAATTTATTCATCTGCTTGCAAAGAGCAGGCATTTGTTTGAGGTAACCAACCAACGCATGAAGGCCGATAGAGCCTGATATTTGCAGCTGGAAGCGGCGGTCTTTGGCGTTAGGGAAGATGACCAGTCGGTCTTTACTTCTATCATGATCATATAAAGTCTCGTCAATGATGATTTCTGAGCCTTCAACACTGAAACTGGCAACGGTCTGTCGTCTAACAGGATTACTTAGGTGATGGATTTCGGAAAACAGATAGTTGACTTCTACTTGCTTTTCCTCGCAAAGCTTTTTAAAAGGGATCAGAGGCGGAATTCCCCACGTGACTTTAGCGCTGCGTCCATATAGATATGCTACGTTTTCGTTCTCTTTTGGCTCTATTCTCAGATTGCACATATAAACGGAATCTTTATACTTGCCAGTCATCTGTACAAGATAATCGTGAATGCTCGTCATCCAGGGCTCGACAAGCACTTTGAAAGTCTGCTCCTTGTCCAATCCTTTTTGTTCACACTCCTTGATGATTCTTTCCTTTGTGGCTTCATCGATGGCAGCGAGCGTGATGTGTTCTTCGTCCAATACAGATGTTTGCATCGTAGAAATGCGCTGTTGCTTTGCATGAAAGACGATTTCTTCTTCACGCAGCTGGTATTCGAGGGCGAGATCCATCAGCAATGTTGGCAGGTCCAGCAAGTAGAACTCATCATCGCGAAGGACGAACAGACCATAGCGTTCGTCCCGTTTAAAATGTTCGGAAACATAGCACAACATCTGCTTGGCTGGCATAATCTCGAACAACCCGAAGGGCGAATCCTTGACATGCCATCGAGTAATTTCCATTTCAATGCCCTTGTAGGTAAGTGTGCAGGTCTGGGTAAAGACATTCTTACGTTTTTTGTATGCAACCAGACGTGATTCGCCATCTGCATCTCTTGCCGTTTCCTGCACCTCCATCTTGAAGAGGCTCAGGTCGGCTCCCATTTTCTTTAAGGCTTCTCGAATTCCTTGTTCCGAAAATGAGAACTTGCCGTCAGCCAGACCAACGATCGGGTTAGGCTTTCCGCTGAATTTATTTGACTCACCCAAATAATAACAGAGATACTTAATCTCTAGATTGGGATTCACTTTTCGCTTGATTCCTTCAAGGCTTAAGTGATGCCCGCTAAAGACTGCGTAACGTTCTTCAAATGCAGCGCGACGCTTCTGTGCGTCTTTCTCGCTATGTGCTAAAATCTTTTTCATAAATGTGTTTTATAATTCTATCAAGCAGACGCGCCCCGTCTTGCGCAGCGCATCGTAATGTTGTTTGTAGGATGGTTCGTTGTCGATTACCCAAAGGAGTTTGGTTTTCAGGAAGGCAGGAACAGAGGGAACGGGTGCATAGCCATCGGTCATGATGATGAGACCGTCGTAATCGGGGTGATTCGCCACATAGTTGACGGGTGCTTGGAAACTGGTGCCGCCACGCCCTTTCACTTCAAATGTCTGCTTGCCCTTCTGTGCTTCTTTCAGCGTAACGGGTTCTCCTTGTACGTCTGCATCGAACATCAGCACGTCAATCTCCTGAATGCCATATTTAAAGAAGGTGGTGATGACGCGGTAGTAGCGGCCCAACTCTTCTGAACCTACCGACCCACTGGTGTCGATGGCTACCAGCAGGCGTGTAGTGAACTCATAGCGGCTACCCATCTGTCCGAAACCAAAGCGGCGGCTGGGATACATACGGGTGAGGTGACGTTTTTGCGATAGGATGGAGGAGCGGAAAGCACGCAGGGCATTACGATAGTCAATCTTACCTTCGGCGGCTTTCTGGATAAGTTCCACCATCCCTCCTGGCAGACTTCCCCATTGCGTGGTGCTATGGATGATGTCCGTAATCTGTTGGCCCATGAAGGCATCCTCTTCCCACAACGATGTGTAGTCTTGGGACGGGTCGGCGTTGAGAGTTGCCTGCGGGCTTTCAGGCGATGATGAAGATCCGCCTCCACTATTCCCTTCTTGTCCGTCAGTTGCCCCTTGCTGACCTTTGATGGCAGCAGAATTTTCATCGTTCCTTGTTGGACTTTCTCCACCTGGGGAACTCCCTCCTGCATTCTCTCCCTGCTCGCTCTGCTCTGCATGAGTGCTGCTACCGCCTCCTGTCAATTCCTCGTCTTGCTTCTCAGAAGGTTCTTGTGAAGCGACTGCGTTGCCTTCACCTTTTTCGCCATCGGCACAAGAGTCACCCTCGTTGGGTGCGGGTCCATCCATGTGGAGTCCCATTACACTCAGCCGGTTGGCATACCATTCAAAGTGCTGCCCAGCGGGCAAATCGAAATCCTCGGGAAGGGTAAGTCCTGCCCACGAGAGATTGTAGGCAGGCGCAATGACCATGTCGCTCGCCATCTTCAGGACTAAGCCAGGACAACCGAGCGGCTGTCGCGAATAGGGGTGTTTCAGCAGAATGCGAATCAACTCCACGCTCAGCAATGCTCGCAACTGATGGTCCGGCATCGGGTCGATCAGTTCCGGATTGTATTCAATCCGTCCTTGTCCTGAGCGCAAGGCGCACAACATGTTGGGATTGATGGTCAGCCGGTGCGAGCAGTAGACAGTGAAGAACAGCGGTTCGGTCAGAAACCACTGCTCTACCTCCTGTTGTATGCGTTCGAGAGCACTCATAGCGTCTGGATGAATTCAATAATCTGCTTATAGGTTGCGGGCAGTTCTTTGTTGATGAGCAGGAGCATCTGCTTGTAGCCCGTGCCGTCGATAAGTGACACAAAGTGGGCGTAGGCCTCGCGATGGTTCTTGGCCAGATAGTCGTGGTAGGCTTTCAGGTTTTCACGAACCAGTGTGCGCTCCACCGTATTGGCCTGATCGGTCTCGAAGAAGCGGCACAGCGAGTCGTTCACCAATGACAGTTGGTGCAACTGATACTTGTCCAATTGCCGTTTAACACCCTTGAAGTCGGTGAGCAGTTCCTGCGGTGTGACGAGTTCCTTCTGGAACGAGAGGAACAGCCTGGCTGCTGCCTGCACACCCACAATGCCGGCGATAATCTTCTGATGCACGGGCATCGGATTGGGAATGTTCTCCATCGCACGTGCCACCTTCTCCCAAGCCCGTCGGTCGGGGTCTTTCTCCAGTCCCTGATCTTCCTTGGTGTCGCCACTACGGTCGAGCAGTTCGGGATTGGCCTGAATGAAACTGATGACACGCTCGTCCAGTCCCTTGCGTGTTGCCCACAGCAGCCACTCCTCCACCGACGGGCGGAAAGTGTAGATATTGAATCGAGAGACGAGTGCCGGGTCAAGATCGGTCAGCTGATATTCGTCGCCATCGTTGCAGGCCGAGATGATACGGCTACCCTCTGGCAGCATTCGCCCTGCCAGTTTGCGGTTGAGCACGAGGTCCATCACCGTCTGCAGAATTTCCGGCCGGGCGCGGTTCAGCTCATCAAGGAACAACACAATGGGCTTCCCGTCCACGGGGAACCAGTAAGGAGGCATGAAAGTGGTCTTGCCCGTTGCCTCGTCTTTGTTGGGCAGTCCCAGCAGGTCGCCAGGGTCGCTCATCTGTCCGAGGAACAAGGCAACGACGCGCATACCTTTCGCCTCAAAATAGTTCGTCAGGATTTGCGACTTGCCGATGCCGTGGCGTCCTGCCAGCATGATGTTCTGCCACGATGGAGTCACCTCCAGGAGGGTCTCCAGTTCTTTACTGTTGATTGCTATTGCCATGATAAATTATTTTACAATTTCTTTATAAACTTTTAATACTTTGTCTTTCATTCCGTAAATCTGATCCTTGTACTTAGGCATTATCTTCAGAAAATTGGCGATGGCGGTCACTGTAAGCATGTTGAATGTAATACTGCAAACACCACTGTACATATTTCCACCAGGATTACCATTAATGTCCTCCCAATTAGAATCAGTCTCTTCCAAGTAAGGATAAACATGACATTTCCATTTTTTTTGATATGCGCTAGGGGGAGCGATAAACATTTTGTACCCTTTGTACTTTATGAATATATTATAAGATTTCAAGATGTCGATGGTTACATCTGTTATACCCTGACTGGCAAGATAGGGCAGAAAGACATTATCGACATAATCTTTCACGGATTTTATACGGCCGCTCCGGTCGTCTCTGTCAAAGGCAGTGAACAACATGTCTTCTTTGTCTTTGTCGGCATGTGTTATATTTGCCATGAATTTCTCTGAAGCCTTCATCCAAGGATTCAGTGCGGACTTAATCACCGTGTGCTCGCTATGGTACTGGCTGCGGTTGACAATCCCCTTTACTTTTGCCGGGATCTGTTCTTCATCCCATAATTTGAATTCGATGTCTTCTGTGACTGCTCCATAGATACCTGCAAGCCTCAATTCCCTGACATAATACATGAATTCCTCCTCACGCAGATCGCATTCTGCAGCCATCTCCATAAGCAGTGTGGCGATGTTGAGCGTATAGAAGCCTGTCTCCTCCATCCTCATGGGGAAACCCTTCGCGTATTGTTCTGTGGGCGTGATTTCATAGTAGCCAAAAGGTACGCCTTTCGTGGAGAAGCGTTTGATGGTCATCACGGCGTTTCTTAGTGTCAGCGTAAATGTTTCCACATCCGTGTAGAAGCTATCCTTCACACTATCGTGTTCGCCCGTGAACTTGTATTCGCTTAGGTCTGCACCATTTTGCCGGAGTGCATCCCGCAGACCTTGCTCCGAGAAACAGATGGCATTCTTTTTCCATTCCACAAATGGGTTCTTCAGCGTGCGGTGGTCAGACATATACGTAGCATAGCTGAATGAGGGTATCTCATTGAAGGGTTTAAACACGTCCTTACGGATTGTCTCAACGTCGGAGTTGTTGGCAATTCTCCGTTGGAGCTTGCTTTTCCACGACTTGCGCCTTTTATGGGCTTTCTCGTCCCAAAATTTCTTAAAGTCTTTTTCCATAAGTTTCTATATTGTTGAGTGTATTACAAATTCTGATGGATATAATCAATTGAGAGGGAAGGTTTTGAATCTCGTGTGGAATATTGCCTGAGAAAAACCTGCACAGGCCATTCCCACGGAATACGCATGCCCTTTCCATGTATTTTCACCCACTTGTCAAAGTCAGTTGTAACAGGATCTGCTGCATATAGGTTCTGACAGTCAGTGTCTATCCATCTCTCTTTAACTTCTTCTTTATGTAAAAGAGATTGATTGCCCGCCATAAGTGTCGTTCGCTCCAAGAAACTGAAAGATGTTTCTCCGAGCACCTTGATTGAAGATATAGAAAGGCGACTTCCAAACCGTCCTGCATTCCACCGCAAGAACTTCATCATCTTGCCGACTGGCTTTCCTGCATATTGAGCGACTAAAGAGTCCAAGTATTCTACATTCTTGCGATATGCCTCGTGTTTTTGCTGCATCAGTTGGTCGTATAGATGCATGATCTTGATCACCACCTCGTCGGTCTTTCTGCTGATTTCCGGCATCTTCTGCAGATAATAGGCAAGGGCACGCAAGGGAGTTTCATTCAGCTCCCCATATATGCTGCACATAGAATAATGTGCATTCGGATAGAATGCGTCATTCCATGAGTCATATTTTGCTTGATAACCTTGGCTTTCCATGTAGAGGGGGTAAGTTCCTTCCTCTGGAATCCACATCTTTACTCCTCGCAGACCATGTTTGCAGAAGAAGGGCTGCAATACATCTTTTATGTATTGGGATGAATGGGCATGATTGTGTTTTAATTCAAAAATGTTAAATTTTTCTGTTGGATTATTAAGTTCTTGCTCTGTGATGGCATGAAAGAACTTTGTGACGGCCTGCTTCCACGGACGGAGCACTTGCTCGATGATTTTCTCCACGGGGTAGTCCTTATTGACATATTCCATGACCTTCTTTTCCAGTTTCCTGTCGTCCCACAGCTCGAAGCTTATATCGTCGGTGAGGGCAGCGTCCATCGTCCGCAGTTTCAATTTCTTGGCATAGTAGTTCAGTTCCTCCTGTCTTAGCTGCAGTTCAGCGGCACTCTCCATGAGCAGCGTAGCCACGTTCAGAAAACTAAAATCAGTCTCTTGCATCAGAATGACAACTTTCGACAGTTGCTCACAGGGATTCAACTCGTAGAAACCAAAAGGCTCGCCTTCGCGACTATAGCGGCTGATAGTCATTGATACCTCTCCATAGGTTAGCTTGACGGTCTCCTTGTCAGTCGAGATGTCATAAACCCGTTTGAGCCAGGCGTGGTATTTCCTTTCAAAGTCCCAAACTTTATTAGGCGTCCACCATGGACCATCATGGATAATAGGCTGGGGAACTTCTGTTTCCCGGATAGACTGATGACTCATTTCTATAGCCAACTCGTTAAGATTGGCTCCTTCTGCTTCCATAGCCTTGCGCAGCCCGTCTTCGTCGAAACCGAATACGCCCTTACGCCAGGTCACGAACGGGTTGCGCTCGCAGAAATGCAGAGGTATATAATCATCAAGATCGAAGCTTGCAGAAAAGCCCAAGGGTAAATAGACTTCCTTGCGTATATCCTCCAGCTGCGCGTGCTGTTCAGCAAAGCGTCTGGCCTTTGCAGCCCACGACTTGCGTCGTTTCTGAGCCTTTTCTTTCCAGTATTCGTTAAATGTCGTCATTCGCAATTATCAGTTAATAAATACCCATCTTCATCATAGATTTCGAACGTGTACCAATCGACATCGCCCAACTCGTAGGTCCTCTCTTTATCGTTGAGTTTCTCGTCAAAGTCGTCCAAGTCGAAAGGCACGCACACCAATCGGATTCTGGCATCACTTTTTTGCAGATCGACGTTCCTATAACAGGCTATGAGATCATCATCCACTACCTGATAGCCTTTCGCCCTCAGCTCTTCCAGAACCTCTTGATAAGGTCTTTCTATGTATAGACCCCAGTCTTGCATAGTACCTATCTTTCCTTTGTTACAGAAAACTTGCTTTATTCCTTTGACTCAACCTTGATGCCAAGTTTCACGGCTTTGTCAACAAGTCGGTCGAAATCGTCCTTTCGCCACATTTTCACACTGCGGACTTGACCTTTCACGTTAGGCAGAATATGGTCGTTGTCCCAATAGAAGTCCCAGTCATCGCTTTCGGGGCAGAGGTCGTTACCAAAATACTTGTTTCCCTCAACATCTACCGTGACGTCTTGGTCAAAGTCATAGAAAAGATATTTTAGAAAGCGATTGTGATAGTATGAATTCAGGCTACTGTCGAACTCGCTACGCAAATCATCCACGGAGAGTTCCGCGGAGGGATTCATTTCGTGTCTTGACAGGCAGTAGGCCTTGAAGATGAGGAACGAGGCTTCGCTCTTGGATGCAGCCTTTTTGTTCAGCCAAGGTTCGCCTTGTTTAACAGCAACGAAATAGCGGGTGTTGTCACGGTTATTTACCTTGACAATCTTTTGAACGATGGCCAACTTTTCTTTGTCGTTTTTGAAATGATTGTAAAGAACTATTTTAAAGAGATTTTCGTTGGCATTCCAGAACTGTTCCAGTAGTGGTGTGTCGTCTGGCATCTCTATTGTGGTTTGTCCGAGCAGAGCTTGAGCTTCTTCGGGGAACACAGCACAAAGTGCGGCCTCGAAGCCTTCCGATTTGAATAGCACGTCCAAGTCTTGGCTCTCCGGTTCAGCTATAGCCAAAATAGAATAATCTCTCTCGTTCTCACCATCTTGGTTGGATGGATAACTCAGATTGCGAATATATCCGTTTATCAGCACGCCAACTTCCACGTCACTTTTTTCGGCTGAGGCACAGGGCTGAATGACATAGTCAAGCATATCTTGATAAGTGATATGGATAAATGAAGGTGCAGTCGGTCCCTTCTTCACATCAAAAGGCGTGAGATAGACCAGCAGCGGCTGACAGTAATTGTCATCGCAGACCACATTCTGCAGAACGCCCATAGCCCTGTGATAGCGCATTGTCTGGGCCTTTTCCTCATTACCAGCATAGCCTTCCGAACTGTAAATCTTGTTTTCCACTATGATTGGCACAGTCCAGTTCCGTTCACGATCCTGCTCATCGGTGAATGTAATGTGGACAAGCATCCAGATGTCAAAGCGATTCTGACCATCCTTCTTGAATTGGCCGTTATCTGCCTTTTCAACAATACCGTCCAAATCTGAAAGTTTCTCGTTTGCCAGACCTACGATAGACTGTTCGGTCTTGACACAATCCACCTTAAGTTGGTAGTCGCCCGACAAGAGATGCTGGCGCACTTGGTAGAAGTAGCATTTATCCTGGTCATCTGCCTTGGCAGCAATCAGGGCGAGGAATTTCCTTAGTGGCATCTCCTTCAACGAGTGGGATGAGTCAGGATTAAGCAGCCAAGCCAGAAACGAACTATGTCTGTTCTCGCTACGCTGTATACCTAAAACACTGAAAACGGTGCTCTGCATGTAATATGCATTAAGTTTCTGGAATTCTGGTAATTTATAAAAATCCAGGATGAGTTTGGAATCCATCATTTATTGTTTTTAAAGTTTGAGAATAATATAGTCACATTACCAGTCTTGCATAGTGCCTATCTTTCCTTGACTACAGAAAGTTTGTCCTTGAACTCAGGCTTGCTCATAGAATATTTTATGAACTCCTCTGTATCATCTCTTCGCCACATTTTCAGAAGTGTCGCATATTTAGGTGGAATACTCATAGCAGGATAGGTCAGAAGAATATCATATTTGCCACCCCAGTCTATGTCCCAGCAGTCATCTGGTACCTTTTGCTTATTTCCATTTTCTCCATCAAAAGTGCAATTGTCTTTTTCCACAAAAAGATGCTGATACCACTTCCCTGATTCATAGTAATGACTTATTCGTCTGGGGAAGACCTTATTTAATTCTTCAAGGCTTACCGTCCGTTGCTGGAGCTTTACCCACTGTTTTACTATGCACCATACTGTTTGTGCATTATTCAATGGTTGGTTGCAGATAGGTCGGTCATCGTAATAGACCATATACTTAGAAGTATCCCGCTTTGTCAAGGAATCTAATAAGCATTGTATATGTTTCTTGTCCTCCGGTTTTAAACTATGCATCAATGCGCTTAAGAAAAGCTTGTTTTCTTCCCAGAAAGATATTAAAAGTTCTTTTGTGCTTTCATCTGAAATATAGACTTGCCGGATATCTATACCTACCTGTTGTGCAAATTGTTCTATGCTGCTAAACCATGTTCTGGAAGAATAATAAGCAGTGCTTCTTTCAATCTTCTTATTAAACTTTTTGTCTTGTTTGTCAGACACCCACCCCTTCAGCTGTAATTGACTATACATATTACAAGCTATCATCTGGGCTAGCAATTCGCCTTTCGGCTGATAATTATAATATGTCTCAGAAAGACACCAGATGGGTTCCTGCACTGCCGAGATGGCTGAATCAATGATAAGAGTTTTGTAATCTTCCCATTTGTACGTGATGTGTTCGGAAAACTCCTCACTCACGGCAATGAATGATGTTCCTCCAGTCGCTTCAACATTTGGAAATGTCAGCTCATTCTTGAATTCTTCTAAGAAGAAACGTGAACGGCTTGACAAGGCAGTAGAATGGGTCAGTGGAACAATGACACCATCCAGTATGTCCTGATAATTGATTTGAATGAAATGCTCATTGTCTCGGAATTCTTCCGACAATCCCTCTTCCATATGATTGAAGTTGTCTAACTGAGCAGAGGGGAGTGGCGTGAGATAGACATATAATTGATAAACATCTCTGGCATTCTTGTCCGTACGATGTGTGCCAAGATAGTAGCGCCCTGTCTGTGAGGCGTCTAAATACTCTTTAGGCAGGCGCGTGTTTTCTTTGTACTTTTTCGCGCCACCCTCCTTGGAGTCCACCTTATTCTCAATGATAATCTGGAGTTTCTTGTTTCCTCCACTTATATCAATAATACCGCAATCAATAAACAAATCTATGCGATCCTGACTATTTGAAGCAATTTGCAGCGCATTTACAAAGTCGGGATAATCAATCCAGCCGCTGTTATAGCCTTTTGTATATTCATCCTTATTGTTTTTGCATAAGGCATCAAACACATCCCGGGCAAGTGTGCTAACAGGTTGTTCTGTCTCAACATGCAGTGATTGAATCTTCATTCTTCGAGAAACAATCCATGTTTTCAGATTCTCCGGGATTAAAACTATGTTCTTTTGTTGCTCATTGCTTCGTCGAACCAATATATCAAGAAGCATCATCACAGGGGAGGCTGAATCTAAAGACGTATTGCAAGAAAACAGCCATTTTAGGAAAGACGAGAAAGTTGTTTCGCTTCTTTCCTTGGAGATGATTTCAAAGAAAGAAGGCTCATTGTATTTTTCCCTCATCACGAGGAAATCTTTATCCTCGTTGAAGCGAATGATCTGGTTAAGGTATTCTTTATAATCCATACTTTTTATTATTAAAATATACACAATATAGTTACTTCACAAAAATAATTCAATTCACTCAGCATCCTTCATCACGATGTTCAGATTCTCGAAACACTGGCGGAGGGCATAGAGCAGGGGCTCTCCCTGGTCGGTCTCGGTGGTGATGACGAGGCGGTCGGGGGCTTCGCGCTCCAGATACTGGACATTGCCGCGGTAATAGACGGAATCGCTGCCCACGAGCAACTTGATCAGTTGCTGTTGCGGCACAAAGAGCCCCAGTCCGTCCTCCTCGTTCTCTGGGATGCCGAAGCGCTGGGCGAGGTCGCGGATGAGGGTTTCTATGCCATCGAGTGTAGTGGAATCACCCGTGAGGACATATTCGCGGGTAGTTGGATATTCCTCGCCAGCGTCATCTATCGGATCCCATTCTTCTTTATAAGGAATCTCCCCTGCCAGATCGTAGTATTCCTTAGCCCGCTCCTTGTCGATGAAGATGCCGTGCTCCTCGTCGCCCCAGCGGTATTTCTCGTAGAGGGCGTAGGCAGCCCACTTGTTGCCTTTGTCGCAGAGTTCCTGCAAGACGGCCGGGTCTTCAATGCGTTCTGCGACACTCTCTTCACCGCGGCCTACGAGTTCGAGCAGAATCGGGGTTACATCCACCGCTGCTCCTTCACTCAAATGATAGGCTGCCGTGTACAAAGCCATGGTGCCGCAGTCCTTCATGACTTCCAGCAGCTTCCCGTACAAACGGTCTTTCACCACCTCGCTCACTTCGAAGGTGGTTCCATCCAGCACTTCGACTCGCGTTATCACCACCTTCTCTCCAGTTTCCTCGTCCTCGAACTCATAGGGGAACGAACGCTCTTTCCGCTTCATGCCCTTGAGCAGGGCACAGGTGGCACAGAGGTCGCCGCCCTCAGCCAGCTCCATCAGGGCTGCCTTGTCGCTGGGTTGGAAGACGTCCAGATACAAATCGTTATACTTCCCGACTTCGCCAAACCAGGCTGTTACTTTTTCTTGAAGTGTCATATTGCGTTTTTTGTTAAATACTTCTTATAATAATATAGTCACTCGGCGAGAAAAATTCAAATTATTCAGCAACTTCTTTCAGTTTCTGCCACACCTTCACCATGGCCCAGGTGTCGAGTTTGCAATAACGTCTATAGCGACTCCGCCATTTTTTCCACCAGTGCAGCAGTACCATCTTTTTTTAAAAGAGCAGTTATCATTTCTTCTATCCATTTTTCGTCATCCAAGTCATTTGTTCTTTTTGTCCAGACTCGATTCCAAACCCAATCCTTCTTAAGCGCTTTCTCACTTATGCCAAACAACGACCTTACTCTTTTCATCTTTTCAGAGATTTCATCCGACAGTTCTTCGTATTTCTCCTTATGATATTCAAGCATCAGCGTAATGTGATCATCTTTAATTTCAAATTGGTAATAATAGTATTTGTGGTCTACATCTCCAAAATTCTGCTCTAGTCCTGTTGTCCTAAACTTGACATATATCTTACTTTTTGAAGTATCATCAAGCGTGACTCCTTTTGTGTCGCCTAGTATTCTTTTACAATTGTTAGAGACTTGAGAAATAACATCATCCCGATTCTCAAAAATGAGATCTAACGCTTTGCGGTGTTTGTTGTAAATAGAATTACAAAGATTTACCAATTCTTGATCCATAATAATATTCTTCTTTATTGTTTTAATATAATTTCTGATTAACAGAGATGCCTCCCCAGCTAAGGAACAGCTCTTTGATTTGTAAACATTCTCTAAAATAGTAACAACATCCAAATAATTCAACACTATCCAATCATCATCAGACGGATTATCCCCATCTGGTGTTAAATAGACTAACATGGTCGTATAGTCTTTGAATTGGGATAAGAGTCTCTCCTTGTATGTAACCAATTGGGATTCGCTTCTTCCACTAGAGTTATGTTCACGTGAGCCAACTTTATTTTCAATAGCAAAGACAAGTTTGTATTGGTTCGAAACAAGTAGTATGTCTATATGATTCCATTCGCGAAAGACACTAAAAGAGTACAAATCAGAGCTCAGAAAAAGAAGAGCTTCTGGTTGCCTTATGTGTTGCGATAATTTTGAAATAATCCCGTACAGGAAGGTGTCTCCCAAGCCATGGTTTTCATTTGGATTTAGAAGCCATCCCAACATATTGCTATGCCGTATTTCTGCCCGAGAGATATTGAGCACTTCAAAGACGTTCACTTCATTTGTCCATTTTGAAAGGCTTTCAAGGCAATCTGAATCTTGCATAAACCTCAAGAGGCTCTCTTTATTGTCACTGGAACCACCTTGAATGGTCACATTGTTGTTATTATTCTCCATATCGTATTGCAATTGTTTATGCGCAAAAGGTTATTATATCGAAAAATTCAAAGATGAGCACAAAAAGACATCCCAAGACCTTTCTACTACAGGATAAGAAGGATGCCTGCCAGCCTCCGGTTTCATAAGAAACAATCCACAACTGGTTCTTTTGTTATTCCAGCGCTACGTTGTCAATCTTCGTCGTCTTCATCCAGCTTGACCTTGTCGGCTTCTTCCTTCGTCGTGGCTTTGTCTAAGTTCTCTGCAACGAAACGGAAGAGCTCTGGATAGCACGAAGCTTCAATCTTGTGCTCTGTGATGTCTTCCCAGTCATTGGAGAATTCATCACCAGAATAGCCGTAGCCGACGTTCATGACACAGGCTTTAACGCAAATGTGCCCGTCGGAGTTCAGGCCTACAGCCCAGATTGCTATGGGCACGTCGTTCCAATCCCTGGTGTCCACTTCATCATCCCATTCAGGGACGGCAATATAGCTACCTTTCGGATTGTTCTTCAGAAGTGAAGCAGTCTCATTGAGAGCCACTTGGTAGAGTTCCTCAACTTGGTTGATAAACTTTTTCGGGTCATTTTTCATTTTCATAAAAGTTCAATTAAACTAACGTTAATAATATAGTTACTTTTCTCGAAAAATTCAAATTATTCAGCAACTTCTTTCAGTTTCTGCCACACCTTCACCATGGCCCAGGTGTCGAGTTTGCAGTAGCGGAGAAGAGCTTCGCGGCTGGCCGCGATTTCTTCACGTATTCTTATTTGCTCACGCAGGGGCATCAGCGAGTCGGCCATCACCAACTGCCCATCTTGGTTCTGCACCCCCTGTTTGGGCAACGACTGTTCCATCTGTTGCAGGCGGGGGAAGATGGTCATCGCATCGCCACCGTTCTGGCAACGCTCGTCGAGGTTGTGGTAGTCCAGTTCGGGGTCGTCGGGGAACAAGGCTGGCAGCACACTCTTGATGGAGAACGAGCCACCCATGGCCGGCACATAGTAATCGCCTGCACGGAAGGGGTCGATGAGGTCGATGATGTGGTCGGCGATGTTCAGCAAATGGGGAGCGAGGTCGGGATAGAGGGCTGCCAGTTCGCGTATGCGCCCGTACTCGAACATTTTATTGTATGCCAGGGTGCAGGCATCCATCGGTATGTCCCTGCACAGTTGTTCGGCCAATGGGCGCCGCGGGTCGCTGCCATCGCTGGGAGCCAGAAACTCGCGATGCGTAATGTAGTTGGCCGTCTTTGTGTATTTCAACTTTCCTGCATCTACAAAAGTTGAGACGCTTTCCCGCTCCTTAATGTGCAGCGAGTACTGGAACGTGATCTGAGCATAGACCTTCGCCCCGTCGTATCGTGGCACGGCATCCTGCATGGTCTCGAAGTCGAGGAAATATAGCGGATAGGAAAGCCTGTCGAGGAATTTGCGGATTCCCTCGGGGTTGACAAATTCCTTGCCCGTCAGTGCCGCCTCGATCTGCATGTTCTGAATGGGACCGATGTCGCTCTGCCGCAAATCTTCGAAGCCTACGACTCCCTGCCGGTAGCAGTCCAACTTCTTCTTGAAGGTGAAGCCGCCACGCCCTAGTCCGCCATAGACATCGAACACCGAAGGCGTTGGAACGCCATGCAGCCGCTTGCAGTAGTCCCAGAAAGCACATTTGTAAGGCTTCATGCAGCATTCCGAAAGTTCCACATCGGGTTCCTGATCGCTATTGATCACCTTCATGGCCTGGCCGACGCGCGTCGACACCTTCAGGTATTCATTCTCCACCAGCTCCTTCATGTCATTGATGACGAAGAGTTGCTTGACGTCAAGTGCGCCATGCCTCACGTAGTCGCTGTTGAGACAAACTAGATAGGTGCCCGTGACATTGATGCCACATTGCTCCAACACCCACTTCTGGTAAGCAATATCGGGTGCATATTTCTCCAACTTAGCCTCCTGCCCATTAAACTCCGGGAAGCTGCTGCTCTTCACCTCGTAGATAGCCCAGCCTTCAGGAGTCTTGCGCAGGATGTCGACGGCGCAATAGCCGCCCTCACAACTGAACGAAGCCTCGCAGATGTTCTCCACGCCCTCGTCCATATACTGCTTAGTCAGATCTATCATCTTCTGAAGATCCAAGCTGCCGTCTTCCTGATGAGAGGTAACTTCCTTGAAGTCGCCAAAGAGCCCCATCGCCAGGTCGCCCACCTCGCTTCCTTGAGCGAAGCGTGCCTCCAAGGATGCGTCTGTTGTCGCCTCCTCTGGCTTGTAGACCTTCAGCCAGAGATTCTTCGGACACTGGCTGAAGGCCGTATAACGCGATTTTGAAAGTCTTTTCATATTGTTTGTTTGACAGTTATAACAGATTATAGTTTCTCTCTTTATTGTTTTTCGCCAATGGCCTGAATAATGCGCTGGCGCATCCGCTCGACAGCGTAGTGGACAAACTTGGAGTCAGCATTTAGGTCATATTCCTCTGCAGCCTTTACCAACCCTTCGTTTCCAATCTCTATCAGTTCTTCTAGCGTCAGCTCTTTTCTCTGATACTGTGCCGCCACACTGATGACAAATCGCTGATTGCTCTTTACAAACTGCTCCTTCTCTTCACAGTCTGGCCCTTTCTGCTGGATGGCCTTAACCAATGCCAATTCTTCCTCCAGACTCAGCAGTTTCTCACGGCCAATTGCCGCAAGGTATTCATTCAGCCTTTGACCTGCCAAATATTTCAGCACACTCTCCCAATTGGGGAATTGCTCTGAGCCGAATTGTATCCATTCGCCGGCAAACTCGCTGGTGCCGTTCTTCCCGCGGTCGTCAATCAGATAGTCGCCCTGACAGAGGTCCTTGCGGTGGGTGATGACCATCCGCTTATGGAACACGTCGTCAAGATACTTCGTCACCCATTCCACCTTGTCCGACCACGCCGACGGATTCTTCCACGGAGCCGTAGAGAGGATGAACAGGTCATAGTGCTTCTGCAACTCATGCACAGCCTCTATCGCCCCCTCCATCGGCTTCATCTTGGCGAACAAGCCAGGAATCTCATCCAACCGTCCGGCATATTCAGCCTTCACTTCCTCACTCACCTGGTCGAGTCCCGACTGGAAGTCCACCAGCACATTGTCCATGTCAATAAATACGCGCTTCATGTTTTAGTATATACGTATCATTTCATCACTATCCAGGAGTGTGCCAATACTTACAGCCTCTGGGTCTTTGTTTTGTGTAGCATCTCGCCATAGTCCTTCATCACACATACCCTGATTATTGATTGTACCGACAATGTCACCGAACGACCAATGTTTAAAGACAATCCAATCTGGGATAATGGATTTTTCTCTCAACTTTTGCCACTTTGCGCAAAGGCGTTGGAATCCTGTAATGTCATCTGTAATGATATCATCCTGCAGGGTGTTGCAAAGTGCAACTATTTTTTGAATCAGATCATCAATGCCTTCTTGGTCATGCTTGTTTTCCGAGTCAACCAAATCACGGCAGAGTTCGTCGATGGCCTGGAATGCTTTGTCTGCAAAGGTGTAAATTGAGCATAAACGAATATAGTTGAGTAGATTCGTCTGTTCCTTTTCCCCCTTTAACTCAATAAACTCGTTTGGCAACAGACTCTTGTACTTTGGAAGAACTTCTATGATTCTTGCTTGCACTTGAGTAAGATGGTTTACACTTTTTTGCGCCCCTTCCCAAAGCGACTGATAATCAGTTTCCATGACCTGTCTGTAAGTATAAGACGGCATTATGTTTTTTGATATTCTTAAAGGCATAACTCATTCGTCGATTTCCCTATACATCGAGAGGTTCTTATTTTGTTTAGGTTTTCTTAATTAATTCTGTTCGATGCAAAGATAGCATATTTTGAGTGAAAGACCAAGCAGGAAGCCACTTATTTTGCTTAGTATTTATCTCTTACCACTCATTACCTCTCGTCTTTGAGGCCATTAGTCGTCTTCTAAGTTTGCTGGGATACTGAGGAACTCTCGCTCAATACTCTCTTCCATTCCATGTCGATACATTGCTTCGTTCCTCAACTGGCTGGCTTCGTTGAACAGTTCGTTCATCTGTCGCGCCAACTGTTTCCGTTCTTCTGGATCTGTTACCGCTTGCAACTTTTGTTGCAATGCCTTAGCAGCCTTACGGGCCTCAGCCCCTTTCTGTCGCATTTGTTCTGTTGTCATATTCTTCTATTACTTATTTAATATGGTACTACAAAACAGCCAATAGACCAATCACAATGGCAATAACCCAGATGAGACAACCCCACGACGTGGAGCAGCCTTCACCCAGAAAATCAAAGATCCAACCGACAATCTTCAGCCCCCAGCCCAGAAGACTAAAGGCTAAGAGTCCAATAATGATGATTGCTATGATACCGAGAATATCCATTTAATCCATTTTTGTTAGCTTCACACAAATGCTTGTACGAATCGTTCTTAGGCCCTTAATTGATATAGGTTTCCGCATACAAAGTTAGAGAAAAAACATGAAAGCACCAAAATAATAAAGTATTTTTTAATGGATGCCTTACCTGTTTGGTGTGAATGGTTGTTGTGATCATATTACGTATGTTTTAAATTAATTGCATCTATAATATAGGGCATCATCTGAAAAAATTCAAAGAATAGGGTTACTTTTTTCAATAAAAATCCTCCTATGCCGCTATAGGTGTCTTTTAGCATAATCATGCTTCCCTAGATTATGAGTTGACGACCTTCCTAAGGGAAGCAATAACCACTCCCTCCGCACGGTGCATCGATGCACCGTGCGGAGGGATTTATTTCCAAGATTAGTGTTGGTCGTCCAAATGAAAGATGAGAACAGGTTCAATCTAGTTCCCAACCGTCCTCTATGAGTTCCTCCATCGATTCATAGTGTGCGATGACCGTCCCATTCTCCGTTTTCTCGTACTGGTCGTCGCCTTGTGAGAGGAAATCGCTCAAAGGGATGACGCGGATATTGTAGTTGTAGTCATGCACATCAGAGCAGCTGATGTAAGGAATCATACCCTTAGGAACACCTTCGTGGTTAGCTTTGAAAGCCGGTGTCGGAGGCATCCATTTCTCGTAAATCTCTTGCAACATCTCAAGTTGCCTTGCTTTTCTTTGATCCATAGTAGTGAAATGATATTAGTGATTATCGATGATGTACTAGAAATATAGTCATTTTTCAAAAATAATTTAAAGATTCACCATTAAATGATATTTAGGATTGACTTTTTCGTCTCAGCCCATAGCTTTTTTGTCAGGAGGTTGCAACGCCGCAAGATGTATCATAAGGAATCAATTCTGTTGCTGATGGATTATTTATATATCCACTTGCCCAGCAATAAATCCTTTCCGAAATATTCTTTAGGACTATGGCACGGCCTTCACAGTTCTTCACCTGAGTTGATGCAGGAGCATCATCATAATCTTCGGTAGATAGAGTATACCCATTTCGTAAAAGCTCCGTTTTGATATAATTGTTCCGATTATTTATTTGATTCTGTAATTGGGAATCTTCGGATGACAAAAGAATACATTCATCTTTTTTCCATTGACTGCGATTGTAAAGGTAAACGCATTTGGGAGCATTATTAGAGCAAGAATAACTCTGAATCTTTTTTGATTCCGAATAATCAAATAACGAGGTGCCCTCTTTTTGAATAATTAACAAAGTGTTAATCCACTCTTCTTTTTGGCTTTGGTGGGTTTCCTGATTCTCCAAATACGCTTGCACCGCTTTGATAATATTATTGTCTCGATTGATAATCTCAACTAAATCTCTCTTCTTTTCTGCGAAAGTAACGTTTTTCTTAGGGTCTGAAGAGTCGAATTGAAAGAATGGCAAGATTTCGAATATCCACTGATTGTTACTTCCATTATTTAATAGTTCCTTGGCTCTATTAACACAGTTCTCTAATATCCCATCATCCTTTATTAAGAATCTAATGGAACCATGAAAGAGTTCTTCTGCATTTTGTATTGAATTCATTTTGTAGCACATCTTGGCCTTCATGATTTCCTCATTCCATTGCCTGCCTAAATATGAATCTTGGTCGTCATCTGCTTCTTTTATTAGGGCCTCAATAATGTTGTGTGTGCCTTTTCGAACGCCATTAATCTTAGCCATCGCTTTCTTCATATTGTCAACCGTCTGTATATCCGAGTTGTAAGCAATGTTCCAGATAAAACGCATCCATTTTTGGAATGAATTATTATCGAATTCTTGAGTAGTTTTACAATTCTCCAAATAACAACAGATGCCGAAGAATACGACTCTGTGAACTTGGCTAATATTGGCCAAATGTTCTCCGCTATCTGTTTTGTCTATTTTTGTTAGATAAGGCAGAAATTTGAAATTTTCCTTCGAATACTTATCCCAAGATGGCTGAATATCAACTTCCTTATTATCTTTAAGCATTGCAAAAATTGTTTTCAGTGCAACAAAGTTATCAGGGGTAATAACCTTGCCATCTGAATACTTTTGAAAGTCCTTGTATGTCAAGGTAACATCTGCTTTCCCGTCTTTTCCATATAAATATTGGAATAACAGAGCATCCTTATCCGTCGTGTTATCCTGATTTAAGGCTTTAGCATCCATTTCTGTTGTCGCCAGAATCAAATTTAGGAAATATCGGTTCAAAAATGCAAAGAACTGCCTGTCGATATTGGGTAGTTTTGTTCCTGTGCTTTCTGGCGGATTCTTATCAATTATTTTACACTCATTTGGCAAATCGTTCCAAAACACATCTGTCCAATCTGTATCAATAAGCTTTGATATGGCTAAATCAGGATGTTCGTCATTAGATATATTCTGCCATTGCTGTTGCTTGTCTGCTCTTACAAATTTTATTAAATCAGCCTTGAAGTTTTCGAAGTCCGTAAGGTGTTCGCCTCTGGCATTCACCTTGATATAAATGTCATCAGGTTCTTGCTGAATCTCACCATCAATAGGGAGATAATAGAACACTATTGGACATTTGTTTTCATCTGTCAGTGTCAGTTCTGACCAAAAACTATTGAAGTCGCAACCGTTTAATATTGATTCTATCGATTGGTCTTTTCCACCAAGCATGTTGAGCATGGCCTTTACCGTCGGGTCTTGCTCCCACTCAGCCATAAACCAGGTTTGATTAGTTATGTAATACCTTATATTGCCTGCATTATTTTTTTCAAGTTGGCGAAGTTTATGAAAATGTTTATTCTTACAAAGTTCTTCACAAAATTTCCGTGATGAGATACGGGTCTGGTATGTAAACTTTAGCAATATATTCAAATTATCTTTCGTAATGTTTTTATTACTTTTCAAATATATATACCAATGTAAAAGCCAAAGGGTTGTCAGACGCTGCTGACCATCCAATGGAATAATGTTACTATTCTTATCTTTGACTCCGTACACAAAATCCAAAATAAGAGGATTGTTTGGGTCTTTATCACTCAAAGCATTTCTCAAGTTAAAAAGAAATCGTTTCCTTAATTCAGCCTTGCCTTCTCGTCCTTGAGCATAATCACGCTGAATAAGAGGAATAGCGATACCATGTTCTTGAATAAATCTCCAATATGTATATTTTTTACCGATACTCATAATACAGTTTTTTTATGATTTTGTTACACCAAAATCCTTCAATGTCTCAATAATTGCATCTCGATAGGCCTCAGCATCTATCTCATTCCACTTACTTAAATCGGTAGTATCGCTTGTATAGAATTTCGTAAAGACACGAAGGGTACATGGAGGGACGAATACATGCTTCTCGTCTTTAAGAGGATGGCCGTTAACATCAAGTCCTCTCTCTCTGTTTAATATCCATTTTCGTTTGGTGGCAAAGATGGAGTTTCCATAACCTCTATTGGTTGATTGATCTAATAGGCAGAAGTTCCACACCTTATTCTTTTCTTTAGAATTCAGATTACTCTCCTGTTTTTCTATTTCATTTTTTAAATTGTTGAATACTTCGTCATATGTTTCAATTTTATTCTGATTAAGAAAATCGTTTATACCACTTTTTAATTTTTCACCTACGCTTTCTTTTATACTAGTAAGCCATTCTATTCTTTGTTCTGATGATTCCAATGAGTTATCTGTGTTGGATGCAATATGCTCAATATCCCATCCCTTTTCTTTTTTAAAAAGGTCGAATGGGAAACGCTCAAAACTTAATGCATTAAACTTTTCGTTTTGTTTAAACAGCTCGTTTTTATCAACTATAGTTTGTATGTTGAATAAGAGCAACAATGGAAAACATTTAGTCTTGGAAAGGAATATCTTTTTCTTGCCTTTATGACCGGCATTAATGTCTTGTCCATCAGAATCATTGTCATCCGCAAGCTCGTATTGTTGATTAAGATTAGATACATCCATGATTAAACTTTTGATGCCTCCTTTATCCTTTTCTCCATTCTTCAAATAGTCTACAAAACTGTTTTTATCTGCTTGATCAGTCCACTTCGTAATCAATTCAGGAATTGGATTTGGCTTTTTGGCTCGTTCGTTCACTGTTGACATAAAACCAATGTAATGATAACACTTATTGTCATTGTACCATTCCTTTAAGAGATTATAAAGATTTTCTATCTCATTCCAAACAAGATGAAATTGTTTGTTTTCTTTCTTAAGAAGCAACTGATAAAAATAGCGGAAAGTCTGATAATCGTCATTACCCAAATCCTCTTTTTTGACGAACCAAAAATCACCCTCTTTACCTTTGTTCTTCAATTTCAATATCAGTTCCAATAAAAAATCTATGCGTGTGGGTTGATTATAACCTTCGTCATGAATAAAGCACCAAAAGCGATCGTTCTGAAGGGTATACTCTATCTGGTCCCAAATGATTGCCACTTCGTTCTGCGTTGGAATACTTCCATCATTGAAATTCGCTTTGTTTAGCAATAACGCTTTTACAAGTTCTGCGTTGGTCAGCGAAATCTTTCCGATATTCAGACGAGTAAAAACTTCAATAGGGTCTTCTTCTGATTTATACCAGATGAACTCAATTTGATTGAGTATTGTTTGAAGAAATTGTTCTTTATCCTTGTCAGTTTTATTCTTTTTCTTAAACCAGTTTTCAATGGCCACGTGCGTATTATAAATGTGCCTGAAGTCAATGTTGTCCGAAGCACTTTTTTTCTCTATGTTGAATAAAAAAACACGACTTCCTGGTCTTGTTTCATATTCGATACGATAAGGATAATTATCGTTGCCCGTTTTGCTAGATAAAAACCTTATTAAAATGAATAATGTAGTCAGTCGTTGCTGCCCGTCAACCACATCCCACTGATCTTGCAGTATTTCCTTAATGGTATCAATCTCTTTATTGCTGTCAAGGGCTTCCCGAACCTTTTGCCGAATATCATCTGTATTCTGGTGGTTATTTACCACTAAAGGTTGCAGACAATAGCTACCATTCGTCCGTGTATCTATAAACTCCTGAATATCCTCCAACAAATCGAGCACTTGCCTTGTTTTCCATCGATAACCTCGTTGGTATTCAGGAATGAAGAAGTTCATTCCCAACAAGTCTTTTACAGGTTTTAGCTCTATTGAATTATCCATGATAATTGTTTTGGCTTAATTTGTTTTATGTGTTAGTATTTTTAATCTGTTTAAATGTAACCTCTTTTTCAAGTTTTAGTATATACGTATCATTTCATCACTATCCAGGAGTTTGCCGATACTTACAGCTTTTGGGTCTTTGTTTTGTGTAGCATCTCGCCATAGTCCTTCATCACACATACCCTGATAGTTGATTGTACCGACAATGTCACCGAACGACCAATGTTTAAAGACAGTCCAATCTGTGATAATGGATTTTTTTCTCAACTCTTGCCACTTTGCGCAAAGGCGTTGGAATCCTGTAATGTCATCTGTAATGAAATCATCCAAAGAAGTGTTGCACAATGCTTCTATTTTTAATTTAGCATCTTCAATGCCTTCTTGGTCTTGCTTGTTTTCAGAATCAACCAAATCACGGCAGAGTTTGTCGATGGTTTGGAATGCTTTGTCTGCAAAGGCGTAAATTGAGCACAAACGAATATAGTTGAGTAGATTCATCTGTGCCTTTTTCTCCTTTAATTCAATATACTTGTTTGGCAACAGGCTCTTGTACTTGGGAAGGACATCGATGATTTGGGCTTGCACTTGGGCAAGATGTTCTACATACTTTTGCGCCCCTTCCCAGAGCGTCTGATAATCAGTTCCCATGACTTCTCTATAAGTATAAGGCAAATTTGTGTCTTCGTCAATCAAATATCTCTTAGTTCTCATAGTTTTCAAAACGATTCTCCAATACATCGCGAGGTCTTATTTAGTTAGTCATAAAATCCATCGTCATACTCGCAGACGACCTTGCCGGTGGGGTCTTTTACTTGAAACGATTTCACGGTGCCGAGGGCGAGGAAATCCTGAATGAGTTCTCGGATGGCATCTACGAAGTCATCCTCATCTTCTATTTCCGCGAGACTATTTATCTCGTCATCGGAGGCATAATCTAGATTGTAGACGTCTTTTGGCATGATCATGCTTCCCGGGTCCGTGTTCCATTCCACGTAATCGGCGTGTAATGTTTTAAGGTAGTCGACTGTATACATATTCTTGGTCTTTAGTTGCTCATGCGGTAAATCA